>Ga0307378_10002649_pt1 | contig 27030 bp, 21 predicted proteins | sample UN1MG_FD_202238 | JGI IMG/M metagenome (GOLD analysis project Ga0307378, IMG submission 202238) | Soil microbial communities from Risofladan, Vaasa, Finland - UN-1 | ecosystem: Environmental > Terrestrial > Soil > Coastal area > Acid sulfate soil | place: Finland: Risofladan, Vaasa | collected...
TTGATCGGTAAAAAAGCCTACATTTTCGAGACAAACGAAAGTGGAAAGTTTAAAGAAGCTGATATCCCAGAAGAACTTAAAGATGAATCCGAAAAGAGGATCGAAGCGTTGACGGAAATGGTGGCAGAAAACGATGAAGAGCTGATGGAGAAATACTTCGAGGCCGGAGAACTTTCGACCGAAGACCTGATCGCTGGATTACGAAAAAGTATCCTTAAACGAGAATTGTATCCAGTCTTTGTGTCATCGGCTCTTTTGAATGTCGGTGCACAGCCTATCCTTGATGGTGTTATCAATTTTTTTCCCTCCCCTCTTGAGAGAGAAGAAATAAAGTGTGAGGAAGGTTCCGTTCAGGCTAAAGAAGAGGAACCATTTTCTGCGCTGGTCTTCAAGACGATCTCAGATCCCTACACGGGCAGGATCTCCATGATTAGGATATTCTCCGGCAAAGTGTCTCCCGACGCCACAGTCACAAACACTACGAAACAAAAAGATGAAAAACTCAGCGGGCTATTCTTTCTCCAGGGGAAAGAGCAGGTGCCTGCTGGCCAGTGCAAGGTTGGAGACATCATCGCCACTGCAAAACTGAAGCACACATCCACCGGTGATACACTCAGTTTGAAGGGCGGTGGAGTGCTCTTCCCAGTGATTCATTTTCCTGAGCCTTCGATCTCTTTTGCTATACAACCTAAAACTCGAGCGGATGAAGACCGGATCTCCCAGGCCATCCATCGCATAACGGAAGAGGATCCCACGGCAAGAATAACACGAGATCCCGAAACCAACGAATTGATCATCGCGGGAAACGGCCAGCTCCATGTGGAGATCATCACCAAACGGCTAAAAAATCGGTTCAATGTCGAGGTTGCGCTAAAGCCCCCTAAAATTCCTTATAAAGAGACCATCAAAGGAAAATCGGATGTCCAGGGCAAGTACAAGAAACAGACGGGCGGACGGGGTCAGTATGGGGATGTGTATATCAAATTGGAGCCCCTCGGCAGAGGAAAAGATTTCGAGTTCGAGGACAAGATTTATGGGGGTTCCATCCCAAAGAACTATATTCCCTCCATCGAAAAAGGAATCCAAGAGGCGCGGAAAAAGGGAGTGGTTGCAGGGTATCCGACTGTCAATTTCAAAGTCATTCTTTATGATGGATCCTATCATGATGTGGATTCTTCAGATATCGCATTCAAGATCGCAGCTTCGATGGCTTTCAAAAAAGGCGTAAAAGAGGCTAAACCAACCCTTCTAGAGCCCATAATGAGTGTGGAAGTATTTACGCCTGATACTTTTATGGGTGATATCATGGGAAGTCTCAACGGACGAAGAGGAAAGGTGCAGGGCATGGAGCAAAAGGGGACCATGAGAATCATAAAGGCCAGTGTCCCTATGGCTGAGATGCTGGATTTTGAACCGACGCTCACCTCCATTACGGGAGGGCGAGGGTCCTTTCTCATGGAATTCGCAAATTTTGAAGAAGTTCCTGGTCACTTGCAGCAAAAAATCATTGACGAAGCCATAAAAGAAGGCCGGGTTAGACCTGAAGAAGAATAATTGCGCTCGGCCTGGAGTTTGTTGTCCAGCCGCTAATTCCGTTTTTGTTAAGTCTGAAAATTTAGCAAATGTGTTCAACTTGAATTGAATTGGTATAGCGTCAATATTTTCCCTGTGTAAATAATGTTTTTCTTATAAATGAGGAGGTTTTAAGATGCCTACCATTATGATTGAAGGTCCTCCAATCAAAGACCTGGAGGTTAAAAGGCATTTGGTAAAAGAGTTGAGCGAGGCCGCTGTCAAGGCTTACCATTTGCCGATAGAGAAAATCCATGTTCTAATTCGTGAGAACCAACCAGAGAACGTGGGAACAGGGGGTCAACTGCTCTATGACAAGAAACACAAAAAACAGTAACGGATTCTGTTTGACGATTTGTCTTCTTTTTATCTTGTTTGTGGCCACAAGCATGGCTAGGGTGTAGATTTTGCCAAAGGCGATATCGTCCTTTCTGTGGATGGAAAGAAATTCACTGAGATCAATGACCTAAGGATCTATCTGGCAAAATTTCAGTGGAAAGATGAAGTGACGTTTCGACTCCTTCGCGAAGTCAAGGAACTTGAGGTGGTCTTAAAATCCCTTCCTCAAGACAATGAGAATAATTCAACTGAGAAAAAGGAGGTAGCATGCAATCAAAATCCTTAAAGCTTGTAGTTTCCTTGATATTCTTTATGGGGTTGGCCCGGGGCGAGAGTGTTGTCAAAACACCAGCAGAGGAAGTGAACTACGGGCAATACAGCCAGTATGAGCAGATCAGCCACTTTTTAAGTCTCCTCGATTCTCTTTCCGAAGAATTGACCGTTCAGATCGTCGGAAGATCTTTGGGGACAGAGAAATATGAGGCAAAGGACCTCTATCTTTGTATTCTGACAGAGGAGGGTGCTGAATGTCCCCAAAGGCTCAACAGGGAAAAGCCCACATTTTATCTAGTGGCGGCCAAACACGGCAACGAACAGTCGGCTAAGGAAGCACTCTTGTGGCTTATCAGAGACCTGGCTGTAGGAGAATTGAACCCTCTTCTCAAAAAGGTCAACTTTCTGATCCTGCCCCAGTCTAATCCCTATGGGAATTGGTTCGACCAACGCCGTAACGAGCAGAACCTGGACCTGAACCGCGATCATGTTAAACTGGAAGCACCGGAGACAGAGACGATCAACCGTGTATTCCGTCTCTGGATGCCCGAAGTCACCATGGATGTCCATGAGAAGGGGGATGATTTTTACAGGGTCAGTATCGGTTGTGTGTCCAACGTCAACATTCATAAATCACTTGAGGCGTTTTCACGGGAAAAAATCCTTGCAGAAGTGAAAGAAAAACTCAACAAAAAAAGGATTACTTATCATGAATATCTGATCACTCAGGAGATGGGCATTGATTCCTCGGCGGGCGTGACCTATCGGACAGAGGATTTAGAGGGAAGAGAGGAGATGAAGCGCTACAGCACAACAGACCTCAACGACGGCAGGAACAGCTCCGGTATCTATGAAACCCTTTCCTTCATCCAAGAGAGTGCTTCCAGACATGATATCGCAACACTCAAAGATAGAACCCGTTATCAGTACTTCGGGATCCGGTATCTCGCTGAGAGCGTCGCTCTTCATGGCAGAGAGATTTTAGCGCTCGTGCGGAGTCTTCGCGCAGAACTCCTGGATAAAGCCAAAAAGTTTTCGGATGAGGACCTCATCCATCTACGGATGAAGTATGCGAGGAATCCGCAGGAACCAACTCTGTCCATAAAGAAATTCGAACGGTCACGAAGCCCGGTTCGGGGGATTTTGAATGTGGATAAAAAAGCTGGAGAAAGGGTGATGTCATCTGAACTCGACCGTTATCCATATCCCAGTGAAACCAAGGTCGTTGAGGAGGTCGTGAAAAATTGGTTTCCGGAAGTAGAACCCCTTATCAGTGTAAGCCGGCCTCTTGGCTATATCATCCCTGTTGAACACCAGGACGTGCTTGAGACTCTTCTCCGCCATGGAAACCAAGTCCAATCATTCACAAAGGATGTTCGTCTTGAAGTCGAGTCCTATCAGATAGGGGAGGTAGTTCCAGCCGAATATGATTACATTCCCCCAATGAAGATCGATGTGTCCAAGAAAACACACGAAATAATCGCAAAAAAGGGTGATGTTTACGTGTCCTGCGCTCAACCGGGAGCTAACCTGATCCCCTGTTTGCTCGAACCCCAGTCTCAGTACGGATTTATCCGCTACTGGAAATTCAATCTGGTTTTTGAAGAAGGGAACATCTATCCCTTCTACAGAGTGACAACAAAACAGGAAATGCCGCTTATTCCGTATAAGAATTGGAACCGCTGAGAGCCTAGCATGACAAAGCTTCCTTGATATTGGCTCCCATGTCTGCAGGGCTTTTAGCTACGTAGACTCCTGCTGCTTCAAGAGCTTCCATCTTCTCCTTCGCAGTCCCTTTGCCTCCTGCAATGATCGCTCCGGCATGTCCCATGCGTCTGCCTGGAGGTGCGGTCTGGCCTGCGATAAAGCTCACGACAGGTTTAGGGAATTCTTGCTTGATGTATTCTGCAGCTTCTTCTTCGGCAGTGCCACCGATCTCACCGATGAGTACCACAGCTTCCGTGTCTTTGTCCTCTTTGAACATCTGCAGCAGCTCGATAAATTTTAATCCCACGATCGGATCACCACCGATCCCGATGGCTGTGGACTGACCATACCCTTGAAGCGATACCTGCTGGACAGCCTCATAGGTGAGAGTTCCGGATCGAGAGATAATTCCTATGGAACCAGGTGTGTGGATATGCCCCGGCATGATGCCGATCTTGCATTTTCCCGGGGAAATAATTCCCGGTGTGTTCGGACCGATCATATGGCAGTCTTTCTCTTTGAGGAATCGTTTGACCTTGATCATGTCAAAGGTGGGGATCCCTTCGGTGATGCACACGACAAGATCAACACCAGCTGCGGCTGCCTCCATGACAGCATCGGCTGCAAAAAGAGGTGGAACAAAGATGGCCGCTGCGTTTGCGCCTTCTTGCGCGACAGCGTCGGCAACCGTGTTGAAAACAGGGACATCAAGATGTGTCTGCCCACCTTTTCCTGGAGTCACACCAGCCACGACTTTTGTTCCGTACTCTAGCATCCTCTCCGTGTGAAATGTTCCCTCTCCTCCTGTGATTCCCTGGACGACAACCCTTGTATTTTCATCGACTAATATGCTCATCTTCGACTCCTTTCCTATTCGCTAGCAAGTGGCACGATTTTTTCAGCCGCTTCCTTCATGCTCGAGGCCGAGAAAAAGGCAAGACCTGATTCATCCAGGATCTTTTTCCCTTGATCCACATTTGTGCCTTCAAGGCGCACAACCATCGGTATTTTGAGTTCCAGTTCTTTTGCCGCTTTGACAATTCCATTTGCGACGAGGTCGCAGCGCACTATACCACCGAAGATGTTAATCAAGGCTGCTTTGACGTCCTTATCGGAAGTGAGGATCTTGAATGCATTTTTTACGGCTTCTTCTGAGACGCCGCCTCCCACATCGAGGAAGTTAGCGGGCATCCCACCCGAATACATGATGATGTCCATGGTGGCCATGGCTAAACCTGCGCCATTGACCATACATCCGACATTCCCGTCGAGCTTGATGTAGTTCAGACCGAATTTGGATGCCTCGACTTCCAGAGGGTCTTCCTCATCGAGGTCGCGCATTTCCTTGATGTTAGGGTGGCGAACCAGGGCATTGTCATCGAAGTTCATCTTAGCGTCAAGCGCCAACACATCTCCCTGTGATGTGATAAGGAGAGGATTGATCTCCGCCAGTGACGCATCCGTGGATTCAAAAGCCTTGTAGAGGGCCAAGAGAAACTTGACGGCTTGATTGAACGTGTTTCCTTCAAGACCAAGCTGAAAGGCGAGTTTCCGCGCCTGAAAGGGCAGAAAGCCTGTCCCCGGATTGATGTATTCCTTGAAAATGAGTTCGGGCGTTTCAGCGGCGACTTTCTCGATCTCCATTCCGCCCTCTGACGAGGCCATCACCACAGGCGCTTCTTTAGCCCTGTCGATCACTATCCCGATATAGAGCTCTTTGGCGATGTCCAGGGCTTCTTCGACAAGAATTCTCTTGACGATTTTACCCTCGGGTCCGGTTTGATGGGTGACGAGGTTCATTCCGATGATCTCTTGGGCTCTTTCCTGGGCTTCTTCTGGGGTGTTTGCTAACTTGACGCCGCCGCCTTTCCCTCTGCCGCCGGCGTGGATTTGGGCTTTGACAACAACCCTGGGTCCTATTTCCTTGGCAATTTCATACGCTTTTTCCGCTGTTTCAGCCACTTCACCCTTAGGAATCCGAACACCGTATTGGCTGAGGATACTTTTTGCTTGATACTCATGAATTTTCATCAACTTGGTCCTTTATATATATAAATTTGGGAACTCAGAATCCGGAAGTCATAAAGAAAACCCCAGGAAATTCACACCAACAGAGTGTGAGTTTCTTTCCCTTTTAGGACTTCCGAATATTCCGATCTACTGTTTTGTGTTAATAATTCTATCTTCTGTTCTCTACGATTTGATCTGGTACTGTTCTTTTCCTTCTTGGTAGAGGTCGCCTCCGTACATGTCGTTGATCACGATACAGGGAAAATCTTTCACATCAACTTTGCGGATAGCTTCAGGCCCGAGTTCAGGGTAGGCGATGACTTCTGCACTGACGATACTCTTGGAAATGAGAGCTCCCGCTCCTCCGACAGCTGCCAGATAGACGCCCTTGTATTTTTTCAGGGATTCTTTGACTTCGTCATTCCGTGCGCCTTTTCCGATCGTTCCCTTAAGACCCAGCTTGTGGAGAGTGGGGGCGTATGAATCCATCCGGTAGCTCGTCGTTGGTCCAGCGGATCCGATGGGATTTCCGGGTCGTGCTGGTGTCGGACCGACGTAGTAGATGAATTGTCCTTTGACGTCGATGGGGAGTTCTTTGCCCTCATTTACTAGGTCAATCAGTTTTTTGTGCGCGGAATCCCTTCCGGTATACAGAGAACCTGTGATGTACACCCTGTCGCCTGTTCGGAGTTTCTCTATGACTTCATCAGAGACCGGTGTTGTGATTCTGTGTTCGGCCATTTTTTTATATCTCTTTTTGGTCTAGTGTGCGCAAATATCAGGACATAAATGTGTCACACTCATCCACAGTCTTCTGGACCGCACCCATCGTTGTTGCGAGCCTTTCTTTTTCATCATCCGTGAGTGTGATCTCGAAGATTTTCTCCATTCCTTTTGCTGTGATGAGACAGGGAACGCCGATGAAAAGTCCGTTGACTCCATACTCACCCTCGCAAAGTGCTGCGCAGGGGAGAACTCGCTTCTTGTCCTTAAGGTAGGACTCAGCGATAACGATGGCACTCCAAGCCGGGCTGAAGAAGGCTGAGCCTTTACCGAAGAGCTGAACGATTTCTGTACCCGCTTTACGGGTTCTGTCGACAACGCGGTCGATGAGGGCTTGATCGGCGATCTCCATCAGAGGAACGCCGCCTATGGTCGTCAGACGCGGAAGCGGCACCATTGTGGGGCCGTGGCCGCCGAGAACTGTGCCTGCAATGTCAGTCACTGATACTCCCAGCTCCATGGAGAGGAACGCTCGATAGCGTGCTGTATCCAGTGTGCCGGCCATACCGATGACTTGGTTTTTGGGAAAACCGGTGAGCTTATGGAATGTGTACACCATCGCATCCAGGGGATTGGTGAGGACGATGCAGAAGGCATCAGGAGCATTCTCTTTGACACCTTTGGCGACATCAGTGATGATCTGGATGTTCGTGCTGAGAAGATCTTCTCGGGTCATACCAGCCTGGCGGGGTTTCCCCGCAGTGATAATGACCACATCGGAACCTTGGATATCTTTGTAGTCCGAGGTGCCAGTGATGTTTGCGTCATAGTTGCCATGAGGAGCCATCTCCATGAGATCCAATGCTTTGCCCTTTACCGGGTTTACGTAGTCTGGAATATCCAGGACAACGATGTCTCCCATTTCCTTCTGGGCGGCAAGCATGGCTAGGATCTGGCCGATCTGGCCTCCGCCGATAAGTGCGATTTTTTTTCTCATACTAACCTCCTTTTATTATTGAACTATTATTGATTTTCTCCGGCTCGTTTGTGGGACAAATGTTCCGGATATTGTGAACGAATCCGATCTGATTTATTATGGTCCGGTCCTTCAACAGTGGGAATTATTCCTGCTCCTGCTCCGTGTATTCTTTCCAGCGTTCTTCCAATCTGGGGTCGACTATGGTGTCCATGAGATACTGAGCGTACTCCGCGCCTGTTGCTCCGTTATCCCGACCAGTGGTGACCATCTTCTTCTCGAAATTGCCACAAATATCGATAGCCATTTCCAGCTTTTTATTTCTATCCGAGTAGCCGAGATGGTCGATCAGCAGCGATGCCGCTTTGATCATACTTCCGGGATCAGCATACTTGGCACGCCCCTCTTTGACCATACGGGGAGCAGACCCATGGATGGCCTCGAACATGGAATAGCGCTTGCCGATGTTGGCGCTTCCCGCTGTCCCGACTCCTCCTTGGAATTCGGCAGCTTCATCTGTCAGAATGTCACCATAGAGGTTGGGCAGAACCATAACCTTAAACTGTCTGCGGCGTTTCTCATCAATCAGCTTGGCGGTCATGATATCGATGTACCAGTCGTCACATTCGATGTCGGGGTACTCTTTCGCAATTCGATAACCTGTATCCAGGAACAGTCCATCCGTAGTCTTGATCACGTTGGCCTTTGTCACCAGGGTGACTTTGTTGATATTGTTCTTTTTAGCGTATTCAAAGGCCAAGCGGATGATCCGTTCCGCTCCCTGCTTAGTGGTCACCGTGAAATCTATAGCGAGGTCGTCGGTCACCTGGATACCACGGCTTCCCATGATGTAGGCACCTTCTGTGTTTTCCCGGAAAAACATCCAGTCGATACCCAGCTTTGGCACTCGCACAGGTCTGACATTAGCGAACAGGTCCAGGTATCTGCGCATGGCGACGTTGCAGCTTTCGATGTTTGGCCAGGGATCGCCTTTTCTAGGGGTTGTGGTAGGGCCCTTGAGAGTGACATGACATTTCTTTATCTCTTCGAGAACATCATCAGGGATCGATTTGTTGTGAGCTGAACGATTTTCGATGGTGAGGCCCTCGATGTCGCGGATCTCGATCTTTCCACTGTCGATCTCTTCTTTGAGCAGGAATTTCATGATTTTCCGAGATTCGGCTGCGATAAAGGGGCCTATCCCGTCCCCACCGAGGATTCCGATAATGATGGGCTTGACTTGAGTGAAATCAATCCATTCAACTGACTCTTTCATACGTTCGACACGGGCGAGTTGTTCGACGACAATCTCGTTGAAGTGTTCTTTCGCTCGATCGGTGATGGCGTTATCCATATAATTATTCCTCCATATAGAATATAAAATGAAGAAAAATATTATAACTTTTTAAACTTAAAATCAACTCACTTCCTCAAATAAATATTTATTCTTTAATCCACATGATTTTATCCAGAGCAAAAATCATAAAAAAAATGACCTGTTCTTCGGATTTTGTAATCCGATTTGACTTGTGTAATTGATGTTTACGCGGGGATATTTGAACTCGGAGTGTATTCTGGTATATATTATCTGCTCTGATTAATATCGACATTTTTTATGAATAATTCAGGATAAAGATGGATTATTCACGGCCAACCCGCCCCGCCCCAACATTAAGGTGGCGGCGAGGAAGTGGCTCATGAAGCTGTAGTGGACTACCGCCTGACGTGAGCTACAACGAAGCCGATGCTGTGAGATTGGTGGGTAGGTTGGGTCGGCGCCCAAAGGGTAAAAGATGCTAACAATAAGATATTGATTTTTTTTTAGTAATGGTTTTATACATATTTGTCAGCAACTTTTATGAATAATTCAGGAAAAATTGGGAGATAAAGCAATGCTAGACACCTATTTTAAGAATGAAAGAGAGCGAAAGACTCAAGGAATTCCGCCCTTACCCCTGGATCCTGACCAGACACGGGAGCTCTGTCAGATACTTGAAAATCCACCCCAGGGGGAAGAAGCCCTTTTTCTCAATCTCCTTACGAACAGGATTCCTCCAGGAGTCGATCTTGCAGCCAAAGTCAAGGCTGGGTGGCTAAATGATCTAGCCAATGGGAGGGTGTCATCTCCCTTCTTGGATAAAAAGAATGCAGTGGTGTTGCTGGGCACCATGCTCGGGGGTTTCAATGTCGGACCTTTGATCGCCCTGCTCGAAAATGACGAACTGGCTCCAGAGGCGGCCCGGGCTTTGAAGGGAACGATACTTGTGTACAATGCCTTCGACAAAGTTGCAGACATGGCCAGAGACAACACTTACGCGAGAGATGTTCTTGAGTCTTGGGCCAATGGGGAGTGGTTCCTTTCCAAACCGGAGTTCCCGGATAAACTGACGCTTAAAGTCTATAAGGTTGACGGGGAGATTAACACCGATGATTTTTCTCCGGCTAAACATGCGTGGAGTCGACCGGATATTCCTCTTCATGCACTTTCCATGGGTGAAACTCGGTTTCCGGGGGTGATAGATACCATAGGACATTTCCGTGGTGAGGGACATCGGGTCGTGTTTGTGGGAGATGTGGTCGGTACAGGGTCCTCACGAAAATCCGCCACAAATTCCGTGATGTGGCACATTGGGGAGGATATTCCCTTTGTCCCCAACAAACGACGGGCCGGTGTGGTTCTTGGCGGGCTTATTGCTCCGATTTTTTTCAACACAGTTGAGGATTCAGGCGGCCTGCCGATCATATGTGATGTCACGCGGTTAAAAACCGGTGATGTCATTGCGCTTGATACTCAGGCGGGGACCATCACCGATGAAAAAGGAGAGGAAGTGTCCGTATTTGAATTAGACCCGGCAACTCTTCAGGATGAATACCGGGCGGGCAGCCGTCTGTTCCTGATGATCGGGCGCTCGATCACGGCAAAAGCCCGCGCCGCTCTCGACATGCATGAAGCGGATTTTTTCACGAGGATAGAGAATCCAACTCCAAAAGACGGCCAAGGATACACCTTGGCCCAAAGAATTGTCGGAAAGGCCTGTGGGGTGGAGGGTGTGCTGCCTGGTTCTGCGTGTGAGCCGAAGATGACGACTGTGGCTTCCCAAGATACGACAGGTCCGATGACCGCGGATGAGCTGAAAGAGCTGGCCTGCATGGAGTTCCAGTCCGATCTTTTTTTGCAGACCTTCTGTCATACGGCTGCCTATCCAAAATTGGCAGATGTGAACATGCATAAATCTTTAGCCGAATTTATAGTTTCCTTAAAAGGCCTCGCCCTTAGGCCTGGGGATGGCGTACTCCACACCTGGTTGAATCATTTTCTTGTGCCGGATACCATGGGAACAGGAGGGGATTCTCACACGCGGTTTCCCATCGGTTTGAGTTTCCCGGCGGGATCGGGTCTTGTGGCTTTTGCCGGATCACTGGGGACAATGCCCTTAGCAATGCCTGAGTCCGTATTAGTTAAATTCAAGGGACAGCTCAATCCTGGCATCACTCTCAGGGATGTGGTCAATGCCATTCCTTATTTCGCCATTCAAAAAGGTCTTCTGACTGTTGCCAAAGAGGGCAAAAAGAACGTTTTTAATGGCCGTATTCTGGAGATGGAGGGCTTGCCCAATTTAACTGTGGAACAGGCCTTTGAACTCACGGATGCCACAGCGGAGCGGTCAGCTGCCAGCGGGACGATCGCCATCTCTGAGAAAAGTGTAGCAGACTATTTAAAAAGCAATATTGCCCTGATGAAGAAGATGATCCAGGAAGGATACAAAGATTCCGATGTTTTGCGACGTCGCATCAAGGCCTGTCAGGAATGGGTCGACGAACCCTTTCTTCTTCGCAGAGACGATAAGGCTGAATATGCGGAGGTCATCGAGATCGACCTGAGCGAGATCCATGAGCCGGTCCTTGCATGCCCCAACGACCCGGATGATGTTAAGCTATTGTCTGAAGTCGCAGGAGATCCCATTGATGAGATCTTTATCGGCTCTTGTATGACCAATATCGGGCATTTCCGTGCGGCAGGCAAGATCTTCGAGGGCGAGGGGTATCTGGATACTCGTATTTGGTTGACACCTCCCACAAAGATGGACAGGGCGCAATTGATCAAGGAAGGGTATTACAACATTTATGCCAGTATCGGAGCCCGGACCGAGATCCCGGGCTGCTCTCTCTGTATGGGAAATCAAGCCAGAGTTCTTCCAGGAGCGACAGTCATATCCACCTCTACGCGGAATTTTGATAACCGTATGGGGGATGATGCGCGCGTGTACCTGGGGTCGGCTGAGCTGGCCGCAATCGCCGCTCTCAAGGGGAAGATGCCTGCACCCGACGAGTATTTTTCCATCATGGCAAAAAAGGTGCTTCCAAAAAAAGAAGAGGTCTATCGATACTTGCTTTTCCACGAGTTAGGAGACTTTATCCTAGAATATTGACAGAAATGTGGAGTCAGTCATTTCAAAACTCCGTTTGAAATGCGTGACAGGCCATTAGAAAAGAACGGATTCGTGGTATCTTGGTATCAAAAAGTCAGGGAATAAAGGAGGAGGTATGATCTCTTTGAAGGGGAGAAAGACTTTAATCACAGGAGGTTCACGAGGGATCGGAGCTGAAACAGCCATTCTGTTTGCCAAAGCAGGCTCAGATGTTGCCATCACATATGCCAGTCGGAAGTATGCCGCTGAAGAAGTCCAGGACAAGGTTCGTTCTCTAGAAAGAGAATGTTTGGCCTATCAAGCTGATTTTTCGAAGGAAAAGGATTTGCTCAAGATGGTGGATCACATTCTTGGGACTTGGGGCCATATCGATATCTTGGTGAATAACGCCGGGATATGGACACACGGAGAGATGGGCAGCATGGATGGTAAGATATGGAAGGAAACGATAAGAGTGAACTTGGACAGCATCTTTTATTTGTGTAATGCTGTAGTACCCTCCATGAAAGCGCGAAAAAGAGGATGGATCATTAATGTCTCCTCAACTGCTGGTATCAGGGGAGAAGCCTATCATTCCCATTATGCGGCCAGCAAAGGAGCGGTTATCACCCTAACTAAATCTCTCGCTGTAGAGTTGGGACCGTTCGGTATCCGTGTGAATTGTGTGGCTCCGGGCTGGGTGGATACGGATATGTGTGCTGATGTCTTCAGTGACAAAAAATTCCGCAAAAAAGTGGAGAGCAGTATCCCTCTCCAACGAATCCCGCCCCCGGAAGATATCGCGGGTCCGATCTTGTTTCTGGCCTCTGATCTTGCGCGGCATATCACGGGAGAGGTTTTGAATGTGAACGGCGGCTCAGTCCTCTGTGCTTAAGAAATCATTTTTGTTTCCGTGATCCCTCCAAGTCAATGATAACAGCAGGAGCTCGTCACAATCCTTATTCGTCGAAGACCCCCCCACCCACCACCATCCGACTCATAAGGACAGTGACTCCCTCTTTTTTCCGTCTAATCCACCTGTCACGGAAACAAGGATGTATTCTGTGCTTAATGAAAACTTGCGAAAGCACTTGGTTTCTGTTAACGTAGACAGTAGGCGAACAGGAGGTTAAAATGGAGGAAGAAATAGGGAAAATTACCCACTATTTTTCCAAAATCAATGTCGGTGTTATAGAAACAACCAAGGGAGAACTCCGAGTAGGGGATACCATTCACATTAAAGGGCATACGACCGATTTTTATCAGAAGGTCCAATCCTTACAGGTGGAAAACAGCCCTGTAGATGCCATAAGAGTTGGAGAATCGGCGGGATTGAAAGTGGAAAGCCCTGTTCGCGAGAATGACCTTGTCCTGAAAGTGAAAGAAGAATAATTTAAAGACGCTGTCCATTCTGATGAATGCTCCTTGCCTGCACAGGCATCGGTCTTAATGACATATCCATCAGGAGGTCTGAATGAATGAGAAGCGGGTCAGAGTTCTGATAGCAAAACCCGGCTTAGATGGGCATGACAGAGGTGCAAAGATCATTTGCCGGGCTTTGCGTGATGCGGGAAATGAAGTCATCTATACGGGTTTGAGGCGGACGCCAGAAGAGATCGTACATGCTGCTGTTCAGGAGGATGTGAATGTTATCGGCTTGAGCATTCTATCTGGCGCACACAACGTACTCTTTCCAAAAATCATGTTTTTATTGAAGGAAGAGGGTATCCCAGAGGTGAAGGTTATTGCCGGAGGGATCATTCCTGAGAAGGATGTGCAGAAATTGAAGAATATCGGGATCGCGGAAATATTTTTGCCGGGCACTTCGACTAAAGAGATAGTGGCCTGGATCCAGGAGAATATTCGTTAGAAAGTCGAGAAATGAACAAATCGCTTGACATCGATATGTGAATTATTATGATATGTAACAGGTTAAATCCATGGCGAATAAGTTTTTATCACTGATTATTATACCTCATCATAAAGGTAAGAGGAGAGTCGTTACTTTCTCTCATAAATCTATCAAGATTCTGAGCGGGATTACAGCTGTGATATTCATAGCTCTGGTGGTTTTCCTCGTCGATTATTTCATGATGAGGGGAGTGCGCCAGGAATTTAAGACTTTGAGCGCGGTTAAAGCAGAACAAGAAGCGACACTGAATAGGTATGAAAAATCCATAGAAGATCTGAATACAAAGATCGATGCATTTGAAGGTTACCGTCAGAAGCTCAACGTGATGGCAGGACTAAAATCTCAAGAAGTCATTGAAATTGAGCCCGGGCTTGGGGGGGGTGAAAATGATCAAGAAGTCAGTCTCCCTGAATCTAACCATCAAATGAATTTAAACAGGTTGGAAGACATCAGCGAAAAAGCTGATGGGATCGGGACTAATCTCAACACTCTTACCAATTTTTATAAGAATCAAATGCAAGAGCTGGCCGCAACGCCCAGTATTTCTCCTACGAAGGGCTACTGGGCATCTCCTTTCGGTTGGCGGGACGACCCTTTCACAGGAAAACGAACCTTCCATCCTGGCGTTGACGTCGCTACGCATCATGGGAATCCTGTAATGGCAACTGCTGATGGTTTGGTCCTGTCTACCCAGACAGACAGAATCGGGGGAAAAACAATCAAGATCAGCCATCCCAACAGCGGGTATGTTACGATCTATTGCCACTTGAGCAAGTACATGGTAAAACCAGGCGAGAGAGTCAAAAGAGGGGATACTATAGGTTTAGTGGGGCAGACGGGAAGAGCCAGGGGTCCCCATGTCCACTATGAAGTCCGCCTCAACGGAAAACGGCTCAATCCGTGGTATTACATCCTCGATAACTAAGCTGAATTATTCATAAAAGCTTCTGACAAATTTATATTCCAAAACCTCTTACTATTTTAATGCCAGAATCTTTTACCCTACGGGCGAACCGATCTCACTACAAAGCCTTCATTGTTGCCCATTCGAAGTAGTTCACTACATCTTCATGGGCCACTGCCTCGCCTTTGCAGCGACCTCGGCTCGTGAATAATTCATCTTCCATCTGGATCATTCGAAGGATTCACCAGGCTTGATGTTTGCTCCAAGAGAGAAAGAGTAGGCACTCATGGCTTTCCGGTTTTCTGGCTGCAGTCGGTCTATAGTGTAGATATTGCCGTCACCGCAGACCACAGCAAGCCCTTCTTTCTTAGAAGCGTAAATTTCCCCTGGTTTGATGGGTGATACGGGTTCGGTCAGTTCAACTCTCCCATCGAGGATTTTTATGCGCTTTCCTCTAAAATAGGTAAATGCCGATGGCCATGGGGAGAATGCTCTGGCCTTCCTGTCAACCGAAATCGCTTCACTGTCCCAATCGATTTGGCCATCCTCTTTTTTGATCAGTGGGGCATATGTCGCCAGTGCATGATCTTGTTTTAAAGGAGAGAGCATGTCCATCTGATAGATCGTTTTAACAAGAAAATCCGCTCCCTCTCGTGCGAGACGTTCCTCCAGCTCGAACGCTTTTTCGTGAGGAAGGATCCTTGTTTCCCTTTGCATCAAGATATCTCCTTCGTCCATTTTTTCGTTGAGTTCAAAGATGGTCAGGCCTGTGGTGGTTTCTCCATTCAGGATAGCCCATTGAACAGGAGAAGCCCCTCTATATTTTGGAAGGAGCGAGAAGTGAAGGTTGATCGAGTTATACTTGGGCAAATAGATGATCGAGGCTGGGATGATTTGACCGTATGCCACGACGACGTTTATATCGGGATTGATCTCATTCAACATATCCAAAGCGGCTGGGTCTTTGCGGATTCTTCTCAGCTGTAATACTGGAATGTTTTTTTCGAGGGCAAACCTATTGACGGGAGAAGCTGTGAGTTTTTTCCCTCTTCCTGATGGTTTGTCCGGTTGAGTGATGATGAGTTCGACCTTATGGCCTTCCTCCAAGATCTTTTGGAGTGATGGGATGGCAGATTCTGGACTGCCAAAAAAAACGATCCTCATGTGTGAGCATCCTTGCCCAGCTGCTTGCGGAGTTTTTTTTTGATCAAGCTCTTTTTGAGTGGTGATAAATGTTCGATAAAGAGCTTCCCATTCAAATGGTCGATCTCATGACAAAGCACTCGAGCAAGAAGGCCCTCAGCGTCTATGATCTTTTCGTTTCCATCGAGGTCTGTGCCCTTTACCACTATGTGTGAAGGTCGAACAACCTTTTCATTGATATCCGGCACGGAAAGACAGCCCTCTTCCATAATCGCCTCTCCTTGGGAATCAAGGATCTCTGGATTGGCGAGGATGATGATCTTGTCTTTTTGTTCTCCCACTGATAGGTCCACAGTAAGTAGCCTGACACTCTTATTGACCTGTGGGGCTGCCAGGCCGATACCCGGAGCAGCATGCATGGTGTGAACCATATTCTGGGCAAGCTGGCATAATTCATCATCGATATCTTTTATCTCTTCAGCTTTTTTGGCAAGTACCGGGTGGCCGAACACCAAGATCTCCAGGAACGTCAGCTCGTTATCTATTTTTTCCATAGTACATGCCTATTTTAAATGAAATCCCGTATCCCGTAAACCCTCCAGTCTCTAAAAACTATTTCCTTAATGATAAGCTTTCCTTTTATAAATTTGTTAGCAGCTTTTATGAATAATTCAGGATTTGAAGCGGATGAATTTGTTCTTCTCTAGGCTCTGAAGGAATAGAGTGATTCGTTCATAGAGAGGTTCCACTTCGTCTCCAAGTGTTTTCTTCATGCGTTTGGCGATTTCTTCCACAGTGCATTCCCCATCGCAGCTTTCCCAGAATTGGCTGCCGATCTTGTCGAGGTTGATTTTGTAGTAGGGATGCTTGAGATGGGGAAGAAGATGTTTTCTAATAATGGGAAACCGGAATTTTGGCTTGAGCAGACAAATCAAACCTTCTTCAGTCTCTATCCACTCTATGTTCTTTACTGGAACCAACTCCAGTAGGTTGAGTTCCTGTGATTCTTTTGTCTTGTTTTTCACATCATCCGGGAGGGGTGAAGCACTCTTCCCTTCGCTCTCTTGTTATTCAGTCTCTTCTCCATATTCCCCAGATTTCACCATCTTTTTATACGGTAAATAGATCAGGATGAATCCAAGAATAAAGAAAATGATCAGTCCCAACCAGGCACTGTGCCACACTTCTGGAAGCCGGATGTTCGTGCCTTTGACCGCAGCGGTGATGATTCCCATGAGCGCCTGTCCGGCGATCAATCCTGAAGCGAGGAGGAGACCGATGTTTTCTACGGTTTCTCTCCCCTTAGCAGTGGGCTTCTTCTTGCTTACGCTGCGATTGAGAAAGTATTTGAGAACGCCGCCCAAGAAGATACATGATGTGGCACGGAATGGCAGATACATTCCGACAGCGATCAGCATAGGAGAAGGCGATCCAATCAGAATGAGCGCCACGGCAAGGAGCATGCCAGCCAGCACTAGCGGCCAGGCCATTTCTCCTCCCACGATTCCCTTAGCCATTGCCGCCATCAATCCTGCCTGGGGTGCGGGAAGTGTTTCACTCCCGATACCGATGTTGTTGTGGAGAAGCTGTAATGAGAAGGTGAGTGTCAAGGCAGCAGCAACAACTCCGATCAATCCTCCGATTTGCATCCGCCAGGGTGTGCCGCCAAGGATATGACCGACCTTCCAGTCTTGGATCATGTCCCCTGCAACTCCCGCAACACAGCAGACCACGGCTGCCACTCCTAACACTGCCGCTATTCCCGCATCTCCTTTTTGCCCCATGATCACCATCATCAGGGCGGCGATGAGCAATGAGGTCAGAGTCAAACCTGAAATGGGATTCGAGGAGGAACCGATAATGCCTACAAGGTAGCCGGCCACAGCCGCAAAAAGAAGTCCCATGATGAGCATCACTATTGCGGACACGAGCGCTGAACCGATGTTTTTTGTGAACACGTTGTAGAGGAGGATCATAGGGATGACCAGTGCGATGATAGCCAAAATGATCGAAGGGAAGGGAAGGTCTTTATCGGTTCTAAGTGTTTTTGTGTCTCCCTCCGATTTTGCTTTGCTGACATCTTGGAACGAACGACCGATTCCAGCGATAAGACTCTTCCTCATCTTGAACAGAGTGTAGAAAGCGCCCACCAGCATGGCGCCCACTGCGATGGGCTTTATTTGAGCATCATAAGCAGAGATGGCCATGGCTGTCCAGTCTCCACCAAAATCTGACACGATCCTTCCGAGATCTCCGCTGATGAAGAGAAGGATGGGCATCAGGAAGGCCCACCCAAGAACTCCTCCAGAAAAAGTTAAAGCGGCGAGTTTAGGTCCTATGATGTATCCGACACCCGTCATGGCCGCATTAGCTGCAGGAGATTCCACGAACATCCTTCCTCTTATTTCAGCTGTCTTGGCTACTTCCAAGTTGTCACTGTCCAGATAAGTGATCCGAGAGATGCCGGGTATTTTAAAAACAGCTCTGGCATAAGGTGTAATCACACGGATACCGTTTTCGCTTGTAAAGAATTCTATGAAACCTCCCAATCCCATTGCCCAGAACATGTATGCCGCATTCGATCCGGCTTGCTGTCCGGTTTTGACCATCTCAGCACATGCGACACTCTCCGGAAATGGAAGAGAGGCATCTTCGACCAGGGTTCGACGAACGAGAATGATCAGAAAAACTCCAAGGACGCCACCGACGAGCATGAGCATCGATGATTTGGCAACATCAAACTTTGTCCACACACCAGTAAACAGAAAGGCGGGGATGGTAAATATGGCTCCAGCTGCCAGCGCTTCTCCGACAGCACCCGTGGTTCTGGCAAAGTTTTCCTCAAGAATAGTCCCTTTTAGAGGACGTAGTACGGCCATTGCAATAACAGCTGCGGGAAAAGTGGCTGCAACGGTCATTCCGACGAGAAGCCCAAGGTAGGCATTTGCGGCGCCGAGAACGATGGCCATGATGATTCCTAGAAAAATCGCCTTGAAAGAGATTTCTTTCATGGATTGTTCGGCAGGCACATAAGGCTTAAACGATTGGTTGCTCATTCTTACCTCCTCTCTGTTTTCTCCCTGAGTTTTTTGACTATATATTTCTCAAAAATAAAAAGCAAGAAAAATAAATTATCTTTTTTCATTTGCGTGAGAGTAGAAATTATGTTAAATAAATCGTGTAGATAGAGGAAGATAGAATGAATCTTATCGAATGGCTCAAAGAAAAATTTTTCTGTGACCTTGCCATTGACCTTGGAACTGCAAACACACTCGTTTATCTCAAAGGCAGAGGAATAGTCGTGCAGGAACCTTCCATTGTTGTTGTGAATCAGCAAACTGGCAAAGTGGAGGCCGTGGGGAAGAGGGCAAAAGAAATGTTGGGGAAGACTCCAAAAAGCGTTCTGGCCATAAAACCCATGCGTGATGGAGTTATCGCTGACTTTGAGATTGCTGAAAAGATGCTTGATTACTTTATCAAGAAATCGACAAACAACAGGAGTTTTTTACTCAGGCCGAGGATCGTTATTGGAATTCCTACGGGGATCACTCAAGTCGAAAGGCGAGCAGTCAAGGACGTTGCCATGCGGGCGAAAGCTTCCGAAGTGTACCTGGTAGAACAACCCACGTCCGCAGCTGTTGGTGCTGACTTGCCCATATCTGAGCCCACAGGGAATATGATCGTCGATATCGGTGGGGGAACAACGGATATCGCGGTCATTTCTTTGAACGGGATCGTGTTCAATCACTCCATCCGTATTGCCGGTAACGAGATGGATGAAGCAGTTATCCAGTATATCAAGCGGAAATACAACCTGCTCATCGGAGAAAAAACAGCAGAACAGGTCAAAATGCAGATCGGTTCGGCTTACCCGTTGGATGAACCAATAACTATGGAAATAAAAGGAAGAGATCTGAGAGAAGGTATTCCCAAGACTATTGTTGTAGATGACCAGGAGATAAGGGAGGCCCTGGAAGATATCGTCGTGGCTATTATCGATGCCGTAAAAGTCGCGCTTGAAAAAACACCGCCAGAGCTTTCTGCAGACATCATAGATCGCGGCATCATCCTGACCGGTGGAGGATCTCTTCTTAAGAATATTGATAAGCGTATCCGCGAAGAGACGCAATTGCCCGTATTCATCACCGAAGACCCCCTGACAACGGTTGTTCTTGGTGCGGGCAAAATGCTCAATGATCTAGATCTGCTGAGAAAAATCTCTCTAATTTAATCTTTACATGCTCTCTTTTTTTAAAAAAAACAAAAACCTCGTTGTTCTCAGTGTTCTCATTTTTTTACAGCTTGTCCTGATATCCATCCAAGTTCCTCTTGGTGAGCGAGAGAACTATTTCGAGAAGACTGTCTTTGTCATTTTTTCTCCTCTCCAGCATGGGATCGTTTCCTTCTTTCAAAGCATCGGACAATTCTGGAATGGATATTTCTCTCTCCGTGAGGCCCATGATCAAAACCTGGATATGAGGCAGAAGGCATTTTCTCTCTCTCAGGAGAACAGATTATTGCGAAATGCTCTTGAACATTACAGGAATGAGAAAGAGATCGAGGCCTTTCTCGGAGAAATGTATCCAAATATCTTGCATGCACGGGTCATAGGAATAGATGCCAGCAACTACTTCAAATCCGTGATGATCAACAGAGGGTCTCTGGATAGGATCGAAAAGAACATGGTTGTTCTGGATAAATTTGGAAACTTGGTTGGAAGGGTTATCGGCCCGATAGCTCTCAAAGAAGCACGAGTGCAATTGATCACGGACAATGATTGCGGAGTGAGCGTTTTTACTGAAAAGGACAAAGTATTGGGAATTTTATCTGGGGATAGAAAGGGGTTCTGTGAATTGGAGCATGTCGTGTCAACGGATGAGAATGTTTCTGTGGGCGAGAACCTTTATACAACAGGATATGACAGCATTTTTCCTTCTGGTATCAATGTAGGCCGAATAACTTCTATAACTCCTACTTCAGATCTTTTTAAAAAAATTACTGTGAAGCCGTATTTTGAATTCCGTCATCTAGACCAGCTTGCTGTCATACGTTTACAGGCAAAAGATATTTTCTAAAAACGGAGAAAATGAGAGATTTCTTGGAAACATTCCTTGGCATCGTTATTGCTTTGCTCTTCTTCTCTCTTTTATCCCACATTTCCATCTATTTGATTCAAGCGATCAATGTTTTTAGCCTTCTGGTCATCTTTATGTCCTCAACGAGGAATGAGGTGTATGGGGCATGCTTGGGCGCTGTTTTTGGGTTAATTCAGGATTCTTTTTCTTTGGGCGTTTTTGGAGTTGCCGGGATAGCTAAAACCATAATGGGGTTTTTAGCCGGCTTTGTCTCCAGGAGGATCAATGTCTCTTCGTTTACGCGCAGTTTTATTTTTATTTTTGTTTTGATCGCTATAGAGCTCATATTTTGGGCCTTTCTCTACTCCTTCATCTATTCCAAAACTCTCAATTCAGGAAAAGGAGTGATCTTTCTCCAGCCTCTGATAACGGCATTGATCGGCAGCACGCTCTTTCCCCAGATCCGAAAGGCAATAAAAGCGATCTCCCGGTACCGAAGATGATGAACAACAAAATTTATGAAGATCTATCTTTGGTATTTTCAAGAGCGAGGATCACCTTCATTGTTGTTAAGATAATCTTCGTCATACTCATCCTGTATTTTTGGAAACTCCAGATCCTCGACTTTCAGACATTCTGGCAAAAATCTGAGGCAAACCGTATCCGAGAGATCGTTGTCCCTCCCCAGAGGGGTTTAATCAGAGACAGGAACGGTGTCGTACTCGCAAAAAATATCGCTTCCTTTAAGGCGTCTCTGATCAGGGAAAACTGCAAAGACTTTGAAGAGTCGTGTTTGAGGATTTCCAAGCTCCTCGATTTGGAACCGGATGTTCTAAAAGAACGTGTGGAAAAATACAAATCTCTGCCTCTCTTCCAGCCTATAGTCGTAAAGGATAACTTAACCTATGAAGAAGTTGCCAGGATCAAATCCAGGCATTATGAGTTGCCCGAGTTGATCGTTCAATCAGAACCTAAGAGAAATTATCCGTTTGGGACGTTGGCTTCTCATGTCCTTGGATATTTGCAGGAGATATCCCCGGCAGAGATGGAAATGGACCAGTATAAAACCCACAGGATGGGTGACTTGATCGGAAAGACAGGACTGGAGAAACAATACGAAGATAGCTTAGTCGGCACAGAGGGAAAAATTCTTGAGATCGTGGACAATGTCGGAAGAGAGATCGAGGAAGTATCCAAGATCGATCCTATCCGCGGAAATGAGATTCATCTGACATTGGATTTTGACCTCCAGAAGAAAGCAGAGGAGATTCTGGATGGAAGAGAGGGTGCAGTCGTTGTGATGAAACCAGATACAGGTGAGATATTGGCGATGGCCAGCTATCCGAATTTCGACCCGAATAAATTCATCAACCGGTTCACACCCGAAGAATGGGTGGACCTCATCAACAGTCCGGAGTATCCTCTTGAGAACAGGGTCATCCGTGGGTTGTACTCTCCCGGCTCCCTGTTCAAACCTTGCATGCTGCTCGCTGGACTGGATCAGAGGGCAGTGAATGATTCCACGACATTTGTCTGTCGCGGCTCTATCATCATCTATGGACATCCCTTTGCTTGCTGGAAGGCGGATGGACACGGAATCGTTAACTTGTACAGCGCGATCCAGCATTCCTGCAATATCTACTTCTATCAACTGGGAAAAAGAATCGGGATAGAGGAGATCGCTCGGTATGCCCGTATGCTCGGTATGGGATCTCCTACACATATTGATCTTCCCGGGGAAAAGGTTGGTTTGGTCCCCGACGCCGAGTGGAAGAGGAGAGTAAGGGACGAACCTTGGTATCCTGGAGAGACGATATCTGTGTCTATAGGACAGGGGCCATTGCTCGTGACTCCTTTACAGATCGCAGTTTACACAGCACAGATTGCCAACAGGGGGCTCAGCGTAACGCCTTACCTCTATGCGAAAGAAATCCATGAGAGACAGGAGATAACAAGGCGGCAAGAGAATATAAAAGTCAGGTCTCCTATCCCTGAAGTGTATTTCGAAAAAGTGGTTCAAGGGATGTGGCAGTCTGTCAATAATCGAGGCACTTCCATTTTAGCAAGGATTAGGGATTTTGATGTGTGTGGAAAGACCGGATCAGCTCAGGTCGTCGGTAAGGCAACCGCTGAAAAATTGGCCAAACAGAATATAGAGATAAAAACTCACTCCTGGTTCTCAGGATTCGCGCCTAAAGACAAACCAGAGATCGTGGTTTCTCTCATTGTGGAATATGGGGGAGGTGGAGGAGCGACTGCGGCACCTTCTGCCAGAGAATTGTTCGAGCTATACAGGGAAAAATATGATTAATCAAACACAGATCAAGAACATCGATTGGATCCTGATCGCTCTTCTTGTGGTGAATACTCTGATCGGAATCGCCGTGATATACAGCTCGTCCCATCACTTGCCCGGGAATTACTATCTCAAACAAGTTTTCTGGACACTTTTGAGTTTAGCTGTACTTTTAGTTTTACTGACTGTGGACTACAACATTCTTGTCACTTATTCACTCTATCTGTACATTGCGTGTATTTCTATTCTCGGTGCTATTTTGATCTTTGGGAGGTTGATTGCCGGAACGAAGAGTTGGATTAAACTGGAATTTATCCAAATTCAGCCATCTGAGATCACCAAGATTGCCATCATTCTCCTGCTAGCACGTATCTTTTCGGAATTTAAGAGGAAATATTTATCCAACGAGGCAGGAATTTCGAGCAGCGCCTTTGTCCTGTTGGCATTAGTGCTTGTTGCACTGCAGCCCGACCTGGGTACAGCGCTGCTTTATATCCCGATTCTACTAGGAGCATTCATATTAGCGGGGCTGACAAGAAAAACTCTTGTGACGCTATTGATAATTGCATTGGTGATAGGGATCGTCAGCTGGGGATTTTTCCTCAAGGAGTACCAGAAGAATAGAATCACAACATTACTCACTCCGGATAAAGATCCTTTAGGAACTGGCTATCATGTTCTCCAATCCAAGATCGCCATCGGTTCAGGTGGTCTATTCGGAAAGGGATATGTCAGAGGAACACAGAGCCAACTTCAATTTTTACCAGCGCGCCACACAGATTTTATATTTGCTGTTGTCGGGGAGGAGCTGGGTTTTGTAGGGGTCGTGGTCATCGGCCTGTTTTATTTCTTGTTCTTAGGCAGGCTCTTTCAGTCCGTTTCAAAATCGAGAGATAGGACAGGAGTGTATATCATTTTTATGGTTGCCATGATGATCTCGAGCCAATTTTTCATAAATGTGTTCATGACTATCGGACTCTTCCCGATTGTCGGGATCCCACTCCCTCTATTGAGTTATGGGGGATCGTCTCTCCTGACAAATTATATTGCTGTTTCACTTGTTCTGAATATCAAGATGCGCCGCTTCGTAAACGTCTGATCTGGATTATTCATAAAAGCTGCCGATACCTGCATTCAAAAGATTACCATTCATAATATCGGCATCTTTTACCCTACGGGCGAACCAATCTCACAGCATCGGCTTCGTTGTAGTTCATTCGAAGTAGTTTACTACATCTTCACGAACCACTTCCTCGCCGCTACTATGACCTTGGTCCGTGAATAATCCATCACTCTTCTGTATTATTCATTAAAGCTTCTATGTTGCTTGGCGTGGGTGAAAATTGTAAGATGGTTTCCTATGATTAAGATCACAGGAGAATTGGAGAGGGCCCTCAGAAACGTCCAGAAGCCCGGCCGGTATGTGGGTGGAGAGTGGAATGCAGTTATCAAGGACCCCGATCGTGTTAAAGCCAAGATCGCTCTCGTTTTTCCCGACCTCTATGAGATCGGAATGTCTCATATCGGCCAGAAGATTCTCTACTCTCTTTTGAACAGATCCCCATCTGTCCTGGCCGAGCGCGTTTTTGCTCCGTGGCCTGATTTTGAAAAAGAACTCCGCCATAGGGATATCCCTCTTTTCTCTCTCGAAAACAGGATCCCTCTTTCTGGATTTGATATCCTTGGTTTTTCCCTCCTCTATGAGCTCAACTACTCTAACATCCTGACGATCCTTGAGCTTGGAAAGATCCCTTTCTTATCCTCTGAGAGGAATATGGAGTTTCCGCTGGTCATTGCGGGCGGCCCTGCAGCCTTCAATCCAGAGCCTGTGGCTGACCTGTTCGATCTGTTCCTCATCGGTGATGGTGAAGAGGCTGTATTCGAGATTTTGGACACATTCATCACAATTAAGGGCCAGACGGATAACAAAGAGGATGTGCTCAAGGAATTGATGAAAATCAATGGTGTTTATGTTCCCTTTTTTTACAAAACATATCATCCCGCTCCATCTTCGTTATTGGCAGTAAAGCCTAAGAACGGGGCGCCTCTCCGGATCAAAAAAAGAGTCTTATCTCCTTTTTCTCAAGCGCATTTTCCTGAAGATACCGTTGTTCCGAATATTCAAGTTGTTTTTGATCGTGTATCAGTGGAAGTAGAAAGGGGATGTCCCCAGAGCTGCAGATTTTGTCAGGCAACTCAACTGTATTTTCCGACGCGTGTGAAGAATCCCACCGATGTGACGCAAACCGTTCTGAACAGCGTACGATCCACGGGGTATGAAGATGCCTCTCTATCAGCTCTGTCTATCGGTGATTATCCATACTTGGATCAAACTGTGCAGACTTTGATGGATGAATTTAAGGAGCGGCAGATCTCCTTGTCTGTTTCTTCCCTTAGACCGAAGGGGCTATCGTCAGAGTTGGCGGAAAACATTCTCAAGGTGAGAAAAACTGGATTTACACTTGTTCCTGAAGCAGGGACGGAGAGATTGCGCAGAGTCATCAACAAGAGCTTAAACGACGAGGATATCTGGGAGGCTGTCCAGAATGCATTTATTCGAGGATGGAGGCTTCTCAAGCTGTATTTTATGGTGGGCCTTCCTTCCGAAAAGGAAGAAGACCTGGATGGTATCGTTGATTTAGTGAAAGAGATCATTCGGATAGGATACAAAATTTTGAAAAAGCCTCCCCAGATAAACCTCAGCATATCGTCGTTTATTCCTAAAGCTCACACACCGTTCCAATGGGTAAAAATGGAGGATGAGGACATTCTCATCAAGAAACATGCTTATGTAAAATCGCGGCTGAAGAAATATCCCTTTGTCAGGTTTAAGGAGCACAACCAAAAAAATGCGTTGCTAGAAGCCGTATTTTCTCGGGGTGATAGGAGACTGACACCCGTTATCGTTCATGCATGGCAAGCGGGTGCGCGTTTTGACAGCTGGAGTGACCTGTTCCGATTCCAATATTGGGAAGATGCTTTGTCTTCCAATAACATTGATTTCCGTCTCTACCTTGGGAGTCTGAGAGAATCCGATGTTTTGCCCTGGGACCATATTGATACAGGTATCAAAAAGTCGCATCTGATCCAAGAGCTGCACAGAGCACAACGGGAAGAATCTTCTCCGATTTGTTTGGAAAAATCGTGTACAGAATGTCAAGGATGTTCGCTTGCGCCCATGTTGGTGAAGGATTATGAAGAGCAGATCGAGCCGCTTGAGAAAAGTTTTCCCATCTTCGGGAAAAAATCTGAGAGCGTTTTCAGATACTTGGCTTTTTACAGCAAGGAAGACAGTTCAAAATATTTCTCCCATACGGATTTGAACAACATTATCCAGAGAGGTTTTCGCAGGGCCGGTATCCCTGTGTGTTTTACAAAAGGATTTCATCCAAAAATGATCGTTTCTTATCCTCCCGCTCTTCCATTGGGGATGGAGGGCAGGGCTGAGGTGATCGAGTTTAGATCAGACTACCATCTTCCTCAAGATGAATTCGCTATTCACCTCAATGCCTATCTTCCTCCAGGAATCCGGTTTTCTCGTTTGGTACGACTGGAATGGACCGCCTTCTCTCTGATCGAGAAGATCCAAAGCATCGTTTACTCTTTGGACCTGAGCGCTGATAAAGTCATCGATACACTTAAAGATTTCCAAACGGACAAGAATGAAAAAGACTTCGATATTGTGGAGGAT
>Ga0307378_10002651_pt1 | contig 27016 bp, 23 predicted proteins | sample UN1MG_FD_202238 | JGI IMG/M metagenome (GOLD analysis project Ga0307378, IMG submission 202238) | Soil microbial communities from Risofladan, Vaasa, Finland - UN-1 | ecosystem: Environmental > Terrestrial > Soil > Coastal area > Acid sulfate soil | place: Finland: Risofladan, Vaasa | collected...
TGAGGATATATTTATTAAAAATAGATCCTGTGAGCTTGTTGTAACTTAAGATGGTGAAGTGTACAGTTTTTGGGGTTCATACCACTAGCTTCCCAAGAGCCTCTGCTGCCCTCACTCGGACATAGCTATCTTTATCCTTTAAAGCCTTAATCAGAGGTTCTACAGCTAGTTCTCCTATCTCCCCAAGAGCATCTGCTGCCCCAATTCGAGCATAGCTATCTTTATCCTTTAAGACCTCAATTAGTGGTTCTACGGCCCTTGCATCTTTTATCATTCCAAGAGCTTTGGCTGCACCACGGACATTGCTATCTTCATCCTTTAAGATCTCAATTAGAGGTCCTACAGACCTTGCATCTCCTATCTCCCCAAGAGCCTCTGCTGCTATGTATCGGACATCGCTATCTTTATACAATGGTTTGAGTTTATTGATTGCATAGCAAAAGATAAGACTCAGATAGCAGCAGAAAGAGCTCTACTGCTCAGGGCATGTTCGGTTAAGGCGGTGTAAAAAAATCAACAATATTTTAAAAATGAGCCTAAAAAAAAGTCATTTATATAATTCAAACTTTCTAAGTGATCTAAATCTTTTGAAGCATGATACAGTTCAAAATTTTTTAACCATACATACAATGAATTTGCTGAATCTTTATAAGGAATATAAAGAATCTCTGAAAAGTCATATCTTAAATCATCCATAGTAGTTCTCCTGATATCGATGTAAAAATTAACCCTTCCTAAGAAGCCTATAATTTTATCTATTTTATTAGTTAATTTTTGTTTCAGTTCCTTAGAAAATCCTGTACTGTTTAAAGGATCAAGAAATGTATTGTAATATGTAAAATCAAAACCAGGCATGATAATCTTGTCAGAATGGGTATTGAGAATTCCAAAGCTTGGGAATTTGCAAACACAAGAAAAGGATACTGGCGTATAGTTGGTAGTCCAATCCTTAGCAGTACATTCACCAATGATTGCCTTAAGAAACTCGGCTTTCAATCGATAGCAGAAAGATATTCATTTGTTCATTAATTCTATTGAACAGCAGTATGCCGAACGGCTTGTATGGTGGTGTGAGAGGACGACTACTCAAATAATGGGTAGTCTCCTACTCGATTATGTACATTATATTTAATGGTTGTTATATATTGATAAGTATTAAAACTTTCTACCAAAATTTTGATTTTATTAATAAATTTAGAAATATGCTACAATAACTTAAATAAATTTTAATAATAATTAAAGTTTTTTAAACAAAAATGGAAAGAGAAATAGTAAAAACAAACCAAGGTTTTAAAATAGCAAAAAAAGAAAAGGGTAATATCAATATTTCGAAAAACTCTATTCAAATTAAAAGAACAGGCAAACCTATTGAAAAAAGATATAATACTGGATATGTTTATTTATTAATAGATTGCTCCGGGAGCATGTGTGATGGAAATAAAATGTCGCAAGCTAAAGATGGGGCAAGAAAATTTTTAAGGGATGCAATTTCTAAAGGATATTCTTCTGGATTAATAAAATTTGATACTAATGCTTCAACAATAATGCAACCTCAAAGGGAAATAACTTACATAGATAATTCTATTTTAAATTTATATGCTAATGAATATGGATGGACAAATATGGCTGACGCAATAAAACAAGCAGAAAAAAATCTTGTAAATAGATCAGGTTATAAAGTTATAGTTTTGGTAACTGATGGAGAACCTAATATGCCTAAAGAAAATCCATATGAAGCAACCCTAAATGAATCAGAAAGTTCTAAGAGAAATGGTATAGAAATAATAACAATTGGTACAGAAAATGCTGATAGAGAATTTTTAGATAAGCTGGCAACAAAAAAAGATTTATCAATTATTGTTAACTCAATAAACTTGTCTAAGGGAATTAAATCAGCTGCTAATCTACTAATGATTTGTGATAAATAATTTCTAAATTAATATTTTAAATATGGCACAATTTAAAGATTATTATAAAATTCTACAAGTTGATTCTTCTGCAGAGTTAGATATTATAGAGGCAGCTTTTAGAAGACTTTCTAAAATTTATTACCCAATACCTGGTAGAAACACCGAAGAAAAATTTAAAGAAATAACTGAAGCTCATTCCGTCTTAAAAGATCCGATAAAAAGAGAAAAGTATGATGAGGAGTATAAAAAGTTCTATACCCCTAGGCCCAGACCTGAGGTTGATAAATCCTATATTTTGTTTGATGCTGTTAAGCTTGGAGAAATAAAAACTGATTATTTTATATTAAGAAATACTGGTGGAGATTATGAAAATATTGATATATCTGTACAGACGCCAAATTCATGGTTAAAAATTACTGGTTTAAATTCTTTAGACCCAAACCAGTCAGATGAACTACCTTTAAGAGTAGAGATAGAAGCAACTGCAGATGAATGGGGTAAAAATTATACCGAATATGTTATTGCTAAACTTGATTATGAAGAAGTAAGAATTAAAGTAGAATTGAATACAAAAAGCAAAGCGCAACAACCACCTGCTTTTAATAAGAAAAAACTAATTCCCATAGTTATTTTACCTATCTTTTTTTTAATATTTTCTTGTATTGGTATAAATTATTTAATGAATAGACCATCCAAACAAAATGACAATACAATTGAAAATAAGAGTGGCATTTTTGAGGAAAGTACAACCAATTCAGATATTACTTCGGTTGAAAAACACAATGGAAAAACAATTACTGAGAATTGGGAACAAGTTGGACTTTCAGGCGAAACAGTTTCAGACCTTATAATCGCTGACGCTGATACTTTGTATGCTGCAACAATAGGATTTAATCATGGAATCTTCAAGTCAAGCGATGGGGGAAACACTTGGAATGCTATCAATAATGGACTGGGAAGTTTAGAAGTTTATGATATAGATATCTTTGCCAACGACTCTAATAGTGTTGTAGCAAGTACTGAAAGTGGTATTTGGTTTACACAAGATGGTGGGAAACATTGGCAACCCTTAGGACCAACAAATTATCAGTACCTTGATATTCTTAGCGTTTCGGTACTTCCTAAAGATCCATCTACGATAACTGCGGTTGGTCCTGCAAACTATGGAGCATTTATTACTCATGATACTGGTGGCAATTGGCAAGAAGTTTCTTATGAGGATGCATCAGGAGATGATATTTTTTGGAACGAAGGTTGTAGTTTAACCTGTTCAGCTAGCGAACCAACAAATATTATTTATCTCGTAGGCCCCCCTGAGATTTATCGCTCAAGCGATGGAGGAGAGACATGGAGTCAAATGGCTAATGTAGGAGCTAATTACAATGTTTCTTTTTTTACAGTAGACCAAAGCAATGGAGACATTGTGTATGCCATGGCTGACTATTACGAGGGGAATTGTCTATACAAGTCCACTGACGGCGGTGGTTCTTGGATTCCAATCAATAACGGATTACCCAACCATAGTAATGAGATCGAAGGTAGTGCTATAGCCATAAATCCAAGCAACAGAAACAATATATATGTCGCTATAGCAGGTCAAGTTTACGCTAGTAATGATAGTGGAGACTCATGGCGTCAATTGATAGCCTTACCTGAAAAGTTCTCCGAAGAGTCCTGGCCAATTATAAACCTTGTGGTTAATGACGCAAAAAATATATTATACATTGAAACAAATAAAAATGGTATTTGGTGCACTTCGATAGCGAATTAATAAAAACTATTAAAAAATTAGACACAGACTGTATAGAAAAAACAAAAAACAATAACTTAAAAGTTACAAATTGGGATGGTTTGATAAAAGTAAAAATACGCCTATTATTAATTATCGTTAATTAAAAAAGTCAAGTATTGAAATATAATAACCTTGAAATCATCGTTTTATAATTTAATGATGGATTACCCAGTAGAATCAAAGACGGTTTTATTTAATTCACTTTATGGGAGCATTATTTTACTGGAAAAATCTGAGAAGGAAAAAATTATCAAAATACTTCAAAACCCCCAATCAGATGAAATTTTGATAGACAATGAAGAACTTAAAGTATTATGCGACCAAAAATTCTTGATTAATGATAATACTGATGAAATCAGTATTATTGAAAAAAGAAAAAAATACGGTATTGAGGATAAAAATAGGCTCGATGTTGTATTAATGCCAACACTAAACTGTAATTTTTCCTGTAACTATTGTTATGAAAATCATATTGCTTCTTCCATGAACGATTTAACTGAAAGGTCTTTAATTAAGTGGCTAAATAAAGGAATTCCAAAATATAAGTTTGTTTTAATTCACTGGTATGGTGGCGAGCCTTTATTGGAAATTAATAGAATATTAACCATTTCAGGCCATATTCAAACCATTGCAAAAGCCAACAATGTTGGATTAGCAATTCATATTACAACAAATGGTTATTTATTGAATAAAAAGAATATTCTTGATTTGATCAATTGTAATATAATTGATTTTCAAGTTACATTGGACGGTTCGGAAAAACATCACGATGCATTAAGGGTTTTGAAAAATGGGAAAGCTACATTTAAAAAAATTTTTCAGAATATTATTAATTTATCTATGATCAATTCTAATGTTAAAATATCTCTACGCATTAATTTTAACCATACAAACTTAGATTCTATTCCGGAATTATTAAGTCAATTTCCAATAAAAATTAGAAAACAACTTAGAGTTATTTTTGAGCCAATCTTTGGCAATTGTCAAATAAGTGCAGTCGATAATATAGAAACAAACATACTTTTCGAGAAATTGTCAATATACTATAAACTTGCTATCTCACTTTCGTGCATGAATGAGACATTTGAGTCCTAGAATGTTTTGTCAATAGATAAAGAAAGTGAGACAAATGATACACTATAAAAAAGGGTGTCTCATTTTTAAATCTGCAATAAACAAATACTTGATTTGTGCAATTGGTCAAATTGTATTAAAATAATTACCTATGATTTTATTGTGTATGGTGTTCTCCTCTTCAACACTGCATAAATACGATATGTCAGCTTTCTTGCTCCAGAAAGAGTTGCTTTAGTTTAAGTTTTCCCTTCAGTAGTTTTTTTAAGAAAATGTTCTCTGAATTCCTTACAGTGTAGCTGTGCTACAACTGTTGCAAAATAAAGGACATGCCTAAGATGCGGTGAACCGCGTTTTGTAATTCTTGTATTTCTCTTAAGTGAAGCTCCACTTTGCTTAACTCTTGGATCAATACCGGCAAATGCGACAAGAGCCTTTCCAGAATAAAATCTATCAATACTGCCAATTTCAGCAATTAAGATATCTGCTATTGTTGGTCCTATGCCAGGAATTGAGGTCGGTAGTCTCTGGAGTGTAGAATCAGTCCTTTTGTGCAGGTACTTTCTAAGTTTCTTTATGCTGGCCTTCAGTGTCTGCCTACATGTTTTAAGTACATCACCTACTAAATACTTTTCTTCATCTTCTATGCTACTAAGTCGATTTATCATATTACCAATAGATCTTTCCATTTCAGAAAGTTTTGAAGCAGTTCTTGATATTGATTTGTTAAATGAGAAATCTTTCTTTAACATATAACGCCCTTCACCATGCAGGACAAGCTTTGCAATAATTAGTGCATCGCTCATGTCAGTCTTATGTCCTCTTACAGTTACTTTTACAAACTGCTGTGTTGTGATGGGATTTATTAATCTAAACAGAATGTTGGCCTTGATGCAAGTAAGGGCAAGTCTCTGGTGAAAATATGATGTTGATTCAGCTGCTATTACTAAATGTTTGTGTTTCTGGGCAATATCTGATAGAAAAGCACTAATAGCATCAGAATTATTTGAAAACTTATAATTCCGTACTTCTTTTGCAAGCTCTATTAATACGGACTCCAACAAGATCCTTTTTTGATACATCAATACCAATAATTGTCATAATATTTACCTCTTTTCTTTTAGTAATGCAAAGAAAGAAGAGAAAAGAGAAGAAAGAAACGAAGATGCACAAAGTAGGTCTTCACTATGATAGAATGCTAAATAGTCTTATTTGTTATAAGGGGTATTTACCCCAACCTAGAATAAATTACGTATCCTACCCGGAAGACCAGATACTCATTTCATGGACACATATTGTTCCAAGACACTTGTTAAGCTAGATCTTCATAGATACAGTATAACTTCTCTCCTAGGGGTAATATACAAGACAGTATAAAAAAGGGTGTCTCATTTTTTTCCTTATTAGAAATATTTTAATATTTGTGCAATTGGTCAAATAAATTTATATATATTCTTTAGAGCTAAACTTACTTTTTTATACCATCAAGTGTAAGACTAACTATCAAGATACTAGTTATTTAATTTTACTAAAAATATTTTCAACCTTCTTAACTATGAATTCAGCTGTCAGTCCAAATAACTTCATAAGCTCCCAAGGTTTTCCTGATTCTCCAAACCTATCCTTTACTCCAACCATATCCAATATGTAGGGATTAATATAATCTTTATTTTTTGATATTATACCCGCAATTATATTGCCAAAACCACCAACCTGATGTTCTTCACAAGTAATAATTACCTTTGTTTGGCTGACAGCATTAATTATTGCAGTAGAATCTATAGGTTTTACAGTATGTATATTTAAAACTCTTGCTTCAATTCCAAGTTCTTCCTTTAAAATATAGGCAGCTCTTAAGGCTTCGGATAATATTGGACCACAGGCTATAATTGTAATTTGTTCATTTTCAGTTTTATAATCTTCTGATAAGTACGTTTCAAATGCATCAATAAATTTTTGTTTTTTACTTCTATACCTGATTATGTTGGATTTCCCAAATTCAAATGGGGTTTTGGCTGTTGTCACTACAGGAGTAGCTTCTCGTGCAAGCCTAATTGCTGCCGGACCGTTTATCTCTTTAATTACAATTGTTGCTTTTTCCGCTTCAATAGAATCAGCAGGAACAACAATGTTCATATTTGGCAAATAATATAAATTTGAAATATCTTCCAGGGATTGATGAGTCGCTCCATCTGGCCCTACAGATATGCCGCCATGTGCATCAACAATTTTTACATTATAATTATTATAACAGATGGTAGTTCTTATCTGGTCCCAATTCCTGCCAGTTATAAAAACACCATAAGAACCTATAAATGGTATCCTGCCTTCCTTTGCAAGACCTGCAGCAACCACAGTCATATTTGCCTCAGCTATACCCATACTAAAAAATCTATTCTTTCTTTCAGGGTGGTTTTGATAAAATGAACTCATCTTTATTGAATCGGTAATATCTGCTCCAAGTGCAATAACGTTGGGATCAGAACCAATCTTTTCAATTCCTTTTCCAAATCCCATTCTTGTAGGATCCATTTCTACTTTCATAGTCTCCCGGCTGTTCCAGAAGTAATTTTTTGAAAACTTTGGAACAATGCCTTCAATTTTTTTGTCTATTTCTTTCTGGTAAGATTTAGCTTTACTTATTAGAAATTCCACTTTAGATCTGGTAAATTCAGTGCAATTAATATCTTCTAAAGCTTTCTCCAGGGATTCTTTTCCACTTATACCATCTTTTGGAGAAATCCCATGATAGCCACATGCATTTTCAGCATAAGAAATGCATTTACCCTTAACTGTTTTAGCAATAACTACAGAAGGCTTACTTTTAACTGTAAATGTTTTATTTAAAGTATCTACCAATTCTTTAATGTTATGACCATCACATTCAAACACTTCCCAGCCAAATGATTTCCATTTGGCAGCTAGTGGCTCTATTTCCATGACATCGGAAGTCAGTCCATCAATCTGAAGACCGTTTCTATCAATAATTGCAGTAAGATTATCTAATTTATAATGAGAAGCACTCATTGCTGCTTCCCAAACACTTCCTTCGTCCAGCTCACCATCTCCCATAATACAATAAACTTTGTAATCTTTATTTGTTAGTTTTGCATTCAGTGCTGAACCTATGGCAATGCCCAAACCCTGCCCAAGGGAACCTGATGAAGACTCAATACCAGGAAGTTTAAATCTATTGGGATGGCCTTCAAATCCAGAATCAAGTTTTCGCAAGAGTGCCGTATCATCAATATTAAAATAACCTGAAAGACCAAGAGAGGCATAGAGAGCAGGAGCCTTATGTCCTACTGACCAAAATACCCTGTCCCTGTCTTCCCATTCAGGATTTTTGGGATCATGTTTTATTATTTTAAAATACAGTGCTGTTGCTATATCTATAACAGACATTACCCCACCTGTATGGCCTGATTCTGCCAGAGTTATAGCTGTTATTGAATAGCAGCGCATTTTTTTTGCAATATCATTTAATTCTTGAATATTATAATCTGCAACTATTTCCTTTGTAATAGAGTTATAAATTGGCATACTTATCACCTTAAATTTTTAAGATTTTTATTATTTTTAATTATATCTAGTATGTCAAAAACTTAATATAGTAATTACACTTTTGCTGGTCGAAGTTTATTTAAAGATCATTAACCCTAGGTTTCCGTTGTCAAATAAAGCTCTTATTGATAATGTCGGGGCAATCTACAATGCCAATGAGTTCCATATCGCACCGAACTGCCAACCATCTGGAAGTCATTTGTCTATTTAGTTATTTTCTGAAAATTTTCTAATAAATTTATTACAAGAGTTTATATTTTAAAATATTTCCTTCATCATATCTACTAACTTTTGGGCATCAGGTAAAAATAATCTTTCAAGATTGCTAGCAGATGGAGGAATCCCATTTGGTGCACAAAGCCTTATTATAGGACTATCTAAATAATCAAAAGCTGCCTCCTGAATCTGAGATGCAACTTCAGCAGCAAAACTGCATTGAGTCACTTCCTGAGAAGTTACAATAATCCGTCCAGTCTTTTTAACAGAACTTACAATTGTTTCAATATCCAATGGGATTAAGGTTCTTATATCTATTACTTCTGCCGAAATTCCTTCTTTATCTAAAATTTGACTGGCTTTTAAAGATTCATTTACTGTATTGGACCAAGATATTATAGTAATATCAGAACCTTCCCTCTTTATATCAGCTTTTCCTATGGGTATTAAATACTCCTCAGCAGGTACTTTTGCTAACAAGTTATATACCATCTGATGTTCAAAAAATATTACTGGATTATTTCCTCGTATTGCTGATTTTAAAAGGCCTTTGGCATCATATGCATTGGAGGGTGCAACTACTATAAGGCCAGGCATATGAGCAGCAATAGCTTCCAAGCTTTGTGAATGCTGACCTGCATATCCTCGTCCACCACCTATAGTAGTCCTTATAACCATAGGTAGGCTTATCTGACCGCCAGACATATAGCTCCATTTAGCTGCCTGGTTTCCAATCTGATCCATTGCCATTAGGATAAAATCATCATACATTATCTCACAAACTGGTATTAGCCCAGTCATGGCCATTCCTACCGCAGCTCCTACTATTCCTGATTCCGATATTGAGGTATTAAATACTCTGTTTCTTCCAAATATGCCCAAAAGTTCATTTGTTATGCCAAAAGCACCACCATAATCTGCAACATCTTCTCCAAAGAGAATGATTCTGCCGTCTTTTTTCATCTCTTCAATTAGTGCTTCACGTAAAGCAATACGAGCACTTATCTGACCTTTATCATCTCTTTTATAGAAAGGGACGGGTTTTAAAGTTTTGGGATGAGAAAACATATCTTGGACTTTATAAGGTTTTATATCTGAAAAAACAAAACTTAAAAGGCTATCATTAGGTGGAGGCGAAGCACCTGCAGCAAGTTTTGCCATTTGGGCATTACGACTATAGATTTTTTCTTTTAACTGCCTTATATCTTCTTTGGTAACATTACCACCCTGCTCTTCTGGAAAGGTAGTTTCCAGTAACTCCTGACTAAAAGTCTTAATTGGATCTTTTTCCTGCCATAACTCTAGCTCAGATCTATCTCTATATGATAAAGGGTCACTTAAGCTATGACCTTTGTACCTATAAGATATAAATTCAAGCAGTACAGGACAATCACCTTTTTTAATAAGAAAATTGGCGCGTCTTACTGCATCCATTACAGCAAGTACATTCATTCCGTCAATAACCTCTGCATGCATTGAATCAAGATCATAGCCAGCACCTCTTCTTGCAAGGTAGTCAAGGCCAGTTATTTCTCCAATCTCCTGACCAGACATAGCATAGCCATTATTTACTATTCCAAAAATTACAGGGACTCCAAATTTTGTATCCATAAGCCCATTTTTAAACTGTGCCATAGTAGCCAGGTTCATAGATTCATGAGCTATCCCATTACTATAAGCGCCGTCTCCTGCCAAACATAGAACTAATTTTTTATTTTGCTGATACCTAGATGATATAGCTGCACCTGTAGCAATTCCCATATGGCCACCTACTATGGCATTTGCACCAAGATGACCTAATTTAAAATCTGCTATATGCATACCACCGCCAACACCACGGCAATATCCATCAGATCTGCCAAAAAGTTCGGCTATCATTCTATATATGTGAATTTTTATAGCTTTCTCTTCAAGGATATCTTTAGGATCATTTTCATTATAATTTTCACCAATAGCTAAAATATATTTTTCTCTTTTTTTAAGAAGTTCTTTTAATTTATCTATATTCATAGATTTTATAACATTATACCCTTTAGATATTGCATCCCCATGACCTCTATGTGAACTTGTAATATAATCATATGGACTTATAGCTGATATGGAGCCAACTGAAGTTGCTTCTTGGCCAATTGACAGGTGAGTAGGTCCAATATATTTAAATCCTGGCAGAGGACTGTAAATTCCAGCCATTATTTCAACCAGCATTTCTTCAAAGGTACGAATCATAACCATTTGTTCTAAGAGGTTTAAGCATTTTTTACGAGTTATGTTTCCATCCTCTACCTCTTTTGTAAGAGATTCTTGATATTTGAAGATAGGAACGATACTAAACTTTAATTCACCTAGTTTGGTTTCAAATTTTACTTTAATTTCTTTTACCATAGAATATAAAATCCTTTTTTTAAAACATAGATTATATTACAATAAACTTTTTATAAGATATTATGAACTTTAAAAATTTTAAATTCAGTTTTTTATATCTTAAATTATTTTCTCACGGCGTTCTTTTATTACTTTAAGCAGATAGTTCCAGCCATTAATAAACTGGGTACGGAATAAGTTTACTGGTCCAAAATCTTTAAATTCATCAATTTTAAGTCCATCTTCAAGGTATGCTTTTTTAAAATCAGGAATTTTTTTAAGCAGTTCATCAATTACATACTGAGGTGCAGGATTGAACATTCTATAGACTACTGGCGGATCAAGTTCAATTAACTTATCTGCAGTACCTTTCCAGTTTATTGTTATATGCATATCAGCACCAACCATTTCAGTAAAATGATGAAGTCCTCTTGCTCCGCCTCCAAGCAAAATACCTGGATAAGCTCTTTCCTTTAAAATCTTATATTGTTTTCTTGCTACTATGCAACCAGCTTGCCAGAGAATATCATATGAGATATCAATATTATTTTTTTTCACTACATTATTTAGATGCTCATCAAAAATACCAGTAATATGAGTTAAATAAAAGGGTGGATATTTACCGCATTTTTTGGATACTCTTGAATACAGCTCACATGTATATATAGCCTGGGAGATCCCCATTACTTCAGTAGCAATCATGGGCATGTTTTCAGGGATTAAAGCTTCAAGAGCTTCCAATCCTGCCTTTGTTGCAGGAATTTTTGTTATAAAATTTTTAGATAATTTTCTGTATTCTAGCCCCTCTTTAATTATATACTCTGGTTCATCATCTCTATTAGGGTTCCCCTGTATTGAAACAAATCCTTCTTTGTTTGGGCTTTTTTCATATAAGGGTAAAAAGATTTCTAAAATATCATTTACCAACCTTTGCTGGATGATATCAGCAGCTTTATTATCATCGTCATATTCTTTTATAACTTCATCTATTACTCCATAAACCCTTTTTTCCTCCGATTTATTTTGTAAGAGTTTCATACAGTAAGTAGGATTAGTGGTACAACTTATAGCTCCAGCTTTTATGGATTTCTCTGCATCTGTTGGAGTAGGATTATTTATCCAGAGTCTTGTTGGTGTTAGTTTATTTACACGTTTAAAATAGTCTTCGCTCATATCATTCCTTTCACTTGTTAAATTTGTAAATTCAAAAAATTTTATTTCACATTTTTTATTAACTTTTTTTAAAGTATTTTTTATACCCGCTTAACAAAGGTGAATACTAATGTTATTGAAGATTCAAGATTGGTTTAAAGCTTTCCAATAGTTTCTGCTAAATGTTTTTCTATTAAATACAGATTTCAATATGTTAGTCTTCATTTATATTTTTTAATGTTAAACACTTCAAAAGAAGTTTTTTCAAGTATAGATTCTTGTTCATCTTCTGTTAACCCAATAGTTCTAATTTTTGTAAGCTCTGTCAATAAATTATCCGCATGGTCTGAACCAAGCATAAATCTCTTCCCATATTTTTTAATCCAATTTTGAATATTATATCCAGGAACCCATGATGTATCTCCGTATACATTAGAGCATAAATTAAAAACAGCTGCAGCCTCATTAGCAAAAACAATTTCACCACAATGTGCCATAATAATTTTTACATCGGAGTACTCTTTAGCTAATTCAATTATATTTACCGGTCCTGCAAAGGGGACACCGCTGCCTGTATGAACCATTACCGGCACCTTATACTTTCTTGCAGCATCAAAAGCTTTTCTACCAGATTTTGAATTTGGATTTACCCCACAAGCAATCGTGTTTATTTTAATTGCAATAAATCCTAACTCTTCTACACAGCGGCTTATTTCATCAATATATATTTTGCTATCTAAATGAGGACTAGGATTTGCCATACCAAAAAAATGACCGGGAAATTCTTTACATAGTTCTCCAATAGCATTATGTTCAACTTTAACAGTAGAAAGGTCATGACAAGAACCTGGTTGTACAATTTGTATATCAGCATTCAAACTATTTAACTTATTGATTAAGTCTTCTCTGGTAAAATCATAATCGAAAGTATAATCCCATCCTAAATGAGTATGAACATCAATAATTATTATAATTCTCCTTTTCTCTTTTATTAATCTTTTTTAAAAACATTTTTCCAATTTTCTTTGAAAATCTTTTGATATCCCATTGCAAGTCTCTGAGAATAGTTTGCTACTTTTTAAAATTACAGCTAATTCTTTATTACTTATCCAAGCATAAAGGCTGTTTCAGCTTTTTGTAACACTCACATTTTATATTTTTACAAATCTCTTTTGCTTTGATAAAATTATCTTCCTTTCACTGCAATCAAGTAATAATATTCTTCTTTGCCTAAATACCATCAAACAGATCATTTCTTTCTTCAGGTATCTCATGCTCAATTAAAAGAGCAGTATGGCACAGATGTGTAACAATTAAATCCCATTTTACTTTAAAAAGTAATTTATTTCAATAATGTCTTATACATTCTCGTACTTTTGCCTAGATGTCCACTGGGTTCCAATAACAAGGATGATGATAATAAGTATTCCTTTGGCGATGTTCTGTAATCCAAAATTGAATCCCAACATCACCATTGCTGTGATTATTAATCCTAAAAATAAACATCCTGCCAGCGTTCCTACTGTTACGGCTTTCCCTCCAGAAATCAATGTTCCTCCAATAACAACACCTCCGACCGTTTCAAGCAGATAGGGATCTCCCATACCCAACCATGCTCCATTCGTACGGGCTGCAACCAACATGCCCGCGATTCCTGCTAATGCACTGCTGATAATGTAGGTAATCATCACTACCTTGACAATTTTTACCCCAGCAAACCTAGCAGCATCTATATTTTGTCCAATCGCGATAAGTGATCTCCCATAGGGTGTCCTATTGATAATAATATGAATAACTACAGCAAGGATTATAACAAAATATATCATCAGCGGGATGCCGAAGGTTCTGCCCCTTATTATTGCAGAAAGAATTGGGCATACCTTGACCACCGAAAAACGTGCCCTATTATAAAGTAACGATCCTGTAATCAATATATATCCCATGGCCATCGTAGCGATGATCGGGGGGATTTTCAGGTATATAACAACTATAGAATTCAAAAATCCAATAAAAGCTCCAATACAAACTGCAACTATAAGTCCAGTGATGAAGAGCGAATTTTTACCGTTGATGATACCCATGGAAAGAAAAGCGGAAATGGTGATCACGCCAGGAATAGACAAATCTATAGAGCCTCCTCCGAGGGTGATCACAAGCATCTGTCCAAGAGCAGCAATGGCCAAAAACATTGCAACATAGATGTTTACAAGAAGGCTTTCAAAATTCAAATTTTTTGAAGCAATCCCAATGATTAGCCATAAGGCTAAAGACCCTAAAACAGCCCAAATCCAGCTATTATTTCTGATTATTTCCTTTATTTTACTACTCATTGTTCTATCTCCTTTTTAAAAAGTCTTAGAGCTAAAATTGTAAATAGTATGAATCCTTGCACCATCGCAGTAAAATCAGTGCTCACATTCAAAACACCGAGCAATATGCTTATTAGTGAGAGAGAGATAGCCCCCAAAACCGCTCCTATATGTGTAACTTCTCCCCCTGTGAGAATTCCGCCACCTAAGACCACAGCAGCTATGGAAATCAGGAGAAACGTTTTTGAAGCATTTGCATCGGCTGCTCCAGTGATTACTGAAGCTACTACCCCTCCCATAAGTCCATATATGCCCGCAATAAGGTATGTCACCCAGTACGCTCTGAGCTTTGACCATCCACTTTGTTGCATTGCAACGTCATTGTTACCGAACCCGCGGATTACCGTCCCATACTTAGTCTGATAAAAAAGTACAGCCAATATGATAAAGACTATAAGTATTAATATGACCCCTGGTAAAATCGGGGTATTAAAATTTAACGCTGCAACCAACCAATTGGGTACCTGTCCCCCCGGCCTTTCCATGATTGTTAAAGCAAGCCCACTCCATACAAATGACATCCCTAGAGTAACAATAATTGCAGGGATGTTTTTAATGTAGATCAATACTCCTTGGAGGGAGTATAAAAATAATGCTATAATTAGTGCTGTTATTCCCAAAATAATATTATCATGCAATACAGAAGCACATATGACATTTATTAGCCCTATATATGCACCGATTCCAATATCTATATGACCCAGTCCGATAATAAACGTCTGTGCCAAAGTCGCGAATATAAACGGAGCAATACCTAAAATTATTAATTCAATACCAAAAAGGCTAAAAATCCTTGGGGTAGATATACCGCATATAATATAAAGGACGACCGTTACTGCTAATGGTAATAATCTATTGCTGAACTTAAATTTCTTTCTCCTGATGTTATAGTATAAGCTATCGACTTTATCCTTCATAGTTTAAAAACGCTACTTTTAGCAAGTCTTCGTGGTTTACTTCACCACGTTTAAATTCTCTAATTAATCTTCCAGAGTTCATCACGAATATTTTAGAACACATATCAAACTCGGCATCATCTGAAGTACGCCATATGATGAGTTTCCCTTTTGCCGAAATCTCATTGAAAACATCATACAACTGCATTTTTGTTGCTACATCAATGCCCTTCGTCGGATCATCGAGCAGAATAATATCCGCATCCGCGGCCAGAGCCCTTGCTATCAGGACCTTCTGCTGGTTTCCACCGGACAGAGTTGCGATAGATGTGCCCGTGCCAGTACTTTTTATCATGAGCTTTTCGTACCAGGAATCCACTGATTTATTTAAGCCGACTTTGGATAAGAATTTATATAGTTTCTCAATAGAAATTTTTGATATGATAATGTTATCAAAAAGCGACCATAATGGGAAAATTCCTTTTTTCCTATCACCCGTGATGTACGCTACAGTACCGTTTATCTTGATGTTTCCCTTCTTTTTCCCCCTTGCATAAAATATTTCATGTAATAATTCCAATTGTCCATTGCCTTCAAGACCAGCTATTCCGATGTTTTCTCCACCTACTACTTCTAAACTGATATCTTTCAGTTTTTTACTGGTATATTCTTTAATTTTTATTGACACTTTCTTTGAAAATTGAATATCTTTATCGACCCTATTGTCTGATTGGGAGATACTTTTTATTTCTCTCTCTCCCATTCTTTTAATTATATCTTGTTCACTGGTTTCATCAGCACGACCCAGCCATTTCTTAATGCCATTTTGCATGATTAATATACGATCTACCAGAGACATTACTTCTCTCAAGCGGTGGGAGACATATATAAACGAAATGTTTTTTTTCGAATTTTGCTTGATGTAGATTTGCAATTGCTTTGCCTGCTCCGCAGGTAAAGACGATGAGGGTTCATCCAGGATCAGCAGTTTCAGATTCGGATCGCTTGTACATCTGGTAATTTCCACCATTTGCTGCTGCGCGAGAGACAACGTGTTGAGGTTGACTCTTACGTCAATATTGTTACCAGGGAATACGGAATCAAGTGCTGATTTTGCTATTTGTATAGCTTTTTTTCTCCAATTAAGATTTTTAAGAAATCTTTGGGGCTGCCCGATATAAAAATTTTCATACACAGTAAGATTTGTGCATAGTGATAACTCCTGGTGAATGATTCTTATTCCAAGCTTTTGTGCAATTGCTGGAGAATATCTATTTAGGTCGATCATGTTCCCTTCGAATAATACTTGCCCCTTGTCAGGAATGATCAAGCCTACTATGATTCTCATTAAAGTACTTTTCCCTGCGCCGTTTGCCCCAACAAGACCCATAATCTCACCTTTGTACAATGAGGTACTCAGGTTGTCAACTGCAATAGTTGCCCAAAAAGTTTTACTTAGACCTTTTAATTCCAATATAACCACAGGCTTTGCATACATGCTTCCTACGTCTGTTTCTTTGCCAATCTGTTTACTCTCATATTCTATGATATTTCTCATACTATACTCGTATAATAAGATAACTAATTTCCTTACACTACACAAGCCGTTTGGCATACGATGACTCAATAGGATTAAGTTACAAGCTTTATAGTTCACCTGAGCTTATAAAACCTCTTCTATTTAATTGCCGACTTTCACAATATTCTGTTCCCTCTACGCCGTAGCGTTCTTTGATGTTGTTCTGCGTATTCTTCCTATCGCTCATTGTCTTCACCATAAAGTCGGCGGTTCGTCTTTTCATTTTCATTTATTCAAACCTCGCTGACGATGTTATAGAACTCAATTTATATTACGGACTGTTGTTTTGCCACCATTTCTAATAGGGTATATCCCGCTTCGATACACATAGTTACCTCACGCAATAGGAGCTTATTATAAAGCTTCCTGATAATTACTTAAGTCGAACTTTCATTTGTAAGCTGAAAACTGTTTTTGGATTAGACGACTTTCGCTATCAAGTTATTGTTTATGCCAAATGAAAGAATAACAGAATTTGGAGCAATTAAATTGCTCCAATTTCTTTTTCCATATAACAATATAACAGTTTATTCCTACTTTTGCATAGCAGGTTCAATGTAGTGTTTTACTACGTAATCATTCGTAAATACTGGTGATACAAATGTACCTGCCTTCAAATCCGCGTATTGCTCGACCTCATCTTGGGTAACCGTTAGTAATTCAAGAATCATTTTTTCGGGAACATCTACTTTTTTCAAAATATTCAGAGCAACCCAGAAAGCAGCGCTACCGCAACCAGGTGTTGAACATATGCTTAATGTTTCATAGCCTGTTGTCTTTTTCTTCTCAATCCACCAATTGATGAACTCAGCAGTATTATCGCCGATTATTATTGGTATTTCTCTATTCAACTGTTCAAATGCATTAACAGTACCCGTTGCAGCGGCCATGGTGAGTACTGCATCTACATTCGGAAGGCTTGGCAAAATCTTGAGCAGTTCTTCCTGTGCTTTTACATCACTAGCTTCACCGCTGACCACTGCTACAACATTTAGATCCGGGTATTTCTCCAGTTCACGCATTTCCCCTTCATTAACGCCTATGTCAGGTGCACTTCCAGAAGGACCCCTTAAAAGGATAATATCCCCTTGGCCGTTCAATCTTTCTGCTACATAATCTACCATTGCTTTGCCCCATAATTCCCAATCATAATCCATTATATACGCAGCGGGTGATGTTACAACAGAGTCAAATGCAACGACAACGATACCTTCCTCTACTGCTTTTTCAATAACGTCATTCAAAGCTGTTGGTGAAGCTGCATTGATGCAAATTGCATCAACTTCTTTAAGTATAAAGCTATTTAGCTGTGCTATCTGGGCAGGCACAGTGTTGTCACCATTCTGCACTTCAAAATCCTTTATCAAGCCCTGGTCTTTTGCCATTTGAGCAGCACTTTCAAATGATTCAACCATCTGATGTCTCCAGACGTTGCCATAATAGGAGTTTGAAAGTCCGATAACCCAATCATCCTTTGGAAGTGCCGTTGTCTCAGCCTCTTCTACTGCTTCTTCCTCTGCTACTTCCTCCTCTACTGCTTCCTCCTCTGCTACTTCCTCTTCAGCCACTTCTTCTTTCTTACATCCTGCAAGTGAAAAAGTTACTACTATAGATACAGTCAGTAGCATTATTAACAACCACAATAATGACTTTTTCATTTCTTTTACACTCTCCTTTTAATAATTTTACTTATACAACAATTTTTAATAAAATCTTTTCTGAGATTTGTTCGGGAATTGGACTAGCATTCTTACACCTGAACAAATCTCATATTTTTTTTATCATATAACCCCCAACCCCCTTTCTATTTTTCTCCTTTCGTTTTCTGTCTTTATAAAAAACAATTATTTACTACTTTTAATTTATCACCCCCTCCCTCATTGTTAAATTCCATACCAAATATATCAGACACAATCTCAATACATCATCAAACATTTACCATTGAAGTTTCTTAAATCATTCTAGTTCCCGTCCATGTAATCAGGGCGCATTGGCGCAAAGCTTTCAATAAGTATTGTTTCTTCCAAGGCTATTGAACCATGAGGTTCCATAGATTCAAATACATATGCGCTTCCACGTTCTGCGATGAATTCAGTTCCGTCTTCAAGAAAGAATTTGATTTTACCCTTCAGGACATATCCGTTTTGTGCTGCTTCGTGAGTATGAAGCTCAATAATCGTTCCTTTGTCTTCATGAAATTTACATAACATCAGCGAATCAACAAAAGACAGTGTGGTCCTTGTCAATCCTGGTTTAACTTTTACAGTTGTTCTTTCGGATTCATTGGTAAATTTATTCACGTTCATATATCTAATCTCCAAAATTCTTATTAATTATTACAAAGTAATGTCGCTGCTTTTATGATATCGTCAGTATCTATATGATATTTTTTCATCAATTCATCAGGTGTACCGCTTTCAGGGAATTCAGTAAGCGCAATCCGCACAAGTTTAGCGGGACAGTTTTCGGCTATTATCTCAGACACAGCACTTCCAAGAGCGCCGTTGATATAATGATCTTCATAAGTTATCGCTTTGCCGCATCTCTTCAAGACAGCGCTGATGCCTTCAACATCAAGAGGCCTTAATGTATGAACTTCCACAAGGCTTGCACCAATCCCCATATCCTTCAGGATCTCAATTGCTTTGATCGCTCTGTCCATAATAAAACCATAAGTAAAGATAACAACATCATTTCCGTATTCTTTTAAAATTCTGATTTTACCAAGCTCAAAATCCGGAATTTCATCATTAAATATCCTTGGCTCCCTATTACTGCCTATGCGCATATAACAGGGTCCGTTTACTTTCGCTATAGCTTTTGTAGCAAGGAAAGTTTGTGTATCATCGGAGGGACACACAATTGTTATATCAGGCATACTCCTTAGTATGCCAATATCTTCATAAAACTGATGCGTAACCCCTTCTCTTTCACCGCCCAACATACCTGCATTAAGGCCAACCAATTTAACATTTAAACCGGGATAGGCAACAAATGTTCTTATCTGTTCACATGCTCGCATAGTAATAAACCCGCAATATGTAGCAACAAACGGTACCATGCCCACAGAAGCCAGGCCTGCAGCAACATCAACAGCACATTGTTCGGCAATACCAACTTCAACATAACATTCCGGATATTTTTCTATAAGGTCCGTGACCCGTGCAGCTTTTGCTGAATCAGCAGAAACGATTTGATATTTTCTATCTATTTCACATAGTTCCATCAAAGCAGCTGCAAATGCTTCTCTTGTTCCCGAATAATTCATTAAACAAAACCTCCCAAAAGCTCTTTTTTTGCAATTTCCCATTGTTCGGTTGAAGGAACACCTTTGTGCCATGCATTATTGTCCTCCATATAAGACACGCCTTTTCCTTTTACCGTCTTGCATACTATGACAGAAGGTCTTCCCTTTTCCTCTTTTGCAGCATCAATAGCTGCAAATATTTGATTATAATCGTGACCATTAATTTCCTGAACATGCCACCTAAATGCGAGCCATTTTTCAGCAATAGGATTGATACCACTGACCTCATCTGTGTGCCCCCCGCTTTGATGATTATTAAAATCCACAAAGACCATAAGGTTCTCACACTTGTTATGAACAGCTGCAAGTGCAGCTTCCCATATGACTCCTTCGTTTAATTCACCATCTCCTGTTATGACGAATGTGTACCATTTTCCATTCATGCGCTGACGCGCAATCTCCATTCCCGTTCCAATTGCCACACCGTTGCCCAATGAGCCGGTTGTCATATCTATTCCCACCGTGTTTTTCATGCATGGGTGTCCTTGTAAAATAGAATCGCATGTTCTTAAGGTCGGTAGCAGTTCACTTGAAAAATAGCCTAGCTTTGCAAGGGCAGCATATACAACAGGGCAGGCATGCCCTTTTGATAATATAAATCTATCTCTGTCCGGTTTATAAGGGTCTTTTGGGTCAATATTCATCTCTGAAAAATACAATGCAGTCATCAAATCCCCAATGCCCAGAGATGGTCCGGGATGCCCGTCTTTTGATTTATATATCATATCGACGACATCGAAGCGTAACTCATTGGATATTTTTTCTAAATTATGTATATTCCTCTTCATTCTTAGTCATTCCTTTTTTCTATTTAAGCTTATTAACACCCATAATCTCTCTTGCCTCATCCGGTGTCGCTATATCGAGGCCTAACGCCTTAATGACTTTTACTAATTTCTCAACAAGTATTGCATTGGTTTTGCCCACTTTGCCTTCTGCATAGTACGGACTATCTTCAAAACCGACCCTCACAATTGATGCACCCATCGCGATAGATGCCACGAGCATTGTTAAATCTTTCATCTTGTGCTGCATATAGTACCAAATGGGTCCTTCAGGAAGTTTGCTTGCCATAAATTGCAAATTTGTCGTTAATGATTCTTGTGAACCTTTAAAACCACTGCACAAGCCGTATACGAGCGGTTCCACCAGAACTCCTTCTTTTATCATGCGAAGGGCTGTATCGATCATTCCCGGTTCAAAAAGTTCTAGAACGGGAACTATTCTCTTTTCTTTAAAGCGAGATGCCCAAAATCTTATATCTGAAAGCGTATTTAGATACCCCTTCTCGCCCAAATTGACGGAACCCATATTAAGCGCACCTACTTCAACGTCGTTAGCGTTCAGTGCTAAACAGCGCTGTTCGGGAGTTAATGTGGACACGCCGCCTGTTGAACCCTCTATAATGATATTACTCTCTTTTCTTATAAGGTCGATAGTATGCGAAAAGACGCTTAAATCCTCTGATAACTCTCCGTGCTTACCTCTGACATGCATATGCATCAAAGAAGCGCCCAGCTTAGAGCATTCAATAATATCTCTGGATATTTCCTCCGGTGATAGTATAAAATCGATTTTCGATGCCGATTCTTGATCTATACTTTCGTCTCCATGACGCGCTACCGGTGCAACGGCTATAATAATCTTTCTACTCATTTTAAACATCCTCACCTAAAATAATTAATCATTTACGTATGTTTGAATCCAGTAACTTCGCAATCCGATCTTTGGATTTGTGGATGATAACCGGCACATAATTATTTAACAATTTTATTCGTGATCTTTGCGACACTTTCCAAAATAAAATCTTTGGATATCATTTTATCCAGCCAGCCTTCTTTAAATATCACTTTCATCGCATTCTCCATCGCCTTGATTGCACCGTCCGAGTATTTCGCATCAATGAGTCCGAATGTAATGGCAAACTCTACTCGCAAATGTCCCATAAAGAACGAATATGCTACCTCTGCAGGAACACCTAAATCGTTAACGGTCTTCTCATAAGCCTGTTTCAACGCATATACGAGTGGGCAGCCTACTGATTCTACCAGACCCGGTTCACAAAAGGCCATCTGCTGAATGGTAACTCTGAACGCCTTGTTGACAGGCCCAAAGAATACGCGCGCCAATTCTTCACCAAGCGCATAGAATTTCTCTTCTCCGTGATACAGCGAACATGAAATATCCTGTTTTGCAACTCCGCCAAAGTAATCATTCAGCGCGTCTTTGTCTAATTCGTTATTAAACAGATAAGGATGATGCGGATGAGCAACAAAGTATCCTATGTCGTCTCTTAGAGGCATAACTTCAGCGTATGCAGCCGCCGGATCAAGACCTATAACCATCGAATCGCTTTTCATTAATGGAATTACATCCTTCGAGATTTTCCCTATCAAGATATCCGGAATAGCCAGAATAACTACATCTGCAACGGGAATGGCCTCTTCCTTTGGTGTAACCTTTTCTACGCCTAGCTCTTTAAGTCTTTTTTGTCCAATCTCACTAATCTCAATAAATGCAAGGTCATATTTACTAGCATCTAATAGTTTTTTACTTACTCTATAACCCATCTTACCGCCTGCTCCTAATATTGAAACCTTTCTCAAAAATACCTCCTCTTTCCGAAGATTCTAATAGATACCACTTTTTTTATTAGAAAAACTTTTATTTTATTTTCTATTTAGGTTTATAACAAGGGCATACAATTATAGTTATCTAAAAGTTATAAATCATCTATTTATTACTAATTATTGAATTCTTTGGGTTGCGAGAAACTTTATCTTTATTTGTATGTAAATTTTCCCACTGCCCCATAGATTCTTCTATAGCTTTTACTGCTTTATTAATATCTTTTTCAATAAGTGAATTATATATATTTTTGTGTAGGGCAATTGCTTTTGATGCATGATCTTGATTTTTATGTGTGGCTTCAATAGAATCTTTAAATAAATCTAATACAAAACTGTATATTTTGTCTAATAGACTATTATTAGTAGCTTTACCTAAAGCAATATGAAAATTAATATCGTATTCTGCCATAATTCTATAATCTGCTTTATTATTTAAAGATCCTTTTTCCATTTCCAACAAAGCTTTTTCAATTCTTTTTAATTCTTCAGTTTTAGCATTTTTTATTATTAGTTTTACAACTGATAATTCTAATGATTCCCTAAGTTCGAATAATTCTCTAAAATTCTTATAATTGACAATAAGACTAAAAAGCAGGGGATCAAAAGGTACCTTTTTATCTGATTTAGATATATAAGTGCCATCACCTCTTCTAATTTCTATAATTCCAAAGGCTGACAAAATTTTCATTGCTTCTCTGATAGAACCTCTACTTATTGAAAAATTTTCAGCAAGAATAAACTCATTAGGCAGCTTATCACCTGGCAACAGTTTTTTTGATAATAATAATTCCTTAATTTTATTAATTACGATCTCAACCGTTGATTTATTTTTTTCAATTTCTAAAAAATCAAAATTTGATATTTTCTTTTCTTTCATATAATTCACTTTCCAATTTTAACCAACCAACTTATTCTTCCACCTGAATAATATTTAATATCCAATTTGCTAAACTTGATACATAACAAATATACTTTCACTTTTCCTATATTTATTTAAGAATTATAATTATATTTACATCATGCGCCAAACGTAAAACATAATACGTTGTATGTTTATTAATTATATATAAGTAAACCTTCTTGTCAAGTACTCGAATTGCTTTGTCATTTAAAAAATAAAAGTGGACTAAATATTTTAACTAGAAATTAGGGATATTTAGATCCTCATTTTTAACCTTTTGTATTCCAACAAGTTTATCATTATACCAGAATCTAATCTCAGCAAGTCCTGACTTTTTATCAGGAACTATTCTTAAGTATACTCTTTCTCTTATAGGAACCCCTGATACATTCAGTTTAAGATTATTTATTGAAATCTTTCGATATGCATTTACAACTCTATCATCTCTTAGAGCAAATATATCCTTTGTTGAGATAAATGGAGAAGGTATTGCAAACTCTCTAAACAAAGATCTTTTCTCATCAAAAGCTCTATAAAATCTTATATCAGGAATTTCTCCAGTTGTACTGTGAACCTGATAGCTATTATATCTTTTAAGTTCTGAAGCCAAAACTTTCCTTGCATCAGATATATCTTTTATTCCTTCTCTTGCACAGGTTCTAACAATTCTATCCTGAAGCCATCTGTATGGCCTTTCAATTTTTCCTTTCACACAGACTGTCAACTACATCCAGTGTTAACGGTAGAAAAACATTTAAGATCACCCACCCGTTTATTCCTCAATACGGAAATGAGTATGAATTCATAGATAGAAGGCTAACCTGGGGTGAAGACAGGGTAGTGTATATTAACCAAAAAGGCGATGTAGCTGTGGTACTGACATCATGGACAGATGTAGCAGAGCCTGACATTTTTGTTTTGCAATCAGCCGGAAGGAGCAATTTCAGGTATACTGATTTAGTCGAGTTGTCCAGAATGTTAAAATACCTAAAAAATAACCGATAATAGTGTTAATTAAATTATGCCATAATGTTAATTAAATTATGTCGTAAAGAATACGATATTATCAACAGTTTTGCAGTACATGGAGCTTTAAATTAAGCTATTATACTGGGATATTTAATAAATATTAAAGGATAATGGTAAAAAGCTCACTTGACAAAGTAATATAGTAAAGGCATAATAGGATTAACATTATTTTAGGAGGTGAATATATGGTACTTAAAAGAGAAAATAATGGCAAAAGACAAATCTTACAGCAAAATGGGACACTGAATAAAAATCCGGATAAAGTAGCAGACAATAATTTTAAAAACATAGCATTCTTTGACCCAAATGATATTGTGCAGGTCAAATATGAAATGCTACGTTCCACTCAAAAAGATGGTGTTGGTATTTTAAAAGCATCAAAGGCATATGGGTTTTCCAGAATATCATTCTATAAAATCCAGAAGGCGTTTAAAGAATGTGGACTATCAGGACTGCTACCCAAAAAAAGGGGACCGCGCCGCGCTCATAAATTAACAGTTGAAATCATGGAGTTTGTCAGTGGACTGGTTCACCAAAAACCGGATATAAAATCAACTGAGATAAAAGAGGAGATTAAAGAACGTTTTAGTATTACGGTTCACCAGAGAAGCATAGAAAGAGCAATAAAAAGAAGTAAAAAAAAACACTGAGAAACCTGGGGACTTGAGATCTTTTCCGGATAATCTACTTAAAGATTATGAAGATTTACGTTCATATGTTCTTGACAGCATTTGCGGATTTAGCCGTCCCCTGGGACTTGATCTTTTTTTAAAAAAAGGATTTCTAAAATGGATGCATATACAGGCAGAGAGCGAAGTTTACCGTAAGCCCGTCGAGATAAGTAGATATAACAATAAAAGAGAAAGGATTATTACCGAAGGATTTGCAGAACGATATAACCTTGCTTTTAGCAAATATGATCTTAGAAGGGAGTGGTAGCAATGTATCAGCCCGGTGGTGGCAAACTAAAGACAACTCATCTGGAGCGCAGTGCATATCTTTACATAAGGCAGTCAACACACTGCGCCAGGTATATGAAAATACTGAAAGCACAAAGCGCCAGTATGCATTAAAGAAGAAGGCAGCAGCATTAGGATGGCATGACGCCTCAATTATTACCATCGACAGTGACCTGGGCCAGTCAGGCACATCTTCTGATAACCGTGAAGGTTTTAAAAAGCTTGTAGCTGAAGTCGGGATGGGACGTGCAGGTATTGTAATAAGCCTTGAGGTCTCAAGGCTTTGCCGCAATAGCTCAGACTGGTTAAGACTCCTTGAGATATGCACCATAACTGATACCTTGATTATGGATGAGGACGGCATTTATGATACCAATGATTTCAACGACAGGCTTCTTCTGGGACTGAAAGGTACAATGAGCGAGGCAGAGATTCACTTTCTGCAGTCAAGGATGCGGGGAGGCATGATCAGCAAGGCCAGGCGCGGAGAGCTAAAGAGGCCACTTCCTATAGGATATGTCTATAATGAGAGTGATAAGATAGTCATGGATTCGGACCTGCAGGTGCAGAATGCGATAAATATATTTTTTAAGACATTTAAAAGGACCGGATCTGCATTTGCTACCGTAAGAGAATTTAGAAAACGAGGCTTAAAATTACCAACGAGATTTCATAAAGGATTCAGAAAAGGAGAGCTTGCATGGAGACCGTTTGTGCACAGCCGCGCACTGCAAATACTTCACAATCCCATATATGCAGGCATATATTGCTATGGACGCAAGCAGACAAAGAAAACAGTAAATGGGAAACAACATATTAATGTACCTGTAGAGAGCTGGCATGCATATATGCCGGACGCTCATCCGGCATATATAACAAAAGACCAATTTGAAGGAAACGTAAAAAAGCTAAAAGAGAATGCTTACGCATATGGAAAAGACAGGAGAAAAAGTCCGCCGCGGGAAGGTCCTGCTCTTCTTCAGGGTATAGTCATCTGCGGCAAGTGTGGAAAAAGAATGACAGTGAGATACAGACAAAATTACTCAAAGCTGGTTCCTATTTATACATGCTTGAGGGAATGTATTGAAAATGGTAAAAGTGCATGTCAGATTGTAATGGGAGAAAAAGTTGACGGGCAAATTGCAAAACTGCTGCTTAAAATGTTAAACCCCCTTACGCTTGAAGTGGCACTAAAAGTACAAAATGAGTTAAATACAAGAAAGCTTGAGACTGATAAGTTTTACAAACAGCAGGTTGAAAGAGTGCGCTATGAGATG
>Ga0307378_10002653_pt1 | contig 27005 bp, 24 predicted proteins | sample UN1MG_FD_202238 | JGI IMG/M metagenome (GOLD analysis project Ga0307378, IMG submission 202238) | Soil microbial communities from Risofladan, Vaasa, Finland - UN-1 | ecosystem: Environmental > Terrestrial > Soil > Coastal area > Acid sulfate soil | place: Finland: Risofladan, Vaasa | collected...
TGAACTTCTCCAAATTCTTCATTTTTGTAGGTGTCTAAATTATCAGGTTTAACTACAATTGGAAATGCTCTTACTGAACCAGAACTAACATAACCTCCTGAAAAGATGGTTATTATATTTATTCTTGACTTCCTTACAACTTGAAGTACAAAGAAAAGAGATGGTATAAAATCCTGTAGTGAATTAATTGAATCAAATATATGAGATTTAAAAAGTAAAGATCCAATACCTATTTCTGTAATTGATGGTTCTTCTGCAGTTTCTTGAAAGCATCCAGATCCTCCTCCATTCACTACTGCGGGTTCTAATCCTTCTGAAATTAAACTGTTAACAACCTCTTGACGTAGTTGATTCACGTGTTTTCGAGAACGCTTTTTAATCCATCTCATAAAAGGGCTATTATCTCCTATACTTGCATTTTGAGCTTCATAGCCCATGATTCCTCTATATTGAAGATTCTTTCTTTTTTCAATTTCTCTTGCTAGCTTAATTATATGTTCTGATTTTCTTAAAGGACTTCTAAGTACACCTACATTTACACCAAAAAATCGATCTGCTACATCTAGTTCTATTAAAATTTGAAATTTTACATTATGTTTATTTGCTGCTTTCTCTAATTGATCTATATGAAAAATGGAATCTACCATCACAGATATTTCTACTCCTTCTATTGAAGTGGCTTTACATAATTCCTCAATATCAACGGGAGAAGTAGTAGGATATCCTAATAGTATATCTTTAATATTGTAATTTTCAGCAAAAAATAGTGCTTCAGCGGAATTATACACAAAAATACCATTCACAAAATCTTTTTGTTCTACAATTTTTATCAATTCTGGCACTCTTACTGATTTTGTACATAATCGTAGTTTTTTTTTCAACTTGTTTAAACAATTCCCCACTCTGTCTAAATTTTGGTTAAAAGCTTCAATATCACAAATAACTAATGGAAATTTTCTGTTTCTAACTAATTCTTTTAATTCCTCATAAGATAATGATATCAACATTTAAATCCCCACCTTTATTAAGAAATGAAAAAAGCATTAATTTATATTTATTTTAATAACTTCTTCTCTTTAGCATCTAATTCTAGCCAATCACTTACGTCCTTAAATTGTTTTCTTGAAGCTCCACATAGAATTTTTAAAAATGGAAGGAAATCTTGAATGAAATCAATTTGGGAAATTTGATATTTTCTTTTGAGCTTTTCTACAAATTCTTGTTCAACATTCGTTAAAGAATAATAAGTTCCTGAAGTATATCTTGGAAATACCACTCTCTGAAATCCCGGTGATAAAGGGGTATCTTTTCTCGATAAAGCAACACCACCTGCAAAAAGGTCAAAAAAATAGGGTAATAAGCCCCAATATTGAGTAGTACGAATTCTGCCAAAAATTTCATCAGCCAATGAAAGGTTCTCAAAAGCGGTGGCAAGATCTCTATTTGATTTCATGAAAGTAAGGAGATTTTCATTTATCCATTTATATAAGAAGTTATAATCAACATCAGATTTGTCAGTTAAACTTTTAGCTTCTCTTAAAGAAGATACTTTAAATAAATCTCTAATTAAGGAAAATATTTCTTCCAGACTATCGCGATGTAGACTAAGGATTAATTCCTTTATATCTCCCTCAACCTTACCTTGACCAATTCCTTGAAGATCGTTGATGACTCCTCTCAAATCACCATTATTTTTCTCAATAATTAACTCTAAATCATCATTTTTAAAACTAGTAATATTCTCCTTCTTTAGGATGTTTATTACTATTTTCATTACTTCATTCTTAGGTAAAGGATGAACCTCATACCTTTTAATCTTATTATATAATGGTTGTAGATTTGTTTTATATTCATTAGAACACATTATGATGGGGAACTGCGTATTCTGAATTAAATCAATAACCGTAGGAATTGCCCCTCTATCTTGAACTCCGTAAATACCATCAATCTCATCAATAAGTATTAATTTCTCTTTTGACTCAGTAATAAAATCCATGATTCCACGAGATTTAGTAGTTTCTTTCAATCTTCTTTCTAATGTACTCCTTGTTCGTGTGTCAGATGCATTAGTTTCAATTACTTCCATATTAAAATCATTTGCAAGTGCATAAGCAATAGATGTTTTGCCAATTCCAGGTGGACCTTCTAATAAAACAGCAGCTTCATCAGGAGATATTTTTTTTTCTTCTTTTTGCTCCTTTTCAATAACACTTCTATTAAATTCTCGTATTTCTTTATTTTCAGTATTAACTCGTTTTCTTTCTTCGAAAAAGTTTTTTACAAAATTCTTTAATTCTTCACTCAAGTTAACTCGTTGCCTGCCCAGTCTAGCAGTGGGTAAAGCCATTTCCTTGATGCTCTTTGGGCGATATTTCTCAACCCAGGGAATATATGAATACTTTTTTGACATTTGCTTTACTCACCTACATATATTCTGAAAATACACAGATTTTTGATAGAAGAGCAGATATTTGAATATCTATATCTCTCCCATCAAGTGTTCTGAAGTCAGAATCGGCAATTAAGTTAATTAATTTAATCCTAGTAAATCTACTTAGCGGTAATTTATTAATTTCAATAAGTAAAAGTTTATAAAATTCATGAGCACTAAACTTATAATTCGAAAGGATTTTTCGTGATAACTCCCTCGCTTTAGGAAAATCTCCTTTAAAGGCTAGTAATAAGAGACTTCTAATAAGTTCATTATGAAATTTCTGAGCGTTGTCATATAAAATTTCAATAGTTATGTTATTTCCATTAATACTGCTCAATTGTAATAGATCAATTGCTTGAGAGATTCTACCATCTGAAATTCGATATAAAATTTCCATACATTCATCTGAAATTTTTAATGACTCTTGTTTAGTGATATAAAGAATCAATTCTTTAAATTCAACAAATTTAACTTGAGAAATCAGAATAATTTGACATCTACTAACAATGGGATTAATAATACTCGAAATTTTGGTAGTAATTAAAATCATCCTACAATTCGTGCCGTAGATCTCCATTAACCTTCTAAACCCTTGTTGGTTTGACTCTAACGCTTCGAAATTTTTCACAACAAGAATTTTAAAAGGGGCTTTTCCTAACACTTTTAATTGAACAAAAGGTTTTACTCTGGCTTGAATAAATGCAGGTGTTGTAATTCTTTTTCCCGCACTGCTACCAATTCTATTTGTAGAAACATAAGCCTCAGCTTTTGCTTGTTTTCTTTCTTCATCAGTTAAAGGAACATCTGCATATATTAATTTAAAATTGGCATCATAATCTTTATCTAGAAATTCCTTTGAAAATAAATGAGCAATCATCGTTTTTCCAATACCCTTTGACCCGACAAATAATAAATGTGGAAAATTATTTTGCTGAATTATATGTTTTAAGGTCTCTTTAACTCTTTCTCTTCCACAGATTTTATCCAAACTTTTTGGATGATACTTTATTCGCCATATAGGAATTTCTTCAGTCAAATTAGTACACCTTAAAATCTGTATATTTTTTCAATAAATCGTTAAATTTGAATATATTCTATAATTGTTGCTAAAAGTGCTGAAATCTGTATGTATTCATCTGCCCCTTGACTTATTCGATAATCAATTTCTCCAATATATGTCCTTAAATTAATCACTTTACTGGGATCTAAGTCTAGCGCTGGTAAAACTTCTGATATTTGCCTTATGAAATTTCGACTGTCAAGAATCTCAACACCATCTATTATTTCTTTTGAACTTATAAAATCCTTTCTTTTTATATTCGAGATTAAATTTTTTAAAGTTGTATCGTCTAAAAATCCTGAAATTCTTAAAATTTCATTTATATCTAAATTTTCCAATAGTTCAAGAGCCACTGCCATCTGGAGAGTATTTATAGCTTTTCTTAAATCCCCTCCTGAAATAAAATAAATTTGATTGAAAAATTGCTCTGATTTATCAGAGGGTATTTTCAATTTCTCTTTTTCAGTTATATATTTTAGTCTATCTATTATCTTTTCTTTTGGCAAACTTGTAAATCTAAACACTGCACATCGAGACACAATTGGATCTATTATTCTATTTATATAATTGCATAAAAGTATGAATTTTACATTATCTGATGTTTTTTCAATAATTCTTCTAAGAGCTTGCTGGACTTGTCCGGGTATATTATCAGCCTCATCTAGGAGTACAAATTTTAAAGACCCATTTTTAGTAAAAGATTGATTAACAAAGTTTTTTAAAATATCTCTTACAAAATCTATTCTCACGGTGTCGGAAGCATTCAATTCCAAAAGATTAGTATCTACCTCTTCTTCTTTAAGAAAATGCCGTGCTATTATCAAGGCAGTACTTGTTTTTCCAGTTCCTGCAGGACCAGTAAAAATTAGATGAGGTATATTAGTAGTTTTTACGAATTCTCTTAGATTATTTATCGCAATATTCTGGCTTACGATATCATCGAAATTTTTAGGTCTGTATTTCTCAGTCCAAGGAATTTCCAACATAACACTAATCCTATTGCTATTATCAAAAACCTAAACTTTAGAGCTCTTTTCTGTTAGATCCAACTCTAATACTTCATATACCTTCTTGAAATTCATTTTTTCATAGAGCTTAGAAGCTTCTAATGCTTTCTCTTTAATATTTACTCTAATTTTCTCAACTTTTATCTTTTTTAAATGTTCTAATGCCTTTTCTAATAAAAGACTGCCAGCTCCTTTCTTTCGATAATTTTCTTTCAGGTAGAATTGCTTTATGGCGCCCTCAGATAAGCCAAAGGGATCAATACGCAACTCAGCGATAATCATTCCTATAATCTCATCTGAATCTTCGTCAATAGCTATTAATATTCCATGACGTTGAAGGGGATCATAAAGACGACGTCGAATTCCCCAATCAAAACGTTTAGGATCAAATTTTTGTTCCAAGCTTTCGACTAGCTGCTTTGTTAATTCTTTTAAATCATCAATGTTTTCTGGATTTGCGACTTCAACTTTTATATTCGAACTCATGGTTAATCATCATAAATACCATATACTTTCTTATTAAAATAATAATTGCTATTTTAAAATTTAAATTTTCTTGACTCAAAATTAATAAAATAACAAATGAGGTGTTTATTAATATATCTTTTAATTAAAACAATAGCATTTCAAAAAAATTAATATGTATTTAGCATCTGTAAATAAAAATGTTAAAAATGGCGAGCAGATGTCCCATCCCAAGCCCTAACACTGTCATTTACCCATCCACACTTTGGACATTTATCTGGGAGTTCCCAACTTTCAAGCGCAGGATGAATACGGCAATATAGTCCACCACAACTAACGCATACTAAATATTTTGCTCCACAACCGGAACACATTTTTAATTGACCCTCTTCAACAAAAGGAAAGGCTCTTTTCATCCATTCATCGTGTGCTAAGGAGAAATTGCCCTCTCCCTTTCCACAAACCACACAGTGAACCCCATCTTCTTGAGACATAAAATATCACCAAATAATAATAAAAATTTGTTTAAATTGAATTTAATTCATTTAGTAAGTAAATATATAAAATAAATAATAAAACTACAAATTAAATATTTTCTTAAAAGTAAGTATTAGTTAAAAAATAAATTGTAACTTGAAGAAATATCAAAAAGATTTCTTATTTTTACATTTGTAATTTCTTAGCGGCTCCAGCTCCATTGACTTCAGGATTGACCTCTTCAACGTTTTGAATTAATGTATATAGTGCATCTTCCTCTAAAGCTTCTTTAAAGGCAATATACATCTCTTTACTCCCAATAAATAATCCTTTTCGCTTCATTGGTTTACCATCGTTTTTTAAAGGATTTACTTCGAGAAAGAGTAAAGCAGGTCTCGTTTTTGTTGCAGGAACTTTAACTACAAATACCCCGGGGACAGGAGTCTCCATTTTTTCCCAATCTTTTCCATTTTTTAAATGATCTTTTAATTGTGCTTGAATGTCTGCCATTTTTATTTCCATACCAAATTTGTATTATGTGTTACATGTTACATATAATACTTGTATAAAAATTTTTGGATCAGTATAATCTTAATCCTCCCTAAAAGTTTAGTAGGGTGAATATTTATCAAATATCTAAGAAAGTTTTATTTCAAACTAATATTCAGAATTATAATAGTATTCTGTCGGATTTCTTGGGGTCATTTTCCACTAAACCTTTAAATATATCACTCTCGTATATATTTTTATCAATTCAAAAAAGAAATAGATGTTTGAGATGAAACTAATTTCAGTTAATTTACCAGAATCCTATCTTAAGGTTTTAGAGATACTTGTAGTTGATGGGAAATTTCCTAATAGAAGTGAAGCGATTCGAGTAGGAATCCGTGATTTAATTAAAACAGAATATTTGATAGAAGAATCAGTAAATAGAAATCTTGCCCCTAGTGTCATAGAATCTGAAGTAGAAAATGAGATTCAAGAAAATCTATTAATCTAAACAATATTTTTTTCTTTTTTTTAAAAAAATTTGTTAAAAGAGTGTCTCTTTTATTCTTCACTCTTTCCTAATAAATCTAAAACCTTTTTCCTTCTCTCTTCTCTTCGCGCTTTGATTCGTTTTCTAAGTTTCTCCATTTCGTCTTCAGTTGGTTCTTCTTTACCTTTAACTAATTCTTTAATTGGTGTCTTACTGACGCTAGCTTTTAGTTCATTAATATTTTTGTCAATTTCTTTAATGAAATTTTTACCTATTTTTAGTTCTTTGAGTTGATATTTAGCTTCATTTAGTTCAGAAATAGCTTTCTTGATTTGACCATTAGCTAAGGATACATGCACTTCATCTAATGCTTTATACGCAGACTCAAAATTTATATTCTCCAAATCATCAATTGAGATATCCGCTGTTATTAATGGAATTTGCGTTTCAGTTTTGATTTTATTTATTTGCTTAGTAATTCTTTCAATTTCATCATATTTTTCTAATTTAGTTAATCTTTGGACTTCTTTTCTTAATATCATAATTCCCTCATTGTATCTGTAACTATCGATTAATCTATCTGCCTTATCCAATTTAATAGAGATCTTTCTATCAAGTTCTTCTTTCGCAAGTTTACGCTTCTCTTCTTTTTTTCTTTTTTCAAGTTCTTTATGTTCTCTCTTTGCTTCTTCCTTTAATAATACCATTTCTTTTTCTTCTTCAATTTTTTTAATTTTAATTTCTTCATAAATCTCTGCTTGCTTTTGTTCCCTTTTAAGTTTGAAAAGAAGTTCATTATTTATTCGTGAAACTTCTCGTTGCCAAGATACTTTTTCAAATAATTCTCGAGCAGCGATATACTTATCATACGCCTCAGTGAATTTACCATGATCCATTAGTGCTGTACCTTCTTCTAAGAGTTTATATGCTTCTTCAGATATTTGTCGTTCCTGTTCTTTTTCTCTTTGAATTTTTAGAAACTCCTTTCTTTTCTCTTTTTGTTGCTGCTTTTTTATAATTCCAGCCTCAGCTAATTTTTCTTCTAATTTTTCTTCAATAAGTAGTTCTTCAGCTTTCCTTTTTTCGATAGCTTCTTTTTCAAGCTCAAACGCCTTTTTCTTATTAACAATCATTGTAATTGAATCCCGAACCATCGTAATTCCTTCTTGCCATTCCATATCTGAAAACATTTTTTCACTTTCTTTATAAATTTCAATGGCATTTTCAAAATGATTTTGTCTTAATTCACGTTTAGCTTGATCCATTAAACGAAAAGCTTTATCTTTTTGGGTTTCAAATTGGGCTACTCGTTCTTTTTTTAAATGTAAAGTTTCTTTTCGCTGTTGTAGTAATTTTTTTTGTTCTACTCTCGCTTGCTCTAATAATTTTTGTTGAATCATTAACTCCTCTTCTCGTTTTTTAACTTTTTCGGCTTCTAAAGCACGTATATTGTTATCCTTTGCTAATTTTTCCTTGTAAAATTTAATAGTCTCGATTAGTTTAGCTGATTCTTCTTTCCATCCAATTTCTTCAAATCTCTTCCTCGCGTTGCGATAAATTTCAATAATTTTTTCGTAAGGTGCTTCAAAATCAAAAACTCCACCTTTAATTTTTATTTCATACTCCTGAGCCATTCTCTCAGCATTTTGAATCATATTGAAAATTGCAGCAGCACTTTCATCGCTTTCTTTCTCTTTTTGTTGAATTTCTAATAATCTTTTTTGTCTTTCTAAGAAATCTTTATCCATGTCTAAATCAGTCGCTGCCAATTTAATTTCCGGTGTTTCTAATTTCTTTTGTTCGATTATTCTTAATTTATCATCCTTCTCTTTTTTATCCTTATAAAATTTAATAGTATTAATTAGTCGATTAGCCTCATCATTCCATCCAACTTTTTGAAATAATTCTCGAGCTTCTTCATAATTCGATATCGCTTTTTCATAAGGACTTGAATATACTAAAATATCTTTCTTGATACTTAATTCATAACTCTTTACCTCCTTTTCTATCTCACCAATAAGATTCATTGCTTTATCTACTAACATATCTTCTTCCTTTTCAGCTTCAAGTTCCATTATTTTTTCTGGTTTAAATGGTTTAACTTCTTTTTTCCCTGCTTTTTGCATCTCTTCGATATCTTTTTCCCTTTGGATTTTCTGAGCCTCAACTTCGAGTAGTTTTTGATGCTTCTCTAATTTTTCTTGATACATTTTAATTTGATTAGCATACACTTCTGCTTGGTCCTTCCATCCCCTTGCATACACTTTTTCTCGTATTTCTTTATATGTTTCAATAACATCTGAATATGGTGTACTTTCTAATACTTTTCCTTGTCTATATGCTTTTCTCATATCCATTTCATAGTCGCGTACTATTTTTTCAGCATAATTAACTTTATCAGAAATAAATTTTTCAAAAACTTCTTCTTCCTTTTGTTCCTCAATAATATCTAGTTTTTTATGATCGATTTCAATTTCTTTTTCTACTTTATGCATTTCTTCGATATCTTTTACCCTTTGGATTTTCTGGGCCTCAACTTCAAGTAGTTTTTGATACTTCTCTAATTTTTCTTGGTAAATTTTAATTTGATTGGCATATACTTCTGCTTGGTCTTTCCATCCCCTCGCATAGACTTTTTCTCGCATTTCTTTATATATTTCTATTATCTCTAGAAAGGGGGTTTGTTCTAATATTTCCCCTTTTTTAATAGCTTTCTTCATGACTGAATCAAATTCTCTTTCAAGTTTCGCTGCTTTGTTAACTCCTTCTGTAATATATTTTTGAAATTCTTTTTCTTCCTTTTTTCTATCAAGAGCTCCTCGTTTTTTATGATCAATTTCAACTTCTTTTTCTACTTTATGCATCTCTTCGATATCTTTTTCCCTTTGGACTTTCTGAGTCTCAACTTCGAGTAGTTTTTGATGTTTCTCTAACTTTTCTTGATAAATTTTAATTTGATTAGTATACACTTCTGCTTGGTCCTTCCATCCCCTTGCATAGACTTTTTCTCGTACATCTTTATATATTTCAATGACAACAGAATACGGTGTATTCTTTATTATTTCTCCCTTTCTATAAGCCTTTCTCATATCCATTTCATAGTCACGTACCATTTTTTCAGCATTATTAACTTTATCAGAAACAAATTTTTCAAAAGATTCCTCTTCTTTTTTCCTTTCTATAATTTTTAATCTTTGCTCATCTACTCCAATTTGCTTGCCTATCTTATGCATTTCTTCTAGAGCTCTCTCTCTGTGGGCTTTTTTTGCTTCAACTTCTCGTAATTTGTTATCATGCTCTAATTTTTGGGAGTAAAAAATTATTTGGGTACTATATGCTGCCGCTTCTTCTTCACGTCCTTTCTCAAGCAACATTCGCTTAATTTTTTCATATATACCAATAATTTTCAAAAATGGAGGGTTTTCTGCTAATTTACCTTTTTTTATGGCTTTTTTCATTTCAGAATTATATTCTCGAGCCATTTTTTCAGCTCGATTTACCATCACATCGATGGTAGAATCAAATTCTTCTTTTTCTTCTTCTGCTTTTTTTTGCTTTTCAAGCAATTTTAATTTTTCAGTATCTATTTCTCCAAAAGGCTCCTTTTTTTTAACTTTTAACGTTTCTTCAATCTCTTCTTGTTTTCTTGCTTTATCAACTTCAATTTGTCTTAATCGATTATCTTTTTCCAGTTTTTGTTTATAAGAATATATCTGACTTGAAAAGATTGTAACATCTGTATCCCAACCTCTTTCTAATGCCATTTCTCGAGCTTTTTCAAAAATGTTGATAATTTCAGAATAAGGACACTTTAATTCGAATTTGCCTTTTCTTAACGCTACCTCATACTCTCTAGTTAAACGTTCGGCTCTTTTAGTCATCTCTTCAATTTGATTTCGTATGTTCTGAATTTCTATTGCTTTTTGACGTTGCTCTTTTATAGCATGTTGTTGTTCTTCACTAATAGGAGTTTCGATACCTTGTTCCTGAACTTTTAGTAGTTCTTCAGTTTCTTTCTGTTTTTTGACTTTATCAGCTTCGATATGTCTTATTTTTTTATCCTTTTCAAATTTTTGAATATAAACGTCTATTGTATCATCATATATCGCTGCTTCCTTATTCCAACCCTTATCAACGAGTAATTCCTTTACGTTTTTATAAATTTCAATAACTTTAGGATATATGCATTCCTCCACTATTTTTCCATCTTTGATAGCTCTCTGCATTTCTAGTTCATACTCACGTGCCATCATAGCTGCTTCTGATACCATATTGTCAATTTGTGCTTTAAAGAACTCTTGTTCCATTTTTTGAAATTCTATTCCTTTTAATCTTTCGACTTGTGCAATTTTTTCTTGTTCAATTACCTCTTTTGCGTACTGATCAATTAATTTTTCTTTTTCTAACTCGGTTTCAATTTTTTGCTCCATCTCTACTCTTTCTCTCTCAAGCTCTTTAAGATGTCTAAGTTTTTCTTTTTGTAATTGCTCTATAGTATCTCTAATTCGTTTAGCTTCATATGTCCATTTCAATTTTTCAAATAAACTCACGCCCTCCGTATATAATTTTATAGCTTGATCATATTCTAGCAATTTAGCCCTTTCTACTGCTTGATCCAATATTTCATATGCTCGAGTTGAAATCTCCTCCTCTCTCTTTTTAGTTTCGAGAAATTGTTCTAATTTTTTTTCTTTTGCCTGCTCTTCACTTAGCTCTGCTTCTATTTCTACACCAACCTCTAATTCTTCTTTTTTAAAACTACGTAAATATTCCGCTTTTTTATTATAGCATTCTTCAATCAATGAAAATAATCTTTCGATCTCCTCAGTTTTATTAAGATCTTCAAGGATTTTTTCAGCTGTATCATATTTATCGAGAGCTTCCTCAAATTTACCAGAATTAGTTAATTGGTAGGCTTCCACAATTAATTGGTCTGCTCTACTGATCAAATCAGCTTCAATCTTAGGCTCTTCAATTAATTCAGCTTGTTCGCTCATTTCAACCTCTTCAATTTCCTTGATCGCTTCGGGTTCCTCAATTATTTCAGCCTCCTCAAAAACTTCCACTTCTCTTTCCGGTTCAGCTTGGATTTCCCGGAATGATTTTTCTTTAAGTACATAAACTTCTGAAATTTTATCATTAATGGCTTTAATTTCTTCTTCTCTATTAATCTGTGTATATAATCCTATTGCTTGACGTAAAATTTCAATACCATCATCATAATATTGACCCCCTATCAGATTAATCGCATGTTCAACTAATTCATAAGCCTCAGAAGCGATTTCTTCTTCCATATTCATCATATCAGAAAAAAATGCTTCTTTTGTGGGATCATATCCGTCTTCATCGAATTCCTCTTCGAAATCTTCCTCCCTTTTCTCTTCCATAAATCTCAACTATTTTTTGGAGAATTAAGAATGAATTTACTAAACAAAAATCTTTCTACTATATTTCTATAATAAATTAGTTTTAATTTAAAAATCATTAAACGAAAATAAATATTTAATCGATCACAATTCAAATTTTCCGAGATTCTTATTAAGATAATCATCACAGATTTTCCCGCCTTCAATGGTTAAACTCCACCCATTAGCATCTCTTTTTACAAGATTTAGATCTTCTGTGCTAGCTAAAATTGTATGTACTTCATCCTCACTTTTACGTATATTAAAATCAACTCTTAAACTAAATACAATTTCATCGATCGGTACAGGACCTCCAAGTTCGTCTTCCATTACGCCCAATGCAGCAATAATTTGATTCTGTTCTACCATACCCGCATCCATAGTATTTGAAACTTCATCAAGAAGCCAAGGATTCTTATCTAACATCTTTTTTATTGCTGTTTCATTACCATTCTTAAAAAGTTTATCGAACTCTTCTCTAATCTTTTTCTTAGCCATAAAAGTCGCCTATTTTTTCGTTGTATAAGAAAAATTCTAGAATTATATTAATATCTATAATATAGATTGCGAAAATAAAATCTTTTATGATGATTTTAAAATAAGAATTATGTTAATTTCGTCAAAAATTCTTCTACTTCTTGTTTATTACACATATGAAACTGTTTTGTTTCACCTTTAATATATGCCATTCGGATATTCTCTTTTGTTGCATCTTCATCTATCGAGTCTTTTAGAGCATTTAGAGCTAAATTAATGATTTCTTCAAACGGCATTTCTTCTTTATAATTTTCAATAAGATATTCCCTGGCAGAGGCTTCTCCAGTCCCTATAGCATATGCTTTAAATGAACGATATATCCCACTAGGTGATGTTGTGAAAATCTGTGTTCCTCCAGCATCAATTCCGATGAAAAAGAGTGCGCAACCAAATGGTCTTATACCCCCATACTGAGTGTACATTTGTTTCATATCCGCAATTGCTTTTGCTAACATATTCAAGCGAACAGGCTCATCATATGTTAATCTAAATGATTGTGCTTGAACTCTTGCATAATTTATAAGAGCACGGGAATCAGCATGAAGACCAGAAATTGCTACTCCAATATGTTCATCTACTTGGAAAAGTTTATCAATTGAATCGGCATCTATTAATATTGATGGGATTTTTATTTGAGCTGCTAGACACACATCTTCTTTAGATTTTATGGCAACCGCGAGAGTTCCTCGCCTTACTGCCTCTAAAGCATATTCTACCTGAAAAAGGCGCCCTTCTGGGGAAAAAACAGTAAGAGCACGGTCATATTTGGGGGCTGATCCAAACATTTAATTTACCTAATATTATTTTATTTTATATCTTTAAAATTTACGACTAAATTTTAATTTATGGTTTATAACAAATAAAAAGTTAGATCTTATGAGTCCTCTCTAAAATAGCAAGTGTTACATCTTTGAATACAGGAGAGACTTTAAGATCACTCTTGGCGCTTGTTTCATAATATGCTATTGCCTTAAGTTCTTCCTTTAATGCTTCACCTTCCCCTTCTCCAACTTCTCTATTCCCTTGTTCTGCTAAATCAGTTTTATTTCCTACTAAAATACTGGGTTTACCATCCCCTATTACTTTTTCAACTTCTGCTTTCCAATTTAAAATATTCTGAAATGAACTTCTTCGTGTAAGGTCGAATGTATATATAGTAGCACTACTCCCTCTATAAAAAGGAGGCCTTACAAAACTGAAGTGCTTCTGTCCTGCGAGATCCCATAGTTGAAGTCGAATTAGATAGTTTGGATATTCGTTTAAGCTTATTTGTTTTGTTGAAAAGTTGGATCCGATCGTCATAATATAATTTTCTTTGAACGTGTTTTCACAGTAGCGGAGGACCATAGATGTTTTACCTACGCCGCCATCTCCTACAACACATATCTTGTAGATGAAACTTTTTGCAGCAGCCATTTGATCTTGCACCAAATTGTGTAAAAAGAATTAAAAAACTAATTTATAATTCACTAATAACTTAAGATATTATGTGAAATATTGATCTTTCTTAATTTCTTATATTTTTTTTATATTATTATATTATATTGAATAAATAAAAATAATCGTTATTAATTTTTTTTTTTAGATTCACTTTTTAGGGATAATATACAAATGAGTGATTTAGAAAAAAAAAATAAATTTCATATAAAAGAAATCCTATAATAAAAATCATTGTTGATTATTCCTATGATTTATTTAGGATATATGCGCTTATTTTCCAATAAAAATTGGATCCCTTTTTTCCTTTAAAGCTTTTAAAGACTCTCCAAAATCTTTACTTTGAATTGTCTTGTTCCACATTTTATTTTCCAAATCTAATTGCAATTCTAAAATATCCCTAAAATAGGTATGTATGGTTTTCTTCATTAATTTAATTGAAAGAGAGGGACCCTTAGGGGGAATAAGCCTTAAAGCTTGGTCTCTCGCATATGACATTAATTTCTCTTTAGGTAATACTTTATTAACGAGTCCTAATCTTTCCGCGTCTTGTGCAGTCATCCGATCGCCAAAATAAAACAACTCTTTGGCTTTATTCATACCTATTATGAAAGGTAAAAGGAAAGTAGTGGCAAAATCAGGCATAACAGCTCTTTTTACAAAAAATAATGCCCACCATGCATCTTCCGCCATATAAACTACATCTGAACAAATTACTGGAAGTGTAAATCCCCCACCCACAGCAAAACCATTAATCACAGATATCACCGGTTTTGGAAAATCCCAAAACTTAAGGCATAACTTTTTTGATGCCATATCTCTTAAATTGATTTCTTCTCTCACCTTTTCTGGTAAATCTTTCAACATTTCCACTGAAAAATAGCCTCCTGAGGAAAAAGCTCCTGCTTCATCACACCCCGTTAATATCATGACTTTAACTTGTTTATCTTTTTCAGCATGATCCACGGCATACCAGAGTTCTAAAAGACCTAATGGTGAAAGAGCATTTTTTTTTGCTGGCCAGTTTAATGTTACCGTTAAAATTCCGTTATCTTCTTTTTGATATTTAATTTGTTTAAATTCTTCAACTAACATTAATACAATAAAATCATAAGGCAATAAAATATTTTATAAAGCAATTTAATCATAAGTTTTTTTATACTGATAAACTCAAAAATATTAATAGATGATGTCATTAGAAGAAAAAATTGAAAAATTAGCGAACTTAATCCTGGACTCAAAAAATATAGTAGCATTGACAGGAGCAGGGATGTCAACAGAAAGTGGAATTGCGGATTTTCGAAGTCCAGGAACGGGTTTATGGGAAAAAGTAGATCCGTATGAATTCGCATCGATTCACTCCTATGTAGCTGATACAAGTAAGAATTTAGAATTTATGCTAGAAACAGGAAGAAATATTTTTAGAGCGAGACCAAATAAAGGACATAAAGCGTTGACAAAGCTTCAAAAACTTGGAAAATTAAAGGGAGTTCTTACTCAGAATATTGATCGATTACATCATAAAGCAAGGACTAAAAACATTGTAGAATTCCATGGGAATGCTTATGAAGCAAAATGTATGACTTGTGGTCATGTTTATGAAATAACGGTTATGGTTAATCAAGTTATGAAAGGAAATTATTCTCCTTCTTGTGAAAAATGCAGAGGTATGTTAAAACCAAACGCAATTTTTTTCGGAGAACCGCTTGAGTCAAAAATACTCGAAGCCGCAGACATTATGATTGCTGAATGCGATTTACTATTAGTACTTGGTTCTTCTCTTGTAGTATATCCAGTTGCCTTTTACCCTCAGAAAACTCTATCACTTGGAGCAAAATTAGCTATTGTAAATATTCAGAAAACTGATATGGATTCATTAGCAGAAGTAGTAATTCATGAAAAGATAGGGGATATTTTCCCAAAAATAATATCTATTGTTGAATATAAGATGACTTAAAACTAAAACAGTTAAATAAATAGTATAAAAAAACCTATTGGGAGTATTTACTCTTTTTTATAGTAATTTTATTAATTAATATTGAAGCTACTGCTATTAGAATAATTATTGATACAATTAATACAATGTCCAAATCTCCTATATCCTTAGTCTGATTTCCTGTTATAGATATAAATGTTAGAGTTGATATTATTTCATTGTTGCTTTTAACTTCTTCTTTTATTAATATTCCTTGTTCATTATAAGTAAGGATAACTTGATCATTAGCAATATCAATAGTTGCCGTGTTGTTATCAACGTTTGCAGTCCAATTGGTATATCCCTCAATGAATCCTTTCACAATATTTACATCTACAGGGTCATTTGGAATAATAAAATATCCTCCGTAGCCTTGCATTAAAAGATTGCTCATGTACTGTTCATACCTAAAAAATTGAAGGGTTTTATTATAAACTAAACATGCCTGATTTTGATATTTTATAGAGTCAACAATCAACACTTCATATCTATTAGTAGTTGAATTAAGCTCACTGATGGTTATATTGACTCCCAAAGCACTGATTGGTTCGTAAATCTTAAATAAATTTACGAACTCTACTTTGAATCTCGACACTGTAGGAGCTACATTATCATCAAAATCGTATATTATGAAATCCCCCTCATCTACGGGGACTTTGGAATCACCTATTTTAAAATGAGCAAAAATAGGACTTATAAAGCTAGAAAGAATTAAAAAGAAAATCAATACATCGCCCAAAATAAGATTTTTTAATTTCATCAAACTTTAATGAGGTACATTCAAAAAAAACCTTTTCCTAAATTAGTTATCTAGATCTCATCTTTTACTTCCTTTAATTTCATCACATATACTTAAAAATAGAAAAGTTGCTTTCAATTGTAGAAAATTAATTACTTAATGAACAAGAAAATAAAAAAATAAGAAAATAAAAAATATTTAGAATATAAATTTAATTAAATTAATCAGATCTTAGAATTTTTTTATCAACTTTTCCAATAACGGTGAGTGGAAGCTCTTCTGAAAACTTAATTAACTTGGGAACTTCATATGGCGCTAAATTGTCTTTTGAAAATTTTAATATATCGTCCTTTAATGCGTCCTTATTTCCATCGAATTGAAAATCTGGATTAATTTGGACAAATGCTTTAACGATTTCAGATCCTGGCCTTTCTGGGTTAGGTATTCCAATTAATGCGATCATTCCAATAGCAGGATGGTTTGCTAATGTATCTTCAACTTTCGCTGAAAAAACTTTATATCCTCCAACGATAATCATATCTTTTGTACGATCGACAATTCGAATATAACCATCCTCATCCATTATGCCAACATCACCGGTGTGCATATATCCGTCTTTATCTATAGCTTTAGCTGTTTCTTCTGGTTTATTATAATATCCCTGCATTACCATTGGACCAGTTACACAAATTTCTCCAGGTTCTCCCAATGGAACTACCTCATTAGTTTCAGGGTCGACAATCTTGAGATCAGCATTTAAGAAGGGTAATCCTACTGTACCCAATTTTTTCTTACCTATGGAAGGATTCATAGTTGCAACTGGCGAAAGTTCAGTCATTCCATAAAGTTCTAACAGTTTACCTTCACCTACTACACTTTCTAAAGCTTCCTGAGATTCTTTTGGAAATGGAGCTGCTGCCGAAATACATAATCTTAAATCAGAGTGATCTAACCTCTTAAATTTACGAAAATTAATTAAAATTTGATATAGGGAAGGTACATTCACTAGCATTGTAGGTCGATATTTTTTCATTTCATTACAAATTTGTAATGCATCACGAGGATTAGCAATTATAATTTGACTCATGCCGTTATAAAGAGCGCCTTGGCACACAGTTAGACCAGCAACATGAAACATAGGAAATCCTGATAATAAAACTCCTTTTCCTTCTTCCCATTGAAGCCATTTAATAATACCTTTCATATTTGAAACATAATTTCTATGACTTAACATTGCTCCTTTCGGAGGACCTGTTGTTCCACCTGTATATTGGATCCAACCAATATCATCAGGAGATATGTCAACTTTTGGTAAATCAGTTGAAAATTTTGCTAAAACGTCATCTTGGAAATTATAGACAACCTTTCCCTCTAAAGGAGTGACTTCACCTGAGGGGATTTCTCTAACTGCCTTAATTTTTGCTTGATCCTCTTTAGAAAATGAACCAATTACGCTTGTTGCCACCACAACCTTAAGTTGTGGTAGTTTATCTGCAATTTTTGTTAACCTATGTTGAAAAATAGCATCAAGAGTGACTATAGCCACATTTTTACCTCCTTTTCCAAGATCATCTAATTGATAATGCATTTGGACTTCAGACATTAAAGGACTAACTCCTGAAACAATACATCCTGCTTTAAGTGTACCTAAAACAGAATATACATATTCAGGAATATTTGCTAAATTAATTCCTACAACATCGCCTTTTTTGAACCCGTTTTCAATCAACATGTTAGCAAATTGATTAGAATATTTATCTACCTCAGCAAAGCTGATTTCTAATCCTTGATATGCAAGTGCCATTTTATCAGAGAATTTTTCAAATATTTTTCTTAAAATTTCTGGATAATTAGTTTCAAATTCTTTTGGGGCAATATCTTCCATTCCAGGATCCCAGTTTTTCTTCCAAAATCTACTTTCATACGGATTGGGCATTTTACAATTTCACATTTTTCATTTATTAAGTTCAATTCAAAATCGAATTGTGATATTAAATAAGCTACAAGTTATTAAAAAAGTTTATTAAAATTAGCGTAAATTTTTGATCTCAATAAAAAAACATTAAAAAAAACTAAAATCCAAAAAAAAAAGAAATTAACTTTATGGATAAATAAATTGAAAATATTAAAATAAAAAAAGTAAATTTAAATAAATAATTAGTTCTACTTACTTATTTCTCAATAACTTTTTATCAACTTTTCCCACAACTGTCAGCGGGAGTTCATCAGTAAATTCAATGATTTTTGGAACTTCGTATGGTGAGCAATTTTCTTTCGCAAATGCAAGTATGTTTTCTTTTAATGCTTTCTCGTCTCCATCGAATTCATAATCTGGTGCTATCTGTATAATGGCTTTTACAATTTCGGAACCTGGTCTGTCTGGATTTGGAACGCCGATAGTAGCTACCATCTCAATAGCGGGATGCTTAGTTAAAGTATCTTCTAATTTTGCAGAAAAGACTTTAAAACCTCCTACTATTATCATATCTTTTGTTCGATCTGCGATTCTTACATAGCCTTCTTCATCCATTATTCCAACATCTCCAGTATGCATGAATCCATCAGAATCAATAGCTTCCTTAGTTTCTTCTGGTTTATTATGATAACCTACCATAACCATTGGTCCTTTTACACAGATTTCTCCTGCTTCACCTAAAGTTACTTCCTTTCCTGTATCTGGGTCCACTAATTTGAAATCTACATTAGGGAAGGGTAAACCAATATGTCCTAATTTCTTTTTTCCCCTTGATGGATTACCCACTGTTAATGGTGAGGTTTCAGTCATCCCGTATAGCTCTATTATCTTTCCTTTACCAATAACGTCTTCAAATATCTCTTGTGATTCTTTTGGAAACGGAGCTGCAGCTGATATTGCAAAGTTAATCATATCTTTATCAATTTTTTTGAATTTAGGGTTTTTTATTATCAGTTGATACAATGTAGGCACGTTTGCTAAGACTGTGGGCCTGTATTTTAACATTTCTTTAATCATATGGTTAGTATCTCTTGGATTTGGTATTAAGATCTGACTCCAACCTAACATTATTACATTCGAGCAAGTAAATAATCCCGCTATATGGAAAAATGGAAATCCTGATAATGCAAAGCCTGCTCCAAATTCCCAACTAAGCCAATGCTGGAATATTTTTATATCAGCAACGAAGTTTCTATGACTTAACATTGCCCCTTTTGGAGGACCAGTTGTTCCTCCTGTATATTGAATAAATATAATATCATCTGGAGTTAGTTTAATAGAGGGGAGTTCATCAGAAAACTTTCCTTTAACGTCTTTATGATATTCAAGAACAATTTTTCCTTCTAGCGGAGTTACTTTTCCTTTTGGGATTCTTCCTGCCAATTTTCCCAGCTTAGCTAACATTTTTGGCATGAAACCACCCACACTGGTAGTTATGATTAATTTTAACGATGGAAGCTTTGTATAAATTTTAGTGATATGTCCCTCAAAAATTGCATCTAAAGTGAGAAGTGCAACCTGTTTTCCACCAGATCCCAAATCATTTAATTGATATTGTATTTGAACAGCTGAGAGTAGTGGTGAAACACCAGAAACAATTATCCCTGCCTTCATTGCACCCAAAACTCCAATGATATATTCAGGAATATTAGCAACATTTACTCCTAGAACGTCTCCTTTTTTCATTCCATTTTCAATGAGCATATGAGCAAATTCATTGGATAACTTATCCAATTCTCCGTATGAAATTTCCGTTCCATAAAAACCAAAAGCTAATTTATCAGGAAGTTCTTCAAAAGTTCTCCTTATTGCTTCAGTGAAAGAGGTTTCGAACTCTTGGGGATTTAGATCTTTAACATGTGAGTCCCAGTTTGCTTTCCAATGCTTATCTTTATAATTTTTTGACATTTTATTACCTTTTTTTTTTAATTTTTCAATTTAAAGGATTGATAATAAATTATTTTGTAACACTTATTATAAAGTTTGATTTTAGTTATCCTCTATATTTCCAGATATGCATAAATGTACATATTCAATTTTGTCGCCCACAAGATATATTCAAAAATTTAATATACTTTATTTTTACTTTTAATCTCCCCTCTCTGTCTCCCTGAAACAATGTTTCTTTTAAAAAAACACTTTTTCTTGAAAATAGAAATGGTATTACTATACTAAGGAGAAATTGCATGTATTTTAGAAAATTGTCGGTGTATCTTTGTTTTATTTTGAAGAATCCTTACTCCATATAATGACATTCGAAGAATCGTTACGCTCATATGATGATGGATTTAAGGTGTTTAAAAGAAACAATCACTTACCACTCATTTCAAGTGGGGATAGTACACTAGACGAGTTGCTTTCTGGGGGATTTCACCGAGATTTAGTGTATTTACTCTATGGAGATAAGAAGCTAACGACTAATATTTTATTAACAACGGCGGTTATTGCCCAAAAAGCTTTTAATAATGGAGGATTTGGAGAAAGTATTAGGGTTGCCTTCATCGATGGAAACAATCGGTTTAACCCCTATAATGTAAGCAAGTTTGCGGTTTCACAGAATTTATCTCCTCGGAGAGTATTAGAAAACATTCTTATTTCACGAGCGTTTACTTGGGATCAAATGGTTGAAATTTTGGAGAACAGGCTTTCCATGCTTGAAGATGTTAAAGTTGTATTAATCTCAGGGATTACAACAATGTTTGAGGGCTATAAAAAGCAGACTTTCGAAGATTTACTAAGAACAATAGATGGAATCAAACAAATACTCTGTAAAACAAAACCTCTCATTATTATTACAGCACCTTTACATGAACATTCACTTTTCAGACCGAAAGGTGGAAAAATCCTTTCTCATTTTGGAAATGTATTAGTGATGATAAATGACGATGAAAGATTTGATGAATATGTTTTAGTACAGCACCCTTACTTGCCTGAAAATAGGTTGCGAAAGTGGAAAACCCGTACATCTAAGAAAAAAGTGCCTTTAAAGAATGCGACGATAGATTACTGGTTTTAACTTATCACCAAAAGGCTTTTTCAAATTTATCTATGGTGTCCTGTAAACTATCTTTAATATGGTTTTCGAAATCAGCAAAGATACTTACATCATTATCCCAATTATTAAACATTTCTTTTGGATATAAAGTAAAGAATTTGCCTACAATACTTTTTAGTTCTTCATTTACTTTTTTCTCCTTAGTCTTTTTCGAAGAATTTACAATAAATAATATTCCATGGTGTTTCGTAAGAATATATTTTTTATCTTTTAGCTCAAAATTAGATAAACCTTCTTTTTCTAATTCTTCTGCTAATAGATTCAATGCAGACATCAATGCTCCAAATAATTGTTCATCTACTTTTTTATCAAAAACACGGTGATATAAGACAGCTCCAGCATTATTTAGTATCCAAATATCTTGTATTACCTTTTCCACAAAAATCACAGCGTAATATAAACTTATTAACTTTAAAGTTAATTAAGAAAAAATAAATATAAAATATTTAATGTTTAGTATTTAAAAAATTAATATTTATTATTCACTAGATTTTGGTCTAATATATCCATAATATGCTCCAAAAATTCCAACTATGGTCGAAATCCACGCTAGATAATAAAATACAGTAAATCCAAGGCTACCTAAAAAGATAAATACCCTATCGATTGCAAAATTGAGAAATATCAACATAAAACTAAATGACATAATCGCTAAAGATAAAAATGCTTGTCTATAAGTTTTTTCCTCTACTGCTCGATAAGATTCTATTGACCTTCTTAGAAATGGGGCGTAGACCATAACCATATATATAAATACTATTAAGAACGCAATAATGTCAAATAAAGTATTACCGTATTCATAGATGATTAAAACGTATACACAAGTAAGTATTCCGTATATTATTGTGATATATTTTTGCAGGGCATTATATCCCTTTTCAAACACATTCACTTTTAATATATAGGATAAGAAAATGGCAATAGTCACGAAGAATTCACTTATTCTAAAATCAGATATTAAATTGTACATCCAAGCAATTATAGAGCCATCTTGTATAACATTCAACTGTGAGACCACAAATACTTTTGATATCCAAGAAAATAAAATTGCCAGAAAATAGTTTAGAAAAATTATTAAAAGCAACCGAGTAAGTTTATGACGCTTAATGAAGTACTTTTTTAATATAAGGACTAGTAAAACAGCAGCAAATATGATTATAAATAGTTCAAATATCATACCGATAAAATTAAGAATAATATTTAATTCTACCATGATAAATAAATATGCACTCCATTTAATATATAAAGTTTTATTTTTAGAAATACAGAATAGCTTTATTAATTAACTAAAATCCCGAGTGTTCCTTATCATTATATACCTTATAGCTTATCAAGTTAATAGTATCTGTTTTAAAATCGAAATTGTTCAATATTTAAATGTGAATAGCTTTTAAGTAATGTGAAATATTTTTATATAATCTATTGAAAAAACGAATTTTCTTAGAAGTGAAGAATTATGGACATGAAGGCTTTTAAAAAAACTTTTAAATTTATCTGCGGTGAATGTGGGAATTTTTCGACAACACAAACGGAATATTGTGAGAAATGCGGAGCAAATGCTGTGAGGCAAGCAACACACGAAGATTATTCAAAACGTGAAAAAGAGGGGAAAGCCGGGATCGCTGAGAGGAGAACTAAGATGAGAGCTGAGGATAAAGCTGAGAAAGCAGAGGATAAAGCAGAGGATAAAGCTGAGAAAGCAGAGAAAGCAGAGAAGAGAGCTGAGGAGAAAGCTGAGAAAGCAGAGAAGAGAGCTGAGGAGAAAGCTGAGGAGAAAGCTGAGAAAGCAGAGAAGAAAGCAGAAGAAACTTAGTTATTTTGATATCGCATTTGAACTTATTTTTTGTATGATCTGTGATAGTTTAGATATTTTAAGAGGATTAATCATCTATAAATTTACTTAAAAAAACCTATTCTTCTTTTTCCTTTTTTTTATATAAATTAGGATCTTTTTTTTCAAGTATTATACGATCACCACCATATCGAGCTTTTCTTCCATGATAGTAGAGTGTAGATTTCTCATCACAGATTTTATTCCATTCCTCTAATCCTAACTTTTGTATCATAACAGAATTATACACTTTAGAATTATGAGGTTTAAAGATTTCAAAATTTACAATTGGTTGCAACATTTCGCAAGGGAAATCAGCACATTCATAGCAAAATTCGTATCCTTTACCCGTGACGCATTCATGAGTTTTACAATCTGGGAACTTGAGAATTTGACCTTTTAAATCTCGACATCCTTTACAACCAAAAGAATCTACACCAGGGCATCTCTTACAATAAATTCCACAAGGAGCATGCCATTTTTTTAAATCTTCAGTCATAAATAGTTCCTTTTCTAAGTAGATCTATCATTAGATTAAAGTGTAAAAGAATTATTTAATTTTATCTTTAAAATGTGATTTAATTTGTTTTCAAATTTCAATTTTTATGAAAATATTTATATAGGTAGTTTATTAATATATTCTTGGAGTTTCTAAACTTCAAATTATATGAAGAATTAAAAAATAAAATAATTTCCTTCCAAATGAGGTGATATTAAAAGTGAATTATTTTTTATATCCTAAGGGAGATGTAAAAAAATGCAAATTTTGCGAAGGTAATGGTATAATATATGTTTGGAGGAGTGATTTAGAAGATTTTGATGAGATAATGTGTCCAGAATGTACCGAAAATGAAAAATAATCCATACAATTATATTTAATTTATATTAAAAAATCTAACTGCATTACTATAGAGCCATTTTTCCTTTACTTTCTCCTTTAAGGGGAGTTTCATAACTTCATCTGCTAGTTGTTTTATTGATAATCCCATAAAGAGCCAAGTGGAACCAAAAAGGATCTTATCTTGCAAAACCGTATTACCAAAATGCATTAGAGGTTCCCATCCTGTTCCTTGCATACTTAGGTATTTAGGTAAGTAAGAAGCAATATCAATATAAATATTGGGATTACGCCATGCAACAGCGACCATTTCATTTACCCAAGGCCATCCTCCATGTCCAGCGATTATCTTTAATTCAGGAAATTCTTGAGCAACAATATCAAGATAAATTGGGCGTTCAACCGCCATAGTATTTGTTGAGTAATTAATGGACATATGAAACCATATAGGAATATCTAATTCCACACATGTAGAATATATCGGATACATTCTTTTATCAGTAGGTCGTATCTGAAACATAAAAGGTCTAATTGCAATCCCTCTAAGACCTATCTCATATGATCTCTGTATTTCTTGAACAACCTTCTTTTTTTTCAAGGGATCAATCCCAGCAATTCCTATGAATTTATCAGGAAATTGATTTACTATTTCTGCATAATAATCATTTGAAAGTCCCGCAATACCACTAGGAGTCTCTTCATCTAAATTAAAAATTACTGCTTTTTCTACTCCCATTTCGTTGAGTTGTTCAACAAAATCTTCAATAGACATGGATAATTTCTTTATTTTAGGTATAAGTGGCTTAATTGCTTCCTTGAGTTCAGATGTATTAAGAGTTGATTTCATTTTATAAAGTTCTTCTGGTGTAATACCTAAGATAGGAGCTACTCTTGGACCAAAAATATCTTTAAGATATCTTGCCATTTGCGGAGGTAAAGAGACTAAAAGATCTATAAACACTTCTTCGGTAGGAACATAACAAAGAGAATCAATGATTTTATAACTCATAATATCCCGCTTTTATTGTTCTATAAAATTATTAGAAATAATAATTAAGGATTGTATTTATTTAGAATGAATAGATCAAATGAAATAGATCCTCTCAGAAATTAGAAAATTTGTAATGTATTCTCCTTTTAATGTGCCGAAATACTTACTTTCTGGGATTCTAACAGAATCGGATGTGAAATAATGGGTAGAACTGTACCTTCTTTTAGACCTGCTTTGGAGCATGAAATCGAAAGCTGGAAGGACTTCAAAAGGGCATTACGTCCTGAAGAACAGAAGATATTTGATAAATTGATGAATTTTGCTCGAATACACGCAGATGCTGGTAGTATGAGTGCCCGTCCAATGCTATCAGAAGTATTATTCATCTCCTTTGCAGTTGAACAAGAAAAAAAAATCGAAGTGTTAGAAGAGAAGGTAAAAGAATTAGAAGAAATGATAAAAGGGAAAGGTTAGAGAGTGAATTTTCAAGATCAATTTGACGGCTGGCTTTTAGATGTTTCTACTTATAGCAATGGAGTTATTCTATGGGTCAAAGCAGTAAAAGGGCAAAAGGTCGTAAAAATATTCCATGAATTCCACCCCGAGTTTTTTGCCGTGCCAAAGCGGCATGTTGGTAAAGATTTCAAGAGATTAAAACAGATTCTCAAATCCCATCATAATGTAAAAGGTGTAAGAATCTGTGAAAAATATGTGAAGCTAGAGGACCATGAAAAAACAAAAATATTTGGAGTTTCTGTAATAAAACCTTCTGTATTTAAGAAGACGATTAAAGAAATCGATGAAATTGGCTTTTTTACATTGTACAACACCGATCTTCCTATCTCTCAGATGTATTTTTATGAAAATGACTTGTTTCCAATGTCTTTATGTGGTTTCAAGATCAAATTTGAAAAGAAGAAAAAAGCTAACGGACTCTCGTTGAGGTTAATATCATTAGAAATAAAGGATGACAACGAAGAATTGTTTTATAATCTACCTCCTCTAAAAGCTGTGTGGTTGGACATTAAAATACAGCAGCGTGGAATGAGATCATATTACAACGACCCTCTGCTATATGCAGAAGTTAGTATTGTTGAAAAAGATGAAAAAGCCAACATCCCAAGAGCAGACGGACAAAGGAAAAGAAAGATTCTAATCGATAAAGCTGATGAAGCTGAAACCATCAAGACAATTAGTAAGGTGATTGAGCAATTAGATCCTGATATAATATTAACACATGGAGGAGATGAATTTGTATTTCCTTACTTAGCAGCTCGAGCATCAGTAAATCGAGTTTCAAAGGATCTCTATTTTTCTCGCACAAGAACGCCACTTAGAAATTGCATCTTTAATCTTTCAGGAAACTCAGATCACTATATGTCTTATGGAATAATAATGCGACGCTCTAAAACACAAGTCTACTTTACGGGGCGTTTTCATTTAGATACTACTACTTATGGTAGTCTCCATTTTAGTGAAGGCAATATACCAGGAGTTATTGAAGTTGCAAGAGTGTCTCGAGTTCCTATGCAAAGGTTATGTAGAGTAACAATTGGGGGTGCACTTCAATCAATACAATACTATAATGCATATAAACTAGATCACCTTATCCCACCTTTCAAAAAGAGCCCAGAAGGTTTTCGAAGTGGTATGGAGTTGATCACAAATGATCGAGGGGGTCATATTTTTGAACCCTTAATTGGAGTCTATGATCAAGTGGTAGAATTAGATTTTTCAAGCATGTACCCCTCTCTAATGGCTAACTTTAATATTTCATCAGAGACGATTAATTGTAAGTGT
>Ga0307378_10002654_pt1 | contig 26999 bp, 28 predicted proteins | sample UN1MG_FD_202238 | JGI IMG/M metagenome (GOLD analysis project Ga0307378, IMG submission 202238) | Soil microbial communities from Risofladan, Vaasa, Finland - UN-1 | ecosystem: Environmental > Terrestrial > Soil > Coastal area > Acid sulfate soil | place: Finland: Risofladan, Vaasa | collected...
TTGAACTTGGAAAGGAATTTCAGTAATAATAATTTGACCACGGCCATTTTTTTCTACTACCTCTGCTTTTCCCCGAGCTACAATTGGCCCTTTTCCTTGAGAATAAGCAGAAATTATTTCTTTTTTACCAAAAATTGCCCCTCCGGTTGGAAAATCCGGACCTTTGATGAACCTAAAAAGGTCCTCAATTATTGCCTTAGGATAGTCAATCAAGTAAATTAAAGCGTCTGAAACTTCAGAAAGATTGTGAGGAGGAATATTAGTAGCCATTCCAACGGCAATTCCCAAAGAACCATTTAAAAGAAGTTGAGGTAGAGGAGAGGGTAAAACTATTGGTTCTTTTCTTGTGCCGTCATAGTTGGGTCTAAAATCAACCGTATCTTTTCCAATATCTCTTAATATTTCTTCGCCAATTTTTGAGAGTTTCATCTCGGTATATCTCATAGCTGCAAACTCGCTCGGATTGTCAATAGATCCTACATTCCCTTGCCCTTGGATTAAAGGATATCTCAATGAGAAATCTTGAGCCATTCTAATCGCTGCGTCATAGACAGATTGGTCGCCGTGAGGATGGAATTTCCCAAGAACTTCTCCAACTACGGCAGCCGATTTCCTAAACTTCGCAGTATGTCCTAATCCCATCTCATGCATGGCATACAAAATTCGGCGGTGGACGGGCTTCAAGCCATCGCGAACATCGGGAAGAGCTCGAGAGATAATAACTGACATTGCGTAATCAATGTAGGAGTCTCTCATCTCCTCGGTTATCTCCCGATTTTTTATATTTCCTATTTCAGATGTTGTTCTATGTTGTTTATCCATTGTTCTTTAATAATTTCTTTTGACTGAAGATTTTTTATTTCCTGATAAGAATTATGAATCCACAATACTACCAGAACCAAACCCAAGATTATTACTACAACCCAAAGTATTATCTTTCTAATATGTTTAGGTTGACTTCGTAGTTTATTTAAGATATTCACGATTATATCTTCAATGCAATTATTTTTGCTTCTTCAGAAGAAATGTCTTTTTTCTTAATAGATAACTTGGGTAATGGCTCTAAGGATTTCATCCCCAGAGCTTTTAAAAATTTATCTATTCCCCCAAGTTTGATTTTAAGTTTGGGAATCTGATAATGCATTGGTATTGTAATTTTGGGTTCAACTTGAGCCATTATTTTTATTGCCTCGTCAGCGTCAATTGTATAAACTCCTCCAACTGGAATCATTAGAATATCAACTTCTCCAATCTTTTCAAGTTGGTCAGAGCTTAATTCTTTTTGACCCAGGTCTCCCAAATGACATATTCGCAATCCCTCTGCCTCAATAATATAAATTGTTACATTTCCCCTTTCTGCTCCTTGAGAATTATCGTGATAGCCAGAGATTCCCTGAATAAAAACCCCTCTTGCGTCATATTCGCCAGGTCCTTTTATAACCAAGGGCGAACCAGAAACTGCTTTAATATTATTATGGTCAAAATGATCGTGGCTAATCAATACAATATCAGCTTCAAGCTTTCTGGGAAGCTTTAAGCCAATATCTCCTCCAAGAGGGTCAATTATAATTGAGACGTGATTGTTTTTCCCTTGACTTGAAGAAATTTGAAAACAAGATTGTCCGTACCAAATAATATTCATAATTACTATATTTTTTATTCTATCATAAATAAAACTTAGTTTCAATTCTTGCCCGACAGGCTTCGTGTTTAAATCGTTGATTTAAGCCCGGCAGGACTCGAACTATCATCAGCTTTAGAAGCGAAAGAGTAGGTCAAGTTCGAGGCACGATGACGAAGGAGTGTTAGATAACACTTCGAGGAGGAGTAACGAAGAAATTGGCCTATTCTTTCGCTTCCCTCCGGGGCGGGCGGATTTTATCCAGCTTCTGTGTTGCTCGTCGCTCGTGTGCCTAAAGGCACACTTCACTCCTCACGTCTTGAATCTAAATAAAATACGCTCCGCTAAATTGATGATAGTTCGAGTCCTACCGGGCAATGTTGCTATAATACAAATTCTATGTTATATATATTGATATGAAAGAAATAATTGAAAAAAATGATTTATTAAGACCGCCTAAGATTGGCGAGATTATTCAGGGAAAAATTGTAGGAAAAGGCAAGGCCTCGGTGTTTCTGGATTTGGGAATTTTGGGAACAGGGATAATTTATGGAAAAGAATTTTACGAAGCAAAAGACAAATTAAAAGATTTAAAAATCGGGGATAGCGTCTTTACAAAAATAACTGACCTTGAAAACGAAGAAGGTTATATTGAACTTTCTTTAACCGAAGCAGGAAAAGAACTTGCCTGGGAGAATCTTTCGGAAAAAAAGGGGAAAGATGAAAGTATTGTTGTAAAAATTTCAGGAGCAAACAAAGGAGGACTCTTAACAGAGGTATCAGGAATTCCCGCTTTTCTGCCGGTCTCCCAGCTCTCTCTCGCTAATTATCCTAAAATAGAAGGAGGCGATACTCAAAAAATTTTAAGAGCCCTTCAGAAGTTTATTGGAAAGGAAATGGAAGTAAAAATATTTGACTTTGACAAAAGAGAAGAAAAACTCATCTTATCTGAGAGAGCAAAAGAAACTAAAAAAATAAAAGAAATCTTAAAAAATTACAAAATAGGAGATGTAGTTGAAGGAGAAATTACCGGTGTTGTAGATTTCGGCGCATTTATAAAATTCCCGCCATCCGTAACAGAAGCGAAGAAAGATTCCGCCGAAGAAACTCCGGAAAATTTAGAAGGCCTTATTCATATTTCTGAATTAGATTGGCAGTTAATTGAAGACCCTTCAGAAATAGTTAAAGTTGGCCAAAAAATTAAAGCAAAAATTATTGATATTTCAAATGGAAAGGTTTCTCTATCCCTAAAAGCTTTAAAAAAAGACCCCTGGAAGGATGTTGAAGAAAAACATAAAAAGGGAGACATTGTCAAAGGAGAAGTAACAAAATTTAATCCCTTTGGCGCTTTTATTAAAATCTCTCCCCGAATTCAGGGATTATGCCATGTTTCTGAATTTGGCTCTCAGAAAAAAATGGAGGAAGCTTTGAAGATTAAAAAAAAATACGACTTTAAGATCTTATTAATTGAGCCGGCTAAACACCGGATGACTCTGAAACTTTTACCTTGACACCCCGCTTAGTGGGATAGTGATATGGGCTTGACAAAAGATTAGCTTAGATGTATAGTATAGTTATAAAAGTTAGCCTGTTTTTTTAAAAAACAAGAAAGGAAGGTTTCTCATGAGAACCCGAAAAGACAAGAAAAGAAAAAGATTCGTTTGTCCAGTATGCATGGAAGAACCAAAACATCCAAGCAATCTGGTGTGTAGACCTTGCTTCGTTTTTTACAAAGAAGAAAAGGAAAAAAGAGATTTGTGCAACATTCCGTTTGAGTCACTGTTCAGCTATACCATTGGATGCGCAAAGGAAAATTTGGTTTCCTATATAGGTGAATTATCGGACTTGAAAGCTTCAACAAAATCCTATTGGGATGCCGCTTATAAAGCCGTCAGCAAAAAAGGTTCCGGCTGGAAAAAGGATTTCCTGAAAGATGTTCTCAAAAAATTCAGGGAATCGCTCATAAAGGATGGCTTAATAAAAAAAGCCAATGAAATTGAGAACGTAAAAAACGAAATGAGAATCCTAAAACAAGCAATACGCTGGCTCGAAAAAATCGCTGCTACGCGCAAAGCTAAAGCTGAAAACAGAGAAACAAACAGAAAAAGCGAGGCAGAAAATGTTGTTCAAGAAACTGCCGCAGCTTAAAAAACCAAACCAGGCTAATTTATAAAACCTCTTCTCGTAATAATACGATGAGAGGTTTTTTATTTTTATTATAAATACGTTAATACGAATAAAAATTGAAGTTTTTTAAAATTTATGGTAAATTAAATAATATAACAAGTTAGCTGACAATTATGAAATACTTAGTTAAAAATTTTGTTTTTATTCTACTGATCTTTCTGATAATTTCAGCAGTTTTTGCTTTGTTTTCCCAGCCGTTTAAAAAAGAAAAAGAAATTTCTTTAAGCCAACTAGTTGAAGAGATTAATCAGGAAAAAATTAAAAAAATTACTGTTTCCGGCTCAGAGCTTTCTATATTATATCAAGATGAAACAACGGTAAAATCAAGAAAAGAAACAGAAAGTTCTCTTTCTGAATCTTTGATGAATCTGGGAATAGATTTAGGAAAATTAAAAAAAGTGGAGATTGAGGCAAAAAAAGAGCAAGGGACTTGGCTCTGGTTAGGACCCATCTTGATATTCGTGCTTCCTCTCTTGCTTTTTGGTTTATTTTTCTGGATGATTTTCCGTCAGGCAAAAGCCGGAGCTGCCCAGGCATTCAGTTTCACCAAAGCCAGAGCTCGACTTTTCGGCGCCGAAGGCCATTCTAAAGAAAAAATCACTTTTAAAGACGTTGCCGGCTTGAAAGAAGCTAAAGAAGAATTAAAAGAGATTGTTGATTTTTTAAAAAATCCCAAGAAATATCTGAAAATAGGAGCGAGGATACCAAGAGGAGTTTTGTTGATGGGTCCAGCCGGTACAGGAAAAACTTTATTAGCAAGAGCAACAGCTGGCGAAGCCAGTGTTCCTTTCTTTTCTATTTCCGGTTCAGAATTCGTAGAAATGTTTGTGGGAGTTGGAGCTGGAAGAGTAAGAGACCTCTTTAATACCGCTAAAAAAGCGGCCCCTTCAATAATTTTCATTGATGAGCTTGACGCTATCGGCAGACACAGAGGAGCCGGTCTTGGAGGAGGGCACGATGAAAGAGAACAAACCCTGAATCAGATTTTAGTGGAAATGGATGGGTTTGAAAGAGAAACCCAGGTGATAATTATAAGTGCCACAAATAGGCCGGACATATTAGACCCGGCTCTCTTGCGGCCCGGCAGGTTTGACCGAAAAGTAGTTTTAGATATGCCAGACATTAATGGCCGGGAAGAAATTTTAAAAATTCACTGCCGGGACAAACCTTTAGCTTCAAATGTTAATTTAAGAGAATTTGCCGAGAGAACCCCGGGATTCTCCGGAGCTGATATAGCTAATATGGCCAATGAAGCTGCAATTTTAGCTGCCAAAAGAAATAAAAACCAGATTTATCAGGAAGAATTTTTAGAATCAATTGAAAAAGTTTTATTGGGACCGGAAAGAAAAAGTCATATCCTTTCTAAGAAAGAAAAAGAAATTGCCGCTTTCCACGAAGCAGGTCATGCTTTAGTTTCTGCCTCCCTATCTGAAGCTGAACCGGTCAGGAAAATCTCAATTATTGCCAGAGGCATGGCAGCTGGCTATACTTTAAAAATGCCAGCTGAAGAAAGAAAAATTAAAACGAAAACAGAGTTTTTAGCTGAATTGGCGACCTTGCTTGGCGGCTACTGCGCTGAAAAATTAAAATTTAGAGAAATTACCACCGGAGCTTCCAATGATTTAAAAAGAGCTTCTGACTTAGCCAGAAAATTAGTTAAAGAATACGGGATGTCTTCTTTGGGACCAATTTCTTTTGGAGAAAAGGAAGAATTAGTTTTTTTGGGAAAAGAGATTTCAGAACAAAGAAATTATTCTGAAAAAGTAGCTGCCCAGATTGACAAAGAAGTTGAGAAATTTATTAAAAACGCAGAAAAAGAGGCAGAAAAAATCTTATTCAAAAAGAAAAAACTACTTGATAAAATTGCTCAGACCTTAATTACTAAAGAAACAATTGAAAGAGAAGAATTTGAAAAGTTAATGAAACAGGGAACACCGACCTTCACCCGGCTTAGCAGGACTACGACGGGCAAAGGAAAAAGTAAAAAATCAAGAAAAATTAAGCCATCTTCCTTGAAAATTAAGATGAAAGAAGTAAGATAGAAAATTATGCGCACGTAGCTCAATGGTGGAGCAAGGTCCTTATAAGGCCGAGGTTGATGGTCCGAATCCATCCGTGCGCACAATAAAGGGCGCTTGGCGCAGTGGTTAGCGCGTCTCGGTGACATCGAGAAGGTCGTGGGTCCGAATCCCTCAGCGCCCACATGGGATTAAAAGTAATTTATGAGAATGATGATGTTTTGGTTGTTAATAAGCCGGCAGGAGTTGTAATTACTGATATACGCCCTAACTTGAGCAAAGTTCACAGATTAGACAAAGACACCTCAGGAGCTCTCTTAATCGCGAAGAATGAAAAGGCCTTGATTTTTTTACAAAAACAGTTTAAACAAAGAAGTGTAGAAAAAAAGTATATTGCCTTAGTGGTCGGGAATATTAAAAGCAATCAAGGGACAATTGAAACATTGGTTGGTAGAGCACCAAAAGACAGAAAAAAACAGAAAGTTTATCTGCCATTAGATCCGGACGCAAAAGGGAAAAGAAAAGCGATTACTAAATATAAAGTTATAGAAAGATTCGGATCCGCTTCTGGTAAGATAAATTACACCTTAGCTGAAGTTCTTCTCAAAACGGGGAGAAAACATCAAATTAGATGCCACTTTTCTTATCTTGGCCATCCAATTGCTGGAGATAAAATGTATGGTTTTAAAAATCAGCCCCGCCCAGAAGAATTGAAACGCCAATTTTTACATGCCAGCTATATTAAAATAAAGCTGCCGAATGGAGAAATAAAAGAATTTAAGTCAACGTTATCAGACGATTTAAAATTATGCCTACAAAAATTGAAACTTTTACCAAAACCCAATTAAAAAAAGACCTGCCTGACATTCGTCCAGGTGATACTATTCGGGTTTATCAAAAAATCAAAGAAAAAGACAAGGAGCGACTTCAGGCCTTTGAGGGTATAGTTATTGCCAGAAAACATGGAAAGGGAATTTCTGCTACAATAACTGTAAGAAAAGTGATTTCTGGGATTGGAGTAGAGAAAATTTTTCCTATTCACTCCATGACTATTGAAAAAATAGAAATTTTAAAAAGAGGAAAAGTTAGAAGAGCAAAACTTTATTATCTAAGAACAGCAAAGGGCAAAAAAGCTCGACTAAAAAGAAGAGAATTTGCTAAAGCAGTAGTTGAACCCGCCTCTGTTGAAATTACGGAAGGCGAAGAAGAAACTGTTGAAGAAAAACCAGCGGAAGAAAAAAAAGAAGAGCCCAGGTGATGGAATCGGTATACATACATGGTTGAGGGCCATGGCTCGTAAGAGCGTGTGGGTTCAAGTCCCACCCTGGGCACAACATGGGCGGTTAGCTCAGTGGCTAGAGCGCCTCGTTTACACCGAGGAGGTCGTAGGTCCGAGTCCTTCACCGCCCACTTGCCGCGATAGCTCAGGCAGTTAGAGCACAGCTCTGAAAAAGCTGGGGTGGTCAGTGCAAGTCTGACTCGCGGCACAAAAATTCAAGCGGGTGTCGTATAATGGTTCTTATGCAACCTTGCCAAGGTTGAGATGGCGGTTCAATTCCGCTCACCCGCTCACTCAAAAAACACCTAACTCTTGACAACCTTTTTTGGATATGCTAAAGTGTAAAAATCCCGTCTAGCGGGATTTTAAAATGAATATTTACATTGAGACAGAAGACCCTCATTTACGGGTCAAAAAAATCTTAGTTATTTTAATAATAGCCGGAATTCTTGCCAGCGGTTTAGGGTTGGAAATAATAAAAATGCAGCAGGCAAAAAAAGCCGATGAGCCGACTTCTGCCTTAGAACTGGCTACAATTCAAGGAAATTCTCTTTTCGCAGTGTCCAATCCTGAAGCTCCAGTTAAAATCAAAAAAGTAAAAATGGTAGTTACCGCTTATTCCAGTACCACTTGGCAGACAGATGATACTCCATTTATAACTGCTTCAGGAAAAACAGTTGAACGGGGAATTGTGGCAAATAATCTCTTGGCTTTTGGAACATTAATCAGGATGCCAGAATTATATGGTGATGAGATTTTTGTGGTTGAGGACAGAATGAACCAGAGAAAAGGTTATTATCATGTTGATATTTGGTTCCCTGATTATTGGCAAGCAAAAGATTTTGGAGCAAAAAACACATATATTGAAATTTTAGAAAGCTAAATTAGATATTTAAAAGCCCCCGTCAAAGCGGGGGCTTTTATTTTGTGCCGCGGGTGGGACTCGAACCCACACGGGGATAAAACCCCACAACATTTTAAGTGTTGCGCGTAAACCAGTTCCGCCACCGCGGCATGTTCTGAGGCCACGGTCGGACTTGCACCGACGTATACTTCTTTTGCAGAGAAGCGCCTTAGCTACTTGGCTACGTGGCCATTATTTTATTATAACATCTTTTTACTCTTTTTTCAACTGCTCCAAAAGTTCCTCAATCCTTGCTGCTTTCTCAGTTTTTTCTTCTTTTTTAAATTCTATTTTAGGAATTGGTCTCATTTTTAAACGTCTATTTAGATTCTGCTGAATATTATAAATTCTTTTATTTAAAATCTTAATTACTTCATCGACGTTACTTTTAGGCCCGCATTGACTCGGCGAGGCAGATATTACTGAAATATATATTTTTGCCTCACTTAAATTCGGCGAACTCTCCACCCGGGTAACAGTCGCCAAAACATTTTTAGGAAAATCAATTTCTTTCAAAAGAATCCGGCTTAGCTCGCTTTTTATCAACGCATTAACGCGCTGGAGACGATTGCTCATAAATATATACCCATAAAATGTCCCCTTCTTCTATCTTCGTATCTCCCTGATATAATATCCCGCATTCAGCTCCTTTTGTTAGCCCCTCAGTCTCTTTTTTATCTCGCTGAAGATTAACAATTTTACCTCCGCCAACTTTTTCTTCGTTTCGGAAAACTTCCAGAGAAGCTCCTCTTCTTGCTTCGCCTTCAATTATTTTTCCTCCAATAATCTGGCGATTTTTCTCGGTCCGAAAAATTGCCAAAACTTTAATCTTGCCCAAATCATTTCTAACTTTCTCAGGCCTAACCCTTTTTTCCAAAACCTCTCTAACTCCTTGAGCTAATTCATATATTACCTCAAAACACATTGTCTTTATTTTTTCCCTCAGGGCTAATTTTTGAGCAATTGGATTTGTTTTCACTCTAAAACCGACGATTATAGCCTTAGCTCCTACGGCTAACTTTACATCTGACTCATTTATCTCCCCAACCTCTGCCTTTAAAATTCTCAAAATAACTTGTTCCTGAGGAAGATTTTTTAAGATTTCTTCAATTGCTTCAAGCGAGCCTAAAACATCAACCTTTAAGATTATATTTAAAACCTTTTTATCTGACTTAATATCAAGAACTTGGGGAGCTGGTTTAATTGGTCCTTCAAGTTCTTTTTTAGCCGCTTCAACATCAGCAAAAACTTTGAACTTCTTCCCAACCCCAGGCACATTTTCAAATCCAATAACAATAACCGGCATTGATGAAGAAGCCTGTTTAATAGATAGACCCTGAAAATCTTCCATAATCCTAATTTTGCCGACAACAGAAGATGTTCCCAATATATCGCCTCTTTTCAAAATCCCATTTTGTAAAATTAAAGTAGCTGTTGGCCCTCGCTGAGGATCTAAATATGATTCAACTATCACTCCCTCAACTGGTTTAGAAATATCTGCTTTAAAATCTTCCATTTCGGCTACTAATAAAATCAATTCTAAAAGGTCGGAAATCCCCTTGCCAGTTTTTGCCGAGACCTCTACCGAAGGAATCTTGCCTCCCGTTGATTCAACCGAAACATCTTGGTTTGATAATTCTCTTTTAACTTTCTCGGGGTTAGCTTCCTGCTTATCCATTTTGTTAATAGCCACAATCATTGAGATTTGAGCTTTCTTTATGTGCGAGATTGCTTCTTTTGTCTGGGGTTTCACCCCTTCCTCTGCCGCCACTACCAAAATAGCAATATCAGCTACTTTAGCTCCACGGGAGCGCATAGCTGAAAATGCCTCATGGCCGGGAGTATCAATAAAAATAATCTTTTTCCCTTGATGTTCAATCTCATAAGCTCCGATGTGCTGAGTAATTCCCCCGGACTCTTTGGCAGTAATTTTTAAATCTTTAATAGCTTCCAAAATTGATGACTTGCCGTGGTCAACATGCCCTAAGACGACTACAACGGGAGGACGAGATATTAAGTTTTGTTGTTTTTTTTCAACCATAAATAAAAAATACAATAACCAAGATTCAATATTCAAACTGTTTGGTTGTTAGTGCTTAATGATTGGTTATTGTTTGTATCTTGTATCTTGGTTATTGGTTATTGGTTATTGCTTTATCGATTGCTTTCTTCTCCTCATCAGACAAAGAATACTCCGAACTACCATTTTTGATTGGTTTTCCGTAAACCCTGTTTCCATCTCGGGAGTATAGGCTGGTAACCACTACTCCGTCATTATTTCCATCAAGCAGAGCAACAGAAAAACTCTGGTCGCCTCCGACTTCAGAAAAAGGATTATACCTAACTATTCCCATTTTCTGGATAGAAAATTTTCCCTCTTTTTTCAGATTTTCTAATCCTTCAGAAATTTTCTCAACTTCTTTCTCCAAGCCCTTAAATTGTTTCAAAACCTTATTCAAATCCTTTGGCTCTTTATCTTTTTTAAAAAATTTAAACATAAATTTCTATAATCCCATTTTAAACTAAATTTTCATTTTATTCAAGAAAAAAGCCCAACAACAGCGGACTATTGCGGAGGGGGTGAGATTCGAACTCACGTGTCGATTTAACGACCATCGGTTTTCGAAACCGTGCCGGTATGACCAAACTTCGGTACCCCTCCAATTCTGTGCCCTCAATAGGACTCGAACCTATATTTTCAGCTCCGGAAGCTGATGCTCTATCCAATTAAACTATGAGGGCAAAACTCTTGTTTTGTTTATCTCATAACCAGCTACTCCGAAAGCTACTGCCACATTCAAAGATTCTTTTCTGCCAAACATCGGTAAAAATATTATTTTATCTGCTCTTTTTAAAACAGAAGGAGAAACTCCTTTGACTTCATTTCCTATTACCAAAGCCAAGGGGAATTTTGGCTTGAATTTAGTATAAGCTAAACTGTTTTTCCCTTGTTCTAGGGCTGTGATAAAAATTTTTTCTTTTTTTAATCTTTCTATCAATTTCCAGGCTGAGCCGCAATATTCCCAGTCAATCCAATTTTCCGCGCCCAGCGCGCTTTTGGATATCTTCTGATTAGGTGGTCTTCCGCAAATACCGCAAAGAAAAATCTTATCAACATTTAAAGCGTCAGCAGTTCTAAAAATAGAACCAATATTCTCTAAACTTCGTATATTATCACAAACAACATAAAATAACAATTTTTTCATACTCCACGAATATATGAATTATTCAATCTTTTTTGAGCTTCAAGTTTTTCGCAAAAGGAGATTTTGCTTTTTTTAATGCCCTTTTCCATAATTTCTATGGTTTTATTCATTTCTTGGGCTGACGGAAAATATGGTGTTCCGTCTTTCCCGCCATGAGCGAATGAATATCTTGCAGAGTCTTCATAAGAGGGCTTGGCTCCGTAAATTAATTCAGAAACTAAAGAGAGAGCGCGAATTGTTTTCGGCCCAATGCCTTTTAGAGCCAAAAGTTGCTCAAAGTTTTTTGGATTCTGCTCATTAGCGAAAAAGATAGTTTTTTCCAGTCGCTTTAAATCAAATTTTTCCTGAACAACCGGGTGCCAGTGAAATTCAACATTTTTAAGTTCCATTAAGGTAAGATTTTTTGACCTTTTTGTCTGGATTAAATCTAAATCCTTTAAAAATATTTTTGGCTCTTCGGTTACCAATCCAGTTGAGATTCTTTTGTTTTCCTTACTTTCTTTAGCGGTTAAATTTAAGGGCTTGACTTTGGCATCAGAAATAATTCCTGAATGCGGCTCTTCAACAAAATCCTTGACCCCTGAAGATAACCAATGATAACGTCGAGCTTTTTGGATATCAATATTCATTCCCTGCTGGATTACACACCATTGGCCAGATTTTGTGAAAATAAAACTGTGTTGGTATAACTGGAAAGGCGCTTGAAGATTTTGAATCAAAGAACTATCAACTTTAGCTGCCATTTTGGAGGCGTAAATTAAACGCGGAGCAAAAGAAAAGCCCCGCGATATCCCATATGCCTCAATCTCTCCCGGCGTTTTTCTTGACTCTTTCTTGCCCCCGCAAACATAGATACCTAACTCATCTTGGATATCAAAAAGCCCGGCCTTTAAAGCCCCTAAAGTGGTAGTGGCAAGACCGGAACTATTCCAGTCAAATCCGATCACGCAACCCAAACTCTGGAACCAAACAGGGTCAGACAATCTTTTCAAAATTTCTTCTGACCCAAACTCTTCCCGAATAGCCAACATTATCCCTCGGGAAAGCCACTTCATCTTTTCAAATAACCAACGCGGGCACCGGCCATAATCCAATGGAACTGTAGCAATTCCTGTTCTCATTGGTCAATTTTAACAAAAAACCGGCCTTTCAGCCAGTCCCGATGAAATAAATCTCATTCTCAAATAATGGACGGCCGTCCATTATTTGAGAAAATCATTTTACGCGAGAAACACGAATAAGACCACTGCAAGAAATAATTTCAATTCCTTGTTTTTCTAATTCATCTAAAAACAAATTTACTCCCAAAGAATCGGAAGACATATGGCCGGCAATTACTACATTTAAATTAGCCGTCTCGGCTTCCTTTTTATGTTCTTCGGAAATATGCATGCCAATAACTGTGCCAATTCCTGCTTGAGCCATTTTTTCATAAAGTTTTGGAGAACCTGCGGTGCCGCCGGTAATTTCAGTTAAAGCAATTTTCCCGCAGCGATTTTCTTTATCACCTACAAAAACTTTAGGACCTACCCCAATTTTCATTGCCTCTTTGTATTCGGGAATTTCTTTTAACAAATCAATTAATTCACCGACTCTTTCTGGTTTTCTCTCTTCAATTAAATCTTTTAGATATTTAGCCGCTAAGTTATCGCAGGGGGTATGAGAGTTGATTAAATTTACTTTTAATAATTTAGCGGCATCAACAGTTCTTTGGTGATTAGCCGAATTAACTCCTCTGGCAACCTCAGAAATTCTTTCTTTCATAAGACCCTCAGCAATATTTATCGGCACTCCGTAATAATTTAAAACATCGCACTGCAAATCCATTACGTCTGCTAAATGGGCTAATCCTTTACCAATGGGGTGATGGGCAACTATTAAATCTATGCCATTGATTTCTTTTGACAATAAAAGCTCGGCCGGCTCAATATCAATTCCAGCCAAAACTTTTTTTATTTCCTTGTCTTCTGCAATATAATAAATTCTTGAGTCCAAATAGGGATTTTCTAGGGCATCTTTGTCAAATTCTTCTTTTTCCTTCTCATTCATTTTCTCGTATTTCTTTTTTTTATTCTCTAAAAATTTCTTAATTCCTTCTTCCCCACGAAAATCTACTTTAATCCCCATCTGAATCGCTAAATTGTAGATTTCTTTTATTGTCATAAATTTTGTTTTTTATCTTTTTTTGTAAATCTCTGGCATAATTCTGAAATCAATTTTTGCTGCTCTTTCACGTCTAAAACTTCCCGACGAATTCGGGCTTTCTCTTTTCTAATAAATTTGCGAAGTGATTTTGGCATACGTTTTTTTCCCATAATACAAAAAAATTAACTCCAGCTATGAAAGTTAAAAACAGCAGATATAAAATTAAACTAGCCGTCTTGCTTCTTGCAATTGCGAAGCAATTAAAAAAATACAAACACATAATGATAATGTTTATATCTTAATCTAAAATAAAATAAAAATCAACCTTTCTAAAAATAAACCCCTACTTCAATAAATTGATAGTAGGGGTTTTAAATTGATTTTAATCAATATTCTTTACACTTTTTTAAATAATCAAGAATATCGTTTAAATTAGCAATGGCTAATGCAACAACAGTGTCAGCAGCTCCATAATAAACTAAAAGCTCATTTGTTTTTTCATCAACGATCGCGCCGCATGGAAAAACAACATCACCTACATTGCCTACTCTTTCATAGTTCTCTTCCGGACCAAAAACCCAATCTCTGCTTCGGCGAATTACCTCAAGGGTTTCCAAATCCAACAAAGCCAGACCAACCCGATAAAGGATACCCGAACCTGTCTCTCGCACTCCGTGATAAATAATTAACCAACCATCAGGCGTCTCAATAGGTGGAGGCCCTAATCCTACTTTACTGCAATCCCAGCTTCGATTCCTAGGAGTAAGTAAAACCCTATTTTTACCCCAAAATTCCAAATCTTTCGAAAAAGAAACCCAAATATTTTCTCTTCCATCTACAACCGGCCTGTTTATTAAGGCGTAATAATCTTTAATAGTTTTGGGGAATAAAGAAGCATCTTTGTTGGGAGGTATTAATTGTTGCCCTAAACGTTGGAAATCTGAAAAATCTTTAGTTGCTATCAGAGAAATACCAGGAGATTCTTCAGCCACTTCCCCAAAGAAAGAAACACAGGTAATTATATATTCTTGCCGTTCCTCTAACCAAACTATTCTCGAATCTTCTAATCCAAATACAGCTTCACTAAATTCTGGTTCTGCTGCTAATACCGGTTCTGGACTTATCTGCCAATTTGTTTTTCCATCTTTACTTTTAGCAATAGTTAAATGGGAATATCCTTGCTTATCTTCAACTCGCACTAAAAGTAAAACTTCATCATTAAATCTTACTGCCCCGGGATTAAAGACCGAACCGACTTTATAGGGCCAATTTTCCGGGGTTAAAATTGGATTTCCTTCATAGCGTTTAAAAAACTCTTCAAATTTTTCTACGCTCATTTTTCTTAACTCCTTTCGTTCAATTTTAAATTCTAAAAGAGCTGAATATTACACTGCTTCTATCTTATTTATTCTCCTAAAAAAGTCAACTCTTCCATGACTATTTGGCTGTCGTCCCAGGGGATTTTTTTTCCTTTAGCAACACATATCCAGGGCTCGGAACCTTTTCCAGTAATAATTACTATATCGCCTGGCTGAGCAAGTTTTAATGCTTGTCCAATCGCTTGTTTCCTATCTAATATTTTTTTAGCATTTGTATCACCTGCAACTTGTTCAATTATTTCCATTGGGTCTTCGTTATAAGGGTCTTCATTAGTTATAATAATTTCCTGACAATATTGGGCTGCTATCTTTCCCAAAACCGGCCTTTTCCATTTATCTCTTCCGCCGCCGCAGGCACCCAAAACGCAAATCATGCGCTTGTTATTTTTTATGATGGTTTTATACACTTTCTCAAGGGCTTCCGGCGTATGAGCATAATCTACAACCACTGTAAAAGGCTCTTTATTCACAATTTCCATTCTTCCAGGAATTCCTTTTACTTTTTCCAAGGCTCTTTTGCAAGTTTCCAAAGAAATCCCTTGAGATATTGCGATTTTAGTCGCTGTTATGGCATTATATAAATTAAAATTGCCTAAAAGATTAAAATGCTCTGGCAAAAGATTCTTATCGTTTATTCCATATTTTATTTTTTGCTTAGCAGGAATCTTTAAAAAATATTCTGCATTTTTATCATCTGCATTAATAATATGAATCTTTTTTGTTTGTTGAAAAAGTTTTGCTTTTGCTTCCCGGTATTTTTTAAAACCTCCATGGGTTTCAATGTGCTCCGGGCTTAAATTAGTTAAAACAGCAACATCAAAGTCAATAAATTTATGGCGAAATTGTTTTATTCCTTCGGAAGTTACTTCTAAAACCGCGTATTCACAGCCAACTTTTACTGCCTGTCTTAAAAATCTTTGAAGTTTCATTCTTCCAGGCATAGTCATTTTTAACTTGTTCTCCCATTCTTTATCTCTAATTTTAAATTTAATAGAAGACAGAGAGGCTGTTTTAAATTCTGCCTCTTCAAAAATTCTGGTAGTAAGTTCTACCACTGTAGATTTTCCACTTGTTCCAGTTACGCCAATGATAGTCATTTTTCTTGAAGGAAACCCATATAAAAAAGCCCCTATCGCAGCCAAACAATAGTGGTAAAATTCTAGCAAAAAACCAGGAATAAATTTTTTAATTAATTCTTTAAGCATTTCCTAAAACTTTTAGAGCGGCTTTTATTCTTTGTTCGGTATCTTTTATGTCTTTGGAAACTTTTAATAAGGCTGCCTTTGCTTTTTCGCGGGAAAAACCAAGAATAACAAGGCCTTGTTCTGCTTCGTCCGCCGTATCCTTAGCAAAAGCGGGCGCCTTAGAAATATCCCTAATTTTACCAGTAAGTTCCAAGATAATCGTCATTGCTTTCTTTCTTCCTATTCCTGAAATCTCAGAAAACAATTTTTCATCTTTAGATAAAATTCTTTCTTTAATTTTCTCTAAAGGTCCCAAAGAAGAAATTTCAAGAGCTGCTTTTGGACCAACTCCGCGAATATTGTCTAAAATCTCAAAGAATTCAAGTTCTTTATGATTTAGAAAACCATAAAGGTCCATTATATTTTCTTTGACATTTAAAAAACAAAATAACCTTAAAGGTTTTTCTATCTCTGGCAGATTAGACAAGGTTTTTTTAGACAAAAAAACCTTATACCCAACATTATTAACATCCAAGATAATAAATTTTTCTTTTTTTAGAATAATTTTGCCTTGTAAATAAGATATCATATTTTGTACTTTCAGTATATTGAATTTTACGTTAAAAATCAATAAAAATGTGCCGAGAACTACTCTCGGCACTTTGTTCAATAATTTTCTAATTTTTTAATAAACTCATCCATCTTTTGTTTTGCTTTCCATCTCCTCATAAGAAGATATCCTCCAGACTTTACCGCATTTCTATACCAACTGCGATGCTCGGGTTTCCATCTTCTAATAAGATAATCAATTGGGAAAACAATGATCCTCGAAATCCTGACAAAGCTCCAGAGATTATAAAATCTACCCATAATTTTAAATGGCATCTCTTGAAGTTCTCGCACGCTCATATTCTTATCAGGTCTAAAACAAATGAATCTTCCGTCATACTTGCTCCAAGGCACTAGATCTAAAGAGAAAAGTCTTCCTTCTTTTTTCAATCTTTCGCGCAAAGAAGTTCCTACTCCTGGTCCTGGAAGCATTACATGAACACTGTCGGGATGGGCTTTGCGGACAAATTCTTTAAAACGCTTAATTATTTCTTTAGCGTTAAGAAAAACATTTCTTTCTTTTAATGGATAACCTGCGATAAGCATTATATGCGTCTTGACATAACGTTGGACAATCTTAATCCATTCAAGCATTTTATCCGATCTATATCCCTTATGCATAGCTTTAAGATCTTCATCAATGGGCGACTCAACCCCTATACAAGCAATCGTGACTCCTGCTTTTTTTATTACTCGCAAAAATTCAGTATTTTTTGCAAGATCCAGTCGCATTTGAATTGAAAAGTCAAGTCGGTTTCCATACTTATCAGCAATCATATTAAAAAATTCAATTGTGCCTTCAAGGTCTTCTGCTAGATTATCATCAACAAGAAAAAAACGCTTAGCTTTTCTTGTTTCTACTAACCAGTTAACCGTTTCAAAAAGATGTTGACTAGACGCCCAATGAGGTTTTTCGTTTACGCTGCAAAACTCACAATTCTTGCTACATCCTCTAACACGACCAACAGGATAAAGTTTTATTTTGGCATATTTTAAAAGCCCAAAATCTGGAAGAGGCAATCTGTTTAATTTTGGATCTAAACCCAAAACTTCAACAAGTTCTGAAGCATTAGTTTTAAGCTGTCCATTTTCTAAAAAGGAAATTTCAGGAATATTTTCCAAAAATTTCTCTTTTTCCAGATTGCTAAGAATTTGCCGAATAACTTTTTCTGCGTCACGATAAACAACTACATCAATATTATGCTCTAATGTTTCTTTTGGACAATAAAGAGCATGCCATCCGCCAGCAATAGTAAATGCTTTTTGCTGATGATAAAGTTCAGCCAATTTCCAAACTCGTTCCATCGTACTGGTAAGACCGCAATAAAAACCAACTACTGTAGCTGGACGCTCTCTTTGTAAAACTATGTGATCAGGCAATTCATTGCTATCTCGGGGGCCTTTCCTATAATTGTTTTCATCAATTACTTCTACTTGCCATCCCCATAATTTATTTGCTGCTGTTGCAACTATAATAGCCCCTAAGGCAGTTGTTTTTTTAGCCTGACGAGTAAAAATATTTACTTCTGGGAAAGCTGGAATAATCATCCTAAACAAAGGCCAATCATTTTTGTTTATTGTTTCTGTCATTTTCTATTCCTTTCAGTTTTATTTTTTTATGTTAAGGTGCTAACTGTATGATATTAACTTATTTGTTATAAAAAGGCAAAGATATTTACAAAACTCTTATTATTTGCTAATCTAATTTAATATGCCAATAACAAAATCTGCAAAAAAAGCTCTTCGCCAGAATCAGAAGCGAAGAGCAAAAAATCTCGTTTATAAAAAGAAAATGAAAAATCTCATAAAAGAGGTGAGAAGTTTAGTTTCAGAAAAAAAGATTGAAGATGCAAAAAAACTTTTGCCTCAAATATATAAATCCCTTGATAAATCTGCTAAAGTTGGAGTAATCAAGAAAAACACTGCTTCCAGAAAAAAATCAAGAATAACTAAATCAGTAAACAAAAAAGTTTAACCTTTCTAAATTTCCGTAATTAGTAAATCAAGCGCTATTTCAGGTTGTATCCGTCCGGTTTTAATATCAAGATCTACCTTAAAGATTTTCTGGTAGATTTTTTTTAATTCTTGGAAAGTAAATTTCTGGGATTGATAATAACTTTTTTTAACAACGAAAGGATGGAGACCGCTTTTCTTCAAAATAATATTGTATGGTTTATGTTTCTCAATAAAATCTTTGACTATTAAAAGATTGCGAAACTGATAATTTATCATTGAAAGAAGGTACAAAGGGGAATCTCCTTTTTCCAAATGTTTATGAAGCAGTTTCAAGGCCTGCTTTTTATTTTTTTCAGCAATAGCATCAATGGTTTTGAAAATATCGGTTTCAATTTTTGACCTTACTAAAAGCTCAACGTCCTCTGCTCTAACCATTTTATTATTTTTAAAACTCGCCAATTTTTTAATCTCATTGCTCATCCGCCAAAGATCATTGCCAATATATTCAATAAGTTTTTCTAAAACCCCTGAATCTATCTTTGTTTCATATCTATCAAATTCTTTTTTAATCCAAGTTTTTAATCTTTGGCCTCCCAGGAACTTAAATTCCTGGGACTTGGCATTTTTTTTCAAAAATTTAAATAAAGAGTTATTTTTATTAATTTCTCCTTCCTGATAAAACAAAATTATATCTTCTGTTTTTAAAAAATCTTTTTTATTTTCTAAAAATTTTTCTTTAAAATCAAGATTTGCAAAAACATCAGTTATAACCGCTAATTTTTTTTCTTTAAACATTGGAACTTGCCTGATTTCATCTTTTAAATTAGTGAAATCATTAAAATACTTCAAATTCAACCCACTTTTGTGGATTTTTTTATATCTCTCAATCATCTCCTTTAACTTCTCTCTCATTCTATATGTATCTTGTCCGTAAAGAAAAATAATCATAGTTTTTGACATTTGGGGCAAAAATGGGCGTTGCGTCCAGCGATTTTTTTTCTTTGGATAATGGTTCCGCAGCGAAAACAGTTCTCGCCTTTCCGGCGATAAACCTTTCTCATTTTATCAAATTTTCCCTTTCGACCAGCTGGATCTCGGTAATCGGAAATACTTTCACCCCGAAGCTCAATTGCTTTTTTGAGAATTTTCTTGAGGGCTTGATAGATTCTTTCGAGCTCCCCTTCGTTTAATTTTGAAACATCTCTAAACGGATGAACTCTCGCCACCCATAATATTTCATCCGAATAAATGTTTCCAATCCCAGTAATAACTTTTTGGTCCATTAAAACCTGTTTTACTTTTCCTCTTTTATCTTTTAAAATTTCTTTAAATTTTTCAAAGGCAAAATCTTTCGCTAAAGGCTCGGGTCCTAAGTTTTCTAATTCTTCTAATAATTCCTCAGTTTTCCACAACTCAACTTTGGCAAACTTTCTCAGATCAGAAAGAGCCAATATTTCTCCGTTATCTAAAAAAAATTTTAAATGAATATATGTATTTACTCTATCCTTCTTCCATTCTCCATAAATGACCGGTTAATTTCTGATGAATTAAAAGAGAATAATCTTCAGAGAGTTCAAAAATAATATTCTTTCCTCTCCGCCAAATTTTTTGAATCTTTTTACTTTTAAGCTGCTTTCTGAATTCCTCAAAATCTTTTGGTTTCTTGACTATTTTTTTAGCATCCGTCCATACATCAACAAAGGTCCTTGACAGGACCTTTTTTTGTAAATCTTTTACCGTTGTTTCTACTTCAGGAAGTTCCGGCATAAATTGGGAATCAGATATTAGGTGTTTAGATAATAGATGTGAGGCGGTAGGCGGTGTTAGGCGAAACTATCTAAAATCCAATTTATCTAATATCCAGTATCTAATATCTATTTAAGGATAGTTTTAACCTTTTCAATTATTTCTCCAGGGGTGAAGTGAGCTTTAATTAAATAATCAGCTGCTCCAATTTTTAGCCCCCTTTCTATATCATCTTTCTGTCCGAGGTTTGACAAAATAATCACTGGAACTTGAGATAAGACCGGGTCTTCTTTTATTTTAGATAAAACTTCAAATCCGTCTATCCCCGGCAAAATAAGGTCGAGCAAAACTAAATCTGGTTTCTCGTCCTTAACGCTTTTTATTCCTTTCTCTCCATCCACTGCTTCAACAATATTATAACCTTCTTTTATAAGTTTCTGAGCAATTAACTCCCGAAGAAACTTATCGTCTTCAACTATTAAAATTTTTTTAGCCATATTATTTTAATTTAAAATTATATGTTAATACATTAGCGAAGCGTATCTTTATTTTACATTGTTTATAAAATAAATACAAACTTAAATGTTAACCCTGTTAAAAACCTATCAATAATATTATACCTCATAAAACTGCGAAACACAATATCAATTCAATTATTTAATTTAAGATTATATGTTAATTTTACTCTATTTAAAAGATAAAGACACTGTTAATAGAGCAGGAGAAGGGCTACGCCCTTCTTATTATATTAACACATCGCTCGGTTAAAATGCAAAAATGAATTTTTGTATTTTTCCCTCACTCGTGTTAATAAAACTTCTCGGTTAGAAACTCGCCAAATCTTTCTTTTATTGGAATAGTAAAGTAGAAACTTGAACCCTTTCCTTCCCTGGATTCAAACCAAATCCTTCCTCCGTGAGCCTCAATAATATTCTTGGACATAAAAAGTCCGAGTCCGGTCCCCTCAGTCTCTATTTTTATTGCGTTATCGCCTCGAAAGAATTTAGTAAATACTTTCCTTTGCTGCTCTTGAGGAATTCCCACCCCGGTGTCTTGAATCTGAACCTCTATTTCTTTCTCATCTTTTTTTAGAGAAATTGAAACCTTGCCTCCGGGAAGGGTATATTTTAGAGCATTGTCAAAAATATTCTTAATAGCAATTTCCATTTTTTCAACATCTAACATAAGTTTAGGAAATTGTTCTTTTGGTTTTTTAAATTCAAATTTGAGTTTCCTTTTTTCCACCTCTTTCTTGTAGGAATCTGCTATGGATTGAATTATATCTTCAATGCTTGAGAGAACTATTTTAGAAAGATATTTTCCCTCTTCAATCTGAGCCACATTTAAAAGATCCCTAACCATTCTAATCATTTTATCGTTTGCCTTATAGGCCTCTTCAACAATCTTTCTTTGTTTTTCATTTAACTCTCCCAAATCTCCGTCCAATAGAATCTGGAGAGACCATTTTACGCCTGAACTCGGGGTCCGCAATTGATGGGCCGCTAAGGTAACAAATTCACTTTTCATTCTATCCGCTAATTTTTCTCGAGTAACATTATGTAAAATAACTAAAGTGCCAACTTTCTTTTCTTCAGCTGTCATCGGTATAGTGGTTATCTCTAAAATAAAATTTACTCTAATTTGAAGTTCTTTTCTAAAAAACTTTCTTATCTCTCCTCCTAAAAGAGACACAAGGGGCTTAAAGCTTGGGAAACGATTTAATTCCAAAATTGACTTCCCTAATATCTTTTCTTTTCTAACCTCAAGAAGTCTTTCGGCCCGAGGATTAACTAAGAAGAGTCTGCTGTTTTTATCAAAAACCAAAAGTCCATCAGTAAGATAATTAGTGATTATTGTATCATCTCCGACCTCTCTGATATCTTTAATATCTTTAATGTCCCTAAAAGATTTTTTTTTCTTATTTTTTCTCTTCCAGAACATCTTTTATTTTACCATAATTTTAGATTATTTTTAATGGTTTTGTCCCTATTCTCATTCTTTTTTTCCGGCAGACGAGAAATTAAGGTCTGAAATTCGTAACTCCTAAAAAGTCGAGTGACTTTTTCTTTATCATATTTTCCCCATCGGCATTTCCCTAAATCAAATTCAATCGGCACATCTAATTTTATTTCGGCTAACATTTTTGAAACAAAGGATTGCTTTTTACAATCTAAAAGTTTTTTTCTTAAAGATTGTTTTATTTTCTTCGCCTTTTCACTATTTTCCTTTAATTCTTCATAAAGATTTTCCGATGTTCCGAATTCTTTAATCAAGACAATCGCTGTCTTCTCTCCAACTCCCAGGACTCCGGGAATATTATCTGAAGGGTCTCCTCGCAAAGCCTTAAAATCAATTAGCTGCTCAGGGGTTAACCCATCATACTTTTCTTTAACTTTTTCTTTGTCATACAAAATAGCATCCTTAACGCCTTTTCTTAAAGCATAAACTTTAGTGTTCTTGTCAACTAATTGCAAAGCATCTAAGTCCCCGGTCAAAATAATCGTTTCAATTTTAGAAAAAATCTGTTTTTGAGGAGCTTTTTTAGAAATAGTGCCTATAAGGTCATCTGCCTCAAAACCTTTTTTTTCAAAAATTTGGACGTTAAAACTTTTTAAAACTTCTTTTACCTTTGGAATCTGCTCATAAAGTTCCTCCGGCGCCCTCTCTCGTTGAGCTTTATAAAGTTTGTATTTTTTATGACGGAAAGTGGGACCAGGGAAATCAAAAGTAGCTGCAACAAAATCTGGCTGAAATTCTTTAATTGCTTTAAAGAAAACCAATAAAAATCCATAAACAGCATTGACCAATTCCCCTTTTTTAGTAGTTAAAGGCGGCAAAGCATGAAATGCCCGATGAACCACCGCATTTCCATCAATAACAATTAACCTCTTTTTATCCTCGGTCATTTTTTAATTGTATCACAAAGTTGAAAGTTTCTAAACGTGATTTTTCTCTTCCTCCTGTCTATAAAATCAAACTTAATCCAAAGAGTATCTTTTGGCATTATTTTTCGGATGCGGTCCGCCCATTCAACAGCAATAATGTTTTTAGGATTAGAGACAATTTCTTTAAAGCCCAAATCTAATAATTCTTTTGATTTCTGAATTCTGTAGCAATCAATGTGAATTAGATATTCTCTTTTGGTTTTTGCCCCGTCATCCGACGGGGCACCCAGTCGAATGACCGGGTGGATTTTAAATTTCTTCATTATCACAAAAGTAGGGCTTAATACTTTCTCTTTAACACCCAATCCTCTAGCGAATCCCTGTAAAAAGGTCGTCTTTCCTCCTCCCAGCTCCCCTTCTAAACCAATAACAAAAGCTGTTTTTTTAGGTTTTTTATCCAAAATTTCTTTAGCAAATCTCTCACCCAATTTCTTTGTTTGGATAGAACTGCTTGTAATATTTTCTTTTTTCATGTTAACATATCATAACATGGAGCAGGCAAAAAAAATAACCGGGGAAGTTGAAATCTCTCAGGCTGTAATCAAAGACATTCAGGAAAAAGTTAAGAATATTTCTACTTTCAAAGAAAAAATTGAGGCATCTTTGAAAAAAAACGTAACTGAGCTTTTAGAAATTATTTTAGCCGGAGCAATAAATTTAGATTCTTCTGATATCCATATTGAACCTGAAGAAGAGCAAGCAAAGATTAGGGTCAGGGTTGACGGGGTTTTGCAAGATGTTATGTTTTTTGAGTTAAAAATATATAAAGCCCTTGTTTCTCGCATAAAACTTCTTTCTAAACTTAAATTAAACGTGACCGACCGGCCCCAAGATGGCCGTTTTTCTATTTTAATAAAGGAAAACCCAATTGAAATCAGAGCATCAGCTCTTCCTGCCGAATACGGAGAATCAGTTGTTCTAAGAATTCTAAACCCAAAGAGTTTAATTGACGTGGAAGCGCTTGGCCTAAGAAGGGATTTAACAGAAGTATTTAATAAAGAGATTAAAAAACCTCACGGAATGATTATTATTACCGGTCCCACCGGCTCAGGAAAAACAACAACCCTCTATGCTGTTTTAAAAAAACTCAACAAGCCCGAGGTTAAAATCATTACCATTGAAGACCCGATTGAATATCATTTAGAAGGAATCTCTCAAACCCAGGTTGACCCCAAAAAAGGTTATGATTTTGCCAACGGCCTCAGGTCAATAATGAGGCAAGACCCTGATGTGATTTTAGTAGGAGAAATTAGAGATCTGGAAACTGCTAAAATTGCCCTTCAGGCCGCTTTAACCGGGCATTTGGTATTATCTACTCTCCATACCAATGATGCCGCCGGCACCATAGCCCGGCTTCAAGCTATAGGAGAAAAACCAGTTAATATTGCCCCGGCAATAAATATAGCAATTGCCCAAAGATTGATAAGAAAGACCTGTAAAAAATGCGTGGAATTCAAAAAAATCTCGCCAGAAGAATTAGCCAAAACAAAAAAAGCCCTAAAAAATTTTCCTCCAGAAATTAAAATTCCGGAGTTGACACCGGAATTAAAAATCCCTAAAGCCAAGGGCTGTAAGGAGTGTAATTTCACCGGGTATCAAGGAAGAATTGGCATTTTTGAGTTTTTCTTAATTGATGATGAAATGGAAAGGTTTATATTAACTTCTCCTTCTATTGTCGCTATGAGAGAATTAGCAATAAAAAAAGGAATGATCTTAATGCGCCGGGACGGATTTATAAAAATTCTGGAAGGAGTTACCACTATTGAAGAAATAGAAAGAGTAACCGCCGAGTAAAATAAAAATAGGCCTGGGGCTGAGGGTTAACTTAGTTATAGGAACAAAAGCTCAGAATTTTCCCGAGGCATAATCTCGCTCTCGCCAGATTACCCATCTGCAGAGAATTCCGACCCCCCCAGCCCTAGACCTATTTTTAATTCTTTAATCTATTATTCTAATACTTTATGGAAAGTTTGTCAAGCCCTTCAAGGCCTTTTTCGCCAAAACTAACTGAAGAAGACAAAACTCTTGATTTAACTTTAAGACCGAAAACTTGGGAAAGTTATATTGGCCAGGAAAAAGTAAAAAAGAACATCCAAATAATTATTGAAGCAGCCAAAAAAAGAGGTGAACCAATAGAACACCTGCTTTTTTATGGTGGAAGCGGACTCGGGAAAACTACTATATCGCATATTATTGCCAAAGAATTGGGAACAAAAATCCGGGTAATTGCAGGTCCTGTTATTGAAAAAGTCGGGGACTTAGCTGCAATCTTAACTAATCTAAATGAAGGAGATGTTTTATTTGTGGATGAATGTCACAGAATGAATCACCTAATAGAGGAATTCCTTTATCCAGCTTTAGAAGACTTTAAGCTGAATCTTATCTTAGGCAAAGGACCAATGGCAAGAACTATGGAACTGAAACTACCTCGTTTTACTCTAATCGGAGCTACTACCCGCCTGGCTTTGTTGTCTGCCCCTTTAAGAAATCGCTTCGGAGCAACCTTCCAGCTTAATTTCTACAAAAAAGAAGATATTGAAAAGATTATTCAAAGGTCAAGCAATCTGTTGAGAATAGAGATAGAACCGGAGGCGATTAAAGTCATCGCTCAGTGTTCCCGCTTCACCCCAAGAGTAGCTAATCGGCTTCTCAAAAGGGTCAGGGATTTTGCCCAAGTTGAAGGAAAAGGAGTAATTACAAAAGATATTGCCGAAAAGACCTTAGGATTTTTAGAGATTGATAAACTTGGCCTTGAATCAGGAGATAGAAAAATTCTGGAAACAATCATTAAAAAATTTGAAGGAGGTCCTGTTGGTCTTCAGACATTATCTGCCGCTACCTCAGAAGAAGAAGATACAATTTTAGATATTTATGAACCCTACCTAATGCAGCTTGGCTTTATTGAAAGAACCCCCCGAGGCCGAACCGTTACCAAAGTTGGCTATCAACATCTCAAGATTCCGTATAAAAAATCCCAATACTTAATCTAAATCCTAAAAACTTACCCGGGGCAAGTTTCAATTCTTTTCAACGAAGCAAGAAAAAGGATTTAGTAAGGACCTAATTTCAGTAGTTCGAATCCTGTCGCCGGAGTAGGCTAGTGCACAGTTCGAGAGACCGAGACGCTTTGAAATCGCTTCCAAGCGGTTTTTGTTATTTGACAAAATTAATTAATTTTGTTTAACTGAGATAGTTATGTAAGTACTTTAAAAAAATAATAATTAAAATAAAGGATAGAAAAATGATGACAAAAAGTTTAGACCATAGTATAATTTTATTAAAGCCAGATATAATTGAACGTTCTTTGCATAAAAATCTTAAAGAAAGAATAAAGAAAGAGGGGTTAAGAATAAATATTCTTGGTCAGATATCTATAGATTTAGATTTCGTAAAAAACTTTTATGGTTGGTCGAAGGTAAATCATGCTCCAGAGCTTACGGAATATCTTTGTAGAAAACCCTTATTTGTATGGTTAATTGAAGGAAAAAGTGTTATACAAAAATTAATTAACATTAAGAAAGAGATGAGATCGAGATATTGTTCGGGAAAGCTATGTAATTTGTTTCATTGTTCTGATACTATGGAGGATTTTGAAAGAGAATATAAATTAATAATTTCGGGGATAAAAATCATGAAAACAGATAATCAAGTAGAGGTAATTGTTTTTACCAAAAAAGAAGGAGAATTTTTCTTCCTTTTATTAAAGAGAAATGTTAAAAAGGGTGGATTTTGGCAGCCCATTACAGGTAATGTACGAACAGATGAGGATTTTAAAGAAGCTGCTTTGAGAGAATTAAAGGAAGAAACCGGGATTTCTAAC
>Ga0307378_10002656_pt1 | contig 26994 bp, 18 predicted proteins | sample UN1MG_FD_202238 | JGI IMG/M metagenome (GOLD analysis project Ga0307378, IMG submission 202238) | Soil microbial communities from Risofladan, Vaasa, Finland - UN-1 | ecosystem: Environmental > Terrestrial > Soil > Coastal area > Acid sulfate soil | place: Finland: Risofladan, Vaasa | collected...
TACAGCCATAACCATGACCTTCAAAAACCGTTTTTCTTTCACTTTTACTCCCTCACACTTATTATGCATTAAATTTTGAATTGACTAATATTTTTAAACCTAACCACAACTTATAATTAATTTTTTTAAGACCACAGATTATCATCCCTTATCTTCACGTAACAATTTACACCTCCTTTCAAAACTTGAGGCCTAGTTTTAATAAACTTAGTTCTTCCGCTGATCAAAAATGCAATCGAAATGCCAGCAATATGAAAGCAAGGTGGAACTCCTTGATGTTGTTGGTTATTATTCTGATTGCTCTTTCAGGAAGGGGTGGTTTTGGAGTTAGGTATGGGGTATGGACTGCTTGCCACGGATAATTATTACACCTCTGACATAGGGCTTATGAGCTTGGCTTTGAAAGAGCCTATCCCGATAATCGCCACCCCTTGCCCTACGGGGTGCGCATTTACACGGCATATAGGTTATTCCCTCCGGCCTTGCAATCTGCCTTTGCTTTGGCAACAGTTCAGATGCATGCTCCTAGTACCTTGTCATCTCTATTTTGATGGGTGGAGAGTCAAAACAGTTGAGCGTCAGTCAAATACACACCCATCAGTTTAAGATTGACAGGACGCTAAGTATATTTTAACGTTCCAAGATACCATAAACCATATTTTTTTTCAAGGGGAAAAGCTCAGGTAACTACTCAGGTAGATAGGCTGTAGGTAGATAGGCTGTAGGTAGATAGGCTGTAGGTAGATAGGCTTTTAGCCTAACAGCCTACAGCCTGCATTATAAGAGACAGTAAAATGTCGAAGGGATATAGTAACAACTACTCAGGTAGGCACAGAGGGGCAAAGGGGCAAAGGCACAAAGAAAAAAATTAAGCAAAATAGGCAAGACAACTTTGTGCCTATGTGCCTTTGCCCCTATGAACCTGAGTTGTTATGGGATATAAAGAAAATCCAAGCAATATGCCATCAAGGGCATATTGCTTGGATTAAAACTGCAAGAACACTATGATAAGACTATCTGTTTGCCGAAAAGGTACCTAACTCTATATTGGTATTGGTCACCGTATTAGTCAGAGTATAGGCCCCATCGAGAGTATTGGTTTTAAGTGTGGCCGTAATTTTTATAGCGTAAAGGGCAGTATCGGCAATACTTCCTGCGGTTGTGCCGTTCAGGTTGATCACGCTGCCGTTCTCTATCGTTCCATTCACAGGAATCGTTTTAGCGTTGTTGTTTTCGTCAAAGAAGATAACTTCGCCGAGCACCGATGCTGCAGCCTGGGTTAAATTCAGGTTAATCGGCAGGTTGGTATTACCGCCTCCAGTTCCGTTGCCTCCTCCCCCACAAGTGCTGGCGGTAGCAGAGGTACTATTTGATGATCTCACGAGATCATATAATGTTCTCATGTTCATAGAGCTGCCATTAGGTGTTCTTCCCAGATCCGCACCGGTGGAACTATAGCTTCTTGCCCACCTTCCCTGATAGAGGCCGGATGCGTCGGTCGTCTGATTGACAATGTACCCTGTGGTAGCCGGAACATACGCTTGAGCATTCGGATAATAGTTGTAACTAGCAGCAGTACGGTAGTAGGGGTCATTATAGTATGGATTGGCTGTGCTCGTAGAAGTGTTATAAAAACCACCATTGGTAGTAGAAGGCGCGGCGTTATAAAATGAACCAGTAGATCCCGTGTAATTGGCTGTTGGATTATAAAACGCTTGATTAGCATTGCCATAGGTAGAGGTAGATGGAGTATAATAATTGCCGCTTGTGGTTCCGTAGGTCGTTGTCGGGTTATAGGTTGTCGGCGTATAGAACGTAGACTGGGCAGTATAACCGGGTAAATAAGTATTCGATAGAGTGTTATTGCCGTTGTAATAAGAGCCCAGCGTAGATGCTCCATAATTGGTTAAATAAGCAGAAGTATTCAAATAGTTAGATGGTTGAGAATAAGATGTCACAGATGGTTGAGAATAGTAATTAGTGCCGGATGAGTAAGGATTTGCCGTATAATTGTTATAATATGAATTAGTGCCACTATAATTGGTCGTAGTTGGCTGAGAGTATAAATTCGTGAACCCATTATAATATGAAGTTGTAGCATTATAATTGGCCGTAGTTGGCTGATAGTTATAGTATGAATTCGTGAGTCCATAGTAACCTTGAGCATTTTCAGTCATGACTACCATGCTGAAAACAAGGGTGAATAGAAACGTGTTTGCGAAGAGGAGAAATATTCCAGCCTTTTTCATTCTCTTCGGCTGTATCGAGAGATAGGATTTCCTAAGCATACTTTATACTTCCTCCAGTCATGATGAGTTTGTGTTATCGCCCTATGAGCCTTTTTTCCCCAATGGTCTTACACTCCACCCCTTCCCATCTCCCCTTGGGGGAGAGGACAGGGTGAGGGGCGTTCCTTTGGGAATCCACATTATCCGTACGCGCATCAATATTACTGCTTAGAGAGAACTTTCCGCCTAACCAGATTTCACCCTTAACCTTAGACTGCTAAAACCTACACCTAACCTTGACTTTCGGAACCCTGCCAGCTTTTAACCTTTTTCTTTCTTCTAATATTGATTCTTACCTCCTTAACGTGTTATACAATAATCTTATAGCCATAACTGCATATTTAATTCCACTCTAATTGAGGTGATGACGATGGAGTCCCCATAGAGGGGTGGCCTGGACAGGAGTAAATTGGGGGATTGGATTTGCCGCTCACTATGACCGTTGAATTTTTTGAAGTGCCGCGGAATCATGGCAGGGTTACTCTCTTGAAGGAGTACGAGATAAGGATATCTATCACGAATGGCACTTACATAAGCCAAGAAGGTAGCTGTTGAGGGGAAGTGAGGACACGAAGAGCACGAAGAGGCACGAAGAGCACGAAGATAAAAAGATAAGTAAGAGAGGGGAAAGAACCCATGTTATAGTTCAAAATCGTAGCTGTTTTTCTCATTTTGAGATTCTGGCAGGTGTTTTCTAACTCTTAGCTCCTGGCTCCTTTGTCCGAATTGGCTCTCTCTCAGGTTCCCCTGGTAAGGTTTAATCTCTTCGTGGTCTTCGTGGTCCTTCGTGCTCTTCGTGTCCTTTCTTCTGTTTTTCTCTTAGATTATGTAAGTGCCATTCTATCTATGACACATTGGGGAAGGGTCATAGATTTTGAGAAAATCCCTTATGAGGAGTCATAAATTTTGGTGAGGGTGTCAGGGTGTCAGGGTGTCAGGGTGTCAGGTCAAGATGTTACACCCTGACACTCAGCGATTGAGGAAGGGAAACCTTCCGGTAAGAGACAGGATGAAACACCCTCCCTGAGACGACTTGAGCTCCTGGGGAACATAGTTATTAGGGGGAGGAGGATCTTGGTTACCCCCTGGGTCCGGAGTATTGGGATCTTGCTGTGTATTGGGGTCTTGCTGTGTGTTCGGATCTGCCTGTGTATTCGGATTCAGAACCAGCACCTTCAGAGAACCTTCGGTTGGCTCGCCGGTCGCCTCTTCGAAATAGATATCTTGAAAGGCAAATGTATAAGTCAAATTGACCGGAGTAGCCAAAGGGTTTATCTTCAGAGAGAGTGTATAGAATTTGCCGTCACTATAGTTCACATCAAGCGGGTCGGCATCTTCCATCGTGTGTTTTTCAGACTCCTGGTATTGGCCGTCGTTGTTTTCGTCCAGCCACAACTGCTTGATTCTCAGGGAAAAGTTATTCAGGCTGACATATTTTACCCGAAACTGGAACTGGGACTGAGCCGGGCCGCTATCCGGGTTAACCCCATCCAGGGTATAGCCAGGCTCCTGTGTCCAGACCAGATATACCGGAGAGTTGGCCACGATTTGTGCGCCAGTCAGGATTGGCTCGCCTGTAGCCATGTTTTTCCCATCCGAGAAGGCAAACTTGTAGCTGATAGTCTCTCCTCCTGAATAGGAGATGTGGACCAGGAGCTTGTATATTTTCCCATCTGCCACATTATTATCGGATGAGGTTAATTCTGTCATGGTATGTTTTTCTTCCTGGCTGAAAGAGCTATCGCCATTCTCATCAATCCAGACCTCTTTGAGAACCGGAAGATCATTGTCCTGATCCTGATATGAGACATGAAATTCGTAATTATCCTGTACTGACTCTCCCCTGAAGCTGGCACCCTGAGTAAATCCGCTCTCGCTGGTCCAGGAGAGGATAGGTACGGATGAAGCTGGAGTTACGGAAAAGGAATGATCTAGCGATGGCTCTCCATCGACCGGCACAGTGCCGCTCGTAAAGTTAAAGCGGTATTTTATCGTATTTGTTCCTGGAGTTGTTGACGCAGGCAGGTATAGGCATGAAATAGACTTTTGATACCCACGGCCTTCCGAATAACTTTTGCTGTCTGAGGCGGACATGGCAAATTTTTCATCCTGGTCATAGACATTGTTGTGGTTTACATCAACCCATACCTCAGTAGTTGATGGCGGGTCATTCTCCAGATCTCGGTATTTGACCATAAAAGTAAATGACGAGCCGCCCGGTGCGCTGTTCGGACTTATTCCGTCCGACTCATAATCGGCGGTAGTGCCCATCCACACTAAAGAGGCTGGACTGTTTCCCAATAAAATCTGGTGATTTTTGGCCGGTTCTCCGGTTGCTTCATTCGTCCCGTCGCTAAAAACAAACCGGTAGTTGATCTTGCCATCTCCGGCAAACTCCACCGTGGCTGTGGCCTTGTAGATAGCTCCTTGAATATAGTTGCCTCCCGTCGTCTCCAGGGTCATGTTCATGATTTTATCCACGATCGGATTGGCCGGGTTGATGGAGTAATTACCATCATCATCCTGGTCAATCCAGAGTTGGACCTTTTGAGGAGGAAGATTGCTTGCATTTTGGTATTTTATGCGGAACGTAAAGGAGGTGCCTGCAGGGGCGCTTGCCGGATTGACCCCGGTGCTCTGGTAATTGGTTTCTCCAGTCCAGGAAAGGACCGGTGGAGATGTGGCTTTATAGAATTGGCAATAAATATCAAAATTAGTGGAACGGTTTTCTTCCCAGATAATCACATACTCGCCGGTATCGGTCTTACGGCAGACCGCGGCAGAGGAGTCCATGAGAGACGAGCCGAAAATGCCCGCAGGTATGCCGGAAGATTTGGTCTGGCTGTCCAGGAAATTGCCTGCGCTGCTTAAGCGGGCAAAGTAAACTTCAGGCTTTCCGTATCGCGTATCCTTCCACGTTACCATGTAGTGGTTCTCACACCAGACGATTGAGGGGTTAATCTGGTGCTGCGAAGCCTCGGCAATCGGGAAAAAACCTCTTGAGTCAAGAGTCCCTTCAGCGGAAATCAGAATGCCAGCCACGTCAGCGTAACCCTCGCCGCTGTGAACATCCCAGGCCACGAAAAAATCCTTTCCGTCCGAAGCTACGGCAGGATTTAATTTAAGGCCATCCCCCCCTGTGATGTGTATTATCGACCCAAGCGGTTGACCTGCTGCAGATAATCGGCAGCCATAAATATCACAGATGGATGCATCGACAGGATTTTCCCAGACCACCAGATAGTTTGTTCCATTCCATGCCCCGTGAGGGTCGGTCCCTGCTGCCCCTGCCCCTGAGACAGGCAGCCCGCCACTGTCTGCGGAGCCATCGAGCAATTGAAACTCCTTGGAGATCCTCATGGCGTAAATCCTGGGAGGATCAGCCCGGTGGTCCTCCCAGACGACCAGGTAATTTTGATCTTGGCCGTTCCAGACCAGAGCCGGTTGAGTCTGGTCCCCGGCAGCCACGCAAATGGCCAGGCCGCCCCCCTGACTCTGGGCAGAAGGCGGGTTATCCAGAACACTCCCTGTACTGCTAACCCTGGCGCCTGAGATATCGAGATTGCCGCTGCGGGTATCTTCCCAGACGACAAAATAGTTACTCCCATTCCAGACTACCAAAGGGTATATCTGATCACCGGATGCAGTACAAATGGGGAATGGGGTGACCTGCTGCTGACCTGTGGTCGGAATGGCGTTGGGCAGAATGGCCCCATAGATATCGGATGACGCTCCATTTGCACGGTCTTCCCAGACAACCAGAAAGCCTCCCTGCCCGGAATAAGCAATCTGCGGATGGACTTGATCTGCCTGCCCTACGCTGATCTGAACATCATTCCATACCCACCCGTAAACACGTGATGAGGACATGAATAAAAGAAAAGATCCTGAAAGAAAGATAGCCACTATCACTAATACAGGTGAAGTGATAAAATAAATATTTTTACGACAGTCATACCATTTCAGGGAAAGGAAAATAAGCCTCTTCAACTGTCTCATCACCTTTCTGGAGAAACGTAAAATGTATAGGTAAATGTAATAGCGGAACTCCCGGAAAATAGTTTACCCATCTTGAATACCTGCTCAATCACTCCCCCCTATGAGGCAGGGAGCTCCTGTGGCAGGGAGGTTAGGTGGTGGTGACTGGGTAACTGTCAAGTTACCGTAAAATTAGCCAAAATGCCACCTGTGCCGTATGTTCAGTTTATAGAGAAAGCAATAAGTGTGCCATTATTTTCGATCAGAAATAAGACACAATAAGATTAAGTATTTTAAGCATGTTATTGCTTTTATGCTTATATGCCTGGCAGGAGAGTGCTATTGATGGGACCATATACAGATCAATTATTGGACAAATTTCTCATTTCCGCAGGGCCGGCACAGGAATAGGAGGGTATCGATATTGCAGATAAGGAAAAGGTAAGGCAATACCAGGGAGTTGTCCGCAAATAATTCGTTCAGGAAAGACTAAAATACCAATAAAACCATAGAGACGCTCAAGGCACAGCGAATGGGTAAATATGCCGTTACTACTCAGGTAGGCACAGAGGGGCAAAGGGGCAAAGGCACAAAGAAAGAAGAGCAAATAGGCAAGACAACTTTGTGCCTCTGTAGTATCTTTTTCTGATTCTTATATGGAGAGGGGGATTTATGACTTATTCCCTGAAAAGGGCTTTTATTTTTATCGCTATCTTCATGTTTATCTCTGGTCTTGGCTGCCATCCGAGGCCGGTCAGCAAGACGCTTCCCGTATCAGGTGCAGGCATTGGAGCGGAGAGAAATCTTCAGGCACCTCATAATGTCCTTTTAATCTCGATCGATACCTTGCGTGCGGACCATGTGGGGTGTTACGGGTATACAGGAACAAAAACCCCTGCTATTGACCAGTTGGCCAGAGAGGGCGTGCGATTTACTTCCTGCTATACACCGGTTCCTATCACTCTTCCCTCACATGCCACCCAGATGACTGGTCAATATCCTCCTACTCATGGCGTCAGAGATAATGGAACCTTTCGGCTTGGGGAAGAGAGCGTGACCCTGGCCGAGATTTTTAAAAGCAAAGGATATCAGACCGCTGCTTTTGTCGGTGCCTTCGTACTCGATTCCCGCTTTGGTCTGGATCAGGGATTCGATATCTATGACGACAACATGGGTTCTGGAGACGGGAGCCCCGCTGGCAGTGAAAAATCGGACCTCCTGTTTGAAGAGAGAAACGGGGAGGATGTAGTCAAGGCCGCTCTTGACTGGATGACTCATAAAAAACCCGGCCCATTCTTCGCTTTTATTCATTGCTTCGATCCTCATGCGCCATATTATCCCCCTGGTTATAATAAGAGGGAAAATCAGAACTGCGATGATCCCGAAAATCTGGCTTCCTGCTATGATGAGGAGATCGCCTATACTGATACCTGTCTGGGTACGTTGTTCCAGAAGATGAAAGAATTGGGAATTTATGATCAAACACTGATCTGCTTTACTGCGGACCACGGTGAAGGTCTTGGGGAGCACGCAGAGCCGAGCCACTCGGTTTTTGTTTATGATAGTACTCTCCATATTCCTTTGATTATGCGCTACCCGCAACAAATTTCAGGAGGTCAGATTATTGAAGGTCAGGTGTGTAACGTGGATATTGCACCTACTCTTCTGAACATGTCCGGAATCCACCTGCCAGACTCGAAAATGCAGGGCAGGCCACTGTGGCCCACAGGAAAGGATGCGGGACAGCCTCTTGCGACGATACCGAGTGATGAAGCGGTCTACTGCGAAACCTATTTTCCCTTTTATAATCACCGATGGAGTCCGATAGAAGGCATCAGAACCACTGAGTGGAAATACGTCCAGTCCCCAAAACCTGAACTCTATCATCTTACCGAGGACCCCAAGGAACTTTCCAATCTCGTTTACCAGCGGCCGGACCAGCTTAAACATATGGAGGAGCTTATGGCCAGGTTGAAGGAAAAGTGTTCTTTTCCTATGTCAGGGGTGGAAGCAGGGGCAGGGTCTGAAGACCATAAACAAAAAGCCACTCAGATGACTATGGATCAGGATACCCGGCAGAGGTTGGAACGGCTGGGTTATATATGGACCGCACCGATCGAGGGCCCCAAAAAAGAGATTGGGGCCTACCCGGACCCCAAGGACATGGTAGGAGTTCTCAACCTCTTTAATGTGGCTGCCTATCATTATCAACACCAGGAATATGATCAGGCCATTGGCTACTTTCAAAAAAGCCTTGAAATTGACACAACAGACGTGTTCGCCTACTTTATGGTTGGTTTTATTTATAACAAAATCGGAAAATTAGAAAAGGCGCGCGACGCATTCCTGGAATGTATTCGACTCGATCCTGCTTACCTGAACGGATACGTGAACCTGGGAGGTGCCTACCTGAAACTGGGTCAGAGAGACAAGGCCTTCGAACAGATTGACAAGGCTCTGAAATTGAGTCCTGATTCCGTAGAGATATATCAGAACATGGGCGTCCTCTACAGCTACAGCGGAGAACATGATAAGGCCATTGCGGCTTTTAAGGAAGCTCTGAGTAGGGACGAAAACTATACCGAGGCTATGAATGGCCTGGCCAGTTCTTATTTGGCCAAGAAAGACTATGCATCCGCTTTTCAGTATATTCAAAAAGCAATCGAATTGGACCCCCAAAGCGCGGCGGCTTATACCACCCTGGGAAGCATCTATCTCAGCCAGGGAAAGATCAAAGAGGCTGAGGAAAATATCCGTGAGGCGTTAAAACGAGATCCAAAGAGAGTTGATACCCTGCTGAACCTGGTAGATATCGATATTAAAAAAGAAGAGTATAGCCTGGCCCGAAAGGATATCGCCCGTGCTCAGGAGATCGATCCCAATGTAGCCAAAATTTATAACACCCTTGGTATTGTTTCAATGAAAGAGGAAAAGTATCCGGAAGCACTTCAGCACTTTCAGAAGGCACTGCAATTGGAACAGGGATCTTCTGAAGTCAACTACAACCTGGGCCTTGTCTACTCTCAGCAGGACGATCTTGACCGGGCAATTCAATTGCTTCAAAAGGCCATTGAGCTGGACCCTGGGAATCAGAGGGCCTATCTCAGTTTAGGGATTATTTTTCACCGCCAGCAAAAGATTGATCAGGCTATCGAAGCCTATCAGTCTGCCCTGAAATTGGATCAGGACAGCATTGATACGCTCTTTCAACTGGGATTGGCCTATCAGGATAAAGGGGATAAGAACCAGGCGATTGACGGATATAAGAAGGTTTTGTCCAAAGATGCTCACCATCTTAATGCGCATATTAAACTGAGCCTGCTTTACTTTGCTCTGGGGCAAAACGATTTGGGAGTCGAGGAATGCAAGCGTATTTTGGAGATCGATCCAACCAATGAGGCTGCTCATATCAATTTAGGTTTCACCTACTTTGGACAAAAGGAATTTGATCGGGCCATTCTCGAATATAATCAGGCAATCAAGACGGACCCGAAAAATCCGGTAAGTTATTTTCATCTGGCCAACTGCTACCTGTGGAAGCAGGATATTTCCAAAGGTATTGAGTGCCTGCAAGAGGCCCTGAATATTAATCCTGATTTTCAACCAGCCAGGCAAATGCTGGATCAAATCAAGTCCTTCCAGGGAAACCGAAATTAGGAGAAATGGGAGGGAAGTAACCGCTATACGATAAATTCAATGGTGGGGTGGTATAAGGCAACGGGGGGCAGATTTGAAATCTGCCCCCCGTTGCCTTTTTTATTGTAACTACTCAGGTTCAGAGGCACAAAGGCACAAAGGCACAAAGGCACAAAGGCACAAAGGACAGGTTCAAAGGTTCAGAGGCACAAAGGCACAAAGTTTTTACCCCTCCGTGCCTTTGCCCCTTTGTCCCTTGCCTTTACCCCTCTGCCTGCCTGAGTAGTAAATTTTTATTCTCCTTAACTGGCGGTAAATACTCGGGTCCGGGTAATGAGCGTGGCCTGTACTTGGGTAATTTTTTGCATATGTGTAATTTTTTTCCTAAAATCGGCTTTCAATGGGTTGAATCAATTGAGGGTAGGAACGTTTACATAATGTGACAAATCAAAGAGTTGCCGAATTTATTTTTTTTATTGACCGGTGGCATATTAAATGCAATATTGAATAGAGAATTTTTGAGGGAAGTCAGAGCTATCAATAATCAGTTAGAGTTATTAATAATAAGTTATTGTCATGCATAAGTTGTTTATTTTTTTTAGAAATTCTCCCTAAATAAATCTTTTTGAGTATTTTTAAGCTCGTCTGCTTCGCGGTACCATAACAAAAGTTGAGTCTTATGGCTAGGCTTTGTTTTTTTCGTTAGGCGGATATAAGGTATTTCTGTGTCTAATGGTCATAAAATTTATGACAATTCAGGAAAGTATAACTAAATTTAAATAAGCATAGGATGTTTTTGCTTGATCTGTAACGAGATGAAAGCAAAAGGTAATTTTTTCACTTCAAACGGTGGAAGACGCGTATGCCTCTCCACAAAGGCGGCCCATGAGGTATTAGGTACGAATTGGCCTCCTCTTGATGATAAGGGGGTGATGAAGAGAGGTTGTAAGAACGAAAAATATTTTTTTGTTGATTTTTTTGCTCACTTAATAGGAATGCTGATAATGAAAAGAGAGGAGAAGAAGGAAGAAATATCTTAGTTGAAAATAATGGAGAACGTTTTTGAGAGCATCTTTAGAATACGAGAGAGCTTTTAAGATGTAAAAGCCGCCTTGTATAGTATGGCCATTTTTATAATTTCCAGTTAACGTAAAAAGTCTTAAAGGAGATTTTGATTATGTATTCGAAAAAAAATTGGCTGAAATTTGCTTTATTGGGTATGGCAATCTTCATGGGATTGCTTTTGCTTACAGCGCCTTTAACTCAGGCGGCAACCTGGCAGAATCTTCCACCTTACAATACGCTGTGGCCGTTGTGGTCTCCTCCTCTTTCCCCCATAAACCCCTTGACCGGACTTCCCACCCCTATCGTAAGTAACTTAAGGCCGAGCACCGTATTGCCCGTGCAGCCAGGCTTGACTTTGGACCCCCGGAAAACCTATCCGTGGCTTCTGTACAATACTCCACTGGGTATGGCTTATTATGATCCACTATACGGTGTTAACTCCTGGCCACCGGCTTACCTGAAAAATCCCATTACCGGTCTTCCTGCTCCGATCGATCTTTCACTGATCAAGGGTTGGAGTCTGCTTTTGCCCACAGCCCAAAGCTGGCTGACCAACAATTTGCCGGTAGCCAACAATGCCTTTATTAACGCTTATCCTGCTTATGCCGTAGCTTATGAGATCCTGCAGGGTGGAACACTGGCCAGTTATCCGATCTTTGCTTCTCTTCTGAATCCTCCTCCACCGTTGCAATCTCTGTTGACGCCAGCTCTCTTGCTTGGCCTGGGACCACTTCTTCCGTAAGCCCTCCGCTTGTACTAACTAATTGTTTGCCTTCGTGGAGCTTACAGGAAAACCCCAGACTTTATACCAGAGACTTACACAAGAGATTTCTGGTAAAAGTACCTGTAACGAGACAGCATTTAGGCTTTCATACATAGGCCTAACAAAATATAAAGTGCACTGAATAATTTTGTGCCAGGCAGATCGACTGCCTGGCACAAAATTACTTATTTCCTCTACTTTCCGCTATCCATAATTAATTGTGGTCTCGGAAAGATATTTTTTTTCTTAACGTTAGTTGGCATGTGGAAGATGGTGCCGACATCTTTTTTTACTAAATAATATTTTAAGCCAAATACCCAAAAAGGAGTCAATTTATGATAAAAAGAAACTTCTTAACTAAAGGGTTATTCTCTTTTGGCATTCTTATGATCGGGGCATTGCTCCTTATGGTTCCTCAAGCCAAGGCTCAATGGTGTCCTTATTATAATCCCTTTCTTACGCCCTCTTATTATTGTCCATTTGGTTACTTCTCACCGCCACCGGTTTCTCCTTTGCTTAGTTACCCGAGGTCAGCCAATGTATTCGCTACATTCCCTGCTCCGATCTTGCCGGTTGCTCCATACGCTACTCCTGCCGGCCTGAGTGTTTCTTCTCTTATTCCCACAACAACCATTACCGCTGTCGTGCCCCTGACCGCTATAATCGCCCCTATCCCGTTCGCTCCTACCTACAGTCCGATAACCTTGCAAGCAGTGGTGCCTGTTGCAAGCGCCCTTCCATCAACGGTGAACATTTTGCTTTCATTAATCAATAGTTGGCTTATCTAACCCCAGCCCCTAACATAAAGCTCTTGGCTTATGTTAGGGGTGCCCTCGATTTTTCATTCATTTTATCGCCTAGTTAAGGCATACATGACTGCATTTAGTTTCACATATGAAATAGTTTTCGTGTTTAAGTGAGGGCAGAACAGGACCTTGCCAAGGTAACTAATTGAATTATAAATTAATAATAATTTGCTCGCCGAGGCATTTCTGGCATCTTAAATGCAAACTACTTAATTAAGGTTATTTTCAGGCACAGATTTCAGCGTTTATCTACCCGATTGTAGTTCCTTTTGGATAGGATGTGGCCCTTATTGATGCTGATCAAGGTATTATTTTGCATCACGAGCGCAAGTCGCAAGCAATCTTCATCGTTCGCCCCTTTTAAGCTGAACTAGCGTAATTTTCTTTGTATTTAGAGATGATGGATATCTGTAATTAAAAATCAGATGCTTATTTATTTAGCATCTGCTTACTTATCTAGCATTTATTGTGCCTGGAATATTTTTTCGCTCCATCATGAGATGAAATGGTGGGTTAACCTTAAATTTATTACATAATTACACCAAGTTGATTAACTGACGAGGAAAGCTCCATCGAGAATTTGGCTGTATCATCGCTGAACGGAATTCAAAATTATTCCAGTGAAATGGTACGGAAATTATACGGGTAACCGTAAATCGTACGGTTTTTATGGATAGTACCGCCAGACAAATTTTATGGGTTTAATGTGTAGAATTTATTAAGAGGATGGGGAACTTTTTTGATGAGGGAGGTGGTGCCTTTATAAATAGTCTCATTATTTACTTTAGGATATAGATACCTTTTATTTCACTCCTTTTGGGAAGGGGGAGGGGTGAAGCTTGGGATGAAAGGAGTAAGCTAAGAAAAAGAGAAAGCGGTTTTAGAAGAATATGTTGTTTGGTATGAATAGTTTTGGTGTTGTTCATTTTCATTTGAGAGTATCCGTTTTTAACAGAATCCATTGTTTAATAAAATACAAGAAAGGAACAGGAATCTTACTATGTATTCGAGAAAGAATTGGTTAAAGTATGTTCTATTGGGTTTGGCAATGTTTATGGGATTGCTTTTGATTACAGCGCCTGTAACTCAGGCTGCAACCTGGCAGAATCTTCCACCTTACAATACCTTGTGGCCCCTGTGGTCTCCTCCTCTTTCCCCCATAAACCCCTTGACCGGACTTCCCACCCCTATCGTAAGTAACTTAAGGCCGAGTACCGTGTTGCCTGTGCAGCCAGGCCTGACTTTGGACCCCCGGAAAACCTATCCGTGGCTTTTGTATAATACTCCACTTGGTATGGCTTATTATGATCCACTATACGGAGTTAATTCCTGGCCACCGTCTTACCTGCAAAATCCTATTACCGGTCTTCCTGCTCCGATCGATCTTTCACTGATCAAGGGCTGGAGTCTCCTTTTGCCCACAGCCCAAAGCTGGCTGACCAACAATGTGCCGGTAGCCAACAATGCCTTTATTAACGCTTATCCTGCTTATGCCGTAGCTTATGAGATCCTTAATGGAGGGACCCTGGCCAGTTATCCGATTTTTGCATCCCTCTTGAATCCTCCTCCACCGCTGCAATCTCTGTTGACTCCATCTCTCTTGCTCGGCCTGGGACCACTTCTTCCTTAATGCCTGCTCGGAAGTTAACGAAACTGGAATGCGAAATGTAATATCTCTGAAAGGAGAATAGGTATGAATAAAAGAAAGATCTTGAAAACGAATTTACTCATGGCTGGTGTCATGCTTCTCATGCTGCTGGCATTTTCTACCCCGAGGGTGGATGCCCAATTCTTGCCATTCGGGCCGTTCGGGCCATACGGGTCATTTTACAACCCGTTCTACGGCTTTGGCCCCTTTGGCTATGTTCCCTTTTTGCCTCCAGCTCCGCCTTCATTTGGGGCTGGCCCTTACCGGCGTGCTAATGTTCCACTGGCTACTACAATATTTCCTGCTGGTGTTTTACCCACTGTTCCTGTAGCTACTATCGGCAGCATTGGAGTTAGTAGCTTGATTCCAACGGCTCCGGTTACCGCAACTGTTCCACTAAGCGCTTTACTTACCTCACCGCTAGCTCCGCTTATTACTTACACGGCCTTGAGCTTGGTTGGGCTTACCTTTGCACCTGTTCCGACAGCACCCGCTACTCTTACTCTTCCTCTTACTTCACTTGCCGCTATACCGACCATAATTCCCACGGTTCCTGTTCCAACTGCAGTCACTTTCGCTTCGCTGATAAGTAGTTTACTCATCTAGTAGTCTATTAGTAATTTATGCTTCCTAACATAAGCGCCTTTTAAAGGCGCTTATGTTAGGAAAATCTTTTACTTTCCCCCCAGAAATGAACTCTTCATAATGATATCCTTCCCTATGTCATAAAACTTCCCTATGTCATAAAACTTCCGTTCTTCCGCCTTTATCCCTGCTCTATCCATTTGATCAATAGTTGCTGTTTCTTAAAACATTAAGGTAAAAATAAACTTTTTTATCTCATTGGTATAAAGGTTGCTCTAGCATAGAGAGAGTTTTTACCACCACCATAAAATGATAAAGATCCGGTGGTTATTCAAAAGGGTTCAGGGAAGAGAAAAAAGTGGTTAGAGAAGAGTGGGTGTTAAGTCTGGAACAAGTCTGTATTTTTCTGCGTACTATTCTATTCTGCTCTTTTTCCATCGACATTCTCGTCATAAACCCTACCAAACAAGGAGGTGGGGCCTTCAGAAAATAGATAGTGATTTCTTTCACTCATTATCAACCCAGCAATATGAGGATGAAAGGAGTAGCTGCAAAATCAGTGATCTTTTGGCTTGGACAGAACTTTTTATTCGTTTTTTCATCCATCCCCTATAGAAAAAGGATTAATAGCAATTTCAGAAAGGAGATTTCCCCATGCTTTTGAAAAAACGCATGCTTTTGTTGGCTGTGGGATTACTCATAGGATTAGGAATCGCTTGGCTGTTTACTCCTGCGGCTCAGGCAGCAACCTGGATAAACCTTCCGCCTTATAATACGTTGTGGCCGCTGTGGTCACCTCCTCTTTCTCCTACGAACCCGCTGAGCGGACTGCCTACACCGATCATCAGCAACTTAAAGCCAAGTACTGTCCTTCCGGTGCAACCCGGTCTGACCTGGGACCCGAGGCTTAAGTATCCGTGGCTGCTGTACAACACCCCTCTGGGTATGGCCTATTATGATCCACTTTATGGTATTAATTCCTGGCCACCAAGCTATCTGCAAAATTCTATTACCGGTCTTCCTGCTCCGATCGATCTTTCTCTGGTCAAGGGCTGGAGTCTCCTTTTGCCCACGAGTCAAGCTTGGCTGACCAACAATGTGCCGGTAGCCAACAATGCCTTTATTAACGCATATCCGGCTTATGCCGTAGCTTATGAGATCCTGCAGGGAGGGACCCTGGGCAGTTATCCGATTTTTGCTTCTCTCTTGAATCCTTCTCCACCGCTGCAATCTCTGCTGACCCCATCTCTGTTGCTCGGCCTGGGAGCCTTGGCTCCTTAAGTTCCTGATCCCATTCGTGAGGTCAAAATTTTTTTGAAAGCTTCATTGTGTCAGACAGGATATCCCCTGTCTGACACAATATCTTGAATCATTTCTTGATTTTCTCGGAATTCTTGATTATACTTTCCACACCTTAGCATAACCTGTTTAATCCTGTTGTCCCTCTTGATAATCAAATCAAAACCCAAAAAAGAGGAAAGAGAAGCCGGAGAATGCACTTTCGAAATGTTTGTATTGAGGCCTTAGGGTATGAACTGCCTGAACATGTAGTAACTTCAGCAGAATTGGAGCAAAGGCTATCACCGCTTTATGACAGGCTGAGACTGCCTTATGGCAGATTGGAATTAATGACGGGAATTAGAGAACGCCGCTTTTGGAATAAAGGGGCACTGCCCAGTGAGGGCAGCATCAAAGCCGGAGAAAAGGCCATAGAAAAAGCAGGCCCGATCAGAGAGAGGCTGCAATGCCTGATCCATGCCTCGGTCAGCAGGGATTTTTTGGAACCGGCTACAGCCAGCGTAGTGCATCATGCTTTGGGGCTTTCCCCCACAGCCCTTATCTTTGATGTGTCAAATGCCTGCCTGGGATTTGTAAATGGGATGATCATCCTGGCCAGTATGATTGAGTCGGGACAGGTTTTGGTTGGTATGGTAGTAGCAGGTGAGCATGCCGGCCCTTTGGTTGATACAACCATAGCCCGACTCCTGGCGGACCCTGACCCATCGAGAGAAAAACTTAAAACTGCCTTTGCTTCTCTGACCATAGGCTCCGGCGCAGCAGCAGTCATCCTGACTCACGCAAGTTTATCGAATACCGGCCATAGACTTTTGGGGGGCGCAGTCCGCACCGCTACGCAATATAACGGCTTATGCCGGGGAGGGGTCGGCGGAAGTGACAGTGCACTGGATTCGGGAAGTCAACCGACCATGAGAACCGAGGCTGAGAAACTTCTTCAGGAAGGGTGTCGACTGGCCAGGGAGACCTGGATCGATACCAAAAGTTGTCTGGGATGGAGCAATGAAGATGCGGACCGGTTTTTCTGCCACCAGGTAGGTGCAGCCCATCGAAGGGCCATGTTCAGCAGCCTTGAGCTGGATATGGATAGGGATTATTCCTCTGTGGAATATCTTGGGAACATGGGATCTGTTTCCCTGCCTGCGACTATGGCCATCGGGATTGAGCAGAGCATGCTTAAGGCCAGTCAAAAGGCTGCTCTTTTGAGCATTGGAAGCGGCATTAGTTGCTGCATGTTGGGAGTCGAGTGGTAGATAAAGGCAGAGACAGAGATATTGACAGAGACAGAGATATTGACAGAGAAAAATACAAAGACAGAGATATTGACAGAGATATTGTCAGAGAGAGAGAAGGATATCCGGTAAATCTTCAGCCGTGCAGAGAACTGTATCCTTTCCAGTCCCATTTTTTGCGTCTTGGAGAGTATCATTACCATTATCTCGATGAAGGAGCGGGTGAGCCTGTAGTAATGCTGCACGGTAATCCAACCTGGTCTTTTTATTATCGACATCTGGTGACAGGGCTTGCCGATGCCTGCAGGACCATTGTGCCGGATCATATGGGGTGTGGCCTGTCCGATAAACCTCAACATTATCCTTATACCTTGAAGCAGCATATCGATAACCTTGAAGCCCTGATGGAAGCACTGGAGATTGACAATATTACCCTGGCCATGCACGACTGGGGAGGGGCCATTGGTATGGGATATGCCATCCGGCATCCCCAAAAGATCAAGCGACTTATCATTTTTAATACAGCCGCGTTTCTGTCATCCAGAATGCCCTGGCGGATTGGCCTCTGCCGTCTGCCTGTCTTCGGTCCCGTGGCTGTTCGCGGCTTTAATGCTTTTGCCGGTCTGGCCATTCATATGGCCTGCCAGCATCATGAGCGCATGACTCCCGCTGTCAGGGCCGGATATCTGGCTCCCTACGCGAACTACAGGAATCGGATTGCTGTCTTGCGTTTTGTTCAGGATATTCCACGACGCCCTAATGACTCAAGCTATGCCGTAGTAGAGGCCATACAGCAGCGTCTTCCTGAATTTCGCGACCGCCCGATGCTGATCCTTTGGCCCGGGAGGGACTTTTGTTTTGATCGCTCCTTTTTGGAAACCTGGCAAAGGTATTTCCCTGATGCCCTCGTCCAGGTATTTGAGGATGCCGGGCATTATGTAGTGGAAGATGCTCATGAGAGGATTATCCCTTTGGTGGGAAAATTTTTACATGATAATCCACTAACCCCTCATCCCTGATCCCTGGTTTGGATAGACCATATGCAAAAAAGGTGTTGTATGAACATTGCCTCATATTTGCCAGAAAATGCCCGCAAAAATCCTTTTCAGCGGGCGGTAATTTTTCCACAGGCTAGGGACAGCCAGGGGAGGGTTTCCTACACCCACCTTACTTTCCGGCAATTGAATGAGGAGACGGACCGGTATGCTCACGGATTCACCGGCCTGGGCATAAAAAAAGGAACGAAGGTTTTGTTGATGGTCAGGCCCAGCCTGGAATTTATTGCCCTTACTTTCGCTCTCTTCAAGATGGGAGCAATCCCTATCTTAATCGATCCTGGCATGGGTATATCAAATCTGCTGAACTGCATCGCTTCGGTGGAGCCGGAGGCTTTAGTAGCCATTCCTTTGGTCCATATGGCCAGGCTCATCTATAGGAAATATTTTCGGAGTGTGCGCTATTCGGTAACAATCGGCTCAAAGCGATTTGGCTTGCCAACCGGACCGACAATTCACGAGATCCGCAGCCCGGATGCAAGGCCTTTTGAGATTGTGGAAACCAGTGGCACTGATATGGCAGCCATTCTTTTTACCACAGGCAGCACCGGAAGCCCCAAGGGAGTGGTTTATCTGCATGCCATGTTCGACGCCCAAGTGAAGTTGATTCAGAAGCATTACGGCATTCAGGAAGGCGAAATAGACCTGCCCGGCTTCCCTTTGTTTGCCCTTTTCAGTACGGCTATGGGCATGACCTGCGTCATTCCTGATATGGACCCGACCAAACCAGCGCAGGTCGATCCTGTCAAGATTGTCGAGGCAATTGAAAATCATGGCGTTACCAATAGTTTCGGCTCTCCTGCCATCTGGAACCGCGTAACTGAGTATTGTCTCAAAGAAGGGATACGGCTTCCTTCCTTAAAGCGCATTCTTATGGCTGGCGCTCCTGTGTCAGGGACCATCCTGGACCGCTTCACTAAAATTCTTGCAGATGATGCCAATACCTACACTCCGTATGGTGCCACGGAATCCTTGCCGGTCTGCTCGATCAGTGGCCGTGAGGTCTTGCTGGAGACCGAGGCCAGATCGCGGGAGGGTGCAGGAACCTGCGTCGGTTCACCCCTGCCCGGCATCAGTGTCAGGATTATTGAGATCAGGGATGAGGCCATCCCCACCTGGGATGGGGTCAGGGAACTTACCAAAGGGCAAATCGGAGAGATTGTGGCTTGTGGCCCTGTGATAACTCATGAATACTATAACCGGAAGGAAGCCACAGCCCTTGCCAAGATTCGCGATAGGGGGAAGGTCTGGCACCGCATGGGAGATGTGGGCTACCTTGACGAACAGGGTCGGCTCTGGTTTTGTGGCCGGATGGCCCATCGGGTGATTACGCAAAAAGGGACCATGTTTACCATTCCCTGCGAGGCCATTTTCAACCAGCATCCTGATGTGTTTCGTACTGCCCTGGTCGGAATCGGGAAAAAGCCCGATCAGCAGCCGATTATTATTGTGGAACCCCGAAAGGGGAAAAAGCCGGAAGGGGAGGCTGATACCAAACGGTTCATCGCAGAGTTGCAAGGGCTTGGCCATAGGAGCCCCTTGACCCGTGACATAGAGATTTTCCTGTTTCACCCGGCCTTTCCGGTCGATATCCGCCACAATGCCAAGATTTTTCGGGAGAAACTGGCGGTCTGGGCTGAAAAACAGGTGCTTAAGCAACCTATATTGAAATTAGTTCATTAGAATTATTCGGAGGTTCCCAATATGGGAATTTATAAGAACGATTATACAAAAAATGAAGATGAAACCTTATGGGAATTGCATGAGATAAGACATAAATTGTACAATGAATTGGAAAGCAAGACATTGGATGAGATAAATAATAGCGCATTAGCAAAGTACCGAAATTGGCTAAAACTTAAAGAAAAAGGTTTCATTTCATGAAAGCCCTGGTTACCGGCGGAGGCGGTTTTATCGGCAGCTACATTGTAGAAAAGCTGGTCAGGCGCAAGGACCATGTCCGGGTTTTGGGTAGGAGAAAATATCCTGAACTCATCAAATCCGGTGTAGAAATCATCCAGGGAGATATCCGCCATAAGCCGACAGTTGAGGCTGCGTGTCAGGGGATGGATTGTGTTTTTCATGTTGCTGCCCTGACCGGGATCTGGGGGCCGTGGGATGAGTTTTACCAGACCAATGTGGTGGGCACTCAAAATGTCATCTCCGGCTGCCAAAAACATGGAGTAAGCACCCTGGTGTATACCAGTTCCCCCAGTGTGGTTTATGACCAGCATGATCAGATCAACCTCGATGAAACCGCTCCCTATCCATCTGATCCGAAAAGATATCGTTGCCCTTACCCTGAAACAAAAGCCATAGCCGAGCGGATGGTCCTTCAAGCCAACGGGCAGGGGCAATTGAGCACCACGGCGCTTCGGCCCCACCTGGTGTGGGGACCGGGGGACACCAATCTCATTCCGAGGCTTTTGGACCGGGCCAGGAAGGGGAAATTGATGATGGTGGGAGATGGGACCAACAGGGTCGATCTTACCTACGTGGAAAACGTGGCTGATGCGCATCTATTGGCTGCTGACAGGCTATTAGCTGACAGGCTGGCGGTCGCTGACAGGCCGCTGGCTGCTGACAGGCCAACTTTTGCATCGTCATCTGTGGCTGGCGAGTGTGGTGTTGCTGGCGAGGCTTTTTTTATTTGTCAGGGTGAGCCGGTGCTCTTATGGAGTTGGATCAATCAGTTTCTGGAGAGAATGGGTATTCCGGGAATTCAAAAGTCCGTATCCCTGGCTACTGCCAGAAAGATCGGCTGGGCTATGGAAACATGCTATCGGATCTTCCATCTTAAGGGAGAGCCCATAATGACCAGGTTCCTGGCCTCGCAGCTTGGGACATCTCACTATTTCGATATTTCAAAGGCCAAAAAACGGTTGCTTTATGTGCCCTTGGTCAGTATGGAGGAGGGAATGGATCGGCTGGTTGAATTTTATTCACAGTGAGAGTTGAATTTTATTCACGATGAGAGGGGGAAAATTACCAGGAATAAGGGAAAGTAGTACGGGTAGTACGGGAAATGACGAAAATAAGGGGAAATCTTGATTTTTTCTTGCAAGAGCAGGCGTTCTAATGTTATATTGTTTGATCGACTAGATTGCCCACCATTATAAGTAACTCCTTGGTAGAGTAGAATAAGTAACTCCTTGGTAGAGTAGAGAAAAAATGTCTTGTAATAAAAAAAGGATTGTTATTACCGGGATTGGATTGACCGCTCCCAATGGGAATACTCTTCAGGAATTTCGAAGAAATCTTCTGGAGGGGAAGACCGGGGTTCAGAAATTTGAAACACGATACATGGGTGAAACTCTGGCCGGAGTTTGCCATTTCGATGCGCTCAAATATCAAAAAAGAAAAGAAGCACGGCGTGGGACGCGGGCAGGAGCCATAGCCATTTACAGTGCTCAGGAGGCGGTCAGAGATTCCTGCATTGATCTGGCCCATTTCGATAAATCCAGGATCGGGATTTATCTGGGAATTACGGAACATGGAAATGTAGAAACCGAAAATGAAATTTATAATATTCAACAGTTCGGTTATGATCTGCGCTATTGGACTCACCACCACAATCCCAGGACCGTGGCCAATAATCCGGCTGGTGAATTATCACTCAATATGGGCATAACCGGGCCACACTACACCTTGGGCGCTGCCTGTGCAGCAGGGAATTGTGGTTTGATTCAAGGCGCACAGATGCTGCGGCTGGACGAGGTAGATTTAGCCTTGGCTGGCGGGGTGTCCGAGAGTATTCACACCTTTGGCATTTTTGCCAGTTTCAAGAGTCAGGGAGCTTTAGCCAGTCATAAGGACCCGGCCAAGGCTTGCCGTCCCTTTGATCTGGACCGCAACGGGATTGTGGTTTCCGAGGGAGGATGCGTCTATACCCTTGAGCGACTGGAAGATGCCTTACGCCGCGGTGCTTCCATTTATGGGGAGATCGCTGGGTATGCAATAAATTCCGATGCGCTGGACTTCGTGATTCCCAGCGGAGAGCGGCAGGCCGAGTGCATGGAATTGGCCCTGAAAAGGGCAGGCATTTACCCCTATGAAATTGACCTGATCAGCAGCCATGCCACAGCCACACCAGTGGGGGATATAGAGGAAGCCAAAGCCATCCGCAAGCTCTTTGGCAGTAGTTCGAAGACGTATATCAATAATACGAAAAGCTATATCGGACACACCATGGGTGCTGCCGGTGCTCTGGAGCTGGCCGGTAACTTGCCTTCATTTCAGGATTCAATCATTCATCCAACCATTAATCTGGAAAATCCTGACCCTGAATGCAGCCTGAAAAATATGATCACCATGAAACCTCAACACGTTGAGAGTGTAAATTACATCCTTAATAATTCTTTCGGTATGCTCGGAATCAATTCCGTAGTGATTGTCAAACGGTTCGAAAAATGATAAAACAATCGGACATGAAATCGGACATGAAATCGGACATGAAAAATGTTAAAACAATCGGGTATTCGGGTATATAGATTCAGTGAGGAGATCTATATGAGTGCAGCCGGCGCTATGGTCGCTGCTGGCGCTAGCCAACCCAGAAAGAATAAAGATACGGAGATATTATGACCCAAGAAGAGATCAAGGCCTCAATTTTAGACATCATTTCCGAAATTGTTCCAGACGAGGATACGAGCCATCTTGATCCGGATGTACGCATCAGAGATCAGATTAACATGGATTCCATGGATTTTTTGGACATCATTATGGAGCTTCGCAAGAGGTATCAGGTGGATGTTCCGGAAGAAGATTATCCTAAGCTCGCTACCTTAAGTAGCTGTGCTACCTATCTGGCCCCCTCGCTCAAGGACAAATAAAAAGTATCATGGATTATGATGTTATCATCATCGGTGCCGGGCTGTCCGGTCTGGCAGCAGGGATTCGGTTGGCCCATTTTGGCCGTAGGGTCTGCATTCTGGAAAAACATGGCAGGGTAGGGGGGTTAAACTCTTACTATACGCTTGCGGGCCGCATTATGGATGTCGGCCTTCATGCCATGACCAATTATGTGCAACGACCTGTGAAATCAAGCCCTCTGACCAGGGTATTGCGGCAGCTTCGGCTATCCTATGATGATTTTCAACTCTGCCCTCAGATTATTTCCCGCATCAGCTTTCCAGCAAAGGAACTGCAATTTACCAATGATTTTGCATTCCTGGTCCAGGAAATCGCCGAGAAATTCCCCAACCAGGTCGATAACTTCCTGAAGCTCGCCGACTCTCTGCACGGTTACGATGACCTTCCACAGGGGGGGAAATCGGTTTCCGCCCGGCAGGTGCTCAACTCTTTTCTATCCGACCCTCTCTTAATTGAAATGCTTCTTTGCCCGATGATGTTCTACGGAAATTCCCAGGAAAACGATATGGATTTTGCTCAGTTTTCCATTCTCTTCAGAAGTATCTTCAATGAGGGATTTGCCCGGCCACAGCAGGGAATGCGTCAGATACTTCAACTTCTGGTTGAAAAATATCAGGGAAACGGCGGAGAGTTGAGAACAAAGTGTGAGGTCCAAAAGCTTCATGTCTGTCAGGATCAGGTGGTTGAAGTGCAACTGGCGGGTGGTGAGGCGGCTGGTGATCAGATGGCTGGTGGACAGGCGTCTGGTGGTCAGGCGGCTGGTGATCGGGCAGCAGGTGATCGGATGCCGGACGGTCAGAGGCTGCGCGCCAAAACCATCATCTCAAGCATTGGCCTTCCCGAAACATGGGCACTGTGCTCTCATTGGGATACTACTCAGGGAGAACCAAGGCCGGGAGAATTATCCTTTGTCGAGTCCATTCTGATCACGGATGTTTTACCCTCCCAATCCCTTGGTTTTGAAAATACCATCCTCTTCTATAGTGATACCGACCACTTTCACTATAGAAAGCCGGATGACCCGGTTGATTTGTCAAGTGGTGTGGTGTGCTGTCCCAATAACTATCAATTCAGGGAACAGGTGTCTAAAGAGCCATTGTCCGGGGAGCCGCTTTCAAGTGAGTCACTGCCTGGAGAGCCGTTGTCTAGAGAGACAATGTCTAAGGAGCCGCTGTCTGAGGGAATAATACGCCTCACCCACATGGCTAATTTCGATCTTTGGAATAAGCTGGATAAGGACGCATACCGGATTTGGAAAAAGCACTGCCTGCAAGAATCAGCCAAAAAGGCAGAGCGGTTTATCCCCGGCCTCTCACAGCATATTGTGGTCCAGGATATGTTTACACCCAAAACAGTCCAGAGATTTACCGGACGCAGGAACGGCGCGGTTTACGGAACTGCGAATAAATTAAGCGATGGCCGCACCCCGATCAAAAACCTTTTTATCTGCGGCACGGACCAGGGTTGGGTGGGGATTGTCGGCACCTTGCTCAGCGGCATTTCCATAGCCAATAAGTGTGTTTTGTATTGATCTTCGTATTTTGTATTAGCCTTCGTATTTTGTATTAATCTTTCCTCTTTACTAAAATCCGAAAAATCAGGTAAGATAGCAACGCCAACTTTTGGCAAGATGCGGAAAAATAGATATACAGAGCATCAAGCCCTCATGAGTGTGGTGGCTAATATAGCGGTTTTCAGTTGTGTCTGCTACAGATGTTAAAAATCCCCCCAGCCCCCTTTATAAAAGGGGGAGTGATCTGTAGTTCAACCAAGTAAAAACCGCTATAAATATGAGCGAAAATATTAACCTGACAACCTTAAATTTCAAATTGACCTTTCTTGATAAGACATCACAGCTTAATATGGATCATAAGAGGTTTTCAAAAATGGTGGAGTAATAACTATGAGCATCAAGAAAATAAAAATTTCCGAAATGCTTGCCAATCAAGAGATTACACCCGATAATGCCTTGGGTTTGATTGGACAATTTAACAAATCTGAAGTTTCTTCGTCTCAAAAGCAAGTAAATGTTTACACGAAGAAATTTATTTATGATGAAGATATTTTGAAGGATCACAAGGTGTTTGGGGAGCAAATTTTGTTGGGGGTTATGCATTGCAGTCTGGCCATAGAGGTTGCAAGAATGTGCTATCCTCACAATCGGCTACATGGTATTAAAAGGATCAGCTTTGTTGAGGCTATTCGACTCACTCCTTTTGAAGAGGTAAGTGTTACTGTTGCAATAACTGAAGAGAATGAACGGGTTAAATTTGAAAATACCTATCAAAAAACTGGCCAAAATCAACCACGACAAACAGCGACTGGTGAGTTTGTATTTGAATCATCTTCCGATATTGCAGGAGAAAAAGTAGATATACAATCACTTTGTAGAGATGCATCTAAAATAATTTCATCCGATGATCTTTATAAAAGCCAAGAAACTTATGGCCCTAGTCTGTTTACATTACGACAGGTTTATTATGTTCAGGATGGAGTTATTGGGGAGATTCAACTTTCCCCTAAAATGCGTTCTCAATCGCATGAATATAGAGTGCACCCTGCGATTCTTGACGTAGGTTGCCTTTGTGCTTTTTTTTCTGCCTCATTAGATCATTTTGGAAATGATCCCTGCGTACCATTATTTATAAAAGAATTATATCTTTTTACTGATATTCCCCAACCTTGTTATTGCTATTCCAAGATCGCGAAGCAAACCAAAGAGCTTTTGATTGCAGATATATATTATTATGATAGAGAAGGAAATCTTGTGATGTATCTTGGAGGGTTGAGCCTTAAACGAGTTTCTTCAAAGGATGCCTTAATAGGTGGTAGTACATTACCATTAAGCACGCAAAACTCAAGGCAGTATGTTGATGAAACATTACCAAGGCGAACCGGTAACGGATTTCTCGAAGAGTTGCGGCATCAGTTGGAACATTATTTTTCTGAAGTTATTAAGCCTTTAATCTCAGATGATAAGAGACTGAATAAAGAACAAAATTTCAAGGACTTGGGTGTGGATTCTTTAGAATTGATCGAGTTGTCCCAGTATCTTGAAAATCAATTCGAGATAGAACTATCTCCTGCATTGTTTTTTGAATACCAAAATATAAAAGAGTTGGCACAGTATTTCAGTGAAAAATATAAAGAAGTCTTTTCTCAGTATTTTCAGTTGCAGGACAGCGAGAAATTTAAAGATCAAGAAATCTTGTCTCAAACAGAACCACAGATAACAGGGGAATCAGCAGGGAAAGGCATTCAGGGAATAACTGATAAATCCGCACAGACAGTAATCCCCATCAAGGAGACAGATGAAAGTAAGACAGTGGTTATGGAGACAACATTAATTCAAAGAGATATTGCCATAATCGGGATGGCTGGAATGTTCGCTGATTCTCCAGACATGGATGCCTTTTGGAAAAACTTGCGTGAAAAAAAAGATATGATCAGGGAAATTCCACCGGACCATTTTAATTACCAGCCCTGGTTTGATCAGGATACGCAGAAGCCTGACAAAATGTATTGTAAATGGGGAAGTTTTATTGGTGGTGTCGATACCTTTGATGCCAGCTTCTTTAATATTACTCCGAAAGAAGCAGAGGTTATGGATCCACAATTAAGGTTGCTTTTACAAGTATTGTATAGCTATGACAGCAAATGACAGTTGGCATTTATCTTGCTGTCTCCCAAAAAGAGCGCGGATATTTTCTCAGGAAGGTCTGATTGTTTGATTAGCACTTTTACTTCAGGCAGTATTTTACTCTGATTCT
>Ga0307378_10002657_pt1 | contig 26989 bp, 13 predicted proteins | sample UN1MG_FD_202238 | JGI IMG/M metagenome (GOLD analysis project Ga0307378, IMG submission 202238) | Soil microbial communities from Risofladan, Vaasa, Finland - UN-1 | ecosystem: Environmental > Terrestrial > Soil > Coastal area > Acid sulfate soil | place: Finland: Risofladan, Vaasa | collected...
GGCCACCAGTGAGAGCTGGAAAGACAAGCAATCCGGCGAGACAAAAGAACAGACCGAGTGGCACAACATCGTTGCCTTCCGGCGGCTCGCGGAGATTTGCGGTGAATACCTACGCAAAGGCAGTCAGGTCTACATCGAGGGCAAGCTCAAGACCCGGAAGTGGCAGGACAAGGAAGGTCACGACCGCTACACCACCGAGATCGAGGTTTTCCAGCTTCAGATGCTGGGAGATCGAGGGCAGGCAGGCGGTAGCTCAGGTGCGCCATCAGGACAAAAGCCTGCTCCTGATACGACGGCCGAGTTTGAGGACGACATTCCCTTCGCCTTTGTTACAACATTGGCTGGAAGCCTTATGGCCGCTGCGTCTGCGGCGGCTCACCTGCCGGGTATCATCTAATGCCACGGGGACAGGTTAATAGGCTTAATTTCAAAGACGAACAACCAAATTCAATGAAGGAGCAACACCATGGGAACTGATCTTAAAGCGCTGCAAGATAAGCAGCTTTCGCCGAAGGATATCGCGGCATTGCCGCCTAAACAGCAGATCAAGCACCTGCTGGACCGAGCTGGGCCTGTTATCGCCAAGGCCATGCCTAAGCACATGAGCCCAGAACGATTACTGCAGGTCGCAACCACCATCGCGACTACCACCCCAGCGCTGGCAGAGTGTTACCCGCCCAGCCTCGTCGGCGCCATCATGCAGTGCGGCGGCATGGGGCTGGAACCCAACACCGTGCTGGGCCATGCTTACCTGATTCCGTTCAGGAATAAGAAGAAAAACCGCCAAGACGTGCAGGTAATCATCGGCTACAAGGGCCTGATCGATCTTGCCAGGCGATCTGGACAGATTCAGTCGATCGCAGCGCATTGCGTGCGTGCTAACGATCACTTCAGATACCAGTATGGCCTGACCGAAGTGCTTGAGCACATTCCATCCGAGGGCATTGACGCCGGTGAGATCACATATTTCTATGCCGTGGCGCACATGAAAGATGGCGGCCATGCGTTCGAGGTCATGTCCAAGGCCAAGGTCGATCAGATTGCGTCGAACACCCAGTCAGGTGGTAAGTCCGGGCCGTGGAGGGACCACTACGAGGAAATGGGCCGCAAGACAGCCATACGCAGGCTGGCTAAGTTCCTGCCGATCTCAATTGATCTGGCACGTGCTGTGGCGCTCGATGAATCCGCTGAGGATGGCCGTGATCAGGCGCTCGACATGACGCTGGAAGGCGTGTTCGATACCGTGCCAGACGATTCACCAGAGGCAGATTTGCTGGACCCACCGGTTAGTGATGCCAATGGTGAGATATTTGACCCATCCAAGCATAGCCAAAATGCCGATGGGCCTATATTCAACACAGACGGCTCATTCAAGAAGCGTCGTGGCACCGGCCCCAGAGCAGCCGCTAACCAACCAACGGCAGCAGAACCTGATCCGGGCGCTGTGCCAGACAGTGATCTGCCAGACGACGAGTACGAGTACGAGGAAACTGACGACGAAGATGATGGCGATAGCGGCGCAAGCATGCCACCGGCCGATATCGACTCATTCGGAAGTATGGAATAGTGCTTGTACTCAAGCGAATCGCTGGTGAGTCGATCCATATCGGCGAGGCCAACCCTGACGGGTCAATTAACGAACAGACCGCGGCCGTTATCACTATTCTGCCGCCGGATAGTGGTGACGAATCGGTGCGAGTTGGCATCGAGGCGCCCGACAACATAAAGGTTCTGCGCTCGGAGCTGCTGAGCAGGGACAACAAGGGGAACAGATAGTGAAGATTCAACAGGTAACCGCCACCAATTTCTTAAAGCTGCGCGACTTTCAGGTCGATCTGTCAGCCGACACCATTCACCTGTTTTGTGGGCTGAATGAAGCTGGCAAGTCGTCATTTCAGGAGTGCATTCGCTACGGCCTGACCGGTGAGACCGTCAGGGTAACCCGCAAGTCCGACTATCATATGATGGTCAGAGACGGCGCGAAAGAAGGCAAAATACGCATCAAGATCGAGGACCCACCCGCTGTTATTGTACGGGACGTGGCCAAGGGGGGCGGCGACGATGGCGATATCGAAATGCCATTCGGCATCGAGTTTCTCTTGGATGCAACCAGGTATGCGTGGCTGGACCCGAAGAAGCGCCGTGAATTTATGTTCAAGCTGCTTTCTATACGGATTAACCCCGAGGACGTAGGCAGCAGGATGGAGCGCCGCGAGGTCCCGAAGTCGATTGTCGAACAGGTCAAGCCGATGCTGAGGGCCGGATTCGATGCGGCCTGCGGTGAGGCTACCACGAAAGCCGCCAACGCCCGTGCTGAGTGGAAGGGGTTGACCGGCGAGACCTACGGTTCGTCTAAGGGTGAATCGTGGAAACCAGTCGTTGAGCCAGTTGACGGCGCTGAGCTGCTGGCGGCTGAGAAGGAATTGGCTAAACAGCAGAAATCTGGCGAAACCGCGATGCAACGCCGAGGGGTGCTGGTAGAGACCATTAAGAACCTCATTGCATCACAAACACCAGCACCGACAGCAGCCACAGCTAGTGACTCTCAGGAGCCCGTTAAGGCCGCTTCTAAGCCTGTTTACCCCGAGGGGCACACGTTCCCCTGCCCACACTGCGAAAGTCTTGTAAACGTACACATGGGTAAGGTGAGGGGCCTTAGCAAAGCAGATTTACAGGCCGATCCGCTGGCAAAGCCAGTCGTTGCGGCTAAAAAGAAAGTTAAAAAGAAAGTTAAAAAGAAAGTCAGCAAGAAGGTTGCTGCGGCTCGCCCACCAGTGGACCCTGCCGCCGAACCGCGGGAAGAACTAAAGGCGCTGGACTTGGCTATCGCCGATCAGAGAGCCGTTACCAAGGCGGCTCAGGATGCGCTAGATGCGCTAGTGGCGCGTGTGGATGCTGCCTCAAACTCCGAAACCACGACAGCTAAGGCGCTGGCGTTGCATAAAGACGTTGAGAACTGGAAACACGCCGCTGAGCTGCTGGCCCCGGACGGCATACCTGGCGAGATCATATCCGACCAGATCAAACCCGTGAACGACCGACTGCGCAATACCGCGAAACTGACTGGCTGGCCACAGGTTGCGGTGAAACCCGATCTGGAACTCACAGTTGATGGCCGCATATACGGCTTGCAGAGCGAATCGGCGCAGTGGCGTGCTCAGGTAGCTATTGCCGAGGCTATATCCGTGATATCCGGCATTGGCATACTGATGGTGGATCGCATGGACGTGCTGGACGTTGGCAATCGCGCAAAGCTGATGGGGTGGCTGAACGCTGTGCAGGGCGAGCACAACAACATAATTATCATTGGCACCCTGAAGGCAGCACCCAAGATGCCTGCCGGGATTCACGTTCATTGGATGGAAAACGGGGAGATAGCGTCGTGACGGACGAAAAAAATCAAGCACCACCGGCAACAGCCGACGATCGCATGGAGAACGTCGAGAAGATCGAGTACACACGCGAAATGTTCCTGATGGCCATGAGCAGCTTTATCAACATGGCTCAGGGCCTGCGGCACGTGAATACCGAGGAAGTGTCTCGGTGGATGAAAAAAGAAATGACTCCACAGCTGGCTAACAAGGAGTCGCATGAAATGGCGCAGCGGTTTATTGATTTCGTCGACGCATTCCACACGTTGCGCGAGACCCTGAAGATAACAGGCGTCCCAAGGCCTCAACAGGGGCCAGAGTCAGACGCCCCAGTCGTGAAAACAAACTAATCGCGTTGCCGGGGCTGTGGTGGCCTCGGTGTGTGCGTCCTTGCCCTGCCTGCGCTAACCCGTACAGTCTTTCCTCGGCGCAGGTGGGGTTTTTTATGTCGGTTGCCGCAATCGTCGCTCGCGCACGTGATGCTTTGGATCGGCATCGTGGACTTCTTTGGTGACATACAGGCCGGTCACTGCAGACCGGTACACGTAATAATACTTACTTTGTGCCATGGTGGGCTTCCCCTTAACAATCGCCCCTGCGTCGCAGGATGGTGAAAACTTCTTCCTCGTCTGCCAGGTTGTTGTCGCGCCAGTTGTGATCGCGCATCTGGATGCGCAGAAACTCGTCGTAGTACACGTCCATGTCGGTGTCCACGGTTTCAGCCGCATCGCCGGCGCACTTGGCGACCCAGAATATATAGATCTGATCGCGAGCCTCTTTCAACAGCAGCCGGTCGTTGCGAGCCTGCCGGGCCTTGAGCTCAGCCCACAGCAGCCCCGATTCGGCAGCAATCTTTTCGTCAACCTCGTAGGCCATCAGTGGCCGATAGCGACTGATCTCAAGGGTGTTGTAGCCGGTCACGATGGTGACAACCGCCGCCACCGTGCCGGCAACCCACTTGAGCTTAGGATTAACGTCCATTGCTCAATAGCTCGGTTTTCTGTCGCGAGCCGAAGCTGGACCCAAACCAGAACTGCATGATGATCGGAATGTTGACCGTCAGCACCCCAAGCAGCAACGATGCCTCAGCGCGCAGGTTCTCAGGGATGGTGATATCACCTGAGAACAGCGAGTCGAGTATCCAGAAGTAGCCAACGATGAACACAGCCGACAAGATCACCTGCGGCAGCATGTTCTTTTTGGCAAGTTCGCGAGCGCTGGACTGGCCCTGCACCTCGAGGGCGAAGATATCCACATCGAGGCGCTTCATTTCAGCTTCAAGAGCCTGATCAGCCTGTTTTAGCTTTAGCAGGGCATCAGGGTCATGTAGCAGCGCAGCCTCGATAGCGGTTTCCGTAGGATCCACACCGAGCTGTTTTCCGAGAGTATCCAGAGCTATGTTTACCACTGGACCAGCAGGCCCGCCCAGCGCCGTGCCGAGCACCTTGGCGAATGGCAGTACCTTGGTTGCCAGCCGCTTGAAGCTCACTGTTTCGCCCTGAATGTAGAGTACGCAGCCAGATAGCCGACCGCGACAGCGATCACGCTCACTATCTTGGCGTCGAGATCGAACGCATTGCCAACGAAAGTGGCGACTGCAAATCCGATGGCAGCGGTCTCAGCCTTGTATATCTGAATGATGGGTTTGTAGCGCTCTAGGCGCTTGAAAAATGTGGTGCTCATGCTGGTACTCCCTGTTCCAGTAGTGTTGATATCTCATGGATGCCAGTCACATACACGCTCTTTGGCTTCAGCGGCATAATGCGTGGCTTGCGGTACATGGTGAGGACTTCACCCCTGGGTGTACCAGTGGGCGTCCAGCTCACATGTATCCACACCCCGGTTTCGTAAATAATCTGGTCGAACGGGATATCGGTGCAGACGATATCGCGCATGAGCTGAATCAGGCTGCCTTGGCCTGCCACTATCTTGAAGTCACAGGCGCAGCCATCCATGTGCTGCGAATTGGGGCTGCCACCAATCGCCTTGTTCAGCCATTGTGGCCGGTAGCCTGAGCTTACAATGATAGGCTGACCCCATAAGTCACGAATCGGCTGCATGACGTTCTCGCAGCCCCAGCGCAGGTTGGGCAGGATTCCTCGATCTGGAACGACCTCGCGACCCATGCGGGCCGCGGTATCGCTGACCAGCATTTCCTCGAGCGTAAAATTTGCACTCAGCATCATTGTCACAAGCTCCCGTTCTTAATCAGCCAGTTCACTACCCCGGTTGTCGCAGTCGCAATCAGAAAGCTATAGAAGTATTGCCGCTGCTCAATCAACTTAATTTGCGTCCACAGCTTAGCGATCATCTTTGCATGATCAATAAGCGCAGAATCGTGTTCTGCCTGCTTGCCAACCAACCAACGGCGCCAGGTTGCAAACCCACCGTTATCGCCCGCCAAGTCAGTATGTTGTTTATCTTCATTCATTAACTGGCCACGCCATGCCGCCAACCCCTATAATTTTTCCGGTGTTTGAATAAATCGGCCACTTCCTGCATTGGCTTGCAGCCCAGCGCCCTTCCCGTGGATGAAAAGATTTCATGGGCGGGAAGGTAATCGGACGTTTTTCGCTAATAACCTGCAGATCTTCCCTGCGCAGCTGCTCGGCATCTTCCTTAGAAAAAACATCGTAATCAGTCCGGCCTTCGTAGGTGTCGGCAGGGATGCCGAACGCATCAACGTGAGCATCCGAAATCATAATCATCCGACCTGAACCGTCCGAGTAGTCCTTAATCCACTGAACTATTGGGCACTGGTGAAAGTTCGACCGATACCACTGTTCCTCACGCTCGATCTGATTGGTCAAATCGATGATTTGTCCCATCGTTGGGGCTATGCTGGGCCTCTGCGCGGCGCTCATTGCTTGCTAACCTCCTTGCTGGTGAATACAGACGCTCGTTCCTCTGCCAATTTTTCCAGCTTGGCCGTGGTGTCGCGCATTGATCGCTGATATTCGGCATTGGAAATCAGGTTACGGTCGCGATCTCTGGCTGTCTGTCTGATCTCAAATTTCAGGGCCCGTTCAGTTCTATTGAATTCCTGCGCTCGGTAGCGGAAGTTGACGCTCGGGTCCTGCGGGCTGACCTTGAAGCCTAAGCTGGATGCAAGCGCCTGTGGCACCGAGTAATCGCGGCCCTGCGAATCTCTGCCGCCAGTGCCTGCCCGCCACAGTTTTTCCTGATACCAGCTGCCCGGCACAACTGGGTTCGACGGCATCCATGATCGATAGATGAAGCCGCCAGTGCCCTTGAATTGCTCCCAAACAGTGTCAGTGGTCCGGTTAGTGATCTCCTGACCGCTGAACGCCTGCTTGTTGGTGAATATCTCGCCGGCAATCATTATGGGCCCGCCGAACTGCAGCCAAGCCGGTATTGGAACTGACGAGCTGCCCATGTTCATATCAAACACGTCACCAGCTGGCACCCAGCGGCGAATGTCGAGGAATATAGCTTCGTCGCCATCATTGAATGGGGTGCGCATCATGCGAGGCACGCCAGGCATCCAGACAGACCCGCGCTCTTGTGGTCGTAAGCTGCGACGTTCCTCGTCCTCGTCGCCGCCAGTGACCGCATAAGCCAGTGCATTCGCCATTTCGGCCAGCACCATGTACTTGGCCATCTTCCACGGTCGGCGTGCGATCGCGTCGGCAATGGCCGGGATGGCTCGATAGCTGTACGACAGGAACGGCAGCACGCTGCGACGAGCTGCATTCACCCACGGCGCCCGTATGTCGTAGTTCAGGAACTGCTCACGGGCCAGCGCAGCAGCTTCGTGGTCGCTGTAGCCCCTGCCCTTGAGCGATATAAATGTGGCCATGCGGAAAACTTCATCTTCCATCCGATAGATATCAACGCCTTTTTCGTCCCAGTCTGATATCCGGTTGCCTGCCTCAGAGAGCAGTCTCGCGAACTGATCGGCGAACCTGAGCTTGCCGCTGAATCCGTCCCAAACGTCCTTTCTGGCTTCGGATTCCATCTTTTTCAGCATCGGGTCCAGAACCTCACTAACCAGATCGGTGTCAGCAAACGAGTGTCCGAAGGCGCCATTATGCAGGGCCTGCTGGTAGTTCTCGTCCTGCGCCCGGTACGACTTGAGGCCGCGGAACAGATCGCGTGCATTCACGTCGATCAGGTCCATTAGGATCAGGTTGGAAATCACGTTATTGGTATGCACGACCGGGTTACGGGCGGTCTTGTTGAGCTTCCATTGCTTTAATATGCTGTTCCACGTGCCGGGGTTCTGCATTTTGTCGAGTTCGTTAATATCTCGCCAAATCTCGGCTTGCACATACCTGCCAGCCAGATTGCCCCATTTCTTAACGCCACCGGTCTTGGATATCGTGGTATTCGGGACCAGCGCCCACTCATAGCCAACAACACTACGGGATGCGGCATTAGGCGGCGCGATTGTGGCTTCCGGTGGCGTCGAGTCCTCTGGCCACGTCCACTTTGAATTGGCGGCAATGTCGTTAAAGAACTTGGCGCTGCTGAGATCACGTGCAAGCACGTGGAAGGTTTTGGCAATGGTGTAGCGAGCGTCCATGATCTCGCCCATGGCCGTGCGTTCTTCTAGCGTATAGTCGCGCCACAGCGTTAGCTGGTTACCTTTGGTGCCGCGAATCTCGTAGTTCCCCTGATTCTTGTAATCAGAGTACCTACGCGGAATCGCCACATCGGCCGGCCAGTACACACGCTCTTTCAGCCTGGTAGGTGGCGAGCCATCCGGCATGTCAGGCAGCTTCTCTACGCCTTCGCCCTTGGTACGCAGATCATCGAGAATGATTACGCGCCGAGTCAGCAGCGTTGGATCCGCTTTCGGACCCTTTTTCACGCTCAGCAGCTTGTCTGGGAAGTGCCGCAGCAGGCGATTCTGTGCCACGGTCAGGAATATGCCGCGGCCCTTCAGTTCGTCGCCCTTAATCTGGTGGCGCCTGCCACCCATCATCTTACCAATGGCCTTGGCTATGTTGCCCTGCGAGTTTTCGTGAATCTCATAAACCCGATGCAGGTACGAACCTTTGTTGCGCTCGTAGCTATCGCGGCTGATCAGGCCCATTTGTACGGCTTCCAGGCCGAGTTCGTCGATGGTCGAGCGCACTTCCTCAGCCAGCCCGTTCCACTCAGCATCGGTTATTACTGACTCGTTGCCAGCCACGTCCTGACCTGTCAGCATTTTGTGTATAGCGACCCACTCGGCCTCATTTTCGACGTGCTGGCCGATCTGCTGGATGAACTCAACGCCTTTGGATTCCAACAAGCGTCGATCAGCGATGATCTCAGCCTCTCTATCGATGAACTCCTGATCGAGCCCGAACCTGTCGACCATGCCATTACGCACTTTCAGCAGGTATGGGTTCAGGAACGCCATTTTGCCGGTGTCCTTGAACTTGGATTCGGTGAGTATTCGCTTAGCAGCCGGGCTCGCGACTTCTGCGCCCCAGCGCCACTCACCGCGGTCGTTCACCAGCCCCATCGCCTTAAATGGCAGCCGGATTAACCGGTCAACAACCTGCCCGCCACTGCTTTTGCTTAGGTTGGTGACCGCCGCTTCCTGCGCTGTCGTTATCTCTGACTTGTATTCGGATTTTTCTTCGCCAACCCGATCTGCCTTGGCCTGTCGCATAGCTGGCGTTTCGACGCGATACCTAATCGCCCCATATTCCAAATCGAGCTTGTCAGCGCGGGTATAAGCCCGACGCCGATTCTTGTAATCAGCACCAACCTGCTGGCCGGTCTGGTTGTCTATAATCCGATACACCGGGGCCTGTTCTTCTGTAACAGTGGTGCGATCAGCCTGATCCAAACCCAGATTCTCGGGACTGGCCTCTGGCTCAATGAATCCGCGAGTCTCTGTCATCATCGACTTGCCGGTGGTGTCTACAATATCCTTGAGCACGCCACGCTTCATCAGTGAGCGAGCCCAGCGTGCTGATGCTGCCGACTGACCAGTGCGCTTGGACGCATCAATCACAGTGCTGTCAGCACCCACAATAAACAGCCGACCGGCACCGACGCTAACGCCCCACTCCTGCATGCGCTTGGCGACCTTGCCACGTCCTTCGGCGTTGTATAGCTCGGTTTCGTGGATCTCGCCTAACGCCCTGACATTACCTCTGGCGCTGGTGGCAACAATAGTGACCCAACCTTCACCCTGGCTGATCATCTTGCCAACACGGGCGGCTGCCTGCGGGCTGTCGATCAGATATCCCAATGCCTTATGCGGCTTGCTGGGTGTCAGCAGTTTGTCCTCACCCCAGTCGCGCTTAACCACCTGACTGGTTTCCTTGGACGACCCCACAATGCCGTATTCGTTGCTGTTGACAATGACGTGCTCGAGGTCGATGCCATCAGCTTTAAGCGCCACGTTCACAGCATCAGTGATCCGAACGTCTGAGCCGGATGCTACTGCGTTGCCGGATGGGTGGTTATGCACCATCCAGACCTTTGCAGCCCCGAACTTCTTAGCCTGCTCACCAACCCAGAAGGGCCCTGAGCTGCCCATGGGGAATGCCGCAGACGAGCCTGGCAGTCGCGAACTCACGCCCACTTGCCCCAGCACCTTGCCCTTGGCGTCAGTAAAGAAGTAGCGCAGCGTCTCATAGCGCGGGTCGCGGTACACCTGCGCCAGATCAGCCAGTTCCTCGGTGTTTGTTATCGTCTTGCCGACGAGTGAGACTACCTGAGTGTTAATCAGCTCGGCGTTAATCGCAGATGCCACAGTTTTAATGCCACGGGTTTCGTCTTTTTTGGCGTTCGCGGCTGACTCGTTGAGCAGTTCGTTGCCCATTTGCCGCTGTTCTGGTGTCGCATTGTCTCGCCCTGGCTGGTATTCCTTGGATTTTTCGGCAATCGAGCCCGCAGGTGCGACTTCCGCAGCAATATCGCGGTATTCAAGAATTGTCTTGAGCACCGCATGGGCCTGTACTGGCTCTGTTGGCAAAAAGAAGCGGGTCTCACTTTCAATAACTTCTGCGGCAGCACCATTGTCCACCCACGAACCTATTTCAGCCCTGTCCTCGCCCATGCTGGGGCCTTTGATCTCAATTCGGCGTTGTTCGTTGACAACGACCGTCTTGATTACCCACCGATTTGCGAGCCTGAACTCCCAGTTCTGCTTGAGCTTCTTGAATACGTTGGCCGGGCTTTTGTCAATCTTCGCGCCGCCAGCATTTAGGTTGTTGAGGGTTTCAACCAAGTCTTGCTGCTTAACAATTCGACCAATTATGCGGTCCATCGAGTCTGTGACCGTGCGGTACACCAGAGGCTTGCTGACGATCTTCTTCCACACGGAAAGCACGTCGCCAGTGATCATGTTGTACTTGCGTGTTTGCGTTTCTGGCGCGGCCGTGGTCTCGGCTTCCCATAGCACACCAGCCTCAGCCGGAGTCAGCTCGAGGTATGCGCCTCGATACCCTTTGGTCTGAATATCTGCCTGTGGGAACAGTGGCTCATGGTCTGCCCGGATGCCAACACGGCGATACATCGGTGTTCTGCCGCCAGCCTTATCAACCCGGTCGTTGGCCGCAAATATCGCATACACCCGTTTCGATCGTTTCTGCTGAATGAACTTGATGAACTTGCCGGTCGTGCCGTAAACCCTGTCAATCACATCGCGGATCGAGTTGTATTCAACGGGATCGGTGACTTCGAGCTGGACGTACTCTGCCACCGAGCCGCTGTTTGGGTCTTTATAGACCTGCTCTCGATGGACTGCTTCAACTGACTGGCCCCGGATGGACTCAATTCCAGCGTCGAAGGTGCCCTCAGCCTTGGCTATCTCAACCGACTCCACAAGCCGTTCTTCAAACAGCTCAAAGTATTTATCCTGTCTGGCAGGGGCCGTTGCCATCAGTCGGTTTAGGAACTGCCCGACCGGCGGGAAGTTTTTAGCCTGATAACCGGTCAGCGGGTCGTACCCTGATTCCAGCTTGTCGAGGTCCAGCCCCAGCTCGTCCTCAAGCTGCTGGCGCGTGAAATAATCGGCGTTGATTACGGACTGCTCGAGCTTCCACGCCTTGATGTTCGAGCGAAGATTGTCAGCCCGCTCTCCGGCTGCAGTCAGGAGATCTCGCGACTGAGCTTTGATTTTGCTTAACTCGTCGAACGCCGCGTTGATGTTGTCCTGTAGTTTTCTTAGCTGAGTAACTGCTTCGCCATCTGGGGCCAGGTTGCCTTTCAGTATGTCGGTGATAACACCATTAAGCGCTTCGCGGGCATAGGTGGTCTGCAGGTTGTCCTCTGCCGTAAACACCCCTTTCCTGCCGGTATCCCGAGATCCCCCGGTCAGTGCGCCAACCTGATCGAGCTTCGCAGAAATGGCCGACGTAAACCGTTTCTGCGACTTGAGGTTGGTTTCAACAGTGATTATCCGCGGTGCTTGCTTTTGATTCGAGCGATGGCTTCTACCAAGGCCCTGCAATACCCCAAGCACGTCATAGCCCATTTGCAGGCCATAGTGATTTCGTTTGCGTTGGTTTATTCGCTTCAGGTCAGCATGGTAGTCAGCCCCAGTGCCACCGGCGGCAGAGAACATCAGGAACCACTTTCTGCCGTCCATAAAAGCGTTGATTTCGCTTTCGTTGGAAGGTTTGGCCTCGATAATGGTGTTCCCGTTGGCGTCGCGGCGCAGACGGGTTTTCCGGCCAGTGACCTCAGCCCCAATATCCGCACCTAATCGCGGCTTGCCATCAATCATAAACGTGTGATTGAGAAGCTGATCCAGTGGGCCTTCAGGCAGCGACATAGAGCCACGAACCTGCTCGATCAGCCTGTCCCGAGCCTCTACATATTCCTTAACCTCAATGGGCTTGCTTACTTCATCCAGCACCTCAACCATGACCCGCTTGCCTTTAGCATTGCGGCCAGGCTGCAACTGAGTGACAGGGTAAAGCGCCATGATCGCATCGACCATGGCTTCCTCGGCCGACAGCCCAATATCGTCCAGAGCGTCTTTATTTTCCAACTTGTCGAGCGCCTTCGTCTGATTGGCTTCGTTGGTATTAACCAGTTGAACAACAGCGACTTCGCCCGCATCAAACCTTTTTTGCATGTCAGCGATCATGCTGGGGGTCTGCATCCCGATCATAATTCTGCCGAAGAACCGGAGCTGGAAACCCCACGTCTGGCTGTTGATCTTGCCCTTCCACTTTTCTTCTTCGTTGTGGCCGCTTAACTGTCCTGCGGCAGTCAGGGCCTTGCGAACCGTGTGAAAGGCATCTACCGCAGCCTGATATTGTGCAGTGTCTTGCGGAGTGAGGTCGTGACTGACAGAACCCCGCTCTACATCGCCCATCGAGATCGTGCGAGCCATGTAAACGCCGCGGGCCTTCATGTTCTGAGCAATAAGCTCCATGGCCTGAACGCCACCCGCTTCGATTTCACTGATGAACGCATTGACTGTGGGAAATTCTGTACCGCGACCCCATAAGCCCAGTCGTTCCAGATACGCCATGTTGTGAACGTCTGCCGCCGCTGTGGCCGAGACATACACCACACGTGCTTTTGGAAGTCGTCGAGCAAGCTCCATGCCGGCAGTGGCAGTGTCAGATGGTGGGCCACCTTCATTAGTGGCGTTTTTCATAATGTGAGCTTCGTCAAACACAAGCATCCCATCGAAATCTTCACCAACCCACTCAACGAGCTGATCAACCTTGGTTCTGACTTCAACCTCTGGTTTTTCGCCTGTCAGATTAAGAAATCTCGTTGGTACGCTGATCGGTTTCGTCTGGCCGGGGAATCTGACCTGCGCTGCTTTAGCGTTAGCCTTTGCGCTTCGGGCGATCTTGCCAACGGTCCCTTCGGGCAGCCCTTCTTGCGCACGGCCCACCGTGACCTCTCTGCCGACAACATATTCCGAGTTGTTCGCCTTGATCTTCTCGCCCTGTGATGTGCCCAGGCCCGAATAAGTCCCGAAAACAATTCCCTCGCGGGTGCTGATGGTGTCGCCTATATCCATCACAGACTGCAGCTCAGCAGGCATCAGATCGCCAATACCCATTTCGTCCATGTCGCTATTGAACTGGCGCAGCAGATCGTCTTTCATGCTGATGTAGATTGCTTTTTTCCGGCCTTGGCGCCAGCTATCCACCATCATTGCAATCAGCTCACGGGTCTTACCAAACCCGGTGCCATCGCCCACCAGAAAGCCTTTGCGATATTCAGTGATCTGATCCGGCTCCATTGGCAGCATTTGGCTGTGAGCATGGCCAGCCATAATGACCGGCTCTAGCTGAGCATCGGAAACCGCGCCGCTGGCAATCATTTCAGGTGGCAGGTCTGGCACAAAGTCTGTCTGAGGCGGCAGAACGTCAGCCATGGCCTGAGATTCGTCCAGCTTGCCGGGGTGGGGCTGTGAACCCTCTACTGTCAGGGTAGGTTTATACAGGCCAAACAGGCTCTCTGAGTCACGTGCTGCCTGTGCTAAGGCGGCATCTGGGTCTTGCTCGGGATCAACGAGCGGGGCCTTTGATGTCGTGGCCGGTTCGATTCCTTCCTGCTCGGCGCGCTTCGCATCGGCGGCTTTCCTTTCCGCGTCGAGTTCTGCCTTCCAGTGGCGCAGGTAGGGGATTTTGTCGCGACCGTACTTCTTGATAACGTCCACGGCAAGCATCTTCACAGCCGAGCCGCGCTTCAGTCGCTTAGACGGATCTGATTCGCTTTGGCTTTTTAATTCCCGTTCTTTATATTGTTTGAGTTTCTGATCGAGCCTCGGCCTGAGCTTTTCATAAAACTCAGCGTTCAAGCCCTCTGGGAGCTTAACTTCGGCCAGCGAATAGAGTGCTGGGTTTTCGTTTACGGCATCGTTTGCATCAGAATTGTCGCCGAGCAGATCATCAAGATCGCTCCAGTCGTCAATTTCGTCGCTTACTGGTAATTTTCCACCAGTTCGGCCATCCGGCTGTGCAGCGCTTCCAGTATCAGGCTGCCCTTCGCCTGCAACCCCTTCGCTCGATTCATCTGTTGCGGTGTCACCAATGTTGTTTCCGGCCCCAGACCCAGCATTTGCATCTGGATTTCCGGGCTGCGACCCGCCATCTGTTCCAGCATTTCCTGTTGCTGTTCCACCCGGCTGGACCACTTCATTCCCGCCAGTGCTTCCTGTGCCAGTACCACTACCGCCAACTGGCCCGCTGGCAGGTCTATCTTCGCTTCCTTCAATGCTTTCGCCGCCAATCGGTTGATTGACTGTCGGTTTACCACTTTGGAATCTGGCATTACGAACTCCTAGATATCGCTCACGGCTGTCGCCTTCCTCAATTCTTATTTGTTTGCGGCTGGCCGAGTCGAGCAAATTTTCTACGGTTGAAAAAGTCCCGCTTGTTGCATTCCCATAGTAATACACTTCGCCCAGCGGCGGCTTGTCGATTACAGCTATAACCGAATCAGAAGGCTCGCCGTTTTTGACATAATTAGTGAATTTAACGTCCACCCCCAGCAAGGTTCCGGCTTTAGCGGTGCCGGGAAGCTGGGCCACCAAGGGTATTTGGGCCTTTTGGCGATTAAATTTGCTCCAGAATTTATGCGCTTTTGGCTTTGATCGAGCCATTTGCGGGCCAAGCACCACAACCAAACGCCCACCCGGACGCAAAGCGGCGTAAGCAGCCTCAACATGAGCTGCTGACTGCTCCACAGTGTTCTCAACAGGTGGGTTTATTAGGATAACGGATGGTTTTATCTCGGTCAGCGCGCTCTCAGCATCAGCGGCGTTTTCACTCGACACTGACGCATACCCCTGCTGGGCGAGCGTAGCCAGGTTCCGTAAGCCAAGGTCATTGACATGGACATTCTGTGTCTGGGTTAGCGCCAGCGTTCCCAGTGTTCCGGTGCCCGCAGACGGATCCAACACAACATCGCTTTCAGTGATGCCGGCCAGTTGGGTCATAGCAAACGCAATGCTTGGCGGTGTTGATCCTCGGCGACGTTGATCCAGCGCAGCCCGCACCTTTTCTGGCGCCACGGGCAGATCGCGCTCAATTCGTTGCAGCGTCTTTATGCTACTTGGGTTCTCGATAAGAATGGTGCCGTTGTCAATTAACGACGCCACGTATCGGGCAACGCCTATATCCAGCGCCTCAAAGGCATCCACATCAGTGTAGGCGCCCTTGGCTCTGGTGCCGCCGAATACCTCGTCGGCTTTCTTGAAAAATTCCTTAATGTCGATCGGGTTTTCGGTGCCTACTTCCTGTTCATAAAGCCCAGATGGCAGCAGCGTATCGGCAACAAAATTAGCCAGCTTGCTAATGCCGGTGAAAACCGGGTTTTCCTGCAGCTCGGCGGCCGCATCATCGGCTGGGTTTGTGGTCTGCTCAGGACGTTCTGGCTCCTGATCTTCCTCTGATGCAGCTTGCTCAGCATCGTCCAACATGTCGTCGAACTCGTCGGGGGTCATGTCCTCAATGTCTTTGCCAACACCACGAAGATCATCCAATGCGGCTTGTTGCGCCTCTTTTTCGGCCTGCTGTTCAGCCGCGATTCGCTCAGCCTCAGCATCAGCCGCTTCCTGTCGCTCTGCTACGAGTTCTTCCACTCGGGCAGGCAGATCGTTCAGCACTTCATTCAGGCCATCTATGGTCTCCTGATAAAGACTCCTGATGTCCTTGAGCACGGCCGCTTCGTCGATCACAACCCGATTGTTTTCATCCGACGACATGTGCTTGACCAGCACGTCGAAGGCTTTATTCATGTTCTGGCGTTCTTCAGCTCTCGCGTAGGGAATGAACGTGCCGTTTTTTGTGTAGCCTACGGTTTTCCCATCAGCAACCCAGTCAGAGACCAGATACTCATTCCGGGTGTCGCCCTTCTGCATGGTGTCGTACACCCACGCCTCGAAGGCCCTGGCAAACAGCTCTCTGTCGTTGCCCCAGTATTTTGCGTTCGGGTGGCTCTGCGCCTGCATGAAGTAGTCGCTTGCCGGGAAAGCCTGCCAACTGCCAAACTGCATGATGTCCATGTTGTGCTGTGTATTGGTGATTTCTTGCTTGGCTTGCTCGACGTAATAACTGGGGGCTTCCCACTTACCGTCCTTGTTCTTGCTCAGGCCGCGCAAAAGGGTCCGATCAACACTTTGGAGAACCCTGAGCAGGATTTGATCGTGGTCCAGCTCCCGCTTCAGCACCGACAGCAGCACTTGAATGCCCTTGTTTCTGGATGCGCCTGGCTGAGCCCCGTTTTCGTTAAGGTTCAGGTAATCCAGCGAGTGACCCCACTCATGGGCCACGGTGCCATCACCGTTGTCTCGGGTGACGTTTATCACAGCAACTCTGCCGCCGCTTGGGTGCGGCGTGTTGGGTGAAAAGTGGGCCGCGTGACGCCCTTGCCCAAGCGCACCGAACGCAAAGTGCATCAAGCCATTGTGGCTGAATGACTTGTTGGTCAACCCGAGCAGCTTCATCAGGTCGCTAAACGCTCTGGACGCAGCCGTTACATGGAATTCTTCTTTGGCCCCACCAACCCAACCGCCAACGGTAATATCTGGCAGGCCGAAGGTTTCTTTCAGGGCTTGCGGGGTCGGCTTTTTCTTGCCAAGCGCATCCTCGTTGTTGGCAAACTCCATTTCCTCGACAGGCTTGCGACTGTCTGAGCGTCGCAGTATTTTTTTCTTGGTCTCGGACTCGTCGTATTCATCGCGAATCGCATTTTTGGTTGACTGCTTATCTTTCTGGGCAGTCCAGCCGTACCTGAGCTGCAACCAGTTGATTGAGTACGGCACCCGCGCCTTGCCTGATTTGGTGGCGTGATTCTCAACAGCAAAGCTCTCGATGGCCTGCATGGTCGTGGTGATGTTTTCTGCTTTCGACACCACCTCACCAAGTTGTGCAATCTCGTCTATGTATCTGCGGGCTGCAGCGCGAACCAGCTTCTTTACGGCAAGCAGCTCGGCTTTATTTGTGTTGGCAATGACCTCTTGCCAACTGCCATAACCGTATGACCGAAAGGCTTTGTCGCGAGCAAGGAAGTCACCGAAGCTGTCCAGTTCGTCGCGAACTTCAGCAAGCAGCTTCAGTTTGCCCGGGGTGCCCTTCTCGCCGGTGAGATCATTGATGTTGAACAGTTTTGCTCGGTTCGTTGCGGTGCCAATGGCTTTAATGAACGAGGCATAGTCACCGTCAGCAGCTTTGACTGCGTTGCGATAAAGCTCATACCATCGACGCAGCGAAACGCCCGTTGACCCCTTCTTGCCACCGGATCGTTTGCCGGATGCTTTACGGGCCTTCTCCCGCATGATGGCCATGCGAACAGCCTGGATGAAGTCAGCGTTGTCGATAACCGCAACTACGCTGTCCTCGACGTAGGCGATTAAATTATCATCTGCACTGAGATCAGCCTGCAGCCTACCAAGGGCAGTCTGGAACATATTTTTCACGACGCCAGGGAATTCATGCTCCTGAACCTCAAGCGACTCTAAGCCCATCTGGCTGCCAATAACCCCCCGGCTCATGCTATTCAGGATGCTCTGAGCTTCCCGCTGCTGCGCCGCGAACGCTCGCTCGGTCTCTGCGGCTTCCGCTTGAGCCACGTTGATTACATCATCCACCGCAATCCGCAAATCGCTAATGGCCTGCTTCTGCTCGTCGGTGGCGTCCTCTGGTATCGGCTTCAACAGCTCGTCAGACGCCTCTTTGAAAAGGGCGCGAACATCCACCTCGGTATCGCCCTTTCTCATGGCGGTCAGCACCTTGTTCAGCGCTTGTTGCGCGGCAGTATATCTGGGCCGCACGTCTTTGGGCACTCGATAATCGCCGTACATGTTTTGCGCAAGATCGCTCAGCGCACCTCGATCGATTGATCGCAGCAGCGTCCGTTCTGGGTTCCTGCCTATGTCGCCGAATTTGAGACCCTCGATCGGCGCATCCTTGGCGGCCTTTGGCTTCTTCGCCTTTTTCTTAGCGGGTTTCTTTTTGGTTTTGCCGGCCTTGCCACCAGTGGGTCCGGTGGTTTCCGGCTGCTCTGCCTCGGGTTGCGACTCGGCTTCCGGTTCTGTGGCTGGCTCTGGCTCTGCATCAGGCTCGCTTTCGGCCTCGGGTTGCGACTCGCTTTCCGGGGTTGTTTCGCCACCGGTAGGGCCAGTGGTCTCAGGGGCCTCAACATCAGGCTCAGCAGCGGTCTCGCCGCCCGTTGGGCCGGTAGTTTCAGGTTTTGTAACCTCGGGCTTGTCAACCTTGGTATCCCTGCTGATCTGTTCGTTCACCCTGGCAAGCTGGGCCTTGGCACCGTTCAGAGTCAGTTCAACCAGCTTGCGCTTCTTCGGATCGGTCTGAGTCGCCAATGCTGCTTCAAGCTCAGCAATCTGAGCGGTCAGCTCGCCAGCACGTGCCTGTGGATCAGCAAGGTCCTCTGTGCCGGGGGCAGGCTTGTCACCAGTCTCGCCATCAGGGGCAGTAGTTTCTGGGGCAACGCCGGTATCACCGCCGCTTGGTCCGGTGGTTTCCGGCTTGGCAACGGGTTCTGGCAGCCCGGCTTCTGCCTCAGCTTCATCGAGCATTTGGTCGAATTCATCAGCCGACATATCCGCAACGTCTTTGCCTTCGGTTGCTTCGGCTGCTTCGGCGGCGTCCAGCTTTTTATTTACATCAGCCAGCGCCCGCCGTACCGAGTTGTCTGGGTCTGACTTTTCTTTATCACTAAGGGTTTCAAAGTCCTTGACGATCTCGTCGCGGATCTCTTTCAGCTCAGCGGCAGTGGCCGGTTCTTCAGTTACTTCCTGCCCGGGTTCTCCTGCCTGATCTGCTGTCGCTGACTCGGCCGTGTCGGCTGCAGGTTCTGTTGCTGCGTCAGCATCTGCGCCTGCTTCTGGTTGTTCGCCAGCCACTGCAGTGGTGATATCGGGGCCTGCTTCGCCGGGTCTTGCAGCTGGTCCAGCACCTTCTCCTGTACTCTCGGGTTTAGCTCCGGTCTGCTTAGTCTCGGCATCTTCCTGCTCCCTGGCCGCTGCGGCCACACGTGATTTGTACTGCGCCTCGTAAATTTCGGCGGCGTCAGGGCCAAACTTCTCGTCGATAGCTGCTTTTTCTTGGGCTACATACTCGTCAGTCGTATCGGGGTCGTTGAAATCGCTCTCAGCTTTATCCACAAGCTGTTTGTCGCGCAACTCAACCAACTTGTCGGCCAGCGCCACATTGGTGGTCTCGCCAGCACCCTCGACGATATCCTTACCTTCCGGCCCAAGCGCATCCACCAGCTCGGTGACAGTGGCCTCGGCATCACGTTCCTGCGACGCTTCATCGTCGAGTCGGCCCTGTTCCTCAGCTTCCATTTGCTGAGCGATAGCCTCGTTACTGCGCTTCGGCGAGAACACCTGCTCACCCTTGGCAGCGCGGTCCAGCAGGTCATAGGCGAGCTTGCTATCGTTCGCTGGGATCCACCCGTTCTCGAACAGGTACTCACTCAGACCGTCGAGAGACAGCCCTGAGCCTTTCTGTTCCACGCCATTCAGCGATATGCCGCGAATGTTCAGCGAGCCCTGCGCAGCTTTGTTGCCCTTGAACATGCCGGCGAAGTCAGCCGCAGAATCCTCGCCAGCGACGTTCAGGCCGCCTTTCTTACGGATAACGGTCAGCAGATCGTCGGCGTCTTGGTCAACGGTCCTTGCCAGCACTTCTTTTTGCGGGCGCGTCAGTTTTTCCTTGCGGCCCTCGGCCTCAGCTGCCAGCACTTCCCGCTGCGCCTGCAACGCGAACTTAACGGTGTCGTCGGTAGCGCTTGCTATCGCATCGTCTACAGCCTGCAGACGTTGCTGAATAGGCGCCTCAACCGGTGGCTCGATTTTGGCGTTCTCAGCAGCGGCAGCCTGAATAGCGTCCTCGCCGTCCTCACCCGTGTCTGGGTCAGGCTCAAGAATAGTGCCCACAGCTTGCAATGCGCCTTCAGGCACGTTTTCTGGTGTGGCAGCGGGCGCCGCATCCGGTGGGGCGCCAAGGCCGCTCGCTGTTGGCACAATCCCGGCTGGAACGCCATCAGGACCAATAATGCCGCTCGCGGCTTCAGCTGCACGTTCATTCGGACCTTTGGGCCGCATCCCGCGGCGGCCACCAAGCGCGGTAGCCAGTGCGCTGAGCGTAAAGCCGATGATGCCGCCAATCTCGGTGCCTTCTTTGACCCCCTGATCCAGTATCGCCCGGTCGGCGTCGTAGAGCGCTTGGGCGATGGCGTTCTGCCCGGCCCCCTGCACGAATTCCTGTATGCCTTCTTCCAGCGTACCCTTGAGGCCTTCTTTCAGGATGCGGCTGACCTGCCCGCCGCTACCCTTATCGAGTCGATTCAGCACACGGCTGATAGGCACTGCCTCTGTGAGGCCCAGCCCACCATTCAGCAAGAACGCCTCGTACTTGGCTTTGGCGTCAGCACCGCTGCGCTCTGCGTCACGTGCGCCTTCTACAGCAGTGGCAGCAAAGCCCAAGGCCCCGGTTGACAGCAGGGCCGGAATCTTCGCTGCTGCCCCGGCCATACCACCCGCCAAGAAGCCGCCGGCACTACCAAATCCCTCGGCCAGTTTCTGTGTAAATTCTTCCTGATACGCCGGGTTGATCGGAGTTCGGGTAACGTCGCGTATGAACTGCCCGGCCTTGTTGAGCGTGCTGTCTTTGCGTTGCTGGGCGGCTTCGGCTGGCGAGATTACGCCAACAGACTCTCGCTTCAATATCGGGAATTCGGCGATTGATTCTGGCACTGACGCAAGCACGCTGGCAGCGCCACGCACAAATCGGCCACCAGCTGACTTCAGTCGACCGGCTTGGCTGTCCTTGACGCTCATGGCGGCGCGGCTGAGAATGCCGTCTACGTCGTCGTCGGATATCCCCTGCTTAGCCCTGACAGCATCAAGCCCGCCTGCTGGCTTTGTGGCCCTTGCATCGGTTGTTCGCTGAGCGGCGCGGCTGAGAATACCGTCAATCGCAGTCGGGTCAATTGGAGTGGCCAAGCGTTATTCCTCTGGGTCGCGTTTGGCTTTCTGTTCACGGGCCCGCTGCAATGACAAGCTGATCGCGTTCGTATAATCCTCTGCTGAACCACCATCGCCGACAAAATTAGCCGCTTCAGCGATGATTGACTGATATTCATCGTCTGCAAAGCCCTGCGCCAATTTCTGCACGTTGGGGTCGCCACTATTGAACAACACTTCCGCAGAAACCTTATCGACAATAGCGATATCCTCGCCCTTTTCGCCGCCAACTGTCTCGGTCTTGAGTTTGACGACTTCGCGGCGATCGCTAAGCGGTGTAATTACAGGGCCAAGATCAGTGAACGAGGTCTTGCCGTCAGCGCCTACTCTAGCAATTGAGCTGATCTGCTGGCCGTTTACGGTGCGCTGCACCAGCTGGCCCGAGTTGTTCGCTGCAGTCTGACGCGCCTGTGCATCGGCTTCTGTGGCCGCCAGCTCAATCGATTCCGCTCTGGACACCCCGCCTTGGTTGAATATCTGCTGGGCCCTTGTGTCACCGACTGGGCGCTCGATACGCCCGGTTTCTTGGTCAACCAGCGACCGTTTGAGGCCTCTGATGATCTCGATCTGACCCTCTGGCACTGACGGGCCATCGTCGCCTTCCTGAAATTGCGGCGGCCCCGCAATCTCTGTGTCCCGCGTGTTGCCGTTGGCGTCAGTGGCGCTGCCAACTGGTTGCGAAATCTTGTTTTCCCGGGCGCCCTGACCGTCAGCGCTTGATAGTTCTGCAGGTGTCTGTGGGCCTCTGCCTGCAATGTCTGCGACCGCTGTATCAGGCAGCAAGAATGAAGTGGCGGCGTCCACAAGCCCGCCGGCAGCCCTTCCCAATGTGTCCTTTCCGAACCCAAGCACAGTGTCTAAACCACCACGGACCCCTCGGCCTATCGACCCGGCTACGGTTTTATTTGCGTTGGCAAGCGAGCGATCCGAAGCATCATATTGCGCACCGATCGCGCCAGCGTCCTCAAATGTCCTGCGTATGGCTGCATCAGTCTCAGGCAGCGCCCGCTGAATAATGTTCTTACCACGCTCGCCGGCATTGACAACAGGCGGCGCAGGGGCTAACTGAGGGATAGGTGGTGGCGCAATAGCTGAGGCTGGTTCAAGCGGTGGCGCAATAGCTGAGACTGGTTCGGCAGCCGGTTCAGGCGCCCCAGCAGATGCCGGGTTTCCAGCAAAAAAGTTGCCAAGGCCATCACTGATGTCAGAGCCTATTTCTGCAATTCTGCTCCTGATGCCGTTAGTGCCAGCCGTCAGGCGCAATGCTTCGGGGCTGCCGATTGCAGGAATGCCACGACGAGCAGCCTGAGCTTCAGGCGGTTGCTGAACAGGCGCAACCCCGCCAACAACAGCTGGCCGCGACTGAACCTGCGCCTTTCTCGCTTCCTGCGCCTTTATAGCTGCGCGCTGCTCAGGGGTGATGCCGCCTGGCGGGATAATGCCGCCGCCAGCTGTCACCTGATTCTGGAAATCACCAATTCTGCGGTTAAATTCAATTTCTTCTCGGGTTGGCATGGCTATTCCTTTAGCACTCGTTGCAGGAGCGAATGTTCTGATATATAGAGCTGAGACTGTCCACGCGGCTAGTGCTTTCGCTGCGGTTCCAGCTGCTTGAGTTCGATCTACTGTTACTGTTGACGTTGGAATACGAGTTGACCGATATTGCGGAACTCGCGAGCTGACCCGCAATTCTGGCGCCCTGAATGATCCTCTCACTGAGCAAACCAAGCTGTGCGACCAGTTGATCGCTGGCGATCTTTGCCCCTGATACGTTGGCATTAACCTCAGCTGTGAACCCGTCAATGATGGACGAATAGACCCGCCCTTCGGCTGTGAATCGTTCAGACTCAGCACCAACAATAGCGCTAAAGCCCCTAGTTTCTGCCTCATAAGCAACCGCCTGTGCACGGGTGCGCTCGGCCACAACCTGAGCTGCGGAAACATCGCGGTTGGTGGCTGCCTCAAAAGCATCGACCTCACCGCGGAACGCACCAACCTCGCCCTCGATGCGAGCGGATTCACCTTGTATCTGACCGACGAACGCACGAACTCGGCCCTCGTAGTTCTGGACCGCGACACGGCCCGCCTCAACATCTAGCCGGCCTTCCTCAATCAGTCTTTCCACCTGAGCGCGATAACTACCTACGGACGCCGTTAGCACATCTACAGCTGCCTGCACGCGCCGCGATTCGGCTTCAACATCAGCGCCGTACTTGGATATGTTGGCGCTGTAAACGTCGGTTTGCGCCTTGAGGTCAGCGATAAGGCCGCTCAGCGTGGCCTCAAACGCAGATATCTCAGACTGATAGCGTTCAATCTTGAAGCGCTCGGTGTCGATCTCCTGCGACTTGACCGCGATTTCGGAGCTTGCCAGCGCAGAAAAAGCGTCGACTTGGCTGCGATAAGCGTCCACCTGACTGCCGAACACATCAACCTTTAGCCGCTCGGCATTGACCTTCGTTTCATACACGTCGGCCTCGATCGCACGGGTACGAGACACCGCAGCATAGGACTCAATGATCGCCCTGAACCTCTCCAACGTGGTGCGGTTCTGATCAATAAATACCTTCGACCCCTCAAGCTGGGAGCGATACAGCTCATGGGTGGCGTTGAAAGCGTCGATCTGAGCGCGGTATAAATCGATATCCGTGCCGTTCAGCTCTGCGATCACCCTCTGGCCTTCCAGTTGGGTCCGGTAAACCTCAAGCACTAGCCGCTGTCCATCCAGCAGCGTTCGATACACATCGGCCTTGATTCCATAAGCGGTGACATCTGAGTTATATCGTGCCACCTGCGCCTGAAACACTGTGATCGCCAGCTCTATTGTTGCCTTGGCGGCGTCGAGGGCCCGATTCTGAATCTGGTTGTAAACGTCAACCAACAGCGTCTCGAGCTTAATGCCCTCGGTCATTGCGAAGCGCACGTTCTCAACCTCAAGACGGGCTTCCTCGATGGCCTGATCACGTGACAGGCTAGACAGTTTTTCCTGATTGCCTTGTACGATCTCCTGATCGCGTGCAACTAGCGCGCCAGGCGGCAGCGTAAAGCCACGCGATGCGAATTCCTGATTGGCTTCGTCACGGGCTCGCATGGCCGCGAAGTTCTCGCGCTCTGATGCGCGCTCCCATATTGACTGCCAGACCGCGGCCGCAATGCCCGTGGAGTCAACGCCCAGAAAGTATGCCAGCTTGGCCGTCAGAGAGTCCTGCAGCGCCGACGTGTAGCCCGGGTCAGTGTATGAAAACTCCACGGTCGGATCGGCTGGGCCGCCTGCCAACACCGCGTCAAAGCTCGGATACACCAGCGTCGGCGCAATTGGCAGTGATATGCCGCGCAGCTGCGGCACCGAAGGCAGCGCGGGGGTTGGGCGATTCGGCAGCGTCGGTGGCAAAATGGTCGGTGCCACAGGCGAGGTCCCAAAGTTGAGCACCGGGGCATCTGGGTATTGAATGGTGGGCGCCACGCCTGAGAGCACTGGCAGCGAGCCAAGCAATACTGGGTCGATATCCACCAAAGCCGGGGCATCTGGGGCGGCAGGGAAAGTCGGTAGCACCGGGGCCGTACCAGAAAATGTTTGCATCTGGAAGGTGTCGCCAGTGAACGACGGGGCCGCCAGATCAGGGATTAACGGCGCTGTGTACTGAGCCGGGGCATCTGGGGCAACCGGCAGTGCAAACGGGTCAGAGCTGAAAACAGGCGCTGGCTGCGTGCTAATTGGCGGCAGATCGTCAAAAACAGGCACGGTTGGTGCTGGGCCAAAACTAATTGGGTCGGCATCAAATACGGGCGCGGTGAAACTGCTGAGCTGGGGAACAATTGGTAACGGCCCAAGCTCAGACGCTATGGTATTGAAAAGGTCGATCGCGATGTTGAAAGAATCGGTCGCAAAGGTATTGGCTACCTGACCTTGCGCAGATGCCTCAAGAATTGCGAGATCAAGGGCTTCCTCGTACAGCCGTCTGTCGGTGTATGAGAGGTCTAAAAACTCTTGAATTGTGTCGTCAAAACCGCCTGGAGTGGCTGCCATAGGTATCATCCTTAATACCCGCTCCCCTCAGAGCAGGCGTCAGTGTATCAAGAAATATGTGTTGATGTGAAATTACTTAAATGGTTGTTCTACAAGGTTAATGTAAAAACTCCGTTGACTACGCTGTCCTGAAAGGCAAGCGGCGGGCCGTCAATACGCGCCAGTCCGTCTGCCTTCAGGCCGGCAACATATTGCTGATAGGCCGCCGACAATGGGCAACGCAGTAATGAATAAAACAGGCTGCTAAAATTGAATCCGGTCTGCACAGCTGGCGTCACCAGATAGAATAACGAAGCGCTGCCAACGCTAGTTACGCACCGGTTCGACCAGCCCACAACGCAAACCAGCTGCCCAACACTAAAGCCGCCATCTTCTTGCAACACTGTGCCGCCCGGAACGAACGTCTGGACGCCGGTTGCCTGAGCAACTGCTCCATATCCAAAGGGCTTTGGGTTGCTGCATTGGAGCCCGCCAAAATCATCGCCGACTAGCTGGACATAACAGATGGTGTTGCCTTCGCCCGGGTTCACATTGACCACCCTGGCGAGTTGCCATAGCGCGGCGGCCCGACTATCGACGATGATGCCGCCGCTGATTTCCCAGCAAACCGGATACCACCCCGGCACACCCTGCGTGTTGACTGCCACAAAAAGGTTTGAGAGCGGGTCTGACGGGTCACAAGCTGGCCCGCACTCGTCAAGGTCTGAGCACGTGCCATAACTCTCATAGAGGTCTGCTGGGGCGCCCTTGTCGAAATAGGGCGGCTGGAACAGGGGCTGATCATCGGACGCGCCGGTAACGACGCTCATGTCGCCGGTCTCCACGTTGGCTAGAATAGCGCCCTGAAAATAGCCAGGCCCGCCGGTATTCGGGCCGTAGAAGCCAAACTCGGTGACGCTGGGATCACGATCGCCGCCGAGCGAGATGTTGCGTGGGTTCTGGGCGATTCGGACGTTGTTGCAGGAGTCTCCTACGGCCGTGAGTTCGAGGTCGAGAATCGAGACCCTGGACCTGAACGGCGGGCTTGCCTCGCCTTCGCCATCAGTTGACTCGAATACCTGCCACGCGCTCTTGCCAAGAATAACCCTGACTTCGGTAAGGCAGGTGTCGTCCTCGCAGATGCCGTTGTAGACGTTAGCATATATTTCATAGTTGCCGCCCACGACCTCGCTGGGCCGAACACCCTCTGGCCGCAACGTGTAATCGTTGAAGGTTTGGACCAGCACCGTGTCGCCGCAGCTCCATGGCGCCTGCTCCCATTCGTCAAAGTCGTCGAAATTGATCGGCTCGCTTGGGTCAAGATAAATGGAATAGCACCACAAGCCCTCGTCGTCTCGAACAGCCTGCGGCGGCATAAAGTTTGGCGAGTTTACAAAGGCCCATGCTGGCGCTATCAGCCCGCGAGCCGACACCCCAAAAGCCTCCTGCTGGTCCAGCGTAAATAGCAGGTCGGTTTCGGGCAATGTCTCGGGGTTATCAAATACCTTCTCGGTCCAGTCGTAATAATAATCAGGGAACTCGAGGGATATCCAGTTGAAGCCCACCGGCTCCTGATTGGTGCTCATGCACGACTGAAACGGATCTTCATCCCTGAAATCCTCGTTGGGTGGCTCAATCACGTGCAGGCTAGGAATGTTTGGGTTGGCTGTGGAC
>Ga0307378_10002658_pt1 | contig 26987 bp, 23 predicted proteins | sample UN1MG_FD_202238 | JGI IMG/M metagenome (GOLD analysis project Ga0307378, IMG submission 202238) | Soil microbial communities from Risofladan, Vaasa, Finland - UN-1 | ecosystem: Environmental > Terrestrial > Soil > Coastal area > Acid sulfate soil | place: Finland: Risofladan, Vaasa | collected...
GTATGGGGTAGCAAAATGGAGCATTAGTCATTAATTCCTTTTCTTCATCAATATCAGAAAGAACTACTTCATAATCTAGCTCTTCTAAAAACGTTTTATATAAAGGATAAAGACTATGAGTTAAAAGAGCTCGAGGTACACCTATCTTCTCTTTATTTGGATCCATTGCTTCTAATGGTTTGGCTTCAAGTCCTAAAATAAGTCCATTTCGTTTCTCAACCAAATCCTCTTTTTCAGTGATTTTTTCAGAACCTTTCCAAAGATGCTCATATCTGGTACAACTTCCACCAAAAGCAAATTTACGTCCGCCAACTTCATATCGTTCTATCCTACAATAATTCTTACAGGATTTACAAGTAAAACTTCCAAGATGTTTTAATTTCTCTTTTATCAAAGTTTTCAAGGAAGTTTCTGAGGGCATACCAGAAATTTCATGATGTTCATATTTCATTTTCGCAATAAGAACAATGCCAAAAGCACCCATCAATTCTGGATTGGGAGGGATAATAATCTGCTTACCGGTTGCCTCTGCAAAAGCATACCCTACAGAATGATTTTTAGCAACTCCACCTTGGAAAAATATCTTATTACCAACAGGTCTTGAACCTTTAACTTTGTTGAGATAATTATCAACTATAGAATAAACTAATCCTCCAATGATATCATCTCGAGCATAACCCTCTTGCAGAGCTGTTCGAATATCAGAATTTATGAAAGCTGCACAATCAGCTTTAAATCTTACAGGATTTTCAGCATTTATTGCTGTTTGTGAAATACTATAAACATCTATCCCAAGATCACCTTTTGCGCTTTCTTCAAGAAATGATCCAGTACCAGCTGAACAAGTAGCATTCATAGCATAGTCGACTGGAACACCATTATGAAGGAACATATATTTTGAGTCTTGTCCACCGATCTCAAAAATAGTATCTACTTCTGGGTCAAAGTAAACTGCTCCTTGAGCATGAGCTGAAATTTCATTAAATACTGCTGATGTACCTAAATAAGCACCTACTAATTGTCTTCCTGAACCAGTTACTCCTACCAAATTAATATCGTAATTCCCAACTTGGGAGATAATTTCTTTGATACAATTCTTTGCTGCTTCTACAGGGTTTCCATTTGTTCGTCCATAATATGATGCTACAACCACCATATCTGATGGATCTACAAGAACTGCTTTTGTTGTTGTAGAACCTACATCTACACCTAACATCAAAGTTGTTTTAGAATCAATATCCTTCTTATTATCTACTGGGTCAATTATTTTGACTTGCTTTTCATAGTGAATTAAAGAAGGCAAGTTAGAGAAACTTCTGCTGGTACGTAAATGTAATTCACGTTGATTTGGATGCTCTTTTGTTAAAAGAGCTGTACCATATGCTTCGAATACTGGACTAACATCTTTTGTAATAATCTCAACATTTTCTAATTCTTCATTTAGAAATTTAATGAATGCTTCATTAAGTGAAACACCACCAATTACTAATAATCGTTCGATTTTCGCTCGAGAACGGATTACAAGACCTTTTACCTTATTAGCCATACTTGCTAGAACTGAAGCTAATAAATCCTCAACTGATGCTTCACCACGATTCAATTTATGTGTGATATCCGATTTACAATGAACAGAACATCGAGAAGCTATCTCTATTTTAGTTCCCTTTTTAGCTAATGAAATAGCCTCAGGTAAAGATAGCCCTAATCGATCGATTTGCTGATTGAAGAATTCGCCACTACCTGCAGCACATTTATCATGGGATAAAACATTGATTATATGCTTATCATCACTAAGAACATACAATACAATTGCTTCTCCACCTAATGATAGAACAGCGTCAAATTTTTCGTTATAAGAATTTAAACCTCGTTCTACTGCAACGATTTCTGTTATCGAACCGAATGAACCACTAACACCATAAAACTGCTCACTTGATTTTATCTTTTCTTTGAGGAGAATATCCAGAACTTCTAGAGGTCTTCCTAAATGTGACTGCTTGTAAATGGAATATTTTCCTTTCTCATCTAAACTAACAAGATTCACAGATACGGAACCTATATTGATACCGATGTAATAGTTGGGAATAGTAAACACCCTCATATGGAGTATACAATATGAGACAAACAAGTAGTATATAAACGTTATATATAGTGAAAAAAAATCTCTTCTTTTTACAGATAAAAAAATAGAAGATTGCAAAATATTCTTTCATCAGGTGATTTATTCACTTTGAATTTTTGCAATTGCGTTATCTATTTCTTCAATTCGCTTAAGAAATTCCTCTTTACAATCTTTCAAGTGTAGCAATTTTTCTTCTTTATTTTCATTGCCTTTAAATTCACCACATTTATGGTTTTCATGTTTTCCTTGACAACATTTCTTATCATTCAAGTCGATTCACCACTTTACTTATTAAAGTAATATTACTTTACTTTTCGAAGTAATTATATATAAGATGTTGCTATACTTTCATGAAGAAACTACAAGGATATGAAGTGAGATGCTCAACTCTGAAAACATGAAAGAATGTTTAAATGGTAACTCTAAAGAACCATGTTTTATTCCAGCTCAAGAAATACTTAATTTAATTAGTAAAAAATGGGGTATTCAATTAATACATCTTTTAAGACAAGGAAAACCAAAAAGATACACTGAAATCAAAGATGAATTACGTAAAGGATTGAAAAAGAAACAGATAAGTGATGCAACCTTATCTGATCGTTTAAGTGAATTTGTTAAGAAAGGGATAATTGTTCGAGAAGTACTACCAGACATACCACCAAGAGTTGAATATTGTTTAACAAAACGTGGTAAAGAATTATCCCAAGCACTACAACCTTTAGTTCAATGGGCGATTGAAGTTTGTCATGAGGCATTAAAGATTTAAATGAGTATCATTAAAGAAATCAAATTCTTCTCGTTTAAATTCATAAATAATTTTTTTGCAAATCTCCTTATGCTTCAATTGTTTGTTGATCCTTAACATATGAACATTACTTTGTGCATTACTTGTCAACCAATATTCAACTTTGGTTTCTTTTAGCATTTTTTCCAATAATTGATACTTAACTGCTAAACCTAATCCTTTCCCTATATGTTTGCTAATTATTCCAGTATCGTCTTGGGTTGCTACTTCTGGTTGATACTTATTTATGAAAACTTTGCTTAAACCAATAGGGGTTTTAGTTTCAGCTTCAATAACCACAAAACCAATAATCTTTTCTCCTTTCTTTAAGAGGTTATCAATCATCTCATTATAACGTTCTACGGTAAGAATTTCCTTTTCAGCAGATAGCTCCTCGATAGGCATGTCGTTCCATATTTCTTCGATCATTCTAACATATTGCTCAACGTTTAATTTCTCCAGATAATTGAAATCCTCAATCTCAATAAATTCATAACCCGAAAATTTTATTCTTTCTCTTTCAGATGCAGCAAAATTAGTTACTTCTTCAGTATTAAAATCTGATAAATTTGCTACATTAATCACTTCTACATGACTACTTTCCTTTTTAAATTGTTTAATAAAAACTTCACTAGCAGAATTTTCTACCACACCTACAGAAATGACATCTATTTGTGGGGGTATCATTGTAATTGTTTTTCTAATTGTTTCCAAACCATACACTAGTCTTCGTTTTTGTGGTATAATATAAACATAGAAACCAGCATGATTGAGATTATCATATTTAGTTTTCCAATGTAGATAACCAAAACCTATCAACTCGTCGTTTTCTAATGCTAATACTTGTAATTCCTCATCTCCTGACTGATTAGGTACAAACCACTCATTTTGACAGTATTCTATTTCAGGAATATTATATTTAGGCAATCTCTCTAAAGCATTATCTCTAATCATAACAAACATTTGTTCTAAATATGTCTTGGGTAAATCCTTTTTCTTGCAAACTATGAAAGTCAATTTCGACATTAGTTTATCATAAAGTTAATCTTTTGGATTTATTTTACTCTGAAAATAATTAAGCTCTTTTAAAAAATTTTTACTTTGGTTTTGAAGTTTTAACAAGCACTAAAGAGATTATTTTCTTTTAATCCTTGTTATAAAAACAATACAACTACCAACCAAAGCAATTATACTTAATGTTGTAGTAAAACCTATACCAATAGATATTACTGTATTTGTTTCTGTTGGGTACACAAATCCTGCTAATTCCATGTATTCTTTAGCCAAAGTAGGATTATACTCATACGGTTCTAACGATGAATCAAAACCAATAGCTACACTTGGGCAAGCTGTAATGCCATGTTTAAAATATTTATCAAGAGGAAATTCACTAATAATTAAGTCTCTTGGGATTATATGATTCATTGCTTTACGAATATATTTTCCAGATAAAGGACTTGATATCGGGCATGATTCACCAGTACCAATATAAGGATGTTCGTTGTTAATTGCAATTTCAGATGTGCCAGGATCATCTACAAGAACATAATTTGCTCCCTCAGGAATTTCTTTTTTATGAGTCAAAAATTGACCATCAATCATATCAACTGTACCTGCTGATAAATCAGAGAGAGCCATTTCTTTACTTGAATAAAATTTAAAATAAATATCAGAGAATTTTGGTATGACACCACTCCAATCATCAAAGTAATCATTTCGTTTCAAGTGAATTATATCATTTGTACTATTATAATTATAAAGATAATATGGTCCAGCTCCAATTAACATTGAGGGATTATTCATTGCCCAATTTATAGCTTGAGCGTCTTGGTTAGTATAAGGAATGGATTCCCAAATGTGTTTAGGAACTAAAGCTAATGCCAAATTATTTTCTTGGAATATCCATTTTTTCAAAAAAGTAATTGACATTTCAAATTCACTAATGATTTTTACTGATGAATTATCAATATATTGAGTCCAATAGGAATATTCAGGGCAATTAAATTCTGGAGTTATTAATAGTTTGTAGGAATACTCCACATCGCTTGCATTTAAGACTTGACCATCAGCCCATTTAGTATTGGGATTTATGCTTATATTATAGGTTAGATAGTCATCAGTGGTGATGCTTGTAGCTATACGAGGACCATAGCCATTATAAAATGGTGCTAATGGATTACGTTCTACTAAACCATTATAGATTTGATGGAGCCATTGACGATCATAAACTGATTCCCAAAAGTATGGATGGAAATCAACAAAATCAGCAGGGGTAGCATAACAAAATTCTGACTGATCTGCGATAGACCAATTTTCCATAGGTTGAGAAGTAGATGCCCAAAGAAGACCATTCCAACTTGAAGTATCAAAATCATTTTGTATTGGGTATAATTCCAGTGGATAAACTAAAGTAATTTGAGGTAAATCTTCATACAAAATAGCTTGAATTTGTTTACACCAGTTAATGCGATCAGCAAGAACATACGAATTTGTATAATTGCTTATCGCCCAATCCATTTCTTGATTAGAATATTGATAGAAATTATCACCATAAGGCGTGATAGAGGGACTATCAAAGAGACCTGTTGGATCCCAGTCGAGACGCCATGACCAACCAACGAAAAGAACATCATAGCCACCATCATCATAAGGGGGTATTGGATACGGTCCAGGATAACCCCATGTTCGTGGAATAATTTGAGCCCAACCAGAGTCAAATGTGTCAATACCAATACCAATTTTTGGTAAATACTTTGAAATAATTGATGATGAAAATGATGAGACAGATATACAACAAGAACTTGGTACCAATATATCAATATAAAAAAATGGTTCAGGATTTTCTTCAGCATTTATTGGTTTAGTTACTAAAAAAGTCATTGTAATAAATATACTTAGTAAGAGAATGGATAGGATTTGTTTTTCCCTTTTCTTAAACCTCAATTATTTCACCCAATATTACAGTAATTCTTTCTTTTTATTTCTTTTTCTATCTTGATTGATTGAAAATTCTTTTTGCACCTAAGATTTTCATATTCATATAATTTAAATATCAAATTAGAGCCCTTTCATGAGTAAAATCTTATTTTACATAATAACAGATTTACATAATAACAAATCAAAAATTATTGTAAATACTTTATAAAAAAAGAAAAAAAATGGTTTTTGACCATTCTTTTTTTATTTTGCAGTTGCTACTGGCTTTTCATATTTTAACTTTAAAATAAAATATGTACAAACCACTAATGCAATTGCACCCATTATTATTAGGAAATTACCTATTATTAAAGCGGTATTTGCTACTACAAAATTAAATCCAACGAAATTAACAGTTCCTATAGCATAGGATACTGCTAGGATATTAGCAAATAACAAAACTAACAATGATAGGATATTTTTCTTTACACCTATAAAGAAACTTAATATCAGTAATGTTGCTCCAAATAGGAAATATATCAATTCTAACGTAGTTGGTAAGAATGTGATACCGAGAATTGTTCCAAAAGCGAATAATCTAATCACATAGAAGCATATGAAATCGAATACACCCAAAAGAACCAACCATAGAATTATTGAGAATTTTTGATAAATAGGAAATTCTTCTTGAATTTTAATTCTCATTGAGAATATTACAATCATCCCAATAGTGAATATAAAGAGTAATAATAACCCAATGAAACTTAGACCATTTGATGTAAATCGAGCAAGAAGTCCTCCTGCTGTTCCATAGAAGCTTGGAGCAAAGAAATGACCAAATAGATAGAAGGCTACATAACCAAATCCAAGAATAATTGAAATATTTCTTAATAATTTCTCAATCTTAGGTACAAATAACGAAATAATTATTCCTATAAGAGCAAATATTCCTAGTAAATCACCTATTGCAGCAAATGCATGATGAGCACTAGCCACCATTGCAGATATGAATTCATGAATTAAATAGAAGACTAATCCTGAAAGCATTACTACAATGGATATTACAAATGCCAAATTTGTTTTTTTATTTTCAACAATATTCAAATTATTTCACCCACAAATAAATCAATATTTATTTTTAATATCATAGTAGTTGGTTTACTTTTAAAAATATGTCGTGGGAAAGAAGCTCTTAGAGGTGAAAATTTCTGTAAATTAATCTAGATAAAATCGACGATTCGATAGAAATGCATATGAAAATAATATTAAGAAGTAAAATTGTAAATAATAGCATTGGTTGATGATAATATGATTTCGAGCTCTATTGAATGTAGTATTTCTTGTCCCAAATGTGATAGCTCTATAATTCTTAACGGTCCTTTAGAAAAAGTTCATTGTAATGCTTGCCAAAATGATTTTGATATTTCTAAAGATTTCTGGGAAACTATTTTCTCGAGTATCCTAAAAGATTTGGTTACAGATTTAGGGTCAGGATGCGGTAGAAATTCTACCATTTTTGGCGAGTTTAATACTCGTTTAAGATATTTTTATACTCCACCTTATTGTCCTAAATGCAAAATAAAATTGTCCATATCAGATGATGATATAAAGGGAAAGAAAAAAATTATTTGCACTGGTTGTAATGGTGAAAAAAATATTACTTCTGTCCCTTTTTGGTTAAAAAGGAAGTTTCCTGTAGCCAAATTCTTTGTTAATGCTATAATGACAGAAGAGGACGAACCAAAAACTGATATTCTTGAAGGTGTTGCTTTAACCTGTCCAAGATGTGGTGGATCACTGATTGTAGATGGAAAAGAAAGAATTGTTCCTTGTGATTATTGTTCGCTCCATGTTTATCTCCCCGATGTTCTATGGTTACGTCTTCATCCTGTTTTAGTTAAAGCTGAATGGTTTATCGTCTATGATGAAAATATTGTAAAAAAGATGGATTTTGATTGAAAAACGTCCTAAGAAAAAGAAAATGTGATATATCACTATTCTTAATTGTTTAAAGCAGATTCTTTCAGATTATACTCAAATTCTTTGAAAGAATCAGATATGTCTTCATTTTGAGATTTTTTAGCTAATTCTAAGGCAAAAATACCTACTATCAATTCACGAAATTCATTTGGTGAATCCATATAGAAATACCGTCCACGGGGAAGATTTTTGGCGATATTCATAAACACTTCGTCTTTATGATATCGATCTTTTGTTCCATGAAGAATAAAAATCTCTTCGCTAATTAATGGTAAATATTTTGCTATTTTAAAGCAAAAATTATGCCAACCGGATCTAACCCATTTCCAAACTGTGGCATTTCTTACAAAATCAAGATATCGTTTCTTAGCAGCTTTATTTTTCAATCCTAACAAAAAAAGTCTAGCAAAAGGCATTTTTAGAAAACTCAAAATAAATGGTGGTATGTAAAAAAAGGGAAGCAACATCCTACGTTGAACTTTCCAAGTTTCTATTGGATCATGAATGACTATTGTTGGTGCTGTAAAATAATTATTTGCTAATCCTACAAGAACTATTCCACCACAATAGCTCGTTCCAAATAAAAGAAAATCTTTCTTATCAAGACCTAAATAATTTATTACTTGAGCTAAATCCTTAGCATTTTGATCTATTGACATTTTCGTTTTTCTACGTTTAGTTAAAATCTTACTAGAGGATTTCTCTCTTGTTTCCAAAAAATAATATTCACCTTTTTCATACATAACAGTATTAAAATGTCTCCAGGACCAAGGAGAGGTACCAAAACCGGAAACGAAAAGAATTGGTCGTTGTGTAATGGAATTTTTTGGTTTATGGTGAAAAACACGTAGCTCAGCTCCATTTACTGGAACATAAATAATCTCACAAACATCTCCTTCATAGAATAATGGTACTTCCCGATTATTTCCCTCTATTAAAGAAGAGATTTTTTGGACTTGATCCTGTGATAGAGAAATATCCTTTTTCATTTTAACTGTTTTTAATTTGATTTCTATATTAAAAAATAATTCCTTTTTAAAGTGATTTTATAATTAATTTTTCTAACAAATCGTTTTAATTTACTCAAAAATTACTTTATTTTGGGAGAGCTTCTTCAAAGACTTTACTACCAAAAAGTCGAGTAATAGATGCTCGCAATTTTTCTATAAGAGCATTTGATAAATCTGAGGTAATTGAAGGATCTACTTTCAACATTTTTTTATCAGTAACATAAATATGAGGATCTATTTGAAGTGACTTGATAGGTATTCTTTTGGATAGATTATTGAGGATTTTTTCCAATCTTATAACATGTTCTTCCAAATTTAACATTTCCATTTCAGCTTCTGAAAGGTTAATAATATTATCAATCTTGCTTTCAACCATTTGAATTTCTTGGGTATATCTATCAATATTTAATATGGTGCTATTGAAATCATTACAGTCAATTAGCTCTTTTCTTAATAAGTCTATAATATGTCCTGCTTTTAGAAGAATTGTGGAGTTAATATATTGAGCAACAATAACTATCATAACTCCTTCATGGGTTTGCTTGTCCGGTAATCGGTAAATGATATGCAAACCTTCAGATTCAATTGATTGAATAGTTTCATCAATAGCTGACTCTGCATATATTTGAATTGCTGTGAGGAAACTCATTAGTAAAACATCATCTACTACTATTTTAGAATCATATGTTTTTGAGTACAATTTCAAACCAGCAGAGTTTATAACATAGATCCCTGAAATCATCGGTTTAACAATTCCTCATCAATTAATGTCTTGAGATGCAACACACCTGCTATAGCTATTAAATAATAGCCAGTAACAAACATTGAGTCATTATAACCAACAAATTGCTCGTAGATGTCATTCCAGTCAAGATAAGAAAACATAATATCTGCAGCAGCAGTGACAATAATGCCAATCATAATCATTAACCATGACACACCAATTTTCCCTTGTCTGTATTTAAAGAAGATTAAACCTAGAACAAACAACAAAATGATATCCCAGAAGACATAAAAGGTTGATACTGCTTTTTCTAGGAAATTATAATCCTCATATGTATAGATATCATGTGCTAATGTAAAATAGACAGCTATTCCTGCGCCAATAAGTATAATGGACCAAATTATTGTTAGAATAATATTTCTAGGAATTTTCACTGATCTATCCTCAAGTATTAGTGCAACTAACATTATAATGTAACCAACAATCCAAAATGCATCTGCAAGGGATGGATAAGGATCTTGCTGTAGGAAGAGATCAAGTACAGCCCAAGTAATTTCAGCTATTGTAATAAAGAAAAATGCTAATCCTAATAAGAACCATACCCTACCTGACTCATTCCTCAAACCATATTTAAAAGCAACAATAATGATAAATATGAAAGCTAACAAGGAAGAAAATGTTGTAGAAAAATTCCCATACCACGAATAAGCATCTTCAGATAAGAGCATTGGTAAAGCAATAATCAATTCAGCAACTGCAAATGTTGTTATTAAGCCAATAAAAATATTCAAAGTGAGTGGCATACGGGATTGATAATTATTAAAATTCATCTGTTTAAAATATCTATTTGATAATCGCTGTGATTTCTCAAGTGCATCAGTAGAACCATTTAATGCATCAATAAATAAGTCATTTTTTGGTTTAAATGTCGAATCTAAAAATTTATCAAATTTCCTTAATATCTTTTCTTTGTCTGAAGAAATAGGGACTATAAGCATCAATAAATTATCTTTATTGGTAGTATCAGTATAAGCAAAGACTCTATCATTCTGTAATTCAACATTGACAATCCCACTTGTACCAATACTTTGACCCATTTGAGCAATGCTTCGAATGAGACCAAAAAGCTTGTCTTGTTCAATTGCTTCCACACCAGCCATTTTAATTGCTTTTTGAGAAGCAACATCTATTAAGTGTAAACTATAATTGCTCATAATTCTTCCCAACATTTATTCCAAGTAATCTGACTTTCATCATCTAATAAATAACAATTTTATTTGTTAATGAATATAAAAAGTTAAGGAAATGGGCAGTAAAGCGACATTAATTTACTGAACAAATAAGGAGTTAATGAATTAAAATTAAAAAATAGGAAAGAAGTAAAAGAGTTACTCTTTTACTTGTATCTTTTATTTGATTTGAATGATATTATTCCAACTATTGAACTAACACCAATAAGAGCTCCTAAAGATGCGAACAAAGTAAAACCTGGAAAAAGTTTACTAGTCCAAACTGATGTAGCAATTAAATCGACCATTAAAGTAACTGAATCATCACATGCAATGAATTCAGATCCAGCGTAAAATCCTCTTACTTTGTAAACACCTTGTTTAAGAGTGATCTGTGTTTTATAGTCACCAGTTTCATCTATGGATAGTGTTGCATTGTACTTATCGTAAGAATTGTCTTTATTTTCTATATTTAAATAAATTAAACGATCACCTGGATTAGTAGGCATAATATTAGCTGGAACACCATCTAAGAAACTAAGAGAACCATAAACTTCGAATTTTGTATCACTGAGAATTTTCGCATTGATATCTAATTGACTTCTATAAACAACTGTAGCAGAGATGGTTACCCCACCGTAAGGCATTAAATGAATATCGCCAATGAAGCTTGGATCATCGTTAGGAACAACTTCAACACAAGCAATTAAATGAGCTTCTACTTTATCTGTGAATTCAATATCTGGTCCTGGAATTATTTCTATATCATATTTTATTTTCTCACCAGGAGCGAAATTAACGATTTCACCAACGTTAATACCAGTAACATTCCAACCAGGAGTTACATCTACAACATTGATGTAAATATTTTTGTATTCTTTAAATGGATTAACAATATTGAATGTGCCAGTTACTGGACCAAATCGTGAATCTAATTTCGCATTAGGTACTGGTGCACCTGTACTTAAAACTTCAAATGTACCAATATTTTCCTGAGCAAGATTGTTTCCAGTGTCATCTTCCGCTATATGTTTACTAATTACTACTTTTACACATGAATGAATGTCTTGCAATCCATCTGGTTTATCAGCTGTATTATATGATGGTTTCCAAAGAGCATAACAAGTACGACTTGTTCCTTTGGGAACATTAACAGTTGCTTCACCAATATAACCCCAGGTACCAGAATCACCTACACCTATTGGTTTATTTTCATAAAATGTAACTGTAACACCTGAAGCATCAACATCACCAATATTCCAGATTCGAGCATAGAGTCTGTTGAATTCATTGAGTAAGGGTTCATCACCAATACCAATAGGATTATCATTACCATCTCTATGTCGATAATGACCATACCCATTGACAGGACTGTCACACCAAATATCTGGTGTTTCATATGGACCAGGGTGACCAGGAGGATTACCCCATTTAGTTATCATTAAATCTGAAGCACCATCTGCAGCATTAGTAACTGAAATATCAAAACCATCGAATGAAAAACTATCTACTGAAATATAGATACCATGTGCAACATCGGTAAAAGTATCTCCTACATCATAGAGACAATCATTAACAGATGCGGTCCCAGGATTACCATCCTGATCGGTGCATTCGTCATCATTTGGTTCATTCTTATCTACTATATAAATGTAAACCCCTTCATCTGGCAACCAAGCATCTTCAGATTTTTGCTCAATTACTTCAACCATATAATAAACCGAGTCTGATATTTTAACTTTTAAAGCTTGAATATCACCTTCAATATCTAAATGTCTTGGTCTTACATGGAATGAATCTGATCCTCCTGAAGCGATTATTTCCATATTATTACCAGTATTAAACCAACCAGTGCCATCGAATAGTTTACTGTAAGTATTCATAGCAGAGGGATACGCTCGAGCCATTAAACTATACCAGCTATCATAATTCTTAGTTCCGTCTTTATTGGAACCATGAGTATGTTGAAGACCAAATAAATGGCCCATTTCATGAGCAGCTCGTCCCCAGACTTGTTCAATATCTGTACCAGCATTCTCACCACATAGAGTTGCTGCGATAGTAAAAGCTCCTTCATCGGTATTAATATTGATGTTTTGACCAATGGAAGCCCAACCACGCCACCAAGCAGTATTAATCCAAACGATGACATAATCATAATTATTAAAATCAATATCACCGTCAGCTAAATCAATTGCATCTCTTACGACTGTTTTCCAATCGTTGACTACTAGAGAACCAGCATCAATAGAACCATAATGATTCCAATTATTACCAAGGTCATACCAACCTTCAACTTGGTAATTTATTGAAATAGCACCATCACTTGCATTGACATAGAAATCATTGATTGTTTTCATGATATCCTCATGTTGGGGGATTGTCCAACGTGTAGCAAGATGATCTGAAGGATGAACACAAATAACAGCAAAATTCTGTGCTCCACGACGATCCATAGTAGTATAGCTGGATTGTAGATATTCAATTGATTTTTCAAGAGAAACAGGTACAATATCAACTTTGTTAGGATCGGTATATGAAAACGAAATATTGCTATTCTTTTCACTTGGCAAGCTCATTGTATAAAAAACCAAAAAATTACTTAAAACAAGTAATAAACCTAAAAATATAACTGGAGTTTTTTTGTCCAAATATAATCCTCCGAAATTTGTTCGGTAATACTTTTAATAATAGTTTAATCTAATCTAGACTTTATAAACACCTTTGTCTTGGCAAAATTGCTCCTCTAGAATTATTTCTTGTCTAATTTAACTATTCTTCTAATTTATTTTTGGAATTATTTATTAGTCGAAAAGATATTTAATTATTTTAGGAGGGTTGAGTTTGTCTTATTCGTTTGATGATAGGATCGAAGATGAAGAAGAAATATTGCGAGATTTTACCAAGGAATTGCGACCTATTACTTGGGGAATAATTTTCTGCCTAAAATGTGGAGCAAAGAATTCATTTAAGGAAGGAGCTCCAGGTGTTGAATTAAATTATTTTTGTACTAACTGCAGCACCAGATTGAATGATTATTGGATGAGTTATGAAAATGGTCAAAGGTCACTTATTCGTTGTGAATATTGTCAACAATTAACTTTCGATAAGATGATTTATTGCATCAATTGTGGTGTAAAGCAAAGGAAAATTGCTGCAAAAGAGTCAAAGCGATTATCAGAAGCCTTAGGACCTAGACTTCCTAGTATGCCTAATATAGATATCCCAGAAATTGACAGAAAGAAAAATCCACGCTTATTTACAGCTTTAGATTGTATCGAATGTTTATGTTGTACAAGTTGTGATTGTTGTTGCCTTCCATTTCCTCTTGGATTATTTTTACAATTATTAACATATCCTTTGAGAAAAATAAAACAAAGATTCCTAAAATAGGAAGGTAAATCTATTAAGTATTGAATCAATAATTATTATTAAGGGTGGGATAACTTGTCATTTTCTTTTGATAAAAATAATGAAAACGAAGAAAAAAAAGTACAATATCAAAAACAGCTATGTAATTTAACAGGAAATACTATTTTTTGCCCAAAATGTGGTGTAAGGAATTATTTCGAAATAAAAGACTCAAGTGATTATTTATGCACGAACTGCAGCTCAAAATTAAATGTTTATTGGGATACCTATGTTCAAGGTTATTTAATGATTGATTATTGTCCATATTGTAAGGAGCTAACATTTAAGGATCTAGAATTCTGTATTTCATGTGGTTTATCAAAATTAGATAAAAATAAACGACCTATAATACATCAAGAACCACTGTTTATAACTATAAAATCTGATACGTTATATGAGTATCTTAATCAGGGCAAGTATTATAAGGTTTTAAATCCAAAACATCATAAAGCAAAAAAAATTAAGCTTTTTGCTCTTATTTGTTTTCTAAGTTGGATAGTGTTAAGTATAATTATTGTTCTTGTTTTAAAGTTTAATCTTGAAATATAGATTTTTTACAGTTATCGTTTCGATTTGGTCTTATGCAGAAATCTATTTTAAAGCAAGAATTAGTAATTATAAATTATGGGGGTGAATTGTTATATTCTTTTGATAAAAAATCCAATGATAAAGATGATGAAGGAAAAGAAGTTCCATTTACTCTTAGGAGCATTACCGGTGAGGATATTTTTTGCCCTAACTATGGAATAATGAATTTCTTCGAAGATGATTTTGCTACTATAAATAGAAATTATTTTTGTAAGAATTGTAGTGTTAGAATTAATGTCTATTGGGAGAAGTTTGCTAAGAAACAAATGTCTGTTATTAATTGTGAAATTTGCAATCAAACAACCTTTGCTCTACCAAAGTATTGTATTTATGATGGCTCAAGATAAACGACAAATCTAAGAGAAGCTGCCATAGATATTGTTGATCCAGCGTATAAAGAAAGAAGGGAGATGGAATTAAGGACTAATCTTAGACCTACTTAAAGTTCTCAAATCATAATCGTTAATAGAGCAAAAAGACCGGATATGTCTAGAACCAGAAAAATAATATTAGGGATTACTTGTGGTTGTACATTAGCCGGATTAATTATCTTTATTTTCTTTATAATGGAAGCATGTAAACAATTAGGATGAAATCTTGTACTGACTATTATAATGATTGATATTTATAATAAAATTAGAATATTAGCTTGAATTATTTATCATCCAAGAGTAAGACATATTTTTAAATTTATAATCGATTTAATTGACCTATGAAAGCTGTTCAGTTAATTGAAATTGGCAAAAACTTGGAAAATAGGGAGATACCAAAACCGGAACCAAAAGCTGATGAGGTTTTAATTCAAATCAAAGCAGCAGGTATCTGCCATTCTGATGTTCATTATAGAAATGGTGTTTCTTCTGTAGGATTTTTACCTATTACTTTAGGTCACGAAGTTGCAGGAATTATAGAGAAAATTGGTTCGAATGTTACCGACTATCATATTGGTGATCGTATTTGTGTTAATTATATGATCACGTGTGGGAAATGTTTCTATTGTGTTAACGGTTCAGAACAATTTTGTAAACATGGTAAAATGATCGGTAAGGATGTTAATGGAGGATATGAAGAATACCTTGCTGTACCGACTCGAGGTATTTACAAGATACCAGATTCAGTTTCTTTTGAACATGCTTCCGTAATGATGTGCTCAACAGCTACTTCACTTCATGCTCTTAAGAAAACACGATTCCAACCAGGTGAAAGAATAGCAATCTTTGGTTTAGGGGGATTAGGAATATCTGCCTTGCAATTAGCAAAAGCATTTGGCGCTTTAGAAATATATGCAGTAGATATTGATCCAGTAAAATTGCAAAAAGCAAAAGATTTGGGAGTAATACCAATAAATGCCAAGGAAAATGATCCTGTCCAGAAGATAATGGAATTGACTAATGGTGAAGGTGTCGATGTGGCCTTAGAATTGATAGGTCTTAAATTAACATTAGACCAAGGTGTTAGAGTATTGGCTCGATTTGGTCGATTAGGAATGGTAGGAATAACCAAAGAACCTTTTGCTATAAGTTCCTATGAAGCAATATGTCGAGAAAAGGAAATTATTGGTTGCTCTGATCATTTATTATCCGAACTGCCATTTCTATTTAAATTAGCAGAACAGGGAAAATTAGATTTAAGTGATGTAGTTACTAAAACTGTTCCTCTAGATGCTGAAGCTATCAATAAAGTTCATCACCAGCTAATGGAATTCAAATCAGATTTTAGAACTGTTATAAAGCCCTAAAATATTCCAATTTTTAGATTTAAATTGAGAATGATGTTTTCTCATTATTATGAGAATCACTTCTCAATTTAATGAAAATATTTAAAACTCTTTTTAGAGAATGATAAAAAGTAATCATTAAAAATGTGAAAAAAAGATGGATAAAGAAGGTTATCGTAAATATCTATTAGAAAAGAAAGTCTCAGAAGAAGTAATAGAGAAATTCCTTACAAGGCTATCAGATTATCAAACATATCTTGAGAAAAAAAAGCAAACATCAGAGGATATGGATACAAATAAACTAACAGAATATACTGAGTACCTTGTTAAAACAGAAAATGAAGCTATGGAATTTATCCGATCACTATATAATTATGCTTATTTTAAAAAGAGAAATGACATAATTGAAGCTGTTATAGATATTATAGAATCAAGCACAGCAATGGATAATCTATATACTAGAATAGCTGAATGGTATGGTGAAGAAATTAGGGATGAAATTTTCAAGGGATTAACTATTCCATTAGTGGGAGTTCACCCTGAGAAGAAACCTGAATTCACAAAACAAATACTTAAACGCATTGAAGAAAAACTTGGTGAAGAGAAATTAATCGCTTTAATGAAACCATGTCTACATGAAGGATACATCATGTTTAGAGACATTGAGAAAGATCGAAAAGAATACCATGAAATAGGCATTGATGCTTTTCTAGAAAAAATTACTCAAGAACAAATTCAATCTTTTGAAAAAAATAGAGATGAAGGTACACCAGCCTTTGCTCAAATTGTTGACCAAGAAGTAGTTGATTATGTTAAAAATGATCCTATTTCAGCGTTGGGGAAACGAGAAGGGAATGTTATTTATCTTACAAAAATTCCTTATCAAGTCAAAAAATTATTACATACTGACGATGAACGAATGAAACGGTTTTATGCTTGTTATTGCCCCTGGGTTCGTGGAGCTATCAAAAATGGAACTGAAAAGGATATATCAAAACATTTCTGTGAGTGTAGTGCTGGTTGGTATAAGGAATTTTTCGATAAATTGTTTGAGCAACCAGTGTTTATTGAACCTGTCGAAACAGCTCTTACAGGAGTTCCTTATTGTAAAATTGCTGTTCATTTACCAGATAATATAATCATTAAATAAAATAAGCTTTAAATGGAAAAAATCCCTTCTATTTGAAGAAGGGAAATATTTTTTCTTTAAATTTAATTTTTCACTTTAATGAATTAATGAAAGTGCTTTTCTTGAATTTTCAAAAATAACTTGATCAATTATTTTAATATCAATCCCTTGTTCTACACAATAAGGAATGAATTTATCATAGAAGATTGCATATGGACGCATTTTCTGATTTTTATTTTCATTTTGAGATTCTTTTACATTAAACGATCCTGAATCTTGCCCGAATAGTAATTGGGAGGTTAAACCTTCATCTATGAGTTCCTTAATAGCTGTTGGATATTGTATGAAATCTTCAGCAAAAGCTAGGCCATCGAATTGAATCCACATGCCTTTCTTAGCATACTCAAAAATCATTGACATTTTCATCGAGGCATCAGCATGAACCCAGATAAAATGATCATAAGGTAATTGCTCTTCATCCAAAATCTCGATTACTCGTAGCATACTTTCAGCTAACCAAACATGGCAATGTATACGGAGGCCAGTATGTAAACTTGTTTTTATTGCAGCTCGAAGGAGTTTATCTTGTAAAGGAAAGATTTCTCCTTCATCTCCTAAAGCCATTTTTATGAAGCCTGGTTTAGCACCAGTATTACCTATACCTTGTTCAATTTCTTTAATCCAAAGACTAGCGATCTCATCGATGGTTTTCTTTCTTATAGCGTCTGGTACAGAAATTCCTTTAACATCACCACCATCCCAAGCACCTGTACAAGTAATGATATTCAAACCAGATTTTTCAGAACATTGTTTAAGTACTTCTATATCACGACCAAGTCCTTCTGGAGTAGGTTCAACAATTGTTGAGCACCCTTTATTCTTAACATCAATTAGATATGGTAAAACAAAATCAACTACTTCTGTTGTGGTATAGTTTTTCTTAAATTCAGCGCCAATTTGATTTACCACAATATGCTCGTGCATTAATGTTGCACCTAATGCTTCTTCTTTAATAGGTCCTAAAACTGTATTTATCATAAGAACAAATCCCGGTAATTTGAATTAAGGATTATTTTTTTCTTAAAAATCATTTAGTCAAATCTTGATTAAATCACATTATCCAAACCTTCAGTCAACCAAGTCAGTGTAAAACGACAGAATTGTATTGATTCGCGATAGTCATAGTGACCTTGTTCGAAGAGTATGCATATAGTATAATCCGACAGAACAATTAGATTAGAGTATGCTGAAGGTCCTTCATAAATCAATCTCGAGACATTCCAAGTTTTCCCTTCATCATAACTAATTCTAACGGTTAAATGACCTCGAGAATCGCGAGTTGGTGATGAATAAAGGATCCTATTTCTACTCTCTGATACTTCACTAGAGAAACGAATAATTGAAGCCATACAACTAATGTCTGGTAAATCATAGTCTAAAAATGGTTCATTCCAAGTTTCTCCACCATCTGAACTCAAAGCAACATATCGAAAATCGTCATTTGTTCTACAATTAATACACAAGGAACCATTTACTGCTTCAAAGGCTTGACATTCTCCACCAACATTAAGATTAGCACCTTTCTGCCAGGTTATTCCATGATCATCACTATAAATCACATGAGAACCTCGAGTATCAAAATAATAGGATGGAATTACCAAACGTCCTGTTTTTAATTGAATGCCACTACCTGGACCTGTTCCATATTCCATATCTAATTGTGAAGTCGAACCAGACAATTCAAGATTTAATTCACCAGTGATATTGCTTGGTGCGGACCATGTTAAACCATAATCTGTGCTATTCATTACAAAGACTTGTTTATTATCTACACAATAAGGTAACCAGACTGTTTGTGTATCATTATCAAAAACTGGACACGGATTACCAGCTGTATGACTTCCTTCATCCCTAAGAACGATTATATCACTCCAAGTTACCCCACCATCTGTGCTTCTTTTCATTACTAAATCAATATCTCCCCAATCGAGCATAGCATTTACTCGAGATTCTATAAAGGAGAGAATTATATCACCAGGTAAAGCAAGTAAAGCTGGTATCCGATAATCTCTTTCAGCTTCATTCTTTACGAATAATGCTTTATGATCAATGCCTTCTGACCATTGGGGATTGAAAAAGGCAAATTTCAATCCAAAAGAACCAAATAACAAGAAGAAAAGTAGCCCTGAAATTGCTAAACCTTTTATTGTTTCAGTATCACGTTTTTTAATTTTGAAGACTAATGCTTTTACATCATTAGCTAAGAACATCACTGAGAAAGCAAAGAAGGGCAATGATAAAATTAAAACAAGAAATATCCCCACATAATCGATAACTAAGATTCCTAGAAAGACCATAATAATTAGTAATAATATTGCTAATAGGAAATTCCAAACTAAACTAATAATAAGGGCAATGGGATTTTCTTTGATTTGAAATTGTTTATTCTTCACCTTTTCAATTATTGCTAAAGTCAAAAATGCTAAAGCGTTACCGTTTATTAAAATTGAAAATAAAATGAATATCCATATACCTTCATATAAGATTTGGAATTCACCTTGATAAGAACCATTCAAAATCCATATAACAGCTGTTAGTAGAGCAGCCGAAAGAACATGAGGTATTTGCCAATAGAGCTTCATTTGTAAATAAAAGTATTGAAGTTTAAAACCTTTTAGGAGAACTGTAACCAATCACTAATTATAGGTGAAAGTTGTATTTTATTTGATTGAAAATGTCGAATAAAAGAATAAATGCTATCAAAACAAAATTTGCTGATGAACGTAGTGGGAATATTATCTTACTTTCTCATTGTCTGCTTAATGAAAATACTAGATATTTTGGAGGAGCATTTCAAAGGAATTTTAGCAAAGAGATTTTAGAACAAATTCACACGAAGGGATATGGTATAATCCAATTACCTTGTCCTGAACAAAAAGCTTGGGGAGGTTTACAAAAGCCATATCTTTGGTTGGGAATTGATAATAAGAAAACTATCATTTATCCATTTAGGCATCTTATATACCGATTTTTTATTTTGCATACAAAAAGAATCTATTCAAAAATAGCAAATAAAACTGTAAAAGAAATAAGAGATCAAATGAAAGCAGGTTATACTGTGAAAGGAATAATAGGAATAGGTGGATCACCTACTTGCGGTGTACAAACATCTTTAGATATATCAAGAATAAACGAATTTGCAAATTTAAAATTAAATCAATTAGATAGAAAATCTTGGAACGATTTAATTTATACTAAATTCCTACAAAATAAAGCAGGCTTATTTATGAAAATCCTTCAGAAGAAATTAAGAAGAAGAAAAACCGATTTAGTTTTTTATGAATTCGATTTACAAAAGGAAATGAATAATGAAAAACAGATTTTACTTTAAATTGAATTAGAAAAATGTGAAATTAATAATCTAAAAGAAGCAAGCATGATAAATCTATCTATTGTAGTTTAGTGACTGATTTTTTCCTCAATTTAGTTTTTAAAATATTTTTGATTATTAAATACAATGAACTAAATATGATTACCAAAGAATCTAAACTTACTTGCTTTATTGCGTTTGTATTAGATTCTTCTATAATAAATCTGAAAAGATCAATGTAAGCAATACTATTACCAAAAACATCTGTAGCAATTATATTAATGGTATAATTCCCTTTTGTAAGTGAATAAATGTTGGAAGTAAATACTGTTTTCTCTGGATTACATGTCATCTGTTGCTCCTTCAAAAATTCAAATGTTGATGTTGTTTCATTATATCTGAAAAGTTGAACTTTTAAATAATCAATCCCGAAAACATCTGATGCAGCAGCACTTATTAAAATGGATCCGGGAGTCCGATTATCAAGAACTTCTACTTCAAAACTATCTAAAATTGGGGGATCTTCCTCAACCAAGCCTAGGGCAGTAATTATACCAGTAGCAGCTTGTGATCCACCAGAATAATCACGAGTGGTTACAAATTGACCATCAATTACAAGTGGTTCATCTATAAAATTAGCTCCGGCTGCAACAACATCAGCTAAAACTTCAAAAGTGCAAGTGATGTTTCTTCCTGAAATGATATCAGCTGCTGCTAAAGCTACAGGTCCTTCATCATGAGCAAAAATAACCAAACCTTCCGAATAAGCATCTTTTACTATATCCATAGCTTCAGAGATATCACCTAAATTTGAAGGATAATCTGTAGACCCTCCCAGAATCATTATCGCTACAAAATCAGTTATCACTACATCAGAAAAAGTAAAGTCAACATTGTATTCATTATTATAATGATCTTGAACTATTTCTGTAGGACCAGCTAAACAAACATTAAAACCATAGTTTTCTAATAAACCAGGATACATATAATAATATGAATTAGTAAAATCATCTGCTAAAAGATAAAGGATTTTTAAATCTTGAGTAGGTAATGCACCACTTCCATAATCAATTAAAGTAGTATATGAAAAACAAAAACCTGTTAATGGAATTAAAGGAACAATTTTTTTAAGGTTTGTAATAGCATGTATATTACTTTGTTGGATTCTAATATAAAAATAATGTAAATAAAGCCTTAATTAAAAAATAAATATGAATCACTATGAAAATGCTTGGAAGTAGAGTTATTAGATGTTAATTAAAAGAATAGATCCACAAAACACTACTCAATTACAAAATTGTAGAACATTAGCATCAGAAAATTATTTGGACAATTTAGTTTTACTAGGAGACCTCTATAATCCATGTTTGAAATTAAGTAGAATTTTCGGAATATTTGATGAAACAAACAATATTCAAAATTTTTTTGTGATTTTTGATGGTTTTACAATGCCATCAATTGTTTTACCTGTTAAAATGGATAAACAACATTTAACCCTAGTAAAAGATTTCCTGATCACCATTTTACCTGAAGAATTCTTTATTTTGACTTTGGAATTGGTTGAAGATGATCTATCAAGTCATTTTAAAATTAATTATTGTAGTGTAGATAATTGTATGATAGTCAAAGATAAACAGAAGCTACTCTTAGCAGTTACCCCTGTTAAAAAATCTACTGATAAAGACTTGGAGCGAATAGATAAATTCTATTTTGATACTAAAGCAAATCCTTGGAATCCCATACAATTTGAAAGTGGATATTATCATTATATTGAAGATGAAGGAAAAATAGTTGCTTGTGGAGGAACCCATTTTGAAAATCCAAAATTAGCTCAGATAGGCAATATCTATGTTCTCAAGGATTATAGACGAAGAGGGTTTGGAGAATTGTTAACGTCAGCTATTGCTCGAGAGATTTTAGATAAAAAAGAATTGGCAACATTATTTGTCAACCAAGAAAATATTCCAGCAAAAAACCTCTATCAAAAATTAGGATTCGAATTATTTAAACCAGCAAGGCTCTTTTTTTGTAACAGAAAATTGGAAGAAATTTAGAAAACATGATATTTTAATTTGTAAAAAAAAGAATAAGATAGAGGATTATTTCCTCTTTCTTCTAGAAATAAGAGTTATAACTGTAAGACTAATAGCAATTATGAAAATTGTGCTACTTGTGATGATGCCAAATGGAGCTGTATTAGTATTATTTATTGTTATTGTTTCTGGTGGTGGAGTCACAGTAACAGGTGGTGGAGTTACAGTAACAGGAGGTAGAGTGATAGTTATTGGATCATGTGTGAATCCAAAAGCATCGAAAACAACTATTCCTGTTTCTCCAGCAGCTACATAAAGATATTCGCACTCAACTGTAACATCATTGATATACCCACTTGCTAAAAATAATCCTAAAAAGAGTGGATTTTCTGGGTCTTCAATAGTAAAAACATTTACACCTTTATTAGTTTCAGTAACATAGACTAAGTTACAGATTATATCTAAACCCATAGCATGAATTGGATTTACCGTTTTCTTCAAAACAGGTGCTGTAGGATTTTGAATATCAAAGACATGTAACCCTTTTTCCCAGTCAGCAATATAAGCATAGTTATCTTTTATTTGTATGTCATTAGCGTAGCTTATCCCATCAAAATAACCATATTGTGGTATTGGATTGGTAGGATCATTGATATCAATAACCTCAAGTATATTGTTCCAAGAAGCTACAAATGCATAAGAATCCTTTATTGCTAAACCTCGAGCAGAGCTACTATAGTAGCAATCACCAACCAAAGTTGGCGCAGATGGATTTGTCACATTGATGACTTTAAAGTCATCGTCTAAATCACAAACATAAGCAAAATTACCGATCACTTTGAGTTTTATAGCCCTTTCAGGATATTGAACATAAGACCAATCAAGTGCTCCAACAAAGGTTGGACTTACGGGATTACTAATATTTGCTATACTAATTCCATTTACATCATTTGCCATATATACCAAATCATCAACGACGCAGATACCTTGAACTCGCATTCCAATAGAATAATTGCACAAAGAAACAAGTGATGGCGCATCAGAGATATCAAAGATCGCTAGACCGGAGATTTCATCCGCTAAATAGAGGATATCATCAACAATAACAATCTGATTGGCAAAACCAGTAGTATTAAAGTAACCTAAAGCATTTCCATTAATGATGTAATTATTCTCATGATTATTATCTTCAGGAACAACAACCCGAATGGTAATAAACAGAAGACTCATTATTACTAAAGATATCAAAAAATAACTCTTATATATTCTTTCTATTTTCATTTTCAAGCAAACTACCTCCGCAGACATTCTAATGAGTTTTCTAAAAGAAATCTAAAAGAAAGAATTTAATCTAACAAAAGGAATAATCCAATATTTCCATTTTCATCTATAAGGTACATAGTATTGATAAGACTATCCTTTGACTATCATATAGTTATACGATTATAAAAAAATTGTTCCAAAAAAATGAAGGGAAGAATAAAGATTACAAAAAAAAAGAAATTTACCTGAGGGATTACTAGAAAAATATTTTAGATTAGCACTTGAATAAAATTTAAACATTCTATTAGAGTACAATATAAAAAACTAGGTGATAAAATGAAAGCATACAAAGTACTACCGCCACCAACGGGGAAAGGTTATCAAGAGAGAATTGAGGAAGTTCTCAATCAAAAAGCACGAGAAGGTTGGGAACTACACACTTTATTAGATTGGGCTATTGTTCTGGAAAAAGAAATCAAAGAATAATGCCATTCTTTTTCTATTGTAACAGATTGATAATCGTATCTTTTTCTAGTGTTTCTGGTGAAAGATCTAAATCTGCCTTTTCTTTTTTATCAACGAAAATTGCACCAGCTTTTTGTAGGATATCATGGAAACTAAGGGCATTGGTACAATATTCAAATAGGTAATTTCGAGCATGCTGAGCATATTCTTTTGTTGAAGCAGTGATACCTTTACCCAAATTACTTTCATTGAAATAGAATGTACATCCCGATGGTTGAGTAATAATTAATCCAAGCAGTTTTTGTCTTATATCCATTTTTGTTTTGGCTATACATTGAATTTTGTTTGGATCCACCATGTGATTATCTTCAAAATAGAGTATTTCGTCTTTTGCTACAAGTACCTTTAGAGGTACAATATTTTTTGAGTTGAAATTGTAGTAATTGACAAACATGATGAAATTGGTATCACTAATACCATCTATATAAAATAGCTCAACAGCACCATGAGGTAACGCAGCATCTGTATTATCGCCTGAGAAAAGAACAGCTTTATCATCATCTCTATTCAAACCATCCCAACCAAATTTGACATTACTAGCATTTATCAAAGAGAGATCAAGGTCTATTCTTGCAGAACCTACATTTTCCCAATGAATTCCAAAAATCATTTGCTTGTCTACTGAAACACTTGAGCCACTAGGAATATTTCCGGTGAACTGCTTTTCAGTTGCAGGCATTGCATAAGTAATATTGCTAGGAATGTAAATCTTCTTTCCTGAAACATTTTTCTTGAGATCTTCAATGATGGAGTTTACAACAACAGTTAGTACATCACTAATTTGAGATTTCTTATTGAAACTAAACTCTGTTGCATAAGCTTTTCCATTTCTAATTTTATAGAGTATAGAGGTAGCATTTTCATCTAAACGATATTGTAATGCTTGAGCTAAACGTATTTTCCTAAATGTAGAAACTTTAGATAGCTCTATTTGGAGTTTTTCTTGCTTGATCTCTACTCCATGTTTAATCATAGCAGTTATTTCATTAAGATAATCCTTCATTAGAGGTTTATGATATTTTACTGCTAATTTTCTTAATTTGTTTATGATTGGTCTTAGATTACTATTAGCCCGATACGCTAGAAAGAGTGGTTTAAACCGATAGAAGATTTCGGCAAGCTTTTCTAAACCATATTTTTCTTGATACAGCTTTATTATCTTCACAATTTTAGCTTTACCTGGTATAGCCTTTTTTATTTCTGTTATAGTAGTTTGATTTTTGATTATCAAGGTTGAATCAATCGTTTGATAGAGAAGGTAACGTAGAAAGTCAATTGGTATTTCAGGTACAAAATCAAAATAACCATAAAGAATAGCTTTTACTTCTTTGTTCTTAATGGAATGAATGTCTTCTGCAGAAAGCTCTGTTAGAATTGCTATGTCTATAACATCTTTTATTGTATCCTCTGCAAGTGCGATGCCACTTTCTAATATCGCTTGTAGTTTAGCTTTCAATTCATCCTTAGTATACCCTCTGATAATCACTAGTTTAACATCTTCAGTTAAATCTGGTATAGATAAGTCAGCTTTTGGAATGTAGACAGAGTTCTTCTCATAAATGCCTAATCGCTCGAATCCATAAGTAGTAATATAGTGAATAAGTTGTTCAACTACTAATTGAGTTAGCTCAGCTTCTTTTACTTTCTGCCAACTTTTTTGAAAAGAATTATTCATTTGTTCAGGTGTTAAGCCAATTTCTTTTTCGATAATCTTAATCAAATCAAGTAATTGTTGCTCAGAATAATTACCTACTACCTCCGGCGCAAAAGCAAATCCTCGTCTAATTGTTTCTTTTAACAACTGTTTACTTGGTTTTTTCGTTTGTTTGGTTGTTATTGGTAGAGCTGAAAATAGCCTAATGGTAGCATTCATTTTTTGACCTTGCTGTGTTAATTGCTAATTAGGGTTGAGGCGGGAGGTAAAATCAGCGCGATTAAGCGAAATAGGAACCTCCTATGCCTCATGTAGTTGTTCCTTTAATTGTTTATAAAATCATTGACGCTTTATTTGAATTGAAAACAACATTCCATTCATCCTTATTTTGGGTAATGAAAGGAATCAAGTATTGTAGGATATTAGGTTAAGCAATTTATGAGTCTGTTGTAGACGAGCTACGATAGGTATTTCCTCAGGACATTTACCTTCACACTCGTAACATTCTATGCATGCTTCAGCATTTTTTCCA
>Ga0307378_10002659_pt1 | contig 26983 bp, 16 predicted proteins | sample UN1MG_FD_202238 | JGI IMG/M metagenome (GOLD analysis project Ga0307378, IMG submission 202238) | Soil microbial communities from Risofladan, Vaasa, Finland - UN-1 | ecosystem: Environmental > Terrestrial > Soil > Coastal area > Acid sulfate soil | place: Finland: Risofladan, Vaasa | collected...
GCATCAAGCTGCCAAGAGAGAAAAACAGATTAAAGGTTTCTCCAGAGCAAAAAAGGGAAACCTTATAGCAAAATTCAGCAGGTGAGTTTACGCTGAGCAACGCGAAGTGAGTCCTACTCGGGGAGTTTTGGGGGTGACGGTGTCCACAAAATCAAGGTTGACTGGGGAATCCACCAGAGTATAACCAGCGGTTAAAATCTAACGGCTTTTAGTTATTTTTCTTTGATTGTCTCGATCAATTCAGCGATTCGAAGCTCCAGCCTGTTTATTTCTCGTTTGTTACGAGGTCTTTGCAGCATCACCCAAGCGAAAACGCTTATGAAGCCAAGCCAATGGCTGCAACAGACAACTATGGCAGCATGCATGATCTGGTATCTGGTCTGGCCGGTAATGAAAAACTCTTTAACACAACAAACGATGAGGATTGAAAGAATTATATATTGAGCGTAAACACAATTTATGACCCAACGCATTTTTTTGCTGTAAGCATCTTTAAACCATGAACGCATTGTGTCTTCTTTTGACTCATCGTATTCTGGCGGACTGTCGATTATCTTTTTTATCTGTTCTTTATCCATTTTTCACCTCAAAATTAATTATCAAAATATTTTTCCCATAACTTTTTCAATTCTTCTCTTGCCGTAAACAGGCGAGATTTTACGGTGCCCGGCGGAATATTCAGGGCGATACTTATTTCAGAAATACTTAGTTGCTCAAAATAATATAGGCTTAAGATCACTCTACTATCATTTTTTAATCTTTGAACTAATTCTTTTAACTGTAAATCATTATCTTTTTGTTTACAATCAACTCCAATTGACTCAAGGTTCATATGTTGATTTTTATTTTTGTTTTTCAACCAGTCAATTGTTCTGTTTGTGGCGATTCTATAAGCCCAGGCTTTAAAACATGCGGGATCATTTAATTTTTTTAATCCTTTTATTATCTCAAGCCAACACTGCTGGGTTATATCCCATGCGGCATGGATGTCAGAAGTCAATCTAAAGACATACCGCCATAGCTTCTTCTGCCATAGACACACCAGCTTTTCCAACGCTTCCGCATTGCCGCCCTGAGCAGCCATAACCAGCAACTGGTTTTCTATGTTTGAAAGATTATCTTTCATCTACTTTCTTAGGCTTGTGAGTTGTTTAATTGGTTCATTTTATTTAAAATTTTTTCACATTTTCCCAATAACAGTCTGAAAAAAGCTTTTACATGTTTTGTTTATTTGTAATATCAGAGATTTGTTAGAATGTCAATTTGACGAAAATTATTGGATAGAAGACTTTGAATAACAAGTGCTCCGGAGTGGTTCTCGAAAAGACTATTTCATTGGTTCTTCAATCGTTTGAAAATCTGAGTCACTCTTGATCTTTATATCCCAGGATATCTTGCCAGGTCAGCTTTGGATTTGATGCCATTGGTACCGATTAAGGCCTTCCATTGAGTTACTCGCTTAATTACCTCCAATTTAAACCTTGACCGTGTCTTTCGTCGGGATTTCGTGGTTCTAAATGCTTGATCCAAGGAGAATATTATCGATTGATGCCGTCTATGGGCATAAAAAGCAAACCTTATGGTAGCTGAATGGTTTATGCGTTCAGTTTCCAAAGTGTTAACCGGCCAATACCTATCAACGCATATACGTTGAGTGTATGGATCGGGTGTTTTTTACAAAAACCAAAGCCCGCCGGAAACTTCAATCTCAAGCCCCACTTTTTTTCGACCTGATCTCATGAAAAATCGCCCTAATAACTGGATAAATAGCCGATTCTATTGTATACTTCCGCCTTTATGAAACTCAAGTAGGTCGGTTTATCGTTCGATATAAAGGTGATTTTGTTATTTTTTGGCCAATTTTGGATGAAATCTGCAGGATTCGGACTGTTTTGCGTCCTATAACAGCAGCAGCTCCGGTGCTAAATGGCGAAATTAACGGAACAAAAGGCCTATTTTGTGCATCTTATTTTTTAGATTGTAATATTTATAATTCATAAGACTTTAGGTTGTTTTTGACAATATGGCTAAAGACATACTCGACGTTGGAGGTTTTACTATAATAAAGCGCATTGGGACCGGCGCGCGCAGTACGATTTATTTGGCAACCGACGAAGAGGATGATTCCAAAGTCGCCCTCAAACGAGTCATATTCGAAAGGCCGGAAGATAAAAGAATCTTCGAGCAGGTCGATACCGAATATAAAGTAGCTCAGCTAATAGACCACCCCTACGTCCGAAAGTGTTACGAGCTCAGGAAAATGCGTAGTATGTTTAAAGTAAAAGAGATGCTGCTTTCTATGGAATACTTTGAAGGCAAGAACCTCGAAGATTGTTCCACCTTGAGTTTAGGAGACGTACTGCTCGTATTCAGGATGGTCGCAAGCGGCCTTAACGCCATGCATCAGCACGGCTTTGTCCACTGCGATATAAAGCCCAACAATATTCTTATAAACAAGTCCGGCTCTATTAAAATCATAGACCTCGGTCAGAGCTGCAAAATCGGAACCGTAAAGCCGAGAATTCAAGGCACACCGGACTATATTGCGCCTGAGCAGGTTAAGCGCAAGCCGCTCGGCCCAAAAACCGACATCTTTAACCTTGGGGCAACAATGTTCTGGGCGCTCACTGGAAAGCACGCCCCGACCATGATACCCAAAAAGAACAAATTCGGCTTACCCATCGTCGAGCCGAGACGAGCACCTCATGAACTAAAAAAACAATTACCCACCGGAATCTCAAAACTCGTAATGGACTGTATCGAGGACAACCCCGCACGCCGTCCACGTAATATGATGACGGTTATGTCGAGACTGGATCTGATGGTACACAGTATCTTCGGCGGAAAGATAAAAACGAACAATAAAAATGCCTCAAACAATAATTGACTTGCTGAATAAGGGAATAGAAGCCGGCAATGCAGATAAGTTTCGACGAGGTAATTTGATTCATTTGCCCGCCAACGGCAGTTTGATTCTGACCGGCGATATTCACGGACATCGGCGAAACTTTGAAAGAATAGTTGCTTTTGCCGATTTGGCCGACAATCCTGATAGGCATATAGTTCTCCAGGAGATTATCCACGGAGGCCCCGAAGATTCGCAGGGTGGTTGTTTGTCGTATCAATTGTTGTTTGACGCTGTCCGCTACAAATTAACTTTTCCCGACCGCGTCCATATTATTATGGGAAATCACGATACCGCTTTCATAAACAGCAGCGAAGTGATGAAAGACGGCAAAGAAATGAACCGCGCTATGCGTCTTGCTCTGGACCGGGAATTTAAACAGACCGGTGCTAATGTCGAGCTGGCGATAAGACAATTTCTATTCTCACAACCCTTAGCTCTCAGATGCGAAAACAGAATATGGGTCTCACATTCGCTTCCGGGCGACCGTTTTGTTAATAAATTCGACCCGAAAATTCTGGACAGACAACTAAAAGTTAACGATGTGGTCAGACCAGGCTCAGCTTACCTTTTAACCTGGGGCAGAAAACACAGCCAGGCACTGCTTGATAAAATGGCCAAGCTGTTTGATGTTGACATTTTCATCCTCGGCCACCAGCCGCAAGAGCAGGGATTCAGTCAAGCCGGCGACAATCTGATAATTATCGCCTCTAACCACAATCACGGCTGTTTACTTTTGACCGACCTCGCAAAATCTTATACTATTGAGCAGCTAATCGACTCCATAGTACCTCTGGCTTCTATATCGTGAAGTGTAGAGTTTTGTGACTGCTCGATTGATGAATGTCATTACTGCGAAAGGGCCTGTTGCCAAAGTTCAAAATGAACGTTTTGAGATTGCCGCGCGATTCTTCGAATCGCTCCCAATGACCTTAAAACGCACTTTGCGTCATTGCGAGGAATGTAATGACGAAGCAATCTCGGCTTTTTCAACAGGCCCGAAAGCAGGAATCCAGATGTATCGAAGGTCTGGATTCCGCATCAAGTGCGGAATGATAATTCTCCAAATCATATGTCACAGACCACTAACTCGGCCAAAATACAGGATGTAAAAGACGAACATGGATTGGTACTACTACATAGCACTGGCGGCAATCATCTCACAATTACTCTTTTTGCTTCAGACATATAATAATTATCGCTATGCACTGGCAAAATACAAAAAAAAGCGTTTTTGGGACGAGCTAAAGGCAGTATTGATTGTACCGTGTAAAGGTCTGGACCCGGATTTTCAAAGCAACATCACATCATTTTTCAATCAGGACTACGAAAACCACCTGTTGTGGTTTGTTGTTGCTGATGAGTCGGACCCGGCCTACAGCGAATTGTGCAAGCTGAAAAATCAGCTCAGCCAAACCTCAAAAGCTCAGGATGTGCAAATATTTGTTGCAGGTAAGGGCCAATCCTGTAGCCAAAAAATCCATAATCTGCTGTACTGTTACGAAAGAGTTAGCGATGATATCGACGTTCTCGCTTTTGCCGATTCCGATGCTTGTGTCCGCAGCGACTGGCTCAATCACCTCATTTACCCCCTTCGCCATTCTAAGACCGGCGTCGCTACAGGCTATCGTTGGTTTGTACCGAAAAAGAACAACCTGGCGACTCTGGCCCTGTCGGCGTTGAATGCCAAGGTCGCCCAGTTGCTCGGCAATACCCCTTTCAACCAGGCCTGGGGCGGGTCTATGGCTATACGCGTCGATGTCTTTCGCCGCCTCGGCCTCGACAAAATCTGGCCTAAAGCCTTAAGTGATGATTTGTCACTCAGCAGGGCCGTCAAAAAAGCCGGTATGAAAGTAGCTTTCGTTCCCGCTTGTCTGGTGGCTTCGCACGAATCCACTACCTGGCCAAAGCTCTTTGAGTTCAGCCGCAGACAATTTCTAATAACTCGTATATACGCCCCTAAGACCTGGTGGTTTGGATTACTTAGCAGCCTGTACTCAGTATTGGGTATATGGGGTGCGGCCGGCCTGGCAATATACGCTGCTATGATTCAACACAAAAACCTGGACCTTTTTGTCCTGGTACCTGTTGTATTTTTTGTAAATCAGTTGGGCCGCGCAATACTCCGGCAGAGAACCGCTGAAAAATTGCTCAAAAATGAGCGCCGAGCGATGAGGGCCGCCTGTCTCGCCGACATCCTCGCCTGTTGGCTGTGGTCATTGCTGCTGTTATTTTTTATTATCTCTTCAGCTTTTGGGAGAACTATCTGCTGGCGAGGTATATGCTATAAACTGCTTGGACCAACCGAAATAATTGTACAGGCTAATGAGAAATCCGAAATCTGAAGCACGAAACGATAACTCGTTAATTGGTTATCAGAAAAGTGCCTAAAGTGTGAAGTGCCTAAAGTGACACGTAAGTGTCATCCTGAGGCGAAGCCGAAGAGCCTGCCCTGAGCTTGCCGAAGGGATCTGGCCAACAAAATAGAGATTCCCGCCTTAGCGGATCTTCGACTTCACTTCGCTGCGCTGCGTTCAGAATGACAGCCAAGCTGTCACTTTAGGCACTTTTTAATTTCCTCGAATTTCCATATTCGGTTTTATTCGACGAACTCCTACAAATGATACGGGTGACGCTGTGGCCGATACATCATTCGCCGCGCCTGTTCGTCACCGACTATTTCCTGCCTGGCCTGGTCCCACTGGAGCTTGCGACCAAGAATATAGGAAAGATTACCCAAAACGCACAAGTTGGCCACACCCACCGCAGCTTCAATATTCATAATAGTCTTTTCGCCGGTCTTGATGCCCTTGAACCAGTCTTCTTTGTGACCCGGACTCTTATACACATCCCTGGCACCGGCCGGCGGCTCCCATTCACGGGCCTTCTTCTCGGCCCAGGTGCCGCCGTCGCCGCCCCAGTGGATGAACTCGCCCTTGTCGCCGCGGTAAATTGCGCCGTAACCGGGCCGGACGATTTTGCCGCCGGGCTCTTTGCCTGTCCTTTCCTCAGCAGCAGGCAGCTCATCCCGGGGCATCTGAGTCCACGTCAACACCCAGTCCGGATTCTTGAACGTGTAGGTCACTTCCATAAGCACAGCGCTGTCCCACAAGCCCTTTTTCGGCGAAGTACCGGTCGCCTCAATAGTCACCGGCCCGGTGCCGTCGGCGCCCATCCACCACATAGCGCAGCTCATAACGTGCGCACCTCGGTCGCGAATCTGACCACCGCCGGACTCCAGCAGCCAGCGGAAGACAGCGTGACAGTACCTCTTGTTATACGGCCGCCAACGCAAGGGACCAAGCCACAGGTCCCAGTCCAGCTCAGCAGGCGGGTCACTGTCGGGCACAGGATTATTATCCTCCGGGCTGGGATAATGGAAACAATCGACCCGGCTGATGTGGCCGATATTGCCATTGACCAGATACCGATGCGCCAGATAGGCTTCCGGCTGAGAGCGGCCCTGCGAGCCGACCTGGACCGAAACCTTGTTCTTCTTCGCAGCAGCGACCATCGCTTTGCCTTCCTCTATAGTACAGCAGGCCGGCTTTTCGACATAGACATGCTTGCCGCATTCAGCCGCGTGGACCATCTGAACTCCGTGCCAGTGGTCCGGCGTGGCGATAACAACAGCATCTACATCTTTACGCTGGAGAATATAACGGTAGTCGCGATACGCATCGACACCCGGACCGGCTGTTTTCACAGCGTTGGCAAGCCGCTTTTCATCTGCGTCACAGACTGCTGCTATGTTCACCTCGCCTCTGTCGCGTCTTTCTACCATATCGCCCAAATGGTATCCGCCCATTCCACCGACACCAATATGGGCCATCGTAATACGTTCGTTTGCTCCCACTCCACCCGGTGCCGCAAGTACGTTGGACGGTATCAGGTATGGTACGCTCACCGCCGCACCCGCAGCAGCCAAGAATTCACGCCTGTTGAGTTGCTTTGTTCGTTTCATCGTTCTATTACCTTTCTGCTCTCTTATTTCAGCTATGAAAAAAAGTGCTAAAAATCGTTGTATTACAGCGGCTTAACGTTTGTCTTCTTCGTGGGCACCAGTTTAACGCAGGGTAATCCACTAACCTTCACGCCTCGCTGTCGCAGCGATTGCGCAATATTGAGCTTGAAGTCCTCGGGCGCAGCTTTCAGCCCGGCCTTTAGCGCCGCAAGCGCCCCCTTGCTCGGAATTCGCTGCAGCACCATTCGGGCGTCCTCACGCAGCTCTTTATTCGACAACAAAGCGGCTATCGGCTCAATGGACTTTCTGGTGCCTATCTCGGAAAGCATCCACAGCACTTCACGGCGGACCGGCACAGGCTGCTCATCGTCCAACAGTGTGACCAGCTTGCCGACGACCGCCCTTCTTTCATTGCCGGATTTGGGGCGACCGGCGACACGAACGATCTTCCACAGTGCACGCTTTGCTGCACGGGCCACTTCGAGTTCTTTGTCCGTCATCACTTCCGCCAAAGGTCTGACCGCTTCGGGTCCGACTTCGCCGGCGCTCTGCCAGGCCTCTGTTCGTACCTCGGCACTCTCGTCGCGGATTTTGCTTATCAGCTTTTGCACACTGTCGCTTTTTGCGGCTTCGACCGTCCCGACCGACGCTGCAACGGCCGCCGCCGCAAGGGACACTTTTTTAGAATTGTTCATAGACATGTTTGAAACCCTTTCTCATTATTTCGGTTACAACAGATGACTTCTGGTACACAGCAGATTCTATCGGCCTCCAACGGCAAGGTCAAATATTATTTGTACTTCCTCCTGTCCATGAGTGGACGCCCCGTTTGAAATTGGCCCATTCGATTGCGCTCAGGACAGGCTTTGATTGGGTTTGTTTTCACCAAGTGTCCAATTGGATTTATTTTCATAATACTTTGTGACAAAGACATTTGCGTTCATTTTGGGCCTTACGGAAATTGGGTTTGAATTGGGTTTGTTTTGACCAAGTGTCCAATGCGATATATTTTCATATGCTATTTGTGTAAAGATACTTACATTCATTTGACTTTTGGGAAATTGGGTTTGTTTTGCATAAAAAGAGTTGATTTGTAGAGGGTTCTCGACAGATGTAGAGGTGCCTTATAGGCACGTAAATAACTGGATTCTCGATGCTCGATTCTGGATTCTCGATGCTCGATTCTGGATACTCGATACTGGATTCTGGATACTCGATTCTCGATACTCGATACTGGATACCCGATGGTTGTGAGTGGTTCATTGGTTAAATGGTTAATTTGGATAAATTGGTTAATTCATCTAAGTGGTTTCCGCTTCGCTCCAAGATGATTGATGATTTATTGTGATACTAATCCATTAGTTAGATATGTATTATACGATAGATAGTCCAAAAAACAAGTGAAATCCGCATTTTTATGGAAAATTGTCCTTTACTCGGAGATTCAGGGCATATCGTATTGCGTATTGCCCTTCGATCCGGCTCCCACCTTCGTTAAAGCTCCGGAGGGCAAGCAGGACAAGTTTAGGAATTTGAAAATTTTATGGCTCTGCGGCTTCCCACCACAGTCTGGGATAGTCCTGGCCTTCGAGAATCCACCAGATATCTTCGGTGCCATTTTCGGTTTCGTTTATGAAGTCCCAGCCGGCTTCGAGGAATGTGCCGGCGGTTTGCATTTCGGCCGTCGTCTTGCCCGTGCCGCCAGTACTCGTGATCTGGCCTGAGGTCTGTGTGTCCCAGAAGGACGCGGTCATATCCGACGACCATCCACCTCCAGCCAGCCCGCCGACATAGTCGCCGCCACCACTGACCGCACCGGTGCTGTAGCACTGGGTCACAATACCGTCTTGCTCGTACCCCACCAGCCCGCCGACATAAGAACCGCCATTGACCGCTCCTGTACTGTAGCATTGTGTCACATCGCCAAAGTTCCGACCCACCAGCCCGCCGACATGAGAACCGCCATTGACCGCTCCTGTACTGTAGCATTGTGTCACATCGCCAAGGTTCTGGCCCACCAACCCACCGACCGTTGAGTCGCCGCTGACAGCAGCGGTACTGTAGCACTGGGTCACTGCACCAATGTTCCACCCCCCGAGCCCGCCGACCCCCCAATTTCCACTAACCGTGCCGCTGCTGTAACAGCATTTCACAGTACCTCCTCCGTTGTGCCCAACAAGCCCACCGATAAACCCACCCGAACTGGTTATGTTAACGTCCACTACACCAAGGTCCTTGACCTCGGCCCCGGACTCCAACAGACCAAACAACCCAAGGCGGCTTGCACCCGTAATTGTCATACGGGAGATCACGTGATCATTGCCGTCAAAAACGCCCGTGAAAACTTGAATTAGCGCCTGCCCGAAAACACTTCTGCCTGGCAGATCCGGGTCCAGATTTATGTTCGCACCGAGGACAAAATGCTTGTCCCAAAGGATAGGCCCTTTACCCAACAGGATGAGTTGGTCGGACGTGTCAATCTTATAGGGAGCCTCTGACGTTCCCTGTCCTGTAAGCCAATTAATGTCAGGTTCGGGGATGATCTGACCAAGCGTACCTTCCCAAGCTAATCTGGGATAATCGCGGCCAGGATCCAGGACCCAGTTCGGATCATCGGCAAAACCATTCAGCCCAAGCATGTAGGGGTCCATCATCTCGCGCGTGGTCAAACCCACGCCGCCGGTACTTCCTGATAGGCCGGAGGTCTCCACATCCCACACGCTGCACAAGACGCTGCCCCAGACGCTGAGCCCCACTAACCCACCGACACTCTCATTGCCGCTGACCGTACCTGTGCTGTAGCACTGCATCACATCACCAACCCTGTTGTCTCCCACGAGACCGCCCACAAAGATTTCTCCTCTTACACTGGCGAGCGAGTAACTGTTGTCGATGTAGCCAGGATAAGGCATAGCTCCTTGCAAACCATTCTGTCCAACCAGTCCTCCGATAGCTTCATTCCCCATGACCGCACCGGTGCTGTAGCAATTGATCATGTTACCTACATTTTCCCCCACCAATCCGCCGACATATCCGTAACCACTGACCGTGCTGGTGCTGTAGCAATCTGTAATATTACCGTCCCAGTTATATCCCAGCAACCCGCCAACCATGTAGTTACCAGCGACTGAACAAGTACTGTAGCAGTTGATCACGGCACCCTCGTTTTCCCCCACCAACCCGCCGACATAGTCGCCACCGATGATCATTCCACTGCTATAGCACTGGGTCACAGAACCACGGTTGTACCCGACCAGTCCGCCGAGATCGAAAAAACCAGCATCAGTAATGTTGACATCAAGCACAACTTTGACATCAAGCACGCCGAGGTCCTTGACCTCGGCCCCATACCACAACTGGCCGAAGAGGCCAAGATAACTGCCGCCCATGATCGTCAGATGCGAGATCGCATGACCGTTTCCATCAAAGACGCCGGCTAAGGGAGTTCCCTCCACGTAGGGATAATAATCTGTGTAAGAAGCCGGTGCGATGACCGCCTTGTCGAAGACCTTGCGGCCGGGGAGATTCGGATCCAGATCGATGTCGGCGGTCAGGATGAAGTGCTTGTCGTAATCTTCGGGAGTCTCGCCGAGGGCGATCAGATCGGCGGCCGTAGCGATTTGGTAAGGGTCGTTAGGCTCTCCCGTACCGCCGCTGTATTTGGCATAGGCAGGAAAGGTTAAAGAGCAGATTGTGATTAATAAAGTGATTGTCCGCAGGATTCGTGGATTTTTTAGCATTGTCAATTTCAGTCCTCCTACCCCCCCGATTTTAGGAAATAGGATAACCAGCTACCTTTGTGGTTGGCACGCCATACGAATCGAATTGAACCGACAAGAAGTTAACTCCGCAGATGCTGGTATTTATTTTAGCAAATGGCTGATGCCGGTGTCAACTACAAAACGGCAGAGATGTCCCTATCCGAGCGTAGACTACATCTACTCGTTATCCGGATAAATCTTAATCGATATCGGCGATGTCGCTCTGGGGCTTACCGACAAGATAGATTCTGTTTTTGCCGCTGCGTTTGGCCTCCAGCAGTGCCTTGTCCGCCTGCTGAAAAAGCTCCTGTATTGTCGAGCCATCTCTGGGAAAGCTTGCCAGTCCGCCGCTTATTGTCAGAACTCCTTTACCTCCCGGACCTAATCCACCAAAGGTGGACAATTCGGATTTCTCTAATTCTCTTACGAACCGCTTTGCTATAAAGATTGCTTCCTTAGGATGGTCGGCTCTCGCTGAGCGTCTCTCGGAAACCTTGGTGGGCACGGCAGCCGGTTTAGCCTGGGGCTCGTCCCAGAAAACAACCGCAAACTCGTCGCCGCCAATCCTGCCGACAACGTCATGGCCCCGGCAGCAGCGCTGCACCAAAACAGCAGCCTGTTTTAAGACCTCGTCACCGGCGAAATGGCCGTAAACGTCATTGTAACGTTTGAAGTCATCAATATCAAAAACAAGCAGTGTCACCCGCCCGTTTTCTGTCCTGGCGTGTTCTATAATCTGCCGCGAAAATTCCCAGATATATCTCCTGTTCTTCAGACCCGTCAAATCATCCTCCGTAGCCAATCTTTCAAGATGCTTGATTTTCATTTCTATTGTTGCATCGACAGTGGTAGAGAGGCCGATCTGGGCCTTACGACGGCCCCGGGTCAAAATGGATTCGTAAAACCTGTCCGGCTGGACCGGACAAATCAAATAATCGTCCGCTATGCTTGTCCCGTTGTAGGCTGTGCCGACCAGTCGTATTGCTATCGGCTCTTCATACATCTGTGCCAGAAGAATGATTTTCGCATCGCAGTTATCTCGCAAAACTTTAAGGGCCGAGCCTAATTTGGCTGACATCCCGAACATCACAATGCCGATTCCTGCAAACTTATTCTTCACAACAGCATCAATTGCATCAGGAATATTGGTGCAGACTTCACAGCGACTGTCCGTAACGGCACCGGCATCTAAAAAGGCTTTACCGACATCGCCGACAAGCAGAATTCTCGGCTCGAATGAGCCTGCCGAAGTCCGAGTATCTCCACAGGAGGATGAATTATAGCTTTCCATCTAACATCACCCGCAACAGCAAATTGGAGTCATCCTTTGCTACTATCATTGCTCTGGTTTAATTCGGGGCAATCAAAAGGCCTAAAAAGCGCAAAAAAAAATGCCTCCAGATAATCTTTATACTAACAAAATCTACCGAAATGTCAACTCAAATCCCCAAAAACAACTGATTATCGACAATTGATAATTGAAAAAGACGTTAAAAACAATCATCAATTAGTCGGCAGGCCATCCAGATTCTTTTTAACCTGCTCGGCACAAAAACTGTTCGGATACAAATTGAGGAAGCTCTCCAGAGTTGCTCTGGCATCCGCTAAATACTTTTTCTTCCGCTCCGTATTCGACTCACCCTGATACAGACCAATCTTCAAAAGCCCTAATTCGTACAATGCTGACATCCCGCCATCGGTCTTGCCGAATTCCTTGTGCAGCTCGTTTAATTTCTCAGCCCGGAGTTGCTCGTCGGCGAGGAGTTTTGCCTGAGCTAACAAGATATTGTCACGAAGCCCGTCTTTATCTTCTATTTTTTCCAGCAATCCGTTGAGACGCTGGGCATAATCGGAGGCATGTGGATTCAGCATAATAAACTCAGCCAAACGTTCAATTGCTCCTGCCTCATCTGTTCGATTTTCAGGCCCTATTAACGTCCGCGATTGACCTAATCTTCTTTGCAGTTCGTTTAACTTCGGTACTGTCATAACCGAATCATCCGGAGGGCGAAACAGGCCGAACAATGACTCGTCTGATGTTTGTTCTTTTTCAAGAAGTTTCGACCGCTCAGCCGTCAGCATAGTTTCAGCCTGGGCAAGAAGCTCCTCAGCCTGCTCAAATTTACCCTGACCGGCCCAATGTTTTGCGATACGCCATCGTGCCTCTATTGATTCCGGACTCCCGCCAAACTCACTATACAGCCGATACCATATCTCACGTGACCTTTTGTATGGATAATCGCTGTAAAAATGCAAAAGTTCGGTTTGCCCAAGCACATTGACATCCGGGCTGTATTCGCTCAGAAGTGCCTTACAGTAAAGCGCTATCGGCATCCGACGGCTGTTGGGACGTTCGCTTATAAACAAATCGTACTGCCTGAAAAGCCATTGTCTTTTCGCTTGATACTCCAATTCCTGCGGCACTATAAACCAGCTTGGCCAACGGTCGTAACTTAACTTAATCTGGATTTCTCTTTTCAGCTCTGCTCGCAGCGCTATCGCCTCCGCAGGGTAAAAGAAACCTTCCAGGTATTTCCTCTTAATAGGGTCTCTCGTTGTTTTGTCCAGCGCTTCTGTGATACTGTGGTCGTGAAATTCGCCAACGTGCTCCGGATTATTCTTGGTCACATAAAGCTGATAGTCTAATTCATCAAAGCCGATGGTTACTTCAAACACAACAACCGCCAATATGAGTGTAATAGAAGCGAAAATCCAGACCAGGCCCGGCCGATAACGCGTAAAATGGCCTATGCCCAGAACAAAGCCTGCTATGGCTAAAGCATCAAGCCAGGCAAAAATCCACGGTGCGAAAGAAAAACCCCACTTGATAGGTTCTACCCCCCTGGCACCGCCAAAGTATCCCCAGTAAAGAAGCTGGGGTGCCGTGCATAACGCTATCGCAACAAAACGCGAGCGAAAACGAAGAGGCCGACACGCCGCCGCAATACAACTTACCAATAGACAAACCGCGAAGCCCGGCAAATTGGCCAAAAAAAATACCGACAATATAAAAACAAAACTGTAACTGAAGCTCATCAGTTGCGATATCAAAATCGGAACAATTGACAGAATACCCATAAGCAGTCCCAAAACAACAATCTGCCAGGGATACTCGAATATGCTCACTCCGCTTATGATTGTCTGGCCCAAATGCCAGGATTCCGGCCTTACCGCCGTCTGAATGTCGAACGACCAGAATGAGTTGGTTGCTATCTTCGACCAGAAAAAACAGCTTACAACAAAGGCCGTAAGAGCAAGAAACCAACACCTCTGAACATTCGTATGGCTGTAGTGAAGCGTGGGGCCAACAGCCATAAAAGACTTCGAGACCGCTATCGGCGCCTTCTCTGTCTCTTTATTATCCATAAGCCTACCTATTGACTATCGACTATTGATTATTTTCTATTGAATTTGAGTGCAGATTTTCTTTTCAATAGTCAATAGTAAATAGTCAATCTTACGTCCCTTCACCGCTGCTGGCAAGGTAAACAACCTGCTCGGGTGTAAGTTTGTCTATACTAATCGACATTGACTTTAGTTTGAGTTTGCTTACCTGCCGTTCTATCTCCATCGGGACATCGTGGACCGCTACAGAAAGCTCGCCCTGTTTTTTTACCACATATTCACACTGCAGCGCCTGTGTTGCAAAGCTCATATCCATCACGCTTGCAGGATGACCCTCAGCGGCTGCAAGGTTAATTAACCGTCCCTCAGCCAGAAGATAAATCCGCTTGTTATTTTTCAGGATATATTCATCAACGCAGTGACGCACATTACGGATTACCTTTTTACTGAGCCGTTTCAGGGCCGGTATATCTATCTCAACGTTGAAATGTCCGCTGTTGGCGACAACCGCTCTGTCCTTCATCGCACGGAAGTGCTCAGCCCTTATAACACTTTTATTACCCGTAAGCGTTACGAACAGCTCACCTACTTTTGCCGCCTTTGCCATCGGCATAACTTCAAACCCGTCCATAGCCGCCTCAAGGGCCTTGACCGCATCAACTTCTGTAATGATAACAATTGCCCCCATCCCCCTGGCCCGCATAGCAAAGCCGCGCCCGCACCAACCATACCCTGCCGCAACAACTTTTTTGCCGGCCATTAGAAAATCAGTAGCGCGAATGATACCGTCAACCGTTGATTGTCCGGTGCCGTAGCGATTATCGAACAGGTACTTGGTTGCAGCGTCATTTACCGCAATGACCGGAAATTTTAACTTGCCCTCATTCGCCAAAGCCCGCAGACGAATAACTCCCGTAGTGGTCTCTTCCATACTCGCAATAATCCGGTGGGCATCTTTCTTTCTGCGAGTATGTAACTCGTTCACCAAATCAGCACCATCATCAAGCGTAATAACGGGTTTATGGTCAATTGCTGCGTTAATATGTTTGTAGTAGGTGCTGCGATTTTCACCGCAGACAGCAAAGACCGCTATCTTAAAATCCTTCACTAACGAAGCAGCCACATCGTCCTGTGTGCTCAGCGGATTAGATGCGCAAAGAACAACATTCGCTCCACCTTCTTTGAGGGTCCTTGCCAGATTAGCCGTCTCAGCGGTGATGTGCAAACAAGCAGAAACGTTTTTGCCCTTCAGGGGCTTGCTCTTTGCAAATCGCCTGCGTATCGCCGCCAGAGCCGGCATATCGTTATCCGCCCAAAGAATGCGCTTTTTACCCCCCGCCGCCAGTGACAAACCAGCTACGTCGTATTTCATCCATTAGTCCTTTCAAAAAAGTAAACTATCGGCCTGAATTCTAAAGTAAGCAGATAAGATTTGCAACTTTTTATTTCTGCAAACGGTAGCCGTATTTTACTCTGGTTGAAACCAGAGTGTCTTATCTGGGCCCATCCCCCAATCGCTTTGGTTACCGAGGTCTCCGGCGAGAAAATCAGTCCACAGAATGCCTTGCGACATTTGCGTTTTTGCCCCCGATTCGGTAAAGATGAACGTCCCAAGCCTCAAAATTGTCGTCGAAAACACCGTCCTCTGACATGATTGTTCGATTCTCGCCGAGCACTTCCACGGTCCTCCGGCCTTCCAGAGACCGCAGAGTGAATTTTGCACTCGTCTGGCCGTTTCGCATCCCCACCGCAAAAAGATATGTCGCACCTTCATGCTCCTTCGCCATAATCGCCACAGGAACATCTTCGTTTTCTGACAATACGCTCACAGCATCTTTGACAGTCGGACTGTTAAGCACCGGCGCAAGCTCACTAATCTGGCGATTTATCTCAGTAACCGCCGAAAGCATTTTCCCATCGCTCAGAAGCGCCGATTCATTAAACCTCGGCTGCCATTCGTGGACGAAATAAATTAAGCCCATCGAGCCGTGTATGATGGACATCCATACCTCGCAGCGGACCTCGTGTGGGGTAGCTTTTTTTTCTCGGTTGTGGATTCGCGAGCATTCAATACAGTTCCATACGACTTTGTTCCCTTCAGTCCATTTCACCAGGCGCTCGACACCTTTTGCGACGTACCAGAGTTCCCCCGCCACTTGTGGTTTATCATGAACGACCGGATAGATGTCAAATGAAGCAATGTCGCACCCCTTTACGTACTCGGGATAATCCTCAGGGTGGTTCGTACGAACACCACGGCCGTACCAGCCGTCCCAGGCCACACCCTGGCTGAGATTGAGAAACACCGGCCGCGTAAGGTCGGCACGGCGGAGCCTACGGTAGTTATCAATTATCTTTTGCGGCGGAATCGGCGGACCGTAGCCTTTGCCGCTTCCTAAAGATTGGGCGTTGTCCGGCTCGTCCCTGTGCATCCAGCCGATAATTGTCGAATCATCCACATGTTTAAGACCTACTTTGTTTTGGTTGCAGACGACTTTCATACCGAACTTTTTCAATTCTGCAAGCTGGCTTTCTGTTGGGCCTTGCCAGAGACCCACGTACGTATTGATACCGGCCCTCTTGTACTTCCACGCGTTATTTGGATTTTGCAGCCAGACCGCAATTGGAAAAAAATCGGCACTGTGCGGCGGACCGTTCTCCCATTTAACATAAGGGCTTGTGATGACATCTTCCCCGTAAGCACCGCCGAAGGCACACGCAAGAACAATAAAGCAGCTTATAAGAGTCATATTTCTTCGCATAAAAGTCTCTCCCATAAAAACTAAGTGCTCACACCAGCGCAAGCTCCATGAATACCGCACTATTTATCAGATTGTATCGATTTGAATCGATAGCCGCTGTACTGCTCAAAGCACAGGGAAATATATAGCACACTCGTCACTCTCATCGATGGAACCATATACAACCACATATAATTGTAGCCGACCTTTTGTGTCTTTTCAAATATAATCCCAGCTCAGCAGAACAGGCGCACAATCCAGTAACAGCTTCTTTGACTTGCCCCCGATGAGCTTGTGATAAGAATTAATTGTAAACAGCAGATTTCCTCGATTGACGCTCCTGCTACACTCACTTAACCTTACAGTCGCGCAGGCAAGCATCAGAATCAAAAACTAATAAAGTGGTCGTCCTCCCCCTCCCATACCTTCCATCATCATATCTTCCATGTAATACTCATCGCCATAATCCTCATACTCAGCACCTCTCGTACGCTGTCTCCGCCCGCTGGTATTCCAGGCTTTCAAAGGCTCCGGCTTATCTCTTTGCATTCTCACAATTTCACTATACCACTTCTGCAAATTTGTAGCCCAGTATGCTGTTCTGACGGGCATGTGCTCAATATTCGTCCCATCAAAACTGTAAAGCATATCATAATAACGCCTGGTGCTCAGATTGTTGTCGCCCGACCAGTCGTTCACCGCCACAGCATCAACCATAACAGCTCCGGTACTAAAATCAATCGTCTCAGGTTCCACAGCTCCGTCTTCAGGTCTGGTAACAGGACTCATTAGCGTATCTAATCTGCTATCTCTGCTACTTCTGCTATCTCTGTTAATTCTGCTATCTCTGCTAATTCTGCTACCCCTGCTAATTTCCGGCTTTGCGGACTCGTTCTCAATAACACTACCTATCACTTCTCCCTGGCTTACTGTAAAATCTTCACTGCGCCAATACCCCATCACATACTTGGAGACCTGAACTGTAACAACATTGGCCGCCTCACGTATATGCTTCGCGAAGAAGTACAACCTTCCCGGAATCGCTACCGGCTCTGTAATATCGGAAAATCCGCTCCATAAAACAACTTCGTTCTTCTGCGACATGTCCTGCTCGCTCAACTGATTCGTCCCTACCACCGGATTAAAAACACCCAACCGAATTCTGTATCGGTAGCTCTTTCTCGGCTCAACAGTATCATCGTGCGCCCAGAAAACCAGAGGCTCACGCATCTTCTCCAAAGGCGTCCTCCAGGTAAGCCGAATCTTGTCAAATTCATCATAAACATCATTCATCGATGGCCCCCTTCGGGTGAGTCTGTCTCCAGACAGACCCGGCATCATATAGTCTTCGTATCCACCTGTATCCGTTCTGCTTCTTGAGGTTCTTGAACCTCTTGTACGTCTATCAGTCGAACCAAAGCCAAGGCCCAGACCATCGTCGGTTGAACGCCTTCTATTGCTCCCAGAGCGCCTTCTTTGTGTTGTGTCTCCGCCCACACCCCCATAAAGACCATCCGTAGCACCCCTTCCTCCAGAGTAAAGTCCACCCCCGGCCCTTCCAGTCGTACTAGATCCTGACCTCGTAGGGGTTCTTCTGCTACGCCTCGAGTCTGTGCTTTCACTGCTCTTCTGCTCCTCTTCCCTTTCTTTTCGCCTTTCCTCACTGTCCTCTCTCCTCTGCATATCAAGGAACTTTCTATGTATCAAGGGAGGATACCACTCCTCTTTCGCTGATGCAATTTGATAAGCCTCCGGCTGCAACAGGTCTATTTGCAGTTGCGGGTCGTCAAACTGAAGCTTCCACACTTTTAACCTGCCGGGCGGCAAGCTGCTGACATCATCTGCAATTTCGAACAATCTCCCATAGTGGTCAATCTTGCTGCGGGGAACAACCTGCCAATCACTCCAGCTCCCATCCTCGACCAATTCCTGCCGTTGCAACTGCACAGCCGCAAAAATCGGCTTCGCAAGGCACGGGTCAGCCCTCTGTTCGGCCACATCATCGACAAAACTATGTCTAAACCTCTCGTATAACCCCTCAATATCAAACTTGGCTTCTATAGTTACAAGGTCGATATCATTCGGCTCATGCGGAGCTTTATCATAAGGTGCTTCTGCAGTGACAGCCACAGTAGGCACATAAGCCACCGCTCTGATGTGCTCGACTGCAATATCGTTGACCTCACCAATACGAGGAAGACTATACTGACCCCCTCCTGTTCCTGATATCACCCCATCAACCGCATACGGTACCTGTGGCCATAGGTTAACGTCAATATCACTTATGGACGAATCAAGCAGAGCAACAAACTCAGAAAGTCTCGATTTATAGGGCTCCGGGTCCGTGGGCGGGGTGTTAATCTTATCCCTCAAAAGCACGGCCTCTTCGTACACCTGGTCATCGACCGAACCTGGGCTGTATTTCGCATCGCCATATGCAACCTCGTTGGGACTGAAAATAACACGCGTAATCAAAAGCCAGACACACACAAGCCCAACAACTACCAAAACCATCTTCTCTACATGTTCTTCAAAAAAGCTGCCTATTTTAATCATATCCATGCCCTCGAACGAAGTGAAGGGTCAAACCCCGTTTCATATTTTTTTCTGACTGTTTTACCGGCCTGTAGTTTGTTCTTCTACCTTTAGCGCTTTCTTAACAGTTTCCGGTTTAATTTCCTCATAGCCTTTCTTGTTGAAGATATATTCGCAAATTAAATCCAATTCTACCACAACATCTTCACCATAATCGTAAAGACTGTAAGCATCCTCTTCGATCGACCTGAACTTAGTTTCTAAAACCGTTATCTGATTATGCTTGAAAGTCTGCTCCGGCTCATTGCCGGTGAACCCCCTGAATTTATGCTCCTTGGCACTGCAAAGCTCCTGTATAAACGGCAAAACAGATTTTATGTGAAGCACAACGGTAATATTAAAATGTATTACATCAATACCAATATCATCACTGGAAACTCTTCCCGTGCAGGATTCTGTCAGAGCATCGTCCTTAGTAAGAACGTAAGCGGGCTTATCAACATCGTCTTTGTCTGTTCGCGAGCTTTTCCGCCGGCGCCCCGTAAACACAGCGCCGCCTGCCCCGGGCCTCCTTAGGCCCATAGAAAAACTTGTCTGCATAAGCTGCTTAACAGGCGCTGTCAGAACGCTGTCAGAACCCGAATTCACAGCACTTATAGTATCGACAATATCTTCGAAGACCCAGTAAGCTAACTGGAAATACCAGCAATCCTGGATGGCCTTATTCGGGTCAACAGCAAGTTTATAATCTGCCCAGAATTCGTATCCACTCAAATCAGCCGGATTCACATAAACGGATATGGACTTCGCCCTCTCTCGGCAAATCTCATCAATTATCATTAACTCAAGTTCGCCCATCATCATCGACCGACCCAAAGTCCCCCGCGTTGATGTTCTTGTACCTCCCATCGAAGACCGCCCCATCATCCCGGAACGTCCCATCATCCCGGAAGGTCCCATCATCCCGGAACGTCCCATCATCCCGGAACGTCCCGACATCCCGGAACGTCCCGACATCGGAGAACTTCCCGACATCGAAGACCGTCCATACATCGAAGACCGTCCCCGCCTCAAGCGGGAATTTACTGCTGAGTCCTCCAGACCTCTCTTTATCTCGGCTTCTGTAGGACAATCACCCGCATTCGCACGGATAATTAGTTGATTTATTGCTTCGCGATACCGCCTGCCAAATTGCTGAAAAACCAGCGTAGAGGAAATGTTAGGGTCAAGAAATATATCATAGCTTAATAATTCCCTCTGGGTGCTTTGCTCGGCTAAAAGTGTTATCGCGTTGGCATCTTTGGCATGTTCTTCCTGACGCACCTGCTCATTTATCCATCCCTCACTGGAAACAGCATTTTTGATCTCATTCTGCACGCTTTTACCAATCGAAACACTTTTTGTTTGTATCTCTCCTTTGAGTTTTCTGCTCATAAGCTGTGTAGGGATAAAAAGCAGTACACCAATCAGCCCTATAATAACCGTCATCAACAGCCATAAGTTATTCTTAAAAACACTTAACTTCTGTAAAATATCTTTGAAACTCGGTAAATTCATTTTTTAGCTCACAAAATTATTCTATTTCGGTTGTCAGGTTACTTCTGCCACTTGAAGGGGAACTCTGCGGCGCAGTCGTCCCGCCCATAGTTGTCCGCCCCCTCATATACGAAGGTAATTCAGGTGCCTTTGCCTTGACACTCTCGGGCGCACCTACCCAGACAAACTTAACGCTTAATACAAACCAATGGTCATTGACTGTATGAACGGGCATGCCCCTGCGGTCGAGCTTGGGTCTTCCGTTCTCGTCCCACTCAGCGATTTTACTAATTAATTCCTTTGTCATCGGGTCAATCAAAACCCACTCCGCCTCTTCCTCCTGCGTGGACCCGGCTGCTGTTGGCTTGTATCTAACATCCCTGATACCTATACCCGCGGGCATCTCAACTTCCCAGCTTACTTCCCCTATCTCCAGCTTGAATTGGTTTGGGTCGGTCTTCTTATACATCTCGAAAGGGCTATTGCCGTCAGCAACAAATTCGTCAAGGTGCAATAAGCGAGTCACAAACCCCCATTTATCCTTATTATTTTCAACTCCATGAGGGTCCATCAATTCACCTATTTTTGCATACGGACTATAACCCGCTATGGTTGCCACAAAGCCCGGCATCTTCTCCTCAGTAGTGCCCCCCAGTCCAAACATCCCACCCGGATAAAACTGGCCATACTGTCCCCCCATCCTCTCCATTTCCATCATCATTTCTAACTCGTACTCTTCCATCATCTCATACCCATCACCTTCCGCTCCGGGAGTGCCGCGGCTCCGCCGCCACAAATCCGCCCCGCCAAACTGGGCTGTGGCAAGATCACTTGAAAAGAAAGCTGACATATTCGTTATAAATATCTGCTCTCGGGCATTGCGAGGAATCTCCAAAATCCCTTTCACATTACCATCGGCAAAAGCCTTATAGAGCCTGGCTTGCTTGGGATTGTTCTTCTCATTCGGCAAAGCTGAAATGATAACCTCGTGCAGATACGGAATCATTTCACGATATTCGAAAGGTTCAAGCTCCTTTTCTATTATCGCTTCGGATTCAAGACCTTTACGCTTTTCGCTTTCGAGCTTCTCTTTGGCTTCTTCGACAGTATTAAGAATGCCCCCAATTCTTTGTCGGACCTGGCTGTTCTTATTGTAATTCATCCCGTCAAGACCGGTCCTCGCAAAGCACAAAAGTGAAACCGCAAGCAGCATACACGCTGCGGCAATAAAGTATTTGCCCTTGCTCGCCCATGCCATTGACCGGGCAATATTCCGAGGCAGCAGATTGCTTTCTATCTTGGCCAGACCCAGGCCCTGCAAAGCAAGACCATAAACAATACCAAAATCGCAGACATTCTCGTGGAATTTCGCCGGCGAGACACCCGGGCCCATCGCAAGCCTCTTGAAAGAATCCGGCCTCTCCACGGGTATCTGAAGTGTCTGCTGTAGATATTTGAGCAGACCGCGAAGCTTTGTTCCGCCACCTAAGGCGATAATCTTCACGATTTTAGTATTGGGGTTCGAGTTATTGTAAAAGCCTAACGACCGCTGCATTTCAGAACCTATATCCGTAAAAACCGGCCTCATCGCCTGTAATATCTGACGGGCGTATTTACTCACTGGAGCTGTACGTTTTAGCTTCTCAGCTTTTTCAAAATTAAGTCTGAACGCATCTGATATCGCCCTCGTAAAGGCATTACCTCCGATCAGAATACATCTCTGCCAGACCGTTGATTTTGTGCAGACAACCAAATCGGTATTGTCCGCACCTATGTTAAGAATAACTACAGCTTTGTTGTCGGAAGTGACCAAATCAGGACGGTCGTGCAACAAATAGTTATACAGAGCCATAGGTGACATCTGTACGTAGCCGACCTGTACATCTTCTCTGTTCAAATATTCCAATGCCGCATCGACCACTTCATTTTTAATCGCAAAAATCCCTACCTTGATTTCAGGACTGTCTTCCTCCGTCATCAACTGCCAGTCCCACTGCACATCGTTAATGCCAAAAGGAATCTGCTGGACAGCTTCGAACTTGACCATTTCAGGAATGCGCTTTGCCTCGACAGGTGGCAGGTTCACAAACCGTGCAAAACTATTTTGACTTGGGACAGAAATAATTATCTCGTCCATGCTCAAATCGTACTTATTGACAAACTTCCGCAAACTCAAAGCAACAAGCTCCTCTCTCTCAGCATCTGTCACGCCGTCTCCGCTAAGAATCTTGCCGTGCCGGATATTGTCAAAGCCTATCACTTCAACAACACCACGCTCTGTTTCGCTCAGGTACAATGCCTTGAGGGAATTGCTACCTATATCTATTGCCCAAACCGTTCCGGTTTCTGCAGCCATAACAAACCTCCCGCTTGGTTTTTCAATTAGCCTTGTAAATCCGTTCTAACAAATATAGATTATACCATAATATGAAGACTTTTTCCATAAATACTCTTGGCTGCAAAGTCAATCAATATGAAAGCCAGCAGATTCGAGAGCTGCTCGAACAGCTCGGACTCCATAAAGTCGAACCGGCTAAAAAACCCGACCTAACTGTTATCAATACCTGCTGTGTAACTCACACTGCCTCAGCCAAGAGCCGGCAATATATCCGAAAAGCCCAAAAGCTAAGTCTTGATGCTGTTGTAGTTGTTTGCGGCTGTTTGCCAACCGTACAAATCAGCGAATTAAACAACACCGGTAAAAATGTTCATCTCATCAAAAACCGATACAACCTTGCTGCCACGCTAAACCGGATAGCCTGCAACAAAGCTACCGCTTTGGGCTCCCAAAGCCCTCAAGACTTTCCATACATTAACACTATAATTAAAGCAGAAATCAACTTAAAAATCAAGTATAAAAATGAATCGAAAAATTATCGGATGTTGCCGCCATTAACTTGTTTCAAGAGCCATACCAGAGCTTTTCTAAAGATCCAGGATGGCTGCGATGGTTACTGCAGCTATTGTATAGTACCCAAAACTCGTCCGTTTGTTCACAATAAACCGGACAATGCTGTGCTCCAGGAGGCACAGGCTCTTGTAGAAGCCGGACATAGGGAAATCGTTGTAACAGGAGTATTTCTTGGAGCTTACGGCCGGGAAAGCGTCAGACGAAAAAACTGGCCCAATCAGCGAAACGATAATTTGGCTGATTTGCTCGATAAAATGGCGGAAATACCGCATCTTGCAAGGATAAGATTAAGCTCGCTGGAGCCGGCCGACGTAACGCCGCGATTAATCAATACTTTCTGTAAACACCGTAAAATTATGCCACACCTGCACTTGTCGCTGCAGTCCGGTTCCAATGCAGTCCTTAAAAAGATGCGCAGGCAATACAGTGCTGATGAATTCAGAGAAAAGATTGAGCTAATTAAACATCAACTCGACAGGCCATCCATAACGACCGATATTATCGTTGGTTTTCCGGGCGAAACAGATGCCGACTTTAAGCAAACCATCGATTTGGCCGAAGAAGTAGGCTTTGCAAAAATGCACGTTTTCAGCTTTTCGCCGCGTAGAGGCACTGCTGCGGCAAATATGCAAGATACTGTTGATAATAGAGTTATCAAAGACCGCTCAAGAATACTGCATAACTTAAACATAGAGTTAAGTCAAAAATTCCAGCAACAGTTTCTTGGTGAAATTGCTGAAATCCTGCTGGAAAAAGATGATGGGCAATTCTGCGGACGAAGCGAAAGATATTTTATGGTGTATCTCGAAAAAACAAAGAAAAAGCTGAAGAAAAATGACCTGATAAGGGTAAAGCTTCTGAAATATGGCAAACATGGGATGCTTGGGCAAGCATTGTAGAAAAAAACGGAATGTTTTTATATGTCCCTTCCAAACATATACTTACAGCCGTTTGTAGACATTTCTAAAAATGAGCCTTTTTTCGTATTTTTTTGGATTTTTTTTTAATTTTTCGCATATATTCGTAAAAAAAGCATTCGTTGACCTAAATTAAAAGATTGTACCTGAAGGACTTGACTTTTCGAGATTTTAGAGTTTACAAACAGGTCAATTTACATCTCGCAATACTCGATTTCCGTATTTCGTGAAAAACGGCAGGAAAAGCATAAGCGAACAAGTAAACCAAGGTACCTGCCTTGCACAATTTCTCGAAAATATTGAGAAATTCTTCAAAGTTTTTACTTGACGAAAAGGTAGCTATTGTGGTATATGTGAATATGGAGTAGTTTATAGTTTTAGGCCTTTCGACGGGCCAAAATCCGGTTATTTTTCATTTAAAACTTACCGGGCAGGTTGATGAGAAAGAGGCAGAGCTATAGGGCTTTGCTCCCCAGGAGGTTGTTTTTATTTTCAATTAAAAAGCTCATATCTGGCTTTTGCCTGTCTCGGCGTGGCCGAGCCACGATGGAAAGGAAGGAGGTATTGTCAATTAGTAGCAAATTTTTTCCTGGGAAGATATAGGTAATGCGTAGCGACAGTGAAACTCATTGTCGGCTGCTTTGGTGTGTGGCCAAAGCGTGATTATTTTAACTGTTTTAAAGGAGGACTATTATGTGTAAGAAGTTGATTTATCTAATTTCTGTATTGGTGCTGGCTCTTTGCCTGATGTCTTCGGCCCAAGCTGCTAATATCACCTTGGTGACGGAAACCCAGGACTACGATGCAGATGGCATCCTGGATGACCAGCAGTTAGTGGACTGGCTTGTGGCTGAAGGGCACGTCGTTGATGTCCAACGAGACTACTGGCTCGCCTTCGGTCGTACTACGGTAGCCGAACTTAATACAGCCGACCTGATAATTGTAAGCCGCTCTACCAGCAGCGGTAGTTATGTCGAAGAGGATGAGACGACCAAGTGGAACTCCCTCACGACACCGCTGATAAATTTGAGTGCGTACCTGGTCAGGAACAGCCGTTGGTTGTGGATCGATTCCGGTACTACGCTCGGTGAAGGCGGTGCTCCCATGCTGGAAGCAGTGGATCCCGGCCATCCTATATTTACCAACGTGCCGCTCGATGCGAGCAACCAGGTGCAGGTCCTGGATGGAGCTGTAGGTGCGGGCAACACCTCATTCATTGATGCCGCCGATGTGGGCAACGGTACACTGATCGCCCAAACGGTCGACGGTTTGCCCTGGATCGCCGAATGGGACGCCGGGGTCGAGTTCTACGCCGGCGCCGGTCAGGTTGCCGCCGGTAAACGTATGATGTTTTCCGCCGGCACACAAGAGCCCCCTACCTGGGGACAGTGGAACTTGACCGCCGACGGTGAAATATTGTTACGCAACGCTATCAGTTATATGCTCGGCGAGCCTATCTTACCCATCGTGCCACCGCCCCCGGCATTGGTAGGGCACTGGAAGCTTGATGACGGTGAAGGGGCCGTAGCGGTTGATTCAAGCGGCAACGGGAACGACAGCATCCTTAACGGCGACCCACAGTGGGTGGACGGGATGTTGGACGGCGCCCTGGATTTTGATGGAGATGGTGATTGGCTTGACTGTGGGACCGACCCGAGTTTGAATGTTACAAATGCAGTTACGGTCTCGGCGTGGATCAAACTTTCTGCACCAGCCGGTGACATCAAAGTTGGAGGTAATCAGGACGGCGTTAATGGTGGCTATAAGATGAGCGTATATTCTGACAAGGTCGAATTTGAGATTCGAACTGCCAGCAACTCGGCCGTTCTCAACAGAAGTGTTGAAGGCGGGACAATATTAGAGGTGGATGTTTGGTATCACCTTGCAGGCGTCTATTCTCTTGCGGATGGCTACATCAGGACATACGTCAATGGAGTGCTGGACAGAGAATTACTTACAACTGATGCGCTTGGCGCTTCAACAGGGTCTTTTAATATTGGTTGTGAGCCCTTCTCGACCGGCCAGTACAATTTCACCGGCATCATGGACGATGTGCGTATCTACGACGGGCCCCTGACGGCCGAAGAGATTCAGGCCGTTATGACGCCTACAATTGAGCCGGTTGATCCCGGCACCGATGGTCTGGTGGCTCACTATGCATTTGAGAACGACGCGAATGACAGTTCCGGCAATGAGCTCCATGGTACCTTGGTTGGCGATGCGAAATTTGCAGAAGGGCCAGCCGGCTACGGCATGGCGCTGGATCTCGATGGTGACGGCGACTACGTGGATTGTGGGACACCTTCGCAGTTAGATATCACCGAGCAGATCACTTTCACATACTGGATTAAGGCTGTTGCATTGGACA
>Ga0307378_10002664_pt1 | contig 26949 bp, 25 predicted proteins | sample UN1MG_FD_202238 | JGI IMG/M metagenome (GOLD analysis project Ga0307378, IMG submission 202238) | Soil microbial communities from Risofladan, Vaasa, Finland - UN-1 | ecosystem: Environmental > Terrestrial > Soil > Coastal area > Acid sulfate soil | place: Finland: Risofladan, Vaasa | collected...
TTCAATCTCTTTTTCATGTTTTCCATTTTCTTCCTCCTCTGATCTCAACGGCTTCTTAGTGAAATGGGGGAATATGCTTCACCGGAACCGCGAAGAAACTTTGAGAAAAATTCATAGTAATTAAGTCGCAGAGCCTGGACCCCTGCAGAAAGGCCTTCAAGGCCTATCACGAGCACATTGCCAACCAGAAGGATGAGAAAGTACCATAGGTTGTACGGAGGCCCTTTGCCCCCCCCATTGGCCATACGTGCGATCTCAAAGAACGCGATCATCAGGCTCACGTGTGCTATACCCAGTCCGGCAACTCGCATGAAAGAGAGCGTATTGGACAGGTACCCACTGAACAGCTCCAGCAGCTCCACAAACCACTCCATGAGAAAGTTCAGCGGTGTCATGAGTGTGAACTGCTTCTTACTGTCATGTAAGAACTTTAATGGACCTTTTACCAACATGAGCAGCGCAGGGAGTCCGACAAGTAAAAACAGCAAGAACACCCCAGGAAACTGGCGATAGTCATGTTTTACCATATAACTTGCGACGTATATCCCGCCTCCATAAAACCATCCGCCGATAATACCGCCCTTGTCCAGAAACAGCTTCATCCAATGCCTCTGCCTCAGCATATTGATCCAGTTAAAGATAAGGCCCGCCGCTATCACAGCAATCCCGAAGTAGATTGCAATCGCAAGTATATTGAATAGGTCTTTTATATGCGAACCCCCGTACGGTTCCCCTGAAATGATTCCATGAAAATCAAACCATACCGGCTTTACTAACCTCATCCCGAAATATGACCCGAAGAGTACTCCTCCGATTATCGATGCTGCTCCGCAAAAGGAAATGAGCCTTGCCAGGTTTACCATATTTTCTTTCTTTTTTCTAAAGCCAATGGCTGCGAGTATCCCGAGGAGAAGAAGAACGGCACCTTGTCCGACATCGCCAAACATCAACGCGAACATACTGAGATACGTAACCATTATAAAGGGGGTGGGGTCTATTGTACCGTATTCCGGGACTCCAAAGTTTTTCACGAGCATCTGGAATGGTGCGAGAAACCGGGGGTTACGAAACTGAACGGGTACATGCTGTAGATCGCTCTCTTTCTCGCCAAGGGCGGGATGGTGCCATTCGAGATAGCATTTGCCTCCTGTCGCCTTCATGATACCCTTTTCAACTGATACCCTCTTATCGAGCGGAATCCAGCCTGTAAAGATCACTGTGTGTGCGGTCTTTTTAAAGTAAGACTGTATGGTGGCGTACAGCTCATTAAGCCTTATATGCACCCATATATCGTTCAGTACATCTCTATTTTTCCCGATGAGCTCTTTCGTTTCTCTTTCAAGGTTCTCACCTGTCTTCTGCAACAGCTCGCGCCTTTTGTTGAGGTCACGAGCAACGTCCTCTTTGAGGCCCTTACCAAGCTGCGGCGGCTCAACCTCTTTCCATCCCACTTCCCTTAGAATAGTATCAATTTTCTCATGGTCACGTTTCATTGAGACGAGCAACAAGCCCATATCAGAAGACCCCTCGCCAATCGTGAGGAGTACCGAGGGGACCTCTTTGAGCCGTCTTTCTAAAATCATGTGATTCGATGAGAGCACATTTCCGAACTTGAGTGAAATAAATGAGTATTTAGAGGAAAGGGCCTCCTTTGAGATCCCTCTGCCGTAGAGTGAAACCTGCTGTCTGATATCATCGATCTCTTGCAACTCCCGCTGGACACTACGCTGCTTCTCCTTGATTTTCTGAAGCTCATTGACGACTTTATCGATCCTCTTTCTCTCCTCATCAAGATCTAACTTTCTGAGGTTTTTCAGGTCAATCTCCTCCGGCATTGTAGGGGTAAACCCCACGGCATCTAAAAAACCTTCTATCCGCTTTTTTGAATCAGCGAGCCCCTCAAGAGAACCCCCGGGGCTTACATCGACGACCATATTCGGCTCAACCGGAGCTACCTCACTCATCTTGATAAACTGCATCACCCCCTGCCGCAAGAGTTCTTCCGTTACATCCTCCATACTACGCTGGAGAACAACCGCAAACAGCCTTATCATGCGTGTGGTCAATATCATAGGGCAGCCCTTATCCGGTCTTCCGGCAGATTGTACAGCTTCGCATTAAGGATCATCATTATCCTCCTCATCTCCTTTCTCTTCAGCAAGAAATAGGAAAGAAGGATGCCAATCGTGAAAGGGTACCCTCCCAGTATGCGCCGGATCTCATAAGACATGATCGCATCGAGAATACGTTCTATGAGAAGAAGGCGTGTACCGGTATCGGAGCCCTGCAGAGAAAGCATACTGGAGAGTCCGGGATAGTATTTGTTGATAATATCACCGAGAATGAGTTTCGGGTTTTGGGATAGATATGCATCCCTTATCGACTGTGAAGGAAGCATCTGCCCTCCCTGAATAACAAGGCCAATAACCGTCTCTATCGGAAGATCATAAAAGGTCTTGAATCGGATTATCCAGTCAATATTCTGTATGTCGATTTCGATCCCGATAAGCCGCAGGGCTATCTTCCTGTCGCGGGGTGTGAGCTTGAGAGCCTCTGAAGTGAGTATTTGATAGTAAAACCTGTCGAGGGCGACTTCGAGCGGAAACAGGGAGAGATCTTTTTCAATGCTCGCCCTATGATCTTCTACTATTCGTGCATAGGGAGTTTCTGACAGGTTATGAACGATCTCATCAATGTTCTCTGATTTCACTATCTCATCAACAGCAATGTCATAGTGGATCTTCTCGCGGAGAATATATGGCGAGAGAGTCTCGATAGGACGTTTTCGGATCGTTTTTGTAAAAAAGAGCCGGATCGCATTCTTGAGATTATCTATCTCAAACCGTGACGTGAGCGCCCGTACAAACTCCAGAGTACTATCCTCAAGGTATTGTTCAACCTCTACATATAACTCGACTTCCCTTTTCAAGATCTCCAGCTCAGCAAGCTTGAAGTCCCCGGTCTTTTTGTAAACCTCCTCCACAACCCTAAAGGATGTATCTCTTATAAGCCCCAACGCCTCCTCAATAGAGGGGGACTTGATCATTCTTTCGAGGGTATCCTCAGTTATAATTTTGCTGATTCGCGCACGCAGTTTGGCATTTAAAAAAGCGTACGTACGAAGCTGCTGTCCCATTATCGAAGTTCCTATTGAAATTCGGTCTGAACTACAATATCCACGATATCCTCAACGATCTTATCGATCTTTTCTTGTTCTCTCTCGAAAAGCCCCTTCCCCTTCTCCTCAGCCTCTTTCAGGATCCTCTCTCGTTCCCTTTCCGCCTCTTTCTGCGCGCTCTGCAGCGCATTCCTCATAATCTTATCAGCATCTGCCTGGGTATTTTTCAACAGTCCTGCAGCCTTACCTTCTGCTTTGGCTACAATACCTGCTGCCTTGTCTCTGGCATCTCCGACGATCTGCTCGGCCTTCTTCTCAATTTCGAGTATTTCATTGATGACTTCTTCCATTGAAGCCGCCCCCTACCATTAGGGTGTGAAAATTGTGTCTCGTAGTCAAGCCTTTTCGGGTCCCCGCAATAAAAACTGATGCCCCTGGCCAAACTGCTTGTATGAGAGTTTGACGGCCCGGTAACGATGTGACATGAGGCTGAATAAATGATACCATACTCAGGGGGCGTCCGTGGGAATCGCCTCTGTGACACGCTGTGAAGGACTGCGGGCCGAACAGGATTTACATCAACTCACCAGCAGTGACAGCGCATACCACAGAACAGGATGCAACTGATTCTCATTGCGCGGGATTAAAAACCCATGCGGGCAGCGGCTCTTATTACCTTTCAAAAAGACCCGCCAGGCATACTGCGCCGATCGGCCTTATGAACAGCATTCTCGCAGCCCCCTCCCCGAATATCTTTTCCATCTGCTTAATGTAATCCCCGACATCCTCTTTATGGGCAAACACCAGGATGGTACCGGCAAATCCACCGCCATGGACCCTGTACGCCCCCTTCCTTCTTTTTCTGAAGAAATCCTCCGTCAGGGCCAGCGCTAGCGTTACCCCCTGACTGCCCGGCTCCTGTACGGAGAACGAATTCTGCAGCCACCTCTGGGACGAGTTTCCGGACTCGGTAACGAGATCGAGAAAACGGTCCAGGTCTTTATTCTCAAGAGCCGCCCGCTCCTCGGTGACCCTCTCGTTCTCGCGGATAAAATGGTAGGCTCTGAGAATGGCCCGGTCCGACACATTCGATCTCAGCTTCTTCACCTGTCCCAGCAACTCTTCGAGCTCAACCCCCCTCATTACCGAATGGCCGAGCTCTCCCGCAACCTGCCGCATCTCCTCTGGTACCGCCGCGTAATCGGGGGTGAGGTCTGCGTGGCAGGAACCGGTCTGGACAACGAGTACAGCGTAATCTGAATCCCGGAAACTGAAATCAACTCTTCGGACAACCGGGTTCTCGGCATCGGCAAAATCAATCTGTACCACACCTCCCACGGCGCTGGCAATCTGATCCATAAGCCCGCACGGCTTGTTGAAATAAGTATTTTCCGCATACTGGCCGGCCTTGGCGATCTCGACCGGTCCGATCTCTGAGTTGTTGTAGAGATGATTGAGCACATCGGCCACAACTACCTCTATCGATGCAGAGGAGCTCAAACCCGACCCGACAGGCACATCGCTCGTGATATACCCGTCCCAACCGCCGACCGCATATCCGAGTTCCTTGAACCTCGATGCAATCCCGCGTATTATAGCCGCGGTTGTTCCCTCCTCCTCCTCTCTTTTTCCAAGACCGTCGAGGCTGACTGAGAAAACATCTGAAAAACCCTCTGAAAAAATGCGGATCATACCTTCATCGTTTATGGAAGCCCTGCAAAGGGCATCGATCCCTACACTCGCAGCAAGAACGAGACCGCTGTTATGGTCCGTGTGGTTTCCCCCTATCTCTATTCTGCCGGGGGCGCTGAAGAACTCTCCCGCCCTGAGGGAGCCCTCCCTGAGGGAGCCCGCCCTGAGGGAGAACAGCCTCCTGTGGGCTTCAAGGGCCTTCCTGTAACGCTCGATATTCGCTTCTACCCTTCCCTTCCCGTATAGAGAGGTGAACAGATCAATCACCCGTCTGCTGTCATACGTCATTGGTTACCTCACCCTCAGGCCGCAGATATAACAACCGTCCTTCTTTCTTCTACTTGACTATTTCGGCTTTTGGTATAATCATATCATAACTTTTCGCAGGGGTGTTATTTTTTAAATGTATTTTATGTGCTTTACGGAAATAAAACCTGCTGCCGAGAAAAAAAGAATGGAGGATTTACCATATGGCTAAGCTATATTACGATCAGGATGCAGATCTTTCACTCCTTCAGGGAAAGACACTGGCCATAATCGGCTACGGGAGCCAGGGGCATGCTCAGGCACAAAATCTGAGAGACAGCGGGCTCAACGTCATCATAGCCGAGGTCGAGGGGACCGCAAACTGGGACCTCGCGAAAGAGCACGGATTCAGTCCCTTATCGGCCGACAAGGCATCGAAGGAAGCGGACTTCATCCATATCCTCGTTCCGGACGAGTATCAGGGCAGGGTCTATCGAGAATCGATCGAGAAAAACCTCGAAGCCGGTAACACGCTTGTCTTTTCACACGGCTTCAACATCCACTACGAACAGATCATCCCCCCGAACGGGGTCGATGTAATAATGATCGCGCCGAAGGGCCCCGGACACCTCGTACGCAGGATGTACGTCGAGGGAAAAGGCGTACCGAGTCTTATCGCCGTGTACAAGGACACCTCCAAAAAAGCCAGGGACCATGCGCTTGCTTACGCGAAGGGAATCGGCGCGACCCGGGCCGGCGTGCTCGAGACCACCTTCAAAGAGGAGACGGAGACGGACCTCTTCGGGGAGCAGGCAGTGCTGTGCGGCGGGGTGACCGCTCTCATACTGGCGGGCTTCGAGACCCTCGTAGAGGCGGGATATCAGCCGGAAATCGCCTATTTCGAAGTAATGCACGAGCTGAAGCTCATTGTTGACCTTCTCAACGAGGGCGGCATGGGGTATATGCGCTACTCTGTGAGCAATACTGCGGAGTACGGAGACTACACGAAGGGGCCACGGATAATCGATGAGCGTGTAAAGTGCGAAATGGGAAAGATACTCTCTGAGATCCAGACAGGAGAGTTCGCCCGCGAGTGGATACTCGAAAATATGGCGAATAAGCCGGTCTATAAAAAACTAAAAAAAATGGGAGAAGAGCACCTCATCGAAAAGGTAGGAAAAGAGCTGCGAGCGATGATGAGCTGGCTGAAGAAAGACTGAGAAAGAGTTTAAAAACGTCCGTATATCAGGGTAGAGCAAGGCTCTCAAGAGCCTTCTCTACCCTTTTTTGAAAATCAACATCCGAACGTAGAGCGTCTGCCATCTTCTTAAAGGCCCGCTGTTTTGCCTGGGGCTCGTCAAGCCCCATACCCTTGAACTCTTCGGACTGAAAGGAAACGAGGATTCTCTCTCCTTCAAGCAGAGAAACCCTGACCCCTGCATATGCAGCGACCAGCTTGTAGTGTGGATTTCGAAGCACGCGGAAGAGTGGTGAGAACTCGACCACAATATCGTGGCCGGTATCAGTGTAAGCGAAACTGAGCTTCGGTGATTCGAGAAAGGAGAGGATTAGGAGCGCAGATGAGAAGACGCTCTCTTCGGAAAGTTCCCCTGTTTCGATGACCGTGAGCAGCGCATAGAACGGCCGCCTGTATACTGGAACGGTGATTTCCGGATTCCCGACGACCTGTTTTACGCCGGTGCCGGACAGATCAACCTCCGCTGTCATCTGGCAGCGGCCGAACGGCAGCCGGGAGAGATCGACAGGCCCCCTGTAACGCCCGTCTGTACCGGTGATGACACTCGATACACCGATCCCGTCCTTTGTCTTGAAAACCACCGGAACGGCGCCTGGCATCGTTTTATTCCGAGACGTCACTCTCACCTCGATATCCGCGGATCCTACCGGAGACAGAAGCAGCTCACCGGAAGCCATATCGAGAGAGAGAGAGCTGATAAGAGTATCCCGCTCTATCACCAGGAGATCGAGCAGGTACCCGGGTTTGTCGAAGAGGTCCGTGCGGACCACTCCGGCAAACCCGGAATCGATTACCGAACCTATTGCTCTCGAGAGGATCCCGACCTTTTCGGAGACCGAGAGAGATGTGTCTGCAAGAGGGCCCTCCACCATTCTCTTAACCCTGTCAGCCAGCACCTCTTTTTTCTCTTCCTGCATGCGCTCCCAATCGTTTTTCGAAAGTCTGAAGTATACCCAATACCCGTCCTCTTTCGAGTAGTATGAGTCAACGAGCTCCGCATCCTGTACCGTCAGATCAACCGAAGCTCTTATATTGATCTCGATCTCTTCGTAATAGTTGCCGTATCTCTCTCCCCGCTTGTCCAATATCTCACTCATGATATGAACGGATATCCCCCCGGCGAGATCTCCCAAGGCCCCCAGGCGGGCACGCTGTCTGTCTTCAGAAGGCTTTCCCGTATCAGGCGAGTGGCCGATCCCGACATAGTAACCGTCGAGAACAGGCTGCGTTCTCGTCCACACCGGCAGGTCCCCTCCCTCCCTTTTTTGCCCCATATCATCATCCAGGCCGCTTTCAGACTCTTCGATAAACCTGTAGGCTTCGCTTGAAGCCGTCTCTGTGGTTTCTTCCCCTCTCTTTATTCCCCGGGGCTGTTTCTTCTGCGATGTCTGACATGAGGCAAGGAACAGCAAGCCTGCCGCTGCAACGATCATGACATATCTTGTTTTCACTGCCGATTTATCTATTATGCCCCTGAATATTCTTCCGAGTGCTGTGATGACCATGAAATGTCCTGTTTTCACCCTCTTTTTAAGTCCCCGCTTTTCACCTCTGGCATACGGCCAGTGAGTAGTAGTATCTCCCGTCATCCGACCTTCCGCGCGCCAGAACGTAAAAGCCTGAAATCCGAGCTTCGACTGCTTCGTATCCGAACATGCCCTGCATACCCTTCCCTGCATCGAGAAGTCCTGATTCGACTTTAGAAGAAATCTGCATTGCAAGCCGGACGAGCGCGTCCCGGTCTGCGGATTCTATCGAATCTGAAAAAAGCCTTCTTCTTTTCGCCACACCGACTGCGGTGCGGTAGCCAGGTATTTCGAAACCGCCCTCCGCCCATTCGAAACCGTCGCCCACTGCGTATGCATCAAAAGCAGGATCTTTCATGTCCGCCGATGTAAGCCGGGCGAGGATGTACGTTCCCTCCTCGTCCCGATATTCCCTCTCTACGGCGAGGTTCTGTAAGAGCTCGACTGCGAGGTCCTCGTCAAACTCGACCGTCGCCCGGTTCATGTATTGGGTAAAAAGGGCTCTCTTTCTGTAATATTTTTTCGCTCGAATCCTGACGTCCGCGTACTTCGATGCCTGCTCAGATGCCCTGCAAATGCACTCGGGCCTCTCCCTTTCGCGGTTCAAGAGCCTCGGGCAGAAAGCGAGAAAACGGGGATGCCCGTCCTTTGGCCCGAGAGTCCAGGCCCAGTCCGGAGCTGATGCCATAACAGAAAATGGTGTGGCAGCACCAAAAAGCCACACCATCATTATCACTCCGTAAACCGCTCCGCTAACGGTTATTATGCAGACACGATTTCTTTTCATCAGAACACCGGAACAGCTCGCATCCGGCCTTTGTTTATTTTCTACCGTTGATCTGTTCGTCGAGCCAGCGTTCCGCCTCTCTCGCCTTGAACTCGGAGTACGCAGCCTCTTCAGTCCTTTTAAACTCTTCGGCGGCCTCATCCTGGAGAAGGCTGACTGGGCATACGACCAGAGCGTACAACGTTTCATCCGTTCCCTGCTCCACCTTATCGGTCTTGCATCCCCTCAGCGTTGTATTCGTAATCTGTACAGAGATAGTCTCTGCAAATTGAATCACCTGGGCATTGTCCGAAACACCTGCTTCCTGAGCGTAGTCCAGTATGGCGCTCTTCACGAGGACCTCCATCTGCCTCGCCACATCATCTCTCGCCCTTGATATCGCCATAGTCCTCGACATATCGAGTGACGACATCTTCGCCGAACCGACTCCGTAGATAGCATCTTCAGCAATCGGCGGATTGAAGTACCATTCCGGGAGACCTTCTATTTTGCCTGCCGCCTTTTCTTTCGATGCACAGGAAAAAAGAGTAATCATCAACCCTGAAAGGGCAATCACCATTACGATCGTTATAATTTTTCTTGTCATGTGGACCCCCTTGAATAATAGGATACTGGATCCGCACACCAGCTTTCCAGCGTCCATGGCTTTAACTTAATCCAATATAGCACCTTTTTTCATGTATTCAACGATATTTACGAACTCCTAAAATATGTGTCAACCATACCACACCCCCGCGTATGCAGTGCAGGAAGCGACACAACCGGCATGGTTGGCAGTGAGGATAGAAACAGCCTGAGTGGCATCCTTTGCTGGACTATTAGGAATTGCAGGGACCGGTTTCCAACCTAACTGTATGACGAATAATGGGCGACGGAGGCTAGCGCTTCATCAATGTCATACTGTCAACCCCCGTCCCCACTATACTCGGCCGTGTCGTCCGCAGACCAATGGGAAAGCAGAACGATTCTGGCGCACGCTGGAAGAAGATTTAATACGTGAAACCACATTCGATTCCATTGATGATTTCAAAGAAGAGCCATTACAATATCTATATTACTATAATCATGAACGGCCACATCAATCGTTAGTACCTTATTACTGATTTTCTTGCCTTTTTGGCAAGAAAATATTTTAATCAAGAATGTGGCTTGTCCACATTAGGAGGTATATCACCTGTCGAGCTTACTAAAAACTGTCCCCGAATTACATTACATCTAAAGCAATGTCACGGTGAGTAAGGTCTGTTATAAAATCATACTACTAACTCCACTGAACATGTAACTTACTTGCTACGGTACGCATAACGATTTACTGTCATTGCTTCATGATACATTTGTACCGCGCAATATGATATTCCAAGTAAGCTTGTAACCAATGGGCAGGAATAGTACTACATATTATGATAGAGGTCTAAGGATGCTTCTCCAAAAAAGCTTCCGCCTCAGCTTTTGTGGGGAGTGCCGGGATAACGCCCTTTCTCGTCACGGTAATGGCGCCGCAGGCACATGCGAACCGCACGATAGATTCCGCCTCCTCCCGGGAAAGTGAAAAAACAGGCCGGCCGGCCTTGATCCTCTCGACGATATCCAGCAGAACTCCCCCGACAAAGGCGTCGCCGGCACCGGTTGTGTCGACGGGCTCAACATCGAATGCGGGAACCTCGAAAGTCACATCTCCATTGTTGAAATAGCATGATCTCTCCCCCCGCGTCACTATTACCATCCTCGGTCCATATTTTAAAATTGAGTCAGTCCCCTTTGAGAGACTGTCGGTACCTGTGATGAATTCCAACTCCTCCTGCGTACACTTTATGATATCCGCATATTCGAGTCCGCCGATGATCTCAGCTTTTGCACGCTCCAGACTCTCCCATAACGTGGGTCTGAGATTCGGGTCGAATGAGATAATACGGTCCGCATTCCTGGCAATCGTTATAGCTTTCAGGGTTGTAGTTCTCAGCGGTTCTCCGGTTAAGCTTATGGAGCCAAAGTGGAGGATTCTCGACTCGTAAATGTAGCCTTCATCGAGCTCATCCTGCTTGAGGGCGAGATCTGCTCCGCAGTGATTTCTGAAAAACATGAAATCAGGCTCTTTGTTCCGCTTTACGGCTATAAAAGCGAGCGTTGTATTGACCGACCTGTCGAGAATCAGCATATCACTGTTGACACCTGCTCCGTCGAGCGCATTCCGTATCTTCCTGCCGAAGGCGTCGTCGCCAACTTTTCCGACAAATCCAGAGCTTCCACCCAGTTTTGCAACTGCGGCCGCCACATTAGCAGGCGCCCCTCCGGGAGCAATCGTAAAACCTCCGGTTTCTTCGAGCGGCATCTCCCCTTCGATCGATAAAAAATCTATTAGCGCTTCCCCTATCGACACGATATCAGGCATTTGATACCTCCTCTGTCAAGCTCCCATCTCTATCAGGAGCCTCTCGAACGACGCCAACCCGATCTCTTTCGGTTTCGATTTGAGTGTGTAGTCAAGATCAGAAATACCGGCGTAGATCTTCTGTAACTTCCCTCTCTTCACTGTCGCCAGGATCTTTCTAATTCGTGAAGCTTCGTTCTTTCTGAAACTTAAGCTTTGTTCGATCTGCCCGAATGTGTAGTTATTACTCTGCATAGAATGCGCCCTTAATATTTTTCGTAGCTCCCTCGAGCAGAAATACTCGAGCTTCACGAGGTCCTCGCCCGTTCGAACGAGCCACCTGAAAACCTGAACGATCTCGCCCGCTCGGGCGACAAAAAGGCGGTTCGAGAGATCGAAAACAGTGTACCGGTACAAGCGTGCTATGATGCTCTTCGCCGTCTCAAAGGTGAGGACCTCTCCCTCCTCGAGGTAGTTGATGATATGCTCTGCCTGGCTCTTCAGCTCGAGCTTCCCGGTTCCCGTTACCTCTATGATGTACTTTACGGCATCGGGCTTCGTCTCGACACCGATACTCTTCAGGTATCGTGAAAGCCAGCGCTCCCCTTCGCTCTGGAACATCGGCCAGAATACAGCTACCTTCCCGGTATCAGCCGCAGCGGTTTTGGTACTTTTCGGTACAGAGGTCTTATCTGTGAGCAGAAGGAGGACAGTATCGGAAATGGGGGCCTTCACATAATCCAGGAGAGGCTTAATGTTTCCGATGCGGTCGAAACTGTGCACTATCACCATCCTCTTATCCGAAAAGATAGAGGAGGTTGCCAGGGTTTCCACTATTTCATAAACCGAAGCCTCGTCTCCAAAGAAGACGGAAGAGCCCGACTCTTTTTGTTCTTCATCGCCGAAGAGATTCTCTTTCAGGGCGGATATCACCTCTTCTTTGGCCCCCCGGTCCTCCCCGAGCAGGAGGTATGTCGGCCACACCTTACCTCTCTTGATCTCTGCGAGTATCGTATCAGCTGCTCCCATGTTCCCTCAATCCCTGATTGACAATCCCCGACCGAACAATCCCTGATATCCTGGCTTATCTCTTGATCTCGATACCGAGCTTTTTAACAAGCTTGTAGAGGTTTGATCTCTCGATTTTCAGCACCTGTGCCACCCTTGATATGTTATAGCCGTTTTCACGGAGGGTTGTTTCTATTAGACTCTTCTCGAAGCCCTCCCGCGCTTCTCTCAGGCTCTTCGAGCCGGAGAATACCAAGGGTTTCTTGTAAGAGGGGATATTGCTAATCACATCTTCTATGCTGATGTTCTCCCCTGCCGCCAGAATACTGAGGCGCTCCATAAGGTTTTTGAGCTCCCTTATATTACCCGGCCATGTATACTCCTCACTCAGAAAATCAAGGGCCTTTCGATCAATCGATTTCTTTTTTTTATTGTTCTCGTTTGCAAACAGTTCGAGGTAATAGTCAATGAGAACGGGGATATCCTCCCTCCTTTCTCTCAACGGATTGATATGAATGGGAACGACATTCAGCCTGTAGTAGAGGTCCTCTCGAAAACGCCCTTCATTTATCTCCAGGATTATATCCTTGTTCGTCGCGGCAATCACCCTCACATCGATTTTGATCGGCTCGACTCCTCCCACTCTCTCGAACTGCATCTCCTCGAGGACCCTCAAAACCTTTGACTGCGCATCGAGGCTCATGTCTGCGATTTCATCGAGAAATATCGTTCCGTTATCGGCAAGCTCAAACTTTCCCTTCTTGTCCTCTATTGCCCCGGTAAACGACCCCTTCTGATGGCCGAAAAGCTCCGCCTCGATGAGGGTATCTGGAATGGCGGCACAGTTCACCGCTACAAACGGGGCGTCTTGACGCCTGCTCCTGTCATGTATCTTTCGAGCGACAACCTCCTTGCCGGTCCCATTCTCACCTGTTATCAGCACTCTCGAGTTACTATCTGCACAGCTTGTGATGAGACTTTCGATCTCCTTGTAGGCCCTGCTTTTCCCCTCAACCATGTGGTATCTCTTTTGCGTTGCCTCTCTGAGGATGATGTTTTCACGTCTGAGCCTGCTGATCTTTACTGCATGATCCACTACATTAAGAACCCTCTCCAGCGAAAGCGGTTTTTCTATGAAATCGAAAGCTCCGATCTTTGTGGCTTTTACAGCGGCATCTATCGTCCCGTGCCCGGAGATTATTATAATCTCGACTTCGCCGTATTGTCTCTTGACCCTGTCGAGCACCTCCATTCCGCCTATCTTTGGAAGCCAAAGATCCAGAAGCATGACATCGATCCGATCTTTTTTTAAAATATCGACCGCCTGCTTCCCGTCCTCGGCTACCAGCACATGGTACCCTTCATCCTCGAGCACATCCTTCAGGGTTTCCCTTATGTTCTTCTCATCATCAACAACAAGAACTGTTTTCATGCTTCATTGAACTCCATGTGGAATGTTGTCTCCCCCGGTTTCGACTCAAACCAGATCCTTCCGTTGTTGTCAATGACGATCTTCTCGACAATGGTGAGACCGAGTCCGGTTCCCCTTCCGTCCTTTGAAAAGTATGGGTCAAAGATCTTCTCCCTGATATCTTCCGGGATCCCCACACCGTCATCATTCACGGACACGGTGTAGTAGCCCTCCTTACCCTTGCTTCTGTAACACTCGACAGTAACATTTCCCTCCTGGGGTATCGCATTGATGCTGTTGTAGAAAATATTCAGAAACGCCCTTCTTATCTGAGCCTTGTCAATGAGAAGATATACGTTGTCCTCGCTATGGTAAAATGAAAAGCTTATCTCCCTGTAGGATTCTTTCAGGAATCCGATTATATCATCGATCAATGGAACAATATCGGTACGCTGAAGCTTGGTTTCAGGAAACCGGGCAACCTTGCTGAATTCATTCACCATTTCATTGATATTGTTGACTTCCATGATAATGGTGTTAATACCTTTCGCGAGGACCTCCCTGTACCTATCATTCCTTTTATAGAGCTTGAGGAGCCGCTCAGCAGACAGCTTAATCGGTGTGAGCGGATTCTTGATTTCATGGGCTAGCCTCCGGGCGATGTCCCTCCACGCCGCAATCCGCTCCGAGTGCTTCACAAGCTCCTTGTTTACCCGGAGGTCCTCCGTCATCTTGTTGAAAGAGTCGATCAGCAGCTTCAACTCGTCCTTGGCCTCGATCTCCACTTTGTAGTCGAGCTTATCGGACGCGACCTTCTGAGTTGCAATCGCAAGTTCCCTGATAGGAATCGTTACATCCTTCGATATGCTGAAGCTCAGGTAAAAAGTAAGGAGGACGATGGGCATTGTGACAACAATATAAAACAGAACAACAATCACCCTGATGGGGTCCCGGATTATCTTAAGTGTGCGGTAGTTCTGGAGTCCAAGCGATATCTGGCCGGTGTATCCCTGTATCGAATCCGGGATCTTTCGTACAAGAAAGACCCGCCCCAGCTCGGAGTTATCCGAAGGCACTATAAGGTATTCGCTGTTACCGATGTACACTCTCTTCCAGCTTTCCATCTCTGGATCGAGCCCTTCGAGCCCCTCAATACCTGCCATAACGGCAGGGTCTTTTGCGTACACCGACTTCATCTGTTTCTCGTCCCTTAGATAGACGAATACCCCCTCGATCGTAACGTACTCGTTACGGGCAATCTCCTCCTCTGTACAGTCCCGGCAGCTGCTATCCCACTCTCTCTCGCTTTCTTCGGAGAACTTCGTGTAGAGTTCTTTCGAAACCTCGATTGCGTCTGTAAGGGAACTTTCTATTCCGCTCACGAACCACAGGCTGATGCTCTTTGAAATGAGGTTGTTCGAGACTATAGAAAGCGGCACGATAGGAATCGAAGCGATGATAAGAAAGAAGAGAGTCAGCCTGAACCTGAATCTTGATCCCTCCTTGTTCTTGATCCTGTCCACTACGACCTGGAAGAGGTTGTATAGAACAAAAATGAACATTACACCGAATATGAAAAGAAGGATGATGAGCAGGGGCCTGTTTTTGGTAATCACCTGGAGGAGAAGAATCGGTTCAACCTTGAAGCTGATATAGATAACCGTTATCACGAATACCGTGAATACGCTGATGATACCGATAAGGATGATCGTCTCTCTCTTCAGGGGCCTTTTTTGTTTCATCATACTGTCATTTCTTTAAAGTGAAAGGGCTCGAGTAAATCCAGTCGCTCTCGTAGTTCCAGGGATCGAAGAAGTACAGGAATATACCGAAGGGTGGGTAGAGTTTGATAGTCTGGATGTATATCTTGGCTCTCAGCGAGACCTCCTCGTCCGTGCTCAGGGAAGCCGCATCTATGACGGTGGGGCTTATCATCTCATTGACCTTGCTCACTATATTAGAAGCTCTCTTGACCTGCTGTACACTCCTCGGCTCTTCGTTCTCTATCACAAAACCGTTCTCCCAGACATCGTAGGATATTGTGAGCTCCTCGACCTTCTCCCTCAGGATGTCCTGCCCACGACTTAAGAAACCTTCACTCCGTGTAAGCTGGAAGTTTATCTTGAGTTTCGCGGTAATACCGTTTCGTATGGCATCAACAGTATCGTACGAGATGGACCCTTGAAGAGAGAAGAAGACGTTGATCTGCCCGTCTGAAACCGTGTTCCTTTGGAACTGAATTGTGAGGTTTTCGGCACAGGCACCGCCTGCGCCTAAAAGAACAAGGAGAATGACTGTTACTATAGTTGCTGTCTTTCTTTTCATCTTCATTCGTCGAATCGAAACTTGTACTCCACGCTCATAATATCCTGGCCGAGAGAAAAATCAAACCCCTCCTCACTCCGGTGATAGAAGTATCTTCGGTTGTAGTTGTTTGCCGAGTTTACTGCGTCAATTACATTGTAGAACCTGAGTGTCAGAGACCCGGCAAAGTACAGAAGGGTTATAATCTTTGTTCCCGAGTCGAATGAATCCCAGCTTATATTGATTATTTCCCCGCTGCTCGGCGCATACTTGCTGTTAATATGGCTGATGAGGAGTATCAGAGCGACCTTATCAACAAGATCGGCCGCGATGAAGATCGAACCCTTCGTATACTCATTGCAATACATCTGGCCCGTCCCCATCATTAGCCAGGAGAGAAGTCCGGCCACAAATGGGTCCTTTTCTGTAGGGTATATTCTCACAGGTGCGTCTGGAACCTCCTCCTGGGCAAAACCGGCCCACGACGAGAAGAATACTATCAGTATGACAACGGTTATGATATAGATTGCTGTCCTGCTCATAGAACCATCCTGAAAAGAGTATTTTAGAACCTTCCCTGTAACCCCAGGATAACGCTCTCGCCTTCAATATCGTACTGGAAGTTTGTATAGAGCTCTTCCCCAAATGCCTTATTGTAGCTGCGGGTCGTGTTGACGGCATCGATCACATTGACGATGTGGACCACGGCGAGAGCTATACCGAGTGCGAGGGCCACCCTCTGTTCGTTGCTCTCGAAGATATTGTCCTTTGACTTCAGATTCACCCCGACCCCCATGTTCCCGGTCACATCGAGCTTCAGCTCGACAAATGGCATAACCGCAGCAACGAGAAGAGAGTTCTCCACGACCCAGAAAAGCGCCCCCTTGATTATTGAACCGGAGTACATCTGTCCGAGTCCCGGAATATACCAGGAGAGGGCCGCTGCAAGGATAGGGTCCTTCCTCACGTACGTCTCGCCTTCTATGCTGAAACAAAGAGCCGGCACAGTGAATAACAGAAGTGTCAAGATAACCGCTACTGTTCTTTTCATGACTTGACCTCACTGTCAATATCTGATTCTAAAAGTCTTACAAGGGCCTCCATCGCCTCCTCTTCATCTTCACCGTCGGCGATGACCTTGACCTTCGTACCAAAAGCGGCAGCGAGCATCATCACACCCATTATGCTCTTCGCATTCACCTTGTCGTCATCCTTTTCGAGGAAAATATCAGACTTGAAACCGTTCGCCTTCTGCACGATGATTGCTGCAGGCCTCGCATGAAGCCCCGATTCGTTTTGTATAGTTAGTTCCCTTTCTACCATACACTAACCCCTATTTCTCACAAAACTCTGTAAATGATTGGACATAGGGGGTTCAATCCCCGTTTCTCATGACCAATAGCAAACTGTAAGTAACGGGGGTTTAATCCCCATTCCTTATGTGCAATCGTAATAGGAAGGTCAATACCCATTCCTTTACGAAGGAATGGGTATTTAAGCGCTTTTCTCACTGTAACATGAAAATATAAACTACTTTCATATCATCACTAAGCTCCGTTGATATGCAATCTGATTGCATAGCAATCTTTGAGAAAACCGCACTAACCCGCCAAACATTATTTCGTGATGAAACTATGCTATAGTAAAAAAGGCTTTTCAGCAAGTTAAAAAATCTAACGGTTGGACTTGGGGTCGTTGGGTATGAACTTCCCTGTTTTCATAAGGGGAGAGGACTACTCCTTACTGTTCTTATGCTTCTCTTCCTGAATTCTCTTATAAAGCTGCCTCTCGAAATCCTTCGCCGAGTCGTATCCCATCTTGAGAAGCCTGTAGTTCATGGCTGCCGTTTCCATAAGAATCGGGATATTTCTCCCCGGTTTGACCGGAATCGTAAAGAGCGGGACCTCAACGCCGAGTATCGTATAAGCAGACTTCTCGAGGCCGAGACGGTCATACTCACCCTTTGCATCCCATTCCACGAGGCTGATAACGAGCTGGACCTGCTTTTGGTCCCTTATGCCGCGGACACCGAAGAGGTGGTTGATATTGAGAATACCGAGGCCCCTGATCTCCATGTGATGCTGTATGATCTTTGCACCGCTCCCTATGAGGAGTGTATCTGCTATGGATCGTATCTCCACGATATCGTCGGCTACGAGACGGTGCCCCCGCTCGATGAGCTCGAGCGCGCACTCACTCTTGCCTACTCCGCTCTTGCCTACGATGAGGATTCCTACTCCGAAAACCTCGACGAGCACCCCATGAACGCTCGTCCTCGGTGCAAACTCGTCCTCGAGAATCTTCGTAAGCCTCGTGGTAAGGATATTGGTAGGGAGGGAAGAAACGAGCACAGGAATAGTCGCTTTATCCGCAAGCTCTATAAAGATGGACGGCGGCTCGTTACCGTGTGAGAAGAGACAGCACGTGACTGGGTAGTTAAAAAATCTGTAAAGGTTGTCAAGCTTGTCGTCTTCCAGGAGGGTCTTTAGATAGAAGTACTCACCGCGTCCGAATATCTGGATCTTTTCGTAGTCAAAGTAGTCGTAATCTCCTGCGAGGGTTAAACCAGGCCGGTTGATATCGTATGTCGAGATTTCCTTCTGAAGCGTCTCATCATTTGTTACGACACGAAGATGAAGGAGGTCCTCAGCCTCATGTCCGAGCTGCAGAAGCCTCTCGATTGTAATACACTTGCCGTTCTCCGGAATATCCATCATTCTCCCTCTTGTTCTGAGTGTCACCTGCGGTGTCACCGCAGGTGAGCTGTCAGGAAGTTGACTCCTCAAGTTTGTTCGTTCCAGCCGCCACCTCGCTCTCCTTCAGCGGTATCACCCTCTTGTTGATAATCTTATCCCTGTACCTGTGAAGTTTCTCCTCTATCTTATCAAAGAGGAGATCGAGCACACCAAACACATCCTCTAATTTTGCGAAGATGTGGATAATCTTTCGCTTCACATTTATATTCACCTCGGCAAAGTAAATGTGTCTCTCCCTTTTGAGTATCAGTTTGAAATCATATACATAATCGATATAGTGATCGAGCTTCTTCATATTTTTTTCTATATAGGCCCTGATCTGAGGGGTGATCTTCACTTTTCTACCGGTGATTGAGACGTTCATAATATCCTCCTGAGGTTTGATGGCAGAATATTGAGTTCCTTTCTGTACTTTGCTACGGTTCTCCTCGCAATCATTATTCCTCTCTGGGAGAGAAGCTCGGCGATCTTCTGATCGCTGAGCTGCCGCTTCGACTTTTCGTCCAGCACAATATCCTTTATCATCTCTTTTACACTCGTTGAAGAGTACTCCCTGCTTCCGTAGGCGGGAATTGTATTGGAGAAGAAATATTTCAGCTGAAATACACCGAACGGGGTCTGCACGTACTTTGAGGAGGTTATCCTCGAAATCGTCGATTCATGAAGATCCAGCTTGCCTGCAATGTCTTTGAGAACCAGCGGTTTGAGGTACTTTGGCCCGTTCCTGAAGAAATCCATCTGTTCTTCAAGGATGGCCTTTGTCACCCGAACCAGTGTACTCTCCCGCTGTTCTACCCAGTAAATGAAGTTCTTTGCCCTCTGTACCTTTTCTGCTACGAATCCCTTGACACGTTTGTCGCTGCTCCTCCTTCTCCTTAGGTTTTCGAAATAGCTGTTTACCCTGAGCTTCGGTATAAACGCGTTGTTCGATTCTACCTCGAACCCCTCTTCCTTCTCTTCAATGATAACATCCGGGATGATATACTTTATCTCTCCAGAGTAAAACTGCCGTCCGGGATACGGCTCCAAGCTCGAAATGACGGAGAACGCCTCCTTCACCTTTGAGACCGGGACCTTGAGCTTCTTTGATATCTCCTCGAGCTTTCTCAGCTTTATTTCATTGAGAAAATCCGTTACGATACGCTCGGCAAGAGGATAGCTTCCCTTTGACCTCAGCTGCAGAACGAGGCACTCCGAAATATCTCTCGCTCCCACTCCGGGAGGATCGAGACCCTGTATTACCCGCAGAGCTCTCTCGAACTCCGGCGCGGACAACCCGCCTTCCATGGACATCGGATTATCCTTGATGATATCCTCGAGCGGCACCGAAAGATACCCCATCACATCTATATAGCCGACGAGGATCTCACAGACCCTCATCTCTTCTTCTGATATTGACAAAAGCCTGGTCTGCCATAAAAGATATTCCCTGAGGGTCCCCTCCCGAGATACGGTACCCTCTATGAACTCTCTCTTCTTATCCGCCGCAGACGGAACTTCGCTGTGGGAGTAGTCCTTACTATCGTATTGGTATTCTCCCTCGTATGCTTCAGAGACTTCGCTCTTATCATAAAACTCCTCTTCTACCGTATCAGAACTCTCGTTTTCAGTGTCTGACCCGGACTCCTGGACTTCAGGCCCTCGTTCCAGATCACTCTCGTCTATTTCGAGCGCCGGATTCTCCTCCAGTTCCTGCTCTATGCGCTCCGTGAGCTCGATGTTGGAGAGCTGCAGCAGCTTGATAGCCTGCTGGAGCTGCGGTGTCATCACGAGTTTTTGAGTCTGTCTGAGGTGAATTTCAGGTTTTATTTCCAAGGATCACTCTCCATGCTGATCTTCCGGCTTCCGTCATATCGTAAAGTTGAGACCGAGATAGATACGTTTGGCCTCCTCGTTGTTAACAAGATCCTCGCTTGACCCTGAAACGAGTATTTCCCCCTCATTCATAATATAAGCCCTATCTGTGATTCGTAAAGTCTCTCTTACGTTGTGGTCGGTAATAAGGATGCCGAGGCCCTTGTCTTTCAGCTGCCCTATGATGCCCTGGATGTCGAACACAGCAATAGGGTCGACTCCGGCAAACGGCTCATCCAGCAGGAGAAACTTCGGCTCGGTTGCAAGTGCACGTGCGATCTCTGTTCTCCTGCGTTCCCCGCCGGACAGGGTGTATGCCTTCTGCTTCCTTACATGGGCTATCCCGAGGTCGTCGATGAGGCAGTCCATCTTTTTCTTTCTTTCTTTACTGCTGAGAGATGTGTTTTCCAGTATCGCCATGATGTTCTGCTCCACCGTGAGCTTCTTGAAAACAGAGGACTCCTGAGCGAGATACCCGATACCCATCAGCGCGCGCCTGAACATAGGAACGTGCGTTATATCTTCTTCATTGAGCCGTATCGTCCCTTCGTCCGCCTTGATAAATCCCACGATCATATAGAACGACGTGGTCTTTCCCGCCCCGTTAGGACCGAGCAGCCCCACCACCTCGCCTTCATGGATGTTGAAGCTGATGTCCTTAACGACCCTGCGTTTTTTAAAGATCTTCACAAGATTGGAAACCGAGATTATATTCATATCAGAGATCCCTCTTCGCCTTTTTCGGGGGGCTGAAAATTCCCTTCACCTCTTTGAAGAACACGACCCTGTCGGTGTTTACGTCATAATCGAGGTTGTTGCAGTACACGTATTTATCTGTGTCCCATACTACGACATCGCCCTCCGCCTCGAGAACCTTCCCGGTCCTTCTGTATCGAACGACCGATGCTCGAATGGAATAGGATCCGTTCAACATGAATGTATTGCCGATGAGTACGAAAAGGTCGCCATCCCGGAAGTATCTCATCATATCAGACCGAATAACGAGGGTATTTTCCTCCTTCTCTCCTGCACCCTCAATATATAAAGCCCTCCCCTGAAATGTAACATCCTCCGATGAGAGAGAGTATGTAATCTCATCACAGCGGATACTGTCTTTCGACTCGATATGCTCTGCATGGGTTTCTCCTCGAAAAAGTGCGGTATCGTCGTTTACGTGCAGCGAGGCTGCAGTAATGACATACGTTCCATCATTGTAGCGTACATCATCTAAAAAGCGGTATCCTTCTTCCTTCCGCGATTCGATTCTCTGTGCGTTTATCCTCCTCTTCTCATCACTGTAAACCGCATCTCCCTCGATGAAGTAAAAATCCTCTCTGAATCTCGCTTCCGCGTAGTTACCATCTATCCGGGACCCATCTCTCCTGTCCCCAAGGACCACGTTACCGTAACAGTACGCCACCTTCCGGTTCTCCTCATAGTGTATCACGATCCTGTCTGCGTCGACTCTCCTCGTTTCCTTTCTGAAAAAAGCGTGCCCAACTGCATTGATTACCTTCTTCTCGTAGTCAACAGTATAGGTATCCGCGCCGTAGTAGACCCTGTCTTCCAAGAGATAGGCGTCGGCCTGGGCAGTATATCTCACTAAGACGAGGGCAAAAAGGCAGGGCAGGAAAATGAATAAAGTGGGCTTCAATCTGAGTGGAACTGTAGAACTCATATTATCATATTTTATACTTCAACCGGATTGTCCCGAATCGTAGTATCGCTCTCAGGTTCGAGTTTATCGTTGCTCTTTCTCCCTGATACTCCCCCTCACATCACGTTTTATCGTAACTCTCTTCAATCCGATATCAGCGACCATTCCGACACCGGAAATCGTATCCCCGTTCTCCTGGGTGATCTTCACGAACCTGTCAGTCGTAAACTGATTATCGCTGCTGTGCCATTCGAGGTATTCCGTATCCAGTCTTCCCTTGTTCTCTTCAGAGATTACGACGACGTCCTCCTCGGCGATGAGCTCTGTGCCTTCCGCGTTCAGCTTCGCGCGCCTCGAACTTCCCTTCGAAACGACCTCTCCCTTTCTATCATAATATACAAACCTGCAATTTTCAACCAATAACTCGTCGGAGAAGTACCTCCCGGTCTCGAATATGACCTTTATCTTTCTTACGCCATCTTCATAATGATGATGCACCACATCGTGGAAGACGTAGTCAGGAACCTTTTCCGCATCCTCATCTGGAGCCTCGGCACCGTCTTCTTTCCCCGCACTGCAGACCGCCACCACCGGGACGAATACGAGAACGAAAAGACACACCTGAAAAAACCATCGTACCGTCCTTCGTCCTCCCGCACGGACTGTTATCATCACGTCCCAGCCACTTTACTCTTTTTGTATAGTACAGCTTCCTCAATGAAGCTTTTGAAAAGCTGATGAGCCTTCAAAGCCTTGGATTTGAATTCCGGATGAAATTGCACCCCGATACCCCACGGGTGGTCCTTAAGCTCTACTATTTCGACGAGCGTTCCGTCTGGCGAGGTAGCGGCGATCGCAAGGCCGTTATTTTCCATGATATCCCTGTACCTGTTGGTGAACTCGTATCTGTGCCGATGCCTCTCGTTTATCACGTCGGTTCCGTACACCTCTCGGACCAGTGTACCGTTCCGCAGCACGGCAGGCTGCGTCCCAAGCCTCATCGTGCCTCCGAGGTTGGCTATATCGCTCTGCTCCTCCATGAGGCTTATGACCGGGTGATCCGTTTCGATGTCGAACTCTGTGCTGTTTGCATTCTCGTAGCCGAGTTTGTTTCTCGCGAACTCGATAACCATGCACTGCATCCCGAGACAGATCCCGAAAAGGGGGAGCTTTTTTTCCCGTGCGTGATTTGCGGCAAGAATCTTTCCCTCTATCCCTCTCTCTCCGAAACCTCCAGGAATCAGCACACAGTGAATATCGCTGAAGATCTCCCCAAGCTTTTCTTCTTTTAAATTCTCGACTTTCACCTTTACAATATTGACATTCACATTGTTTTCGATGCCGCCGTGGACAAGCGCTTCATAGATGCTCTTATAGGCGTCGTTCAGCTCTGTATACTTGCCGGTAACTGCAACATTCACGGTCTCGTCTGCCGAGAGGAGCCGATCTACAATCAACTCCCACTTCCCAAGGTCTTTCTCCCTCTTCGGCAGATCGAGCTTTTCCAGCACGATCTCGTCGAGCCCCTCGTGTGCGTGCAGGAGAGGCACCTCGTATATCGTCTTCCTGATATCGAGAGCTGCAATAACCGCCCTCTCCTCCACATTGCAGAACATCGATATCTTGCCTCTCATCTCCGGTGTGAGCTCCTGGCTCGTTCTGCAGAGGATGATGTCCGGCGAGATACCGATCTCCCGGAGCTTGCTCACGGAGTGCTGGGTCGGCTTTGTCTTCGGCTCCATGGATGCGCCGACAACGGGTATGAGCGTGAGATGTATAAAGAGGCTGTTTTTGACCCCCACATCGAGCCGGAACTGCCGTATCGCCTCGAGGAACGGTACCCCCTCTATGTCGCCGACCGTGCCGCCGATCTCTACAATCACGATATCGGGACCAGTACTCTCCGCGACCATTGAGATCCTGCGTTTTATTTCATTCGTGATATGGGGAATGACCTGAACCGTCCTCCCGAGGTAATCCCCCCTACGTTCCTTCTCGATCACCTCCTTGTAGATCTGCCCGGTCGTCACGCTGTTTTCTCTTGACAGACTCAGGGAAGTAAACCGCTCATAATGGCCAAGATCGAGGTCGGTCTCCGCTCCATCATCGGTAACATAAACCTCGCCGTGCTGATAGGGGCTCATCGTGCCTGGATCGACGTTTATATAGGGGTCCATCTTCATTATGCTGATACTGTAACCGTTGTGCTCGAGAAGGCACCCCAGCGATGATGCTGCTATGCCCTTTCCGAGCGAAGAGCACACCCCGCCTGTAATGAATATGTATTTTGTCATCTGTTATTACCTCTAAAATTGACGCAAGTTCCGTTCTCTTTCAACCTGTAACATTCCTCCGAACAACATCCTCTATAGTGTCCTCCATAAGCTTCCCTTCGGCCGTACTGCCTGGAGGTGACTTTTTCAGACAGGCGAAGAATTCGATGTTACCCTTAGGACCCCGCAGACCGGACGCCGTATAACCAAAAACCGCATAACCTGTACTGTAAAAGAAAGAGTCCAATCCCTTCAGGATCCTGATGTGGATTTCGGGGTCGCGCACGACACCTCTGAAGCCCTTGTAAGGCCGCTCGATTTCGAACTGGGGCTTGATAAGCGTCAACACTGTTACGGATTCATCGATTATATCCAAAAGCGGCGGGAGGATGAGCCGGAGTGAGATGAAAGAGACATCGATGGTGACGATATCGATCCGTTCACCCGGACTGCTCGGTCCCGCATAAAGCCTGTCGATATGCCTCGCGTTGAACCTTTCCACAACCGTGACGCGGGGATCGTTCCTAAGGCCGTAGTCGAGGAGGTTTTTTCCTACATCGAGTGCGGTCACACGCTGTGCCCCGTGCCTGAGGAGGCAGTGGGTAAACCCTCCTGTCGATGCGCCTATATCGAGACAGTAAGCCCCGGTCACATCAATACCGAAATCTTTCAGGGCCCCTTCGAGCTTGAGCCCTCCCCTGCTTACATATCCTTCGTTTGCAAGAGCGAGCCTTAACTTCGAATCCTCACTCACCATTGCCGCGGGTTTTCTCACCGTTTCACCTTCCACAGTGATGTTTCCGCCGATGATATAAGCCTTTGCCCTTTCCCGGCTTTGAGTGATCCCTCTCTCTACAACAAGCGAGTCGAGCCTCTTCTTCATATTATAAGGCCGTCCTGTCTTCGAAAGAAAAAAGCTGCAGACCTAAAAAGTCCCAACACGTTAGTACTTTAATAAAATATCGAGAGGAAGACCACTATTTTGGAGGGAGAGATGAGTTTCTGTTTTGCCTCTGCGGCTCTCATTCGAGTATCTGATGATGGATCCGCTTTATCAACCTGGCTTTACCCGTGTTTGTTTCGATCGTGACCACCACAGCGTTTATTCTGATATCGTCTTCTGCCGTGATAAACTTGGACGGGATGAGGGTGGTAAACTTCTGTAAAGCACGCTCCTTTTTAACCCCTATTATAGAATCGAAAGGACCGGTCATTCCTGCATCTGTAATGTATGCAGTGCCTCCCGGCAGCACCCTCTCGTCTGCTGTTTGAACATGCGTGTGCGTTCCCACCACGGCACTCACCTGGCCGTCGAGCCACCATCCCATAGCGATCTTCTCACTCGTAGCCTCGCCATGAAAATCCACGACAATATGTTTTGTCTCCTTCTTGATGAGGGAGATCTCCCGGCGTACAGTCCTGAAGGGACAGTCCAGAGGCTCCATGTAGACCCTTCCCATGAGATTGAGCACTGCAAGCTTGATCCCGCCCTTCTCTACTACAGTCCAGCCCCTGCCCGGTGTCCCAGGTGGGTAGTTCATTGGACGGAGGAGCCGAGAGTCGGTGTCGATGACCTTGAAAACCTCTCTGTTCCTCCACACATGGTTCCCTGTGGTAATGCAGTCCACACCGTAGGAGTAGAGCTTGCTTGCTATGTTTCCGGTAATACCGAAACCCCCGGCTGCATTCTCCGCGTTCGCAACAACAAAATCCACCTTCTCATCCTGTATAAGCTGAGAGAGCGAGATGAAGAGGGCTTTCCTTCCAGGCTCACCTACTATATCACCGATAATGAGAACGTTAAATTCATCCCTTTCCAAATCAGTCACACTTCCGTTGTTTTGTACTTTCAAGTAACTGCCAACAGCACAAGGCGGTTTCGTATCAGCGTGCGTACTCTACGATCCTCGTTTCCCTTACAAGGGTGACCTTTATTCTTCCCGGATATTTGAGTTCTTTCTCGATACGCTTGGCTATTTCCCTTGCCACATCCTTCGCCTTAGTATCATCGATCCTCTCGTTGTTTACGATCACCCTGATCTCTCGTCCTGCCTGGATCGCAAAGGATTTCTCGACACCGTCGAAGGATTCCGCGATATTCTCCAGGGATTCGAGCCTTTTTATATAGGTGTCCATTGACTCTCGCCTCGCCCCGGGGCGAGAAGCCGAGATTGCATCGGCAGCCTGAACGATGACGGCTTCTACCGTCTGCGGCTCCCGATCGTTATGGTGGGATTCTATGATATTTACGACAGCGCCGTTTTCTCCGTGCTTCTTTGCCAGCTCGCCTCCGACAAGGGCATGTCCGCCTTCACCATCTGTGATGATAGACTTCCCTATGTCGTGGAGAAGTCCAGCGCGCTTGGCGAACTCCACATCCGCACCTATTTCAGCGGCAATCATCCCTGCGAGATTTGCTACTTCCTTGCTGTGCGAGAGAATATTCTGGCCGTAGGAGGTCCTGTAATGGAGGCGACCGATATACCCGATGACCTCGGGGCTCACGCCCTGAACGGAGAGATCGAAAGCCGCTTTCTCCCCCTCCTCCAGAATAAGTTGATTGACCTCTTTCGTTACCTTTGCCGTCACCTCTTCGATCCTGGCAGGATGTATCCGGCCGTCTGCGATGAGACGCTCCATCGAAATCCTGGCGATCTCCCTCCGAACAGGGTCGAAGCTCGAGATCACAAC
>Ga0307378_10002666_pt1 | contig 26939 bp, 25 predicted proteins | sample UN1MG_FD_202238 | JGI IMG/M metagenome (GOLD analysis project Ga0307378, IMG submission 202238) | Soil microbial communities from Risofladan, Vaasa, Finland - UN-1 | ecosystem: Environmental > Terrestrial > Soil > Coastal area > Acid sulfate soil | place: Finland: Risofladan, Vaasa | collected...
CTCCCGAGGCGTATTTTTCTATTTTGTTCTTATCATCGTCTATGAAGCCTACAACTTCAAAGTCGCCTCCAGCCTGCTCAATAACCTGAGCAATCTCTTGCCCAGCTTTTCCAGCTCCGACGATAATTAGCCTCATGGGCTTTATCAAATATTTAAATAGTTGATAGCAAAGACCTCTCCAAACAAAAGCCGAAAAAAGAAGAATTATATTAGCTATGGCAAGAATTCCTCTACCGATGGGAAAGAGAAATATTGCGTAATTTAAAAAAGAAACAAAGACAGCAGCCACAGCTATGCTTAAAGATATTATTACGAAAGAACTTACTGTGAAGTAATTTTTCTTTAAGCTATATAAGTCAAAAAAATGAAATATAGCGAGATAACTTAGTGCAATTAAAGGTATAAACCATAAAGCAAGTTTTTCTCTAAAGCCAAAAAGAGTTCCAAAGCGCAGATAGTAGCCCGCCACATAAGAAAAAGGAATAATAAGGATATCCCCGGTTAGAATGAGGAGTAATCTTATGTTGCTACCTTTTACGCTCACCTCTCCTCATCCTGTCTCTTTATTTATTCCTCATGAAGCCAGTACGCTTTAGCTGCTTTCCCCTCAAAATTGACCTTTTATTATGTCATTGCAAACTAAATATGGCAATCCCAATTTCTGTCTTGTAAGCCAATAGCCATAAGCATTTTTTTCATTTTAATAAAGACAAAAAATTATGAATGACCATTATCGATACAATACAAATAACTATTCAATATATTTCAAGCTCAACCTAATTCCTCAACCTGTGCTTTGCGATTTTTTCTTAAAGATAAATCTACACTCGATAGAAATATGAGTCCCAAAAGAATTTTGGGTACATACGCCACTAAATGAAGCATGATTCCATAACTCAACGCCTGGCTCTTAGATATGCCAAATAGAGAAAGAGCTAAAATAACAGCGTACTCAAAAATGCCTATTTTTCCAGGGGCAGAAGGAAGTATAATCCCTACCTGAATAGCCAGTAATAAAAACAGACCTACCCAGAAAGATAGATTTAAATGAAAGGCCTTAAAAAGAAAATAATTAGTCAAAACCTGGCCTGCAATAAAGCCAAAAGTTAAAACAACGACAAAAAGTAATATTTTTGTGCTTCTGAGCAACCCAAAGGCTTCTATTCCTTTTTCAAAAAAATCTAGAAAGACCTTTCTAAACTTTCCCGGCAAAAGACGCGAGAAGAAGCTTGCCCCCTTAAGAACCGTTTTTGGCTGCCAGATAAAAAGAATAAGAAAGAATGCAGCAAGGATGCAAAAAAAAAGGGCGATTTTATATCCTTTAACTTCCTTTTGCATGGCAAATAAAGCTGGGACGGAAATCCACAAAATGACAAAAACAAAAAAATCAAGAATTTTTTCTATGGCGATTGTTCCTATCGCATAAGCGCCCGAAACCCGATGTTGCTTGGATGCCAGATAAGCTCTTGAAACTTCGCCGAAACGTCCCGGGATTATAATATTAACGTATTGGGAGATAATATTTAGGCGGAATAAGCTGCCTAAAGGAATTTTTCCCTTAGGTCTAAGCAAAATCTGCCAGCGCCACCCAAGAGCATAGACAACGAGGATAGTATTTGCCAGAGCCAAAATCACCCAGAAAAAATTTGGCTGGAAGAAAGTTACTTTTAATACTTCCCAGTCAAGCTTTCTAAAGCTCAGCCATAAAGCCAATGCTGTTACGGCAATTCCCAGAAAGATTTTCAGCCATTTATACTTTGGGCTTTTTAAAAGTTTCGATGTTTTCAATCTCTATCTTCTTGCTTCTCAGTAGCCTGAATTTTGATAATTTTGATAGACCAAATTATGAGCAAAAGTGTTACAATCCCAAAGATTGCCATCATCCATAGTTGGTGAGCTGATGCACTTATGCCTGCAGCGATGAGAATCGTGCCTAAGAGAAATGGTTTCTTGAAAGAATCTCTTTTAAAAACTTCAATTCTTTTGGCTTTCTGTATATGTGCTAAAAATTCGTGGTAACTAAAGGCCGCCAAAATGAGGGCCGTCCCCAGAATCCACACAAAATTCGAAAAGACTTTTCCCCACTGAATTCCAGACATTTCATTCATGATAGATTTTCTTTTAGCCTACTTTATTTTCTTATGAAAAATCAGATAGCGAAGGAATCCCATTCCCCAGCAGGTATGCATTGTAACCCATGCCAATCCTACAAGCAGTCTTTGCTTTAAAAGAATTCTTTTCTTTGGCCAGCTAAATAGAACAATTAGAAGGAGAGAAATTAGATAAAAAAGAGGGAAAACTAGAAGTAGGGGCCAGAAAAAACTTAAGGTTAAAGAAAGGAACAATCCCATAACTAATCCAAATGGCCCCAATTGCCTTAATGAGGTAATTTTTCTGTGTTTTAGAGTTGTGTAACACCTTCCTCTGCCGTATTTAAAATATTGCATAGCCAATTTTTTTAATGATTCCCGGGGAAAATAAATGACTTTTATCGAGCTATCCAGATATATTTTCTTTCCTGCCTTTAGAATCCTCAAATTCAATTCAGCATCTTCGTTTGGATTGGCATTTGCATCGTAGAGTCCTATTTCATCAAACAATTTTGTCCAGAATGTTCCTAAATAAACGGTATCAACGTAACCGCTGAAATTGCCAAGATGCCACTTAGCATCGCCCACCCCCAATGGATGTTTCAATGCCAGAGATATTGCCTTCTGATCCGTTGTAGTCCCTTGAGGAAGCATCGTTCCTCCCACATTCAAAGCGCCAGTTGTTTCTAACAACTCAACACATTTTTTAATATAGCCAAGAGGATAGAGACAATGCGCATCAGCTCTGACGACTATCTCACCTTTTGCCTCGGATATTCCTTGATTTAGTCCATAAGCTTGAAGCCTTTTTTTATTTTCTAGAAGTTTTAGCTGAAGCCCTTTTTTGATGAAAGATTGAACTATTTTCTGGGTTCCATCGGTGCTCATTCCATCGACAACAATAAGTTCACAGTTTTTTAGAAAATAATCATCTACCAAGCTCTCTATAGATTTTTTTATGAATTTTTCTTCATTGTAACAAGGCATAACAACCGATACCCGAGGAAAGAAATCTTTCATCTCAAAATCCAAATTATCATAATAACAGTCAATGATTGTTAATAACTATAAATAGCAATAAATATGCTATGAAAAACAATGAATATCCATTAATTTTGCTCTTCATCTCTACCTCAATCTGAATCTAAATCTCTCTTCAACATGTAATTGTACATCGCCGCAATAAGCGCCAACGAAAACCAGAAAAAAATTCCCACTTTTGCTCCAAGAGGAATAGAATCCGCCATCCCGAATATAAAATGGGCCAGTTGTCCACATCCCAGACCTAACGCCGTCATTCTCATCCATCCAATATTTGATTTTTGCCAGATCTCGAAACACATAAAACCTGCACCGATCAAAATAGCTAAATAAGCTATCAACCCAGGAATCCCAAGCTCAGCTGCAGTCTGGAGGAGATGATTATGCACATGAGCCTGTTCATAACCTACTTGAGGAATTTGTCGAACACGATTCATCCCGATGCCAAATACAGGATGATCGCCTACGGTCTCTATAGCCAAATTCCAGAATTGCATCCGACCAACCATTTTGCCTTTCATTTCTTCAATACTAAGCGGAATTTTATCAAAGCCCAATAAGATCAAATATACAGCTACAAAAAAGAATATTAATAATAATCCCCATTTTTTTCCTCGCCCTCTTGGTATTAATAGAATCAAGCAACTTAGTAATAATCCAATCCAACTGCCTCTTGATTGGGTTAAGAGTAATACGCCGCTTGTAACTAAGAGACCTAAAAATAAAAAAATTAAAAATAGATTATTTTTATATATTAAGTAATTCTGCTTCTTTCGTCGAAGATATAAAAATATTAAGATGATATATAGCGGAATAATGAGAATTAATGTGCCTCCAATAGCATTCCAGTGAAATCCTTTTTCGGCGCCTGGAAGATTAAAATTAATTTTTGGAATCAGTGTTGATATTTTAAATAATTCATCAAGATATTTGACATTTGATCTAATCATCCCAAGGATGCCTATAAATGAAAGTACCAACCCGCCTCCAAGAAATAAAATAATTCCAGCTCTTATTAGTTTATCCGTTTTTAACAGAGCAGTTATCGAATAAAAAAAAGCAATGCCAAATAAAACACCCGCAATTTTAGGAAGACTAAAAGCAAAGTCAGGTACTATAAAGCAAGTTGCAAAAACCTGAATAGCTAAGATAAAGATAGCCCAGTCTAAAATTGTTCTTTCAAAAAAATCCTTCTTAGCAACCCTCCGCCAAATCCAAATCAACGGGACAATAAATAATATCCAGATATATTTCATAGAGGGAAAGAGGAAGAAAGGAGCTAATAGTCCGATTAGTATGAATTGAATCCAATCTATCCGGGAACTTTTTATTTTATTTATTAATTCTTTTCCCATAATTTAAAAAAGATTACTAAAATCAAAAGGATTAATTGCTTTATGCTTATTTTTTTATAAGTGGCAAAGTCAAATTAATAATCAAAATAAAAAATATTAAAGCAAGAATAGAAATCCACATAGTTTTCTCAGAAAAGGAAGTAAAAAGATTAGCGCTAACAGGGCTCTCATAATGCTTGCTCTGATCGATTAAGGCCTTTGCTTCTTGAATAATATCTTCATTCCAACGATAGGCTGATTTTCTAATGCTGTGGCTAAAATACTTTTCCAATATAAAATTTTCCTTATAAGCAATAAAATTGAATTCTTTCTTTTCATTTAAGTTTGAAGCAGATTTACCCTTATTAAAATGTGTGTCTCGTCGAAAAATATGAACACGAAGCTCATGCATAAAAGGATCAGTAATAGGACTGTATTCTTTTAAGAATTGCTCATAATCCTTATCAACAGATTCATTCAATATTTGTGTATATTTGTCTCCTCTTTGCTCATCTGTTTTCTGCAATCTCTTTGGACGCAATCGTGAATAAAAAACTCCTATCTCCGAGTCATTATACTTATATCCAAACTCGCTCATCGGTTCCTCTTTTTGAAGGAAAAATAACCAGGGGATTTGTTTAGTATAACTATACACACGTTTAGGAGTGTTTGATGCGCATAAACCCAAAATTATAAGGCAAGAGGCAAATATAGAGGTGAATATTTTTAAAGATTTAACATTAAATTTTTCATATATAATTTTTGGTCGCACTACCTTCCATATAGCCAGCTGAAATAAACCTCCAGATAGACAATTAAGGCCTGCATCACGAAAATCCCAGTATCTCTGAGGAGTTATCCATTGTAATATTTCATCAAAAGTTCCGATTAGCAGAGCAAAAAGTGTTGCTGTAAAATAAATGCTTTTATCTCTAACTTGATGACTTAAAGATTTAAAGAGGAAAAAACCAAGCAGTCCATACTCCAAGAAATGGATGGCTTCTTCTGGAATTTTCCACAATTTCAAGGTAAAGTAAATATAAAGCCCAGCCACGATAAAAAGCCATATATAATTTGATGGAGCTCTTATTTTCAGCTTAAAAATTAAATAATAAAGTAAACTTATAGACCCAATAAATAAAACTACCAACACAAAATAGCCAAAGACTTCTCTTCCCCAATTATTGTAAACAAACCTTTGAATCCTTCTGGCTATAGGAACGGTTAGAAAAATTGCTATAGAGCAGAAACCAACCCAAAGCCAAGGAAGGAAAATTTTTTTGTCAGAAATAATTTTTATCGCTCTTCTTTTTTAATAGATATAATATTTCCATTAGTCTGTATAATGATAGTTCCATAAATATCTGTCCGATATAAAGGAATTTTTTTTGTTTTAAATCTTTCGATAACCACTTCAGAAGGATATCCATAACGGTTATTCTTCCCAACACTTAAAATTGCAATTTTCGGCCTAACCTTATCGATAAATTCTTCTGAACTTGCATCTTCTGCTCCATGATGTCCTACTTTTAAAACATCACTTTTTAAGATATATCCTGCTTCAATTAATCTTTTTTCAACATTTATATTTAAATCCCCAGTTAAAAGAAAACTTATCTCACCAAAAATTATCCTGAGTACTACAGAATCTCCATTCATATCTCCAGATAAAGGTTCTATGGGTGAGAGAACATCTAATGTAACCTTTCCAAAAAGAAGCTTATTTCCAGCATTTAATATCTTCATAGGAATATTTAGATCTTTTGCTAAATTTATCAATTCGAAAAAAAATTCATTATTTTTAGGACGATATCCATTGTAGTAAATGATATTTGTCCTGTATTGTGGAAGAATACTAAATATACCTCCTACATGGTCTGGATGCATATGAGTAACAATAATGCAATCCAATTGGAAAATATTTTTTTGCTTTAAATATTTTTCTAATTTGTAGCCGACCGAGAGGTTTCCAGTATCAACCAGAATATTTTTATTATCTGGCATCTGAATTAATATGCAATCGCCCTGGCCAACATCGATAAAATGAACTATTAAAGCTCCAAAACATGATGAATAGGTAATAAATATAGCTAAAAAAATTGAAAAAAAAACTTTTAATTTTTTCATATCTTTACTTAAATAAAAAAAATGTCCTCTTTTCGAGGACATCTGAAGATTTCAAAAAAAACTTTTGGAGACTTGAGGCAGCTAATTTTTGTAAAATTTATTTATTAATTCACATACATATTTAATTTTGGGTTCCTCTAGCTCAGGGTACAGGGGTAAGCTTAAACATTCATTCGAGATTCTTTCTGTAACAGGCAAATCGCCGATTTCATAGCCTAAAAATTGATAAGCTTTTTGGAGATGAATGGGTACAGGATAATGTAATCCTGCATGTACGCCATGTTTGTTTAAATATTCCATCAATTCTTTTCTGTTTTTTGAAAGAATAACGTATAGATGGTAAACACTTTCTGCGTAATCAGGTTCATAAGGGGTTATGATGTTGTTTCCCTCTAGAAATTTATTATATAGCATCGCTTTTTGTCTTCGCAATTTAGTCCATTCATCAAGGTATTTTAGTTTTACGTTGAGAACAGCACCCTGAAAAGCACTCATTCGATAGTTAAACCCGATGTCGTTATGATAATATTTTTCTGCCTGTCCGTGGTCTCTTAAGATTTTAATTTTATTGGCTACTGACGCATTGTTCGTAACGACAGCGCCTCCTTCTCCATATGCACCTAAATTCTTTCCTGGGTAGAAACTAAAACATGTCGCGTTGCCCAATCCTCCTACTTTTTTATTTTTATACCTCGCACCATGAGCCTGCGCTGCATCTTCAATTAATACCAGATTTTCTTCAGTACAAATTTCTTTTATGGGATCAATATGAGCTGGCTGACCATAAAGATGAACAGCCATTACGGCTTTAGTATTTTTGGTGATACTAGATTTAATTTTACTGTGATCAACAAGATAGGTTTTAGGATCAACGTCGACGAAAACTGGTTTAGCATTGCAATAGGAGACTGCTTCAGCTGATGCAATAAATGTATGAGAGGGAAGGATAATTTCATCACCTTGTTTAATATCTGAAGCTAACAATGCTAAATGCAAAGCTGAAGTTCCAGAATTACAAGCAACGCAATATTTGGATTCGCAGAATTCGGCAAATCTTTTTTCAAATTCTTCAACTTGAGGTCCCAAAACGAACTGGCAGGAGTTCAGGATTTTGTCAAACCGGTCTTTAATTTCATTTTTTATTTTTTGGTATTGCGCATTTAAATCTAAAAAGGGAACCAACATTTATTTTCTCCTTATTATTTTTGCAGGATTTCCCGCTATAATAGAGTTAGGAGGTACGTTTTTAGTCACTACAGAACCCGCTCCTATCAAAGCACCCTCTCCAATAGTTATTCCGCCCAAAATTGTCGTATTGCTACCAATTGATACATTTTTGTGTACGTTGGTTTTAACAAATCTCTTTTTCCACTCATCTTCGGTTTCTAAATTACTCTTAGAATTTATAGCTTTTGGATAATTATCATTTATAAAAACAACGCTATGGCCAATAAAACAATTATCTTCTATTGTTACACCTTCACAAATAAAAGTATGTGATGATATCTTGCAATTGCTGCCAATAACTGCATTTTTTTGAATTTCAACAAAAGCACCAATTTTGGTATTATCTCCAATCTCACAACCATATAAATTCACAAAAGAAAATAACTTTACTTTTTTACCTAATTTTACGTCAGGGGCAATAATACAATGCTTCATTTTGGTACCCTTATAATTTTATTTTTGCTCCATCGTTTTTAATGGATTTATTAGCTGCCTCGAGTATCTTCACAACTTGTAAACCAGCTTCGCCATCATTGAAAGGCTTTTGGTTTTTCTCAATACATTCAGCAAAATAATCTATTTCAAGCCTGAGTGCCTCTATATTTTGGATATGAGGGACATGAATATTGCCAGAACGATAGCTCACTAGAAGTTTGTACACTCCATCGGCATTTTTTATTTCTACGCCTCTATCATAGATTTTTACTTTTTCGTCAGAAGGCAAATCGTCCCAAACTAACATTTTTTTGTCACCACTTATTAGAGTTTTTCTTATTTTGACTGGACTTAACCAATTACAATGAAAATGAGCAATGAAGTTATTATCAAAGTGGATTGTTACATAAGCAACGTCTTCTAATTTTCTTCCAAAATGTTCGGCTCCTAATGCAGAAACGGCCGTCGGCTCTTGATCTATTAAATAATTCATAATAGAAATATCATGAGGAGCTAAGTCCCAAATAACATTTATATCATGTTGAAATAAGCCCAAATTAACTCTAACGGAATCATAAAAAAATAAATTTCCTAATTCTCCTGAATCAATAATTTCTCGCATTTTTCTTACAGCACCAGTAAATAAAAACGTATGATCTACCATTAATATCAGATTTTTTTTATAAGCAAGATTGATTAATTCATCTCCTTGATTAACATTAAATGTAAAAGGTTTCTCGATAAATAGATGTTTTTGATTTTCTAAGGCGAGTTTACCAAGTTCATAATGAGTAAATACAGGAGTAACAACAGCAACTGCATCAATATCTTTTGAACTTACCAAATCTTTTGGATCTGAAAAGACTTTTATAGAAGGGTAAATGGATTTAGCTAGATTTAGACGACTTTTGTCTAAATCACAGATCGACTTCAAATTTGCTCCCTTACAAGCGTAAAAGTTTCTTGCGACATTAGATCCCCAATAGCCATAACCAATAACGCCAACATTTATCATTTTGTCTCCTTGGAAATTTAATTTATTTTTAAAATTTTAAATAGATTCAAATTTTCTCAATATCCACCTATTCCTAGTAATACCGTATGGATAGTTTTAATAAATGTCTTTAAATCAAGCCAAAATGAAATATTTTCAATATAATAAAGATCCATAATAATCATATCATCATAATTTACACTGCTTCTTCCAAATGCCTGCCAAAGACCTGTAATCCCTGGAGTTTCGGAGAATCTTTTTTTATGCCAGTCTTCGTATAAACTATATTCATAGGGCAAGCAGGGCCTGGGCCCTACCAAACTCATCTGACCTTTAAAAATATTAATTAATTGAGGTAGCTCATCTAGGCTAAACTTACGAAGATGCTTGCCAATTTTAGTTATTCTTTTATCATCTTTAATCTTTAGAGTCCCTTCCTTTTTTTTCTTTTTTATCATTTCATACATAAATTTGTTATGATCTGATGAATCCTGGTTTATTTTCATTGTTCTAAATTTGTACAAGACAAATTCCTTTTCCCTCTGCCCTATTACTAGAGATTTATAGAAAATAGGCCCTTTAGATGTGATTTTTATTAAGATTGAGATAATAAATAAAAGTGGCAATAAAATCAATAAAAGTAAAAAAGCTAAACCTATATCAATTAATCTTTTTATAAATTTGGTATAGAAGTAGCTAGAGGCTCCATATACAGCTGGCGATAAAAAAGTTCCAAACTCGTGAATGTTAATCCGATCATTTATTACTCTAAAATGTTCAGAATCTAGGTAAACTGGATAACCGAATCTTTTACATTTGTTTATTAAACTAATGAGATTTTCATATCCTATAGAACTAATACAGATATAAATGCCATCAATCTTAATTTTTAATTTTTGCAGATATAAATCCAAATCGTCGGTAGTTCCTAAAACAGGAGCTCCTAAAATATTCTTTCCTTTTTTCTCAGGATCATCATCAAAAAAGCATACAATTTCAATATTTTCAAGTGGATTCTCTTCTGATAGTGGATTTTCTTTTATTTTAGCCACGAGTTCGCTTCCAGCCTCGCCGGCACCAATTACAATAATTCTTCTTTTTAACATTCCATTATGCTTTATTAATTTGTATAAATTTCTAAAAATGACGACTCGTCCCACTACTAGAAAAAAAATTGAGATTAAAAAGAATAACCCGACTAATAACCTACTGTGTAAAGCTAGCGAATGTCTGAATAAGAAAATAACCAAAATATAAATTGCAGTGAGTGCCAAAAGAGATTTTGACAATTGAACAAATTGTTCATATGAACTTAAAAATATCCTTTGTTTATAAAGATTATTTAGTCTAAAAATGATAACAAAAGGTATTAATAAGACTAAATATATTAAAAATTTAATAACTGGAAAGTAAGGTACTTCCCCAAACACGCTTGTTTTATATCTTATTAGAAAAGAAGTAGTTAACGCTGATAGCAATATAAAAAAGTCAATTGCTGCCAGGAAAAGCTTAATACGGGGGTATTTTTTTAACATGATTTTTTAAATTAATTTTGAGAAATTAGTGATTCTAGTTGATCACAAATAAAAAATATAATTTCTCTCTGGTTTGTTTTTAAAATATTAGATTCGTATTTTTTTTTCTTAAATTTTATTTTTTCTATATCTGATTTTGAATGAATAAGAATCAATCTTCCATTACTTTCAAGAAATTCATCTACTGCTCCCTTAGGGCCTTGGAAAAATGAATATGAAGGAACTCCAAGAACAGCAGCTTCTCGAATCATTGTTCCTCCTCCACTTAGTACAATATCTGAATTTAAAATTAAATCTATTCCATTTATTGGCTTTTCAGGAATAAGAAACTGAAATTTTTTCTGTTTAAGTAGGGTAAATATTGTTTCTTTCTGCTTTCTTGTTCTCGGAAGTACAATTAAAAATATTTTTTCTTTCTCTTGCAATATTTTATTGAGAATTTCATCCATAATTATTTCAGATTTTGGATTATGATAATGCCCGCTTATTCCCGGAGGTCTAAATGTTATAATTATTTTTGAGGTATCAATTCCAAATTCATTTAGTAAATCTGTCTTTTTGTAAATGGAATTAATATAAATTTGTTCTTTTATCCCTGGATAAAAATCAAGATTTTTTATACTTATGTTTGCTTTTTTGAGTTTATCCGTAGTGAATACATTTGGCATTAAGATTTTGGTCGCAAATATATTTTGGAATGTTGAGTTTACATATTCGTAATCATATAAAGCAACCGAGGGAATTCTTTTTAGCCAACTTGCGAGCAATGCGCTTCTTGAACTATGATTGACTGAAAGGATTGTTTTCACATTTCTTCTTTTATTTAAATAAAATATAAGTTTTAATGCTCTATTTAAAGTAAAAAGCAATTTTAGGATTTTGTTTTTGGGAAAAGACTTCCCTATTACTTTAAATTTTTCTTTGTTTAGAATTAAAAGCTCTTTTGTCTCTGCTTTATCTCTTGCAGTTAAGAGAGTTTGATATCCTCTTTTTCTTAACTCCTTAATTATAGGCATAAGTATAGGCACATGAGGAGCATTATCAAAATCAAACCAGATTTTTTTATTCTCGTTCTTCATAATTTGTATAAAATACTAAGCTTGATTTTGAGATAAGGGTCTTGATAAATAGATTATGAGAGTAAAACATTTAATATTCTTTTTGCTGCTTTACCATCCCATAATTCCGGAATCATAAATTGTTTTTTAATTTTTCTTTTTAATATCTTCATGGACTCACAAATGATTTTATCCCGGCTGTTTCCTACAATTCTATTTGTGCCAGTTTTAACGGTAATGGGCCTTTCTGTATTATTTCTCAGTGTTAAGCAGGGAATACCTAATGCTGTTGTTTCTTCTTGGATTCCCCCAGAATCTGTTAAGACAAATTTTGCATCCATCATCAAACTTAAAAATTCTAGATAACCTAAAGGATTATTTAAAATAATTGAATTTCCGTTATCTAAGAATTTATTCAACCTGAATTTTTTAATTAACTTTTTTGTTCTTGGATGGATAGGAAAAGAAATGGGGATATAATTTGAAATTTCTTTCAAGGCTTCAAGAATTTCTTTGAGAGAATCCATTTCATCAACGTTTGAAGGCCTATGGAGTGTCAGTAAGGCATAACTGGATTTTTCAAGTCCATATTTTTTTGCGGTATTGATTTTTTCTGCCTTTTTCTGGAAACGTCTTAAACTGTCTATCATTACATTACCAACAAAAAATATTTTTTCTTGTGAGATACCCTCTCTTTTCAAATTGTTGTTAGCATCCTTACATGTTGTAAATAAATAATCTGAAATAGAGTCTGTGAGTATTCTATTTATTTCCTCTGGCATGGTTCTGTCAAAACTTCTTAAACCTGCTTCTACATGAGCTGTTTTAATCCCCAATTTAGCAGCAACTAAAGTACAGGCAATTGTAGAATTTACATCACCTACAACAATTATAATATCAGCTTTATGTTTTACACATACTTCTTCAAACTTAAGCATAATCTTTGCGGTTTGTACGGCGTGGGAAGCAGATCCGACGCCTAAATTAATATCAGGATATGGCAAATTAAGATCTTTAAAAAAGACATTTGACATTTCAATGTCATAATGCTGGCCAGTATGAACAAACAAATATTCAATTTTATTTGATTTAGCAACTTTTTGTCTTTTTCTTAATTCCCATATAAGCGGAGCTATTTTCATAAAATTAGGCCTTGCGCCTGCAACTAAAATGATTTTCATTAGGGGATAAGTTGATTATGATTTCTTATGTAATCTAAATAGGAAAAAAGAGACAAAAAAATCCAGGCTTGTGTCCATCTCATAAAAGGAGTTTTTACTGTGCCAAAATTGTTTTTTTTATAATAAAAATAGCCTTTTCCGCTCCAAAAAAGAGAGAAGAGCTTTTGAATTATTCGCTTTAATAATTTATGGTTATCCTCGAGATAAGATAATTGGTGTAAACAAATAATTGCGTGGGCAAAGGAATGAGAATCCAATGGATAAATTTTATTATGATAATATTTGACTGTTCCATCTGGCAAAAAGAACTTTTTTTTATAAAAATCATATCCTTTAGTTAAGATATTTTTAAAATCTGGCGTATCTATAGCTTTTATAAATGATGAGAATGCCATTAAATTATATCCTGTATGAAAACTATCAATCCATTTTTGGCTCTGATCTTCCCCATAGAACCAAGAACCATCAGGTTGTTGAGACTTAGCAGAGAAATTCATGCTCTTAATTGCATATTCTTTGTATTCGTTGATATTAGAGATATTTCCTATTTTAGCTAATAAAGATGAACCAAGCATGTTTGCATTGTGAATACAGGTTTTGTCAATTGGAGTATAGGAAAAGCATATCGAATCCATTTTTTTTGTTATATGTAGGTCTTGAATAATAAAATTACAGGAAGATTTAACTGAATCTAGGTAAACTTTATTTTTTGTTAAGGAATAATAATTTAAAAGAGCATTGGCACAGAATACAGTCACAACAATATTGGGTGTCCATTTTGGGGCAAAAAATTTTCTGTTGGCCCAGTCAAAAGGATATCCCCAGCAATTGTTGCTATATCCTTTTGAATAATTATTTATCAGCCATTCTGCGAAAAACTTTGCTTTTGTTAAACTCTCTTGGTCTTTGAAAATTTTATATTTTAAAATATAAGATTCAAGAAAAAGGGCAATTCCTTTCGGATTATATGATTTGGGGATGTTTAGAATTGGCCTTAAATTCAAATGAGACCTCTTTACAAGCTGCAAAAAAAGAATTGAGGGAATCTTGTTTTTTTCCCAAAGGGAGCTTAGAAAAGGACTGTTTAAGCCATCATGAGGATCCCAGCCTTTATATTTTTCTTCCTCAAGATAATTTTCCATAGAATTCAAGACAGTCTCAGTTGTATGCTCTAGGGACATCAGTTGGAATTTATTCAGTTATTTTTTGTGTTATTCCGGTTTCTATAGATTTGATTATTGAGAATGTTGCCATTGTCGTGTTGAAAATACTTTCAAATGAAATTGGGCTTTTTTCTCCTCTCAATAATGAATTTATGACCTTTTCTATCTCTTCCCTGTGACCTTTTTCCCCATTAAATTTATGTTTTTTAGATTTTCCCTTCTGTGAAAGCTCTAAATAATGGAAATCATTCAAAACACCTGCCTTCTCTCCTCCGAAGACTTCAAAATATTCTTTAGGAAATTGGGGATCACCATTTTCAAAATAAGAAAGACTGCCGATAGAACCATTTTCAAACTCAAACAATGCAATTATATTATCTCTATTGGTTATATTTGGATTACTTATGTTCAAAGGTCTTGCATAGACAGATCGAATTTCTGAGTCAGATATATATTTCATTGTGTCAATAAAATGGCATCCTTCACCAATAATCCGTCCTCCTTGCTCTGGGTCATGAAGCCAGTGTTCTTTTGGCAAAGAGCCTACATTAGCTCTGTAATTCATAATAAGAGGTTCATCTGTATTTTGAAAAAAACTTTTTAAGAGTTTAACTGGTCTTGAGAAGCGCCTGTTATAACCAACCATAATGAAATGAGCTGGATTTTTTCTTATTAATTTATCAATTTCTGTGAGTTGAATTTCGTTGATTGCCAGTGGCTTTTCAACATAAATACTTTTTCCTTTTTTTAAGGTTTCTAGTGTAAGAGAAGCGTGAGAATTGTGCCTGGTGGAAATAAAAACTGCATGAATATCATCATTTTTTAAAATATCATTAAAATCTGCAGAAGCATAATGAAATCCGAATTTCTTAGCAATATTTTTTGCTGTTATAGGAGAATAATCCACTACTATTTCCAACTGGACATGCCTATTCTTTTTTAAATTAGGCAATAAATAGGATTGAGCGAAATTCCCTGCACCGATAAAGCCAATATTAAGCTTGTCAATTTTTAATTGGGGTTTTTTAGTACCCAAATTAATTATTCGTATTTCTGACTTTATTCTTTTTGTTTCTTGAGGATACTCAATTAAGACCCCAATAAATTTTTCATTTGTCTTTCCAAGAATAACATCGTAAGCTTTTACAGCTTCTTTGATGGGAAGCCTGTGGGTTATTAATCTTTTTACATTTATCTTTTTTTCAGAAACAAGTTTAAGGAAAGAATCCATATTTCGATTTTCAGTCCACCTCACATAACCTGCTGGATAGTCATTTCCCTTTTCTTCGTAATTGTAGTCATATCTACCGGGTCCGTAAGACCGTGACATTTTAATTTCAATTTCTTTTTCATAAAATGGACTTCGGGGAACATCAGTTCTAACTGCTCCAACAATGACAACTCTGCCCCTGTCTCTACAGATATGCCCAGCGATTTCTATCGGTTCATTGGACTTAGTCGCAGCCGTTATAATAACTGCATCTACACCGAATCCCCCAGTGAATGAGTTAACAGCTTTTAACGCATTTCCAGCTTCACTTTCGATAATTCTATCCGCACCCAGTTCTTTTGCTAGCTCAAGTGCTGAATGAGAAACATCTAAACCAATTACATTGCAGCCCGCTGCTTTTAATATCTGCAATGTCAATTGTCCAATTAATCCTAAGCCTATGAGTGCAACACATTCACCAATTTTTACATCTGATTGTCTAACTCCTTGCATTGCAATTGCACCTAAAGTAGTAAAGGTAGCTTCATCGAAATCAACATTATTAGGCACTTTTGCGGCTAAATTTTTTGGCACAAAAATAATTTCGGCATGAGAAGCATATCCGCCGCCAGCACATGCGACCCGATCACCAACTTGTAACTCATCACAGGAGGATTCGATAACTACTCCAGCAGAACTGTAGCCTAAAGCTTTAAAATTATCTAAACGAGTTTTTACTTTTTTATAGGTTTCGATGATTCCTTCTTTTCTTACGTTTTCAATTACTTGTTTAACCAAGTCCGGTCTAGTCCTGGCTTTCCCAATTAAAGAGGATTTTGCGGTTTCTATCGAAATCCGTTCAGTTCCGGCACTGATAAGGGAGAAGTAATTTTTGACGAGGACTCCTCCGCTCCCCAGTTTGGGCGCTGGAACCTCGTCAACAAATATTTCACCGGTTTTTTGATATTGAATTATTTGTAACATTTAGTTCACATCAAGATATTTATTTTTGACTTTTGAGATTACATATCTTATTTTTCCACTATCGATTCTAGGTATATTTTCAAAAGTTGAAAAGATTTTATATTCATTCCTTTTAAGACGATTATAAACTTTATTCCAGATTATTTGCACATCCATAAAAAATCAGCTCTTAAAAATATTGAAAGATTAGTCATCAAGGGAATAACAATAGTGAACCGTTTGAAATTGTCTTCGGAATTCAATCACTTCCGGCTTTACTTTTTCCGGATCTTCGTTATTAAAAATTCGCCCGATAAATTCGGCTATTATCTTCATGTCGGATTCTTTCATTCCAAAACGGGTCATTTCGCTGGTGCCCAGCCTGCCGCTGTTATCGAGTATAATATTGGCAACTTCGAGTTTTTTAGTGAAATCTTGGAAATGTTTCGGTTTATTCAAAATGATTTGATGTGATTCGGTATATCCCTTGTCTCGGAAAGCAACCGAAATTCCATTTTCTTCAAGGAAGGCAGCAATCTGCTTTGCATTGGCAATGACTTGCTTTGCATAAGCTTCACCGAATTCTTTCATCTCGAAAACAGTTATAATTAACGCCGCTACACGGTGCAAATGTATATTATCTGTGGTGATAAATTGTTTTTCAAATTCCTTGAAAACCCGCTTTCCAATAATGATTCCCCCCTGGGGACCGGGAAATGTTTTATGAGTACTACTCAAAATTATATCCGCTCCTTCCTCCAATGGTTTCTGGAAATGTCCGCCTGCAATGAGACCCAAAGTTTGGGACGCATCATATACAAGTAATATATTATTTTCGCTGCAGAATTCAGAGATTTCTTTTAAAGGGATAGGAAAAATTGTAATTGATGAACTGAACATAACAATTTTTGGATTGGCCTGTAAAGTTGTCTTTATAAAGGATTCTACATCGATATCTGAACCGATGGTTTCCTGGGGGTAATAATGTACATGGATGTCTAATTTGGAAGGCAAGTTTTCCTTTGCGAAACCTGGATAACCTCCAAATTCAGGATTAGTACACAAGATGGAATCACCTGTTTTAAGGAAATTGATTATTAACGACATATTGCACAAATGTCCAGAAAGCATATCAAAATTGACATATGAAGCATTGAAAAGATCCTTGGCCATCTCTTTCCCATAGTGGATTAATTCATCGATATATTTTGCTCCCCTATATTCATAAGATAAACCGCTTGATGTTGAAAAAAATTGCGAAAAAAAATATCTGTGTCCCATATCTGACACAAGTGCTTTTTTTGCTAATGGGCTTAAAACATTTTCAGAGGGGATCAGATTTAAGCAGTTTTTTCGCAGGTTTTCGTGATTATTGAGGATACTAATTAAACGATTAAACAAATTTTTCTCCTTTATACCTACTTAATTATTAAATTTATGAAAACTCAGTCTTTCTTCCGATCAAGGATGTTGGAAACGACAAGCTTGTATTTTCCACTTTTTGTGTGTGGTATATCATCTACAATATTTAGATTGATCTTGATTTGATCACCCAGCCTGTCTCTTAATTTCATCAACAGCTTCTTTTCATATTCTGGGGAATAATTCTTTTGAGGGATGATATTCACATCAATTCTTGGTATCTCATTCTGAATGATCTGGCCTTGTAGAATATTGGTTCCCTTAAAAACCTGATCGAATCCGATTCCGATACAGCAACGTCCATCAGGGGTGATGATATTATCTGAAATCCGTCCTTGGATCTCCTTGAAGTATGGAGTTTTAAGACCACATTCACAATCGTAGTAAATTCCGTCTATCTTATCCCCGATATCATATCTAACAAATGGCATGGAATAATTTGTAAGGGAGGTTTCTATGGTTCTGCCATCCTCGTTCGTCTCGAAATATGAATTTGTATCAATATGATAATGTCCATACTCACACTGGCGCGCCCATGAACCTGGTTCACCGTGACCGTAAATATCATAGATTTTACTATTGAACGCTTTTTCGATCTCTTCACGATAGGATGGAAATAGCATTTCTGATGATGTAAATATCTTCTTCATGTTGATTGTCAGGTTTTTCTCATTCATATATTTTGCTAAAATATATGAGGGAGAGGGTAACCCAATAAGATAATCCGGTTTAAATTTTTTCATGATAAGATAATAATCATTCATTACAGATTCTGAAAGATAATAACCTGAAAATACATACCATTTCCGTACAAAATCATATCTCCAAGGCTTTTTGAGGGGACTTCCTTTGGGTATGAGAACATCAGCCCGCAGAAAAATAGTTTTTGCCTTGTCATATGGATACATTTTTGAAATATAATAATGAATATTTTCAGTTTCACGGATATGATAAGCTTCTTTATCCATGTAAAAATTCAGAGAAGTACCCGTTGTTCCGCCGCTACTCAATTTAAGAGGTGCATATTCTTTTGCATTGATAGCAATAATATCTGAGTAATTTTTGATAACGTCTTCCTTTGTCAAAGTAGGAATTTTTGGTAGATCATCCAGAGATTTTATATCGTTCGGTTTCAGTGAAAAACAGTTAAAAAGATTCGTATAATAGGGTACATTTCTACATGCATGTTCCAGAAGATCTTTTAATTTTTTGTATTGCAACTCCCGAATCTCATGCAAGGACATTCTTTGGTTTTTGGTGATCTCTGGAAGATATTTTTTTTCAATCATTCTGTGTTGCCAGATTTTGAGCAGACCGTGCATACTATACATGAAATCATGTATAAATTTCGGTGAATGATCATAAACCAATTGAACATATTTATTGTCCTGGTACATAAGACTCTTTCCTTTAGTGTTTAGTTTCGTTTAGCTCGTTTAAGAATTCATGAAATAATTTATTCCTTTCTCGCTTATTTTTTATGAATCCACACTCGCTATAATAGACACAGAGTGTCAAAGTTAGACTATGATTATAAATTACTTTAAATGAATTTGGGGCGTATCTCTTACGTTCTTTAAAACTTCAATATATACATTATCCAACTGTTTCATAATCATGTTCCTTGAAAGTTTTTCTTCAAAAACCCTTCTTGCCGCTTTTCCCAATCTCTTTCGTTTTTCTGGATTTCCAAGTAAGTCAATCACAGCTTCTCTTATTTGCTTAGTATTGCCTGGCTCTACGTAAATTGCAGATTTATTATGTTCAAAAAATTCAGGAAGAGCTCCAACTGGTGTTGTTATAATTGCCAATCCCGCTGTAGCGGCTTCTATTGCTACTAATGGAAAATTTTCAAAATAACTTGGAAATAAAAAGATTGATGCTTTTCTAAATAAATTCATCTTTTCTTCTTCAGTGATTTTACCAGTTATGTAGACTTTGTTTTTTAGGTTGTAGTTTTTAATTAAACTTTTACACTTATTTAAATCACCCCTCTTCTGTATCATGCCTGCCAAAAAAAACCTACATTCCATACTATTTAGAACCACATTTGCTGATTCAATAATATCCAAGACACCTTTAACAATATCAATTTCACCCATGAATAATATAATGTCACTGTTATGATCATTGAACTTCAGTGCTTTAGTCTCAAAACTTTTATTTATTGGATTATATAATATTTCAATTCTTGTTTTAATATTACATCGTTCTTGCAACATTTTTTTCCAATAATTGCTTGCAACAATTAACACGTCTAACCTATTCAATTCATTTAGGTTAATTTTTTTTCTTAATTCCCTTATGTTACTCCAAAAGTCGACAAATGCGCCCCCATGGAGATGCCCTACTTTCTTTGCGCCAAAAACACCTGCTATTTTTAAAAATAAAAGACTTTTTTCCAAATTCCAATATGAAGTTATTGGATAATGAGCAATATCTGGTCTATAAATAATAATTTTAACGGACCAGCTTACAAAATGCTTAATGAGATACCATAGATTGATTAGATTAAATTTAGCAAGATGAGTTTTTCCATATTTTCTTTTTGCATAATGAGGTATAAATTCATATTTTTCACTCAAGAATTTGTTTTTGATAAAAGATTTTGTAATTGTAGGGATAGCTCTAAAATCGTCCTTAGTCAACGAACCAATTAAAATTCTCAGTTTTCTTTTTGCCTTTCTCATAATTTTATTGTTTTCCAGAAATAATATACTTTATACCATCACTAAGATTAATATTTGGCTCCCATCCTAAAAGTTTTTTTGCCTTGGATATATCAGCAACGGTATTCATTACCTCATTCTGTCGTCTTTCACCAGAAAATTTTATCTCAATATTGGTATTTTCAGAATTACTGGCAATTGTTTCAGCTATCTCTTTCACAGAATAACTTATCCCTGAACCAATATTAAATACTTCAAAACCTGTTTTATTATAAAGAATGGTTTTAGTGTAAACATTTATAATATCTTCAATATATATAAAATCTCTTTTTGGTAACGGATCCTTTAATATAATTCTTCCTTTTTTTGCTTGATTGATAATGGTTGGAATTAAAAATTTAAAATTTTGACCATTTCCATAAATATTAAAAGGTCTAAAAATAATAACATTAAGATCAAAGTCTCGATTATAACTTTTACACAACTGCTCACATATTATTTTACTTTGTGTATAAGGATTAAAAGCAACAATAAGGTGATTTTCATCGATTGGCAAATATTGAGGAACTCCATATACATAAGTACTGGTAAAAATTATTTTAGCTTTACGAGTTCTACATAATTCCAAAACATTCATAGTACTTACTATGTTTGTATGGTAGAAATCAAGAGGGTTCTCATATGAATCAGGGATATATAATTTTGCAGCTAAATGAAAAAGCAAATCAAAATTTCCTATATTTTTAATTTGCTCCCAATCTGTAATATCAATACCGTTTTTAATATCCAAGTGAATTATATCTGCATCAAGTTCATTAAGCCTTTTTACTAAATGCGAACCTACAAATCCAGCGCTGCCTGTTACTGCAATTTTAATTTTTTTAAAAGTCAAAATTTATCTCCAAAATTATTGCATGCTTTTTCATAATCTTCTGGTCGTCCAATATCGAGCCAATATCCTTTATGAATATATACTGAAATTTTCTTTTTATCTTTTTGTAGCTTTAAAATAAAATCTGGTAAATTAAAAGCCCCTTCTTCGGGCAAGGACCTTATAGACTCGGGTTCGAACAAATAAATACCTGTACTTACTAAATATTCAATTGTTGGTTTTTCTTGCTGTTCAGAAAATAAGTTATCCTCTGTTATATTTACAATGCCAAAGTCGATATTTACTCTTCTTTTAGATAAAGCAATTGTTGCTATACTTTTTTGTTTTTTGTGATATTTAATAAAATTGGAAAAATTAATATCACTAAGCACATCTCCATTCATTAATAAAAAAGTATATGTAAGTTGCTCTCTTATAATATTTATTGGACCTGCGGTTCCGAGAGGCTGCTCTTCTTTAGAGTAAGTAATATTCACACCATATTTTTACCATCTTGAAAGAAGACTCTGATCAGTTCTTCCAGGTGTCCTGTTGTAATTATTATATCAGTAATATCTGAAGCTTTTAACTGATTTATAACTATTTCTAATATTGGCTTTTCTCCTATTGGCATAAGAGGTTTAGGAAAATTTATTGTATATGGTTTTAACCTTGTTCCTTTACCGCCAGTCGATATTACTGCTTGCAGAACCCTGTTTTAAACATTATATATTTCAGGTTTATAGAACTTCATATTTTGTTTTATCCATTCTATAGTTAAAGAAAGTCCCTTTTCTAACTTATATTCTGGTCTCCAGTTAGTATATTTCAATATTTTAGAATTGTCACAGCATAATCTTTCTACTTCGCTTTTATCTGGTCTAATTCTATCTGTTTCCCTTTCTATTTTTATCTCAGTGTTCATCAGGTTCCCAATAAGAATAGCTAAATTGCCAACTGATATCTCTTCGTTCGTACCCATACTGGTAATTCCCCCAAAAAGCTTATCAGATTTAGCAATCTCCATAAAACCTTTTACAGCATCTTTTACAAAGGTGAAATCTCTAGTAGGATCCAAATTACCTAACTTAATTATTTTTTTTCCGTTCAATATTTGTATAATAATTGTTGGCATAATTGCTCTTGCTGATTGTCTTGGCCCATAAACATTAAATGGACGAACAATTTTTACAGGCAAATCAAAAGAACGATAGAAACTTAGGGCTAAATGGTCCGCAGCAATTTTTGTTGCTGAATAAGGAGATTGCCCGACCATTGGATGTTTTTCATCTATTGGAACATATTGTGCAGTGCCGTAAGTTTCACTTGTAGAAGCAATAATAATGTCAGATGTTTTTAATTCTTTTGCCGATTGTAAAACATTATATGTTCCTTCGATATTTGTTCTTATATAAGCTAATGGAGAAATATAAGAATAAGGTATGCCAATTACTGCTGCCAAATTAAATACAATATTACTCCCTTTCATAGCATTATAAACAGAATCATAATCACGAATATCACCAGAAATAACTTCCAGCTCATTTTTATAGTTGGATTCTTCCAGCCATCCCCAATTATTTCTTGAGTTATAATGGATAAAAGCTCTTACATTATATCCCTCTTCTACACATAATTCAGTTAAGTGCGATCCGATAAAACCGGCTGCACCGGTAATTAAGACTGTTTTATTCATTAGCTATATTTTCCTTTGTTCAATTTCTAATTTTTACAAAATTTTATTTATATAATTTTAAAATGAGCAGTTAATTTTTGAGTAAATTGTCATTGAACCGCTTAATACCTACAGAATAACTTAAAATTTGAATTTGGTTATTTACTTTCTCGCTTGTTTTTGAGCCACGATCGGTACCGCCAAAATAATAGCTTTTACCACGTGGATGATGCCTATTATATCACGAGAATTGGCGTTATAGATGGAATAAATTTTGAGTGGCGGCTCTGCTATTTTGGAAATACTATATTTTTTTTCAGCATAAAAAGGGATAAAATTATATTTAATAATTGGGATTATTTATAACCTATTTGGTTATAGTTAGAATTGAACCTTTAATACTTTTGTTTAAAGAACCAAGAATAATATATTTATCTTTTTTTAATGTATTAAAAAAAGATAATCACAAATTTATAATTTTAACTTATTATAAATATTCTTAAAATTATTCTCGAAATCAAAAAATTTGTTGAAAGTATGTTGACAATTAGCTTTATAATCTGTGATTGATTCCAAAATATTTAGCACTGCTGGTTTAATCATTTTGGGGTTACTAACACAAATTCCACATTTATTTTTTTCAACAATCTCTTTAAAGGTTAGAAAATCAATTGCAATAATAGGTAAGTTACATTGTAAGTAATCAGAAAGTTTTCCTGAAGATCCAATATTATAAATATTGGAAGACAGATTATTGTAAAATGCCAATCCTATATCTGCCGAAGATAAAATTTCTCCAAGTTTGGAGTAAGGAACAAAATCGCGAGAAATTATTATGTTCGGTGATTTAAGAGATATAATATTTTTTATTACTTTGTCATCTCCCCACCCATGAAAAATTAAATACCAATTTTTAGGCCAACTTAATGATGCATTTGCAATATCCCAACTTAGAGTTGTTTGGCTAATACTACCAGCACTTATTATAATAGTAGTATTTTGAGGTATTAAATATTTTTTTTTAAAATAACCAGTATTAACAATAGAATCAAATTTAAAACTATTAGGTAAAATTACCCCCTTATTTGTTTCGATTTTATTATCACTTAGCAATATGTTTAGTCTGGCAATGTCCTGGGAAGCAACTAATTTTGCTTTTCGAGAAGCTATTCTCTCAAGGTATTTTTGTATTCTTTCTCTTATTGATTTTATATCTTTTGATACTAATAATTCTAAATTTATATATATAAAAGTAACATTAAATATTTTTGAAAATAGATACACAACAAAAATAGTCTGAAAATCGAAGCTTATAAATAAATTATATTTTCTTTTTAAAAGACGAAAAAATGATAGGATCAAGTATTTAAATAAAAGCGTGAAAAATAATATTGAAAAAGACCCTCTGCCATTGGAATAAATTTTATTTTCTCCAGGTATATCGAGATCCTGTTTTTGATTAGTAATATAAAAATCTACAGAATAACCTTTTTTGTTCAATGCTTTCATAACAGATAAGATCGTAGGCCCACTACCTATAGTTCTAGAATAAGAAAAAAAAGCTATCTTTTTTTGGATATTTTTTTTAAGTTGATTATCTTTTTTTAAAATAGCCATAATAATGGTCAAATATAGGAATGCAATTGAAATATTTAAATATATTGAATTGAGGAGTATATTCAAAAAAAAGGAACAAGAAGCTCTTCCAGATTAAATTAAAATATTTATTTTTAAAGCTAGACAGTCCTCCCGAAGTATAGTAATTTTTAATATTATCAAAGCCTAATTCTTCTAATATTTTTAATTGAGTATACTTGGAAAAATAAAATTGATGTTCTGGTGGTGTATAAAGCCTCCAATTTTTACCATAAATACGAGCTTTTAAAGAACGCCAATCTCCTGTCATGATAACTAATATTCCATTTTTCTTTAATATGCGTTTAATTTTTTTTAATATTGTCAATGGATCTTCTAAATGTTCTATTAATGCAAATAAAGTTACTACATCAAAACTCTCGGGTTCAAATTTAACGCCTTCGATCTTATTATTAAAAACTTTAATATTTTTTTCGGAAGCCCTTTTAGCAGCTGCAGCAGACAATTCCACGCCATATTTATCAAACTTATGACTTAAACAACTTAAAAAATTACCCGTGTTACAGCCAATATCCAATATTTTATACTTTTCTTGTTTGTTATTTAGAATATTATTTATAATCTTGCTCTGAATCTTCCCACGTCTTTTGTAAGATTTTATTTTACTTTTTTCTAAATCTTTAACTTTATTTTCAGAATATCCTTCGTTATAATAAAGAGATATATCAAATTTATTCTGATTATTATCAATAAATCTGCATTTACAATCAGAACATTCATAGATAGTCCAAACTTCCTTGCCTTCTTTAATTCCCCAAATAATTGTATTTTTTTTAAATACGTAGAATGTTTTTTCACTCTGACACAGTCTGCATTTCATATAGAATCACCTTACTAGTATTGGGAAAAATCCTTTATTTTTTTACAAATATATTGAATTTGATTTTTGTTTAATCCTGAGCCAGAGGGTAAATAAAGTCCGTTCTTTTCCAACCACTCTGAAACATCATAATTTGAATTAATAGTGCAACCGTATTTTCTCAATGCGGGTTGCCTGTGCATGCCTGTAAAAAATTGACGGCTATCAATCCCAACCTCTTTTAGTTTTTTCATTAATTCATCTCTAGTCAGACCATATTTTTCAGTTTCTACAATAATTCCATTCATCCAAAATACATTTTTAGCCCACTCTTTTTCAGGTTGTAGTATAATACCCAAAACGCCCTCAAGATATTTCCAGTAAAGAGAATTATTTCTACGTCTTAGTTCAACATATTCATTAAGATTTTCTATTTGAGCTAATCCTAATGCTGCGAGAAGATTTGACATTCTATAGTTAAAACCTATATCATTATGCAAATAATTTCTTGGACCATTTAACGGGGAGCATAAGTTTTTATAGTACCTACAATTATCTGCTAATTCTTCATCATCTGTAATAACCATTCCTCCCTCACCGGTAGCTGCTATTTTATTAGCAAAAAAACTAAATGCGGCTATATCCCCAAGTGCGCCACATTTTTTTCCATAATATTCAGCACCATGAACTTCTGCAACATCTTCAATTATTTTAAGATTGAACTTCATTGCTAATTCCCAAATAGGTTTCATGTCGCAAGGATGTCCATAAATATGAACAGGCATGATTGCCTTAGTTTTTTCATTTATTTTCTCTTCAATTCTTGAAGTGTCGATATTCCAAGTTTCACGATCAGCATCAACAAAAATAGGAACTGCACCCGTATAACATACCGCAAAAGCACTCGCAATCATGGTAAAATCAGGAATTATTACCTCATCTCCTTTTCCAATCCCTAAAGCAGTTAGGCCGAGGTAGAATGCAACTGTTCCGTTGCAAACTGCAATACCATGTTTAACTCCACAATATTCAGCAAAAGCCCTCTCAAATTCGCTAATATATTTTCCTGCAGACGATATCCATCCGCTTTTAACAGCTTCCAAAACGTATCTAGTTTCATTTCCCAATAATGTGGGCTCACATACGGGGATAAATTCACTTGTCATTGTTAATGCCCTTGAATCTTACTTTATCTTCAATTTCCTTGTAAGGACCTTGTTTAACCTCAATTATTTCAGTGTCTTCGAGCATAGTGAGACCATGGCCACCGGAAGCTAACAAAATAACATTATAATGGATTTGTGGATTCAGACCAAAATGAATCGCAATTTTAGGTGTATCTCCTTACAATAAACAAAAGGAGATCAAAATTGAAAAAGAGAAAAACATACGATGACAATTTCAAAGCGAGAGTAGCATTGGAAGCGATCAAAGGAGAAAAGACAATATCGGAGATTGCCGGTCAGTTTGAGGTTCATCCCAATCAGAT
>Ga0307378_10002668_pt1 | contig 26918 bp, 24 predicted proteins | sample UN1MG_FD_202238 | JGI IMG/M metagenome (GOLD analysis project Ga0307378, IMG submission 202238) | Soil microbial communities from Risofladan, Vaasa, Finland - UN-1 | ecosystem: Environmental > Terrestrial > Soil > Coastal area > Acid sulfate soil | place: Finland: Risofladan, Vaasa | collected...
GGGTATCTGCGCAGCACCCAGCGCCAGCCCACGGTGGTCCGCTCCTTTTTCCGCGCGCCCAGCGTGCGCTACGCGGCGGCATGAAAATGAGGGAAAATTGTCCAAATTACCTTGCTCCCCTTAATAACTAAATGCTTTGGTGATGAGAATCAAAACCTAGTATTTTCTCCCGAGGACACTATCAAGAGGTCGGGCGGTGGACAAAAGCTAAATAAGTACGACCTTAAGACATCAGTAAATTGGTATGCAAAAGCGAAAGGGCCTTGCCCGATCTTGGTGGATTGTATTGGAATGACAATGAAAGAGTTTATCGAAAACTATAAAAATGATAATCTGTACATTCTGGAAAACAATAAATATGTTAGGCAGATATCAATCTATCTCAACTCTCCTTCATGGCGGACGAGAGGCTTTGTTGAAGATGTTGACTATTCGAATAACCAATTAATAATGCACATAGAAGATCTTCTGTATCCTGTTTCGGTGCGAATTAATAGCGAGATTCCTCAATGGTTATTAGAATACGGAGATACTGTGGTCTGTTTTATATACAAAATCCACCAGGGGTGGAGAAGCTTGAATTCTTATGAAGGACTTGACTGGTCAAAAGTGTGGAAGACCTTCAAATTCGATGGGCATATTACAAAAGTAGATAAAGAAAATTTCTCATTATTATGACTCATCATAAGTTATTCATAATCATGGTTAGAGGGGGAATCTCGGGTCAGTTCTCAATACGTAACAATCAGCTTGACAGCCGTTTCCGATTGTCATAAAAATAGGTCATGGCCTGACCATGAAGGATGGAGTTCGCCGGTGCTGTCTATTACCTCACCGCCATCGGAAACAGCCGTGGCACCGGCACCAAGTGCGTAATTCGCATTGGGCAAACAATCTAATCCTCGGGACGGCACCCAGGGATCTGCAAGAAGGCTAATGTTATATGTTGAGACCTGACGCCAAAGTCTGACGCCAAAGTCTCCCAAGCTCCGTAAGGGAAAAAACAGTGGTGAGATCAAGGCGGCTCCATATCAATCATGTCATAAAGGCGATATGAAAAAGAAGAAAAAAAAGGACAAGAGAAGAAAATCTTCGCCAAAGTTTTCTCTATCAAAAAGTGTCGAGAGAAGATTGGGGATGCACAGGAAGCAATATGCTGATTCATGGTCAGGTAATCAATCGCGCCAGTTTGAGCAAGAAGGTCTTTATCAATGGATGGCTAGCTTCTTGGGTGGTTATAACAGAATTCTTGAAATCGGTACAGGGGATGGAAGATCACTGTCAGCCTGTGCCCAAAAAGGCCATAAGGTAGTAAGTATTGATGAAAATCCTGCATGCCTTGATCTGGCAGAAAATATTCTTAAAGAGAGGCGTATACCTTTTAAGAGAATCAAACGAGAGAAATTACATATAATAGGCGAGGACCACCTGATAACATACGATGTAGTAGATACGAAATATGGCGAGGAAAATATTATCACAGAGGGTGATATAACAGACGATCAACATCTTGAGCAATGGCTTAATGAGGTCGGTCCCTTTGACGCTGTTATTTGTTGGCTCATAGGAACTCACGGATCAAGGCAAATGAACAAAAAAATAAAAATGGCTGGGATCAACAGCGATGGGATATACCGACTTTATGTCCAGAATAGAGTATACGTTCTTGCGGATAAACTGCTCAGGAGTGGTGGCATATTAAACATTGTAGACAGGGGCGCAGTGCCAGACAGTGAGTTTTTTCTAAAAGACATTCTTCGTGCTCACAGGGAACAAGCAAGTGTTACAAATCTCGAAGTGTTTGATTTAAAATGGAGAGAATATAGGGAGCCTTGTTCTAAAGAAGCTGTCAAGATGGTACAGACCCCAGGAATACTTGGATTAAGACAAGATATGAGCCGCCTTAGTTTTATTTCTGTTACAAGTAAAAAACCATAACGCTGATGGGATGGGGAGGCGGTGGGGAGGCGGGGTCAGGTCTTAATGGGGAGGCGGGGTCAGGTCTTAACATTTAACATTCACGATGTCTCGAATGTGGGCCGCTGAGGGAAAAGGCGGGATTGAGGCATGGCGGAGCGTGCCTGGCAAGTCTGTCGTGCCGATGAATGAGAATACCATCCATATGCCATAAGCTCCTCTTACCATTATACAGATGCGTAAAGTTAAATGTTAAGACCTGACCCCTCACTCCTCAAGCCACGGATTGGCCAAAGTTCGAAGTTTGCGGATACAATATTTTAACGACATTCCAGCGGATTTCATGGTTCCTCCCGGCTTGACAGCCTCATAGCCAGGCTCTAGTATCAGATAGCAGGGCTTATGCAGCTTACTTGATGTCGGAAAGCATCGAGGGAGGATACCTATGTCGGCGTTTACGGACGGATTGGCGGAAAAATACAGTCCTTTGCTTTTGGACGGCGTGCTCAAGATCGCCTCGGTGCGGGCCCGGCTGGACAAGAAGTTCCGGAGCAATATTTACGAGGACGTGGGCAACGGCCTGGAGCCGTGGAACGCCAGGATCATGTTCCGGACCAAGGACAACTCGTGCGTGCGTCACGTGATCATCGCGGGCGGGCGGTTCAAGTCGGGCAAGGGCCCGGTGGACAATCCCGACGTGACCTTCGTGCTCAAGGACCGGGCCGCCCTGAAGAGGATGCTGATGGGCGACAGCGCCGAGTCCATGGACATGCTCTTGAAGAACGAGCTGACCTTTGACGGCAACATGGCGGTGGTGACAAGGTTCGCGTATTTGTTGGAGCGCATGACGGCGGGCAAGGAGCGCGGCCTGAACCCGCGCCACGACTACCTGTACAACAGCGAGCTCGCGCCGGCCCGGAAGCCTCTGCCCATGAAGCCGGGCGACGAGGTGAAATACCTCTCCGATCCCGCATTCTCCGACTGGACCATTGACGACTTTCCCCGCCTCAAGACCTTCCTCCACGACTTCTTCAGCACCAGGCCCGAGATGTCCACCGAGCGGGCATGGCTGATGACGGACTATTTCAAGAAGCACGGGTACGAGACCGCGCCCGACGGCACCCCGCTCGACCCCGAGCTCCGCCAGGCCGAGGCCTACAACCATCTGATGCAGCAGCGCAAGCCGGTGGTCCACAAGAACCAGCTCGTGGCCGGGAGCACCACCGAGAAGAAAATCGGCATCCCCGTTTACCCGGACCTGGGCGGCGTGTTCATCTGGCCGGAGCTTTATACCATGCACACCCGGAGCCTGAACCCGTACCTCATTTCGCAGGAGGACCGAAGAAAGCTCAACGAGGACATCTTCCCGTACTGGATCCACCGCAACATGCGGGAGGTCGCGCGCAAGAAGGCGGGCAACCCGCAGAGCATGAGGCTGGATGAGCGGTTCGTGATGTATTTCCAGTGGAAGGCGCACTCGCTGTCGCACACCATCCCGGACTTCGAGACGGTGCTGGGCAAGGGCCTGGCCGCGGTGGCGGAGGAAGCGAGCGAGCACGAGAAGAAGGCGGCCGACGGCAAGGCGCGGAATTTTTACAAGTCCACGCGCCTGTGCCTGGAAGGCGTGATGAGCTACGCGCAGCGGCTCTCCGAGGAGGCCGCGCGGCAGGCGAGTGCGGAGCCGGACCCGGCGCGGAAGGCGGAGCTCACCGAGCTCGCGCGCATCTGCCCGAAGGTCCCGGCGGGACCCGCCGAGACGCTTGACGAGGCCGTGAACAGCATGTGGATCACCTGGGTGGCCTGCCACATGGAGAACACCAACGCCGGCCTGTCCATCGGCCGGGTGGACAAGTGGCTCCAGCCTTACTTCGCGGCGGACCTGGACCAGATCGCGGACGGGGAGGCGCGCAAGGCCTACATCCGCCACGCGGTCGAGCTGATCGGGTGTTTTTTCATGTGCTGCACGGACCATCTGCCGCAGGTCGCGGACCTGGGCAACAAGCTGTTCGGCGGCTCCAGCTCCGACCAGGCCATCACCCTGGGCGGCGTGGACGAGGACGGCTCGAACGCGGTCTGCGACATGACCTATATCATCCTGAAGATCGCGGAGATGCTTAGGCTGCGCGACCCGAACCTGAACGCGCGCTATCACGTCGGGGTGAACTCCGAGGACTACCTGAATCGCCTGTGCGAGGTGAACATGCTCACCGGCTCGACCCCCTCCATCCACGGCGACAACGCCGTGCTCGCCGCGCTCGTCAACCAGGGCTTCCCTCTCGAGGACGCGCGCGACTGGAGCGCCACCGGCTGCGTCGAGCCGACCATGTCCGGCCGCCACTACGGACACACCAACTGCATGATGTTCAGCCTGGTCGCGCCCTTCGAGATGGCGCTCTACAACGGCTATCACCCGCTCTGCGACGAAGTGATCGGGCCCAAGACCGGCGACGTCAGCGAGTTCGACACCTTCGAGAAATTCCTCGACGCCTACAAAACGCAGCTCACCTGGCTCGCCGAGAAGTCCATCGAGTGCAACAACCTCTTCGGCGAAACCCACCGCTACGTGCGGCCGACCCCGTTGCTCTCCTCCATCATCCGCGGCTGCATGGACAAGGGCAAGGACCTGATTGACGGCGGCGCCAGACACAACAGCTCCGGCACCGCCATGATCGGCCTGACCGACGTGGTGGACTCGCTGATGGCGGTGAAGAAGCTGGTGTACCAGGAGAAGCGCGTGGACTTCCCGACCCTGCTCGACGCGCTCCGCAAGGACTTTGCCGGCTACGAGACGCTGCACGCGCGCATCCTGAACAAGGTCCCCAAGTTCGGCTCCGGCGATCCCGAAACCACCGCCATGGCCGAGCACATGATCAACTTCCTCTATGACCTCTACCAGTCGCACTCGAACTACCGCGGCGGAAAATACACCACCGGCTTCTGGTCCATGTCCAACCACGTGGCCTTCGGTGTGCTCTCCGGCGCCCTGCCCTCGGGGCGGCGCAAGTATAAGCCGTTCACGCCCGGCATCACGCCGTCGCCGGGGACCAAGGACACCCTGCTCCAGCAGATCCAGACCATCGCCGGACTCGACCCCGTCAAGATGCCCAACAACATCGCCTTCAACGTGAAAGTCATGCCCGACCCCAAGGACACCCCCGAGCAGGCCCTCAACACCATGGCCGCATACGCCAAGACCTACCTCCACTCCGGCGGCATGCAGATGCAGTTCAACGTCATGTCCACCGCCGAGATGAAGGACGCCATGGCCCACCCGGAAAAACACAGAAACCTCATGGTCCGCATCTCCGGCTATAACGCCTACTTCGTGGAACTGAACAAGGACCTGCAACTGGAGCTCATCGAGCGCACCGAGCATTGCCTGGGGAAATGATACGTTGATAAAAATTATTTAGCGGCCTTCCCTGACGCATATTGGCCGGGCAAGTATTGGCTTTGAGGTTGGCTACCGTTGATATTAGAATAAAGGGGAGGGCCAGAACTTGGACCAAATAAAAATAGAACGGGAAAAGCTGATCGGATTTTGCAAAAAGCACCATATCCGCAAGCTTTCTTTTTTTGGTTCCGCGATCCGTGATGATTTCAGCCCGGCGAGCGATCTGGATGTTCTGGTTGAATTCGAGCCGGAGCATGTCCCTGGCCTCACCTTTTTCCGCATGGAACAGGAGCTTTCCGATCTTTTTGGCCGCAAGGTGGACCTTAATACCCCGCAGTTCCTGAGCCGGCATTTCCGGGACCGCGTGTTAGCAGAGGCGGAGGTCATGTATGTCGCGGCATGAAAATGTCCTGCGCCTGCGCCACATGCTCGATCATGCCCGCGAGGCCTGGGAAATGGCGCAGGGCCGTACGCGTGAAGATCTGGACACTGACCGCCAGCTCAATCTTTCCCTGGTGAGACTGCTTGAGGTTGTGGGCGAGGCCGCGGCGAGGGTCCCGAGAGAATATCAAGCCGCGCATCCTGAGATATTATGGCCGGAAATCATTAGCCTCAGAAACCGTCTGATCCACGGCTATGATGAGGTTGACTTCGACATCCTCTGGACTATAGTCACCAACGATCTGCCTCCGCTTATTGAATCGCTAAACAGGATTCTGGCGGAAGATAGGGAATAGGGGCCTTGAAGAAAAGGGGGGAGAACATGGCCGAATCCAATTGCCGCAAGTGCCCGTTTCGGGCGAAGTATGACAATAACCGGAAGTCGCTGCTGGGCCGGCTGTGGCGGTTCCACATCAACTTCTGCCCGGGCTGGAAGGCCTTCATGAAGTCGCTGCCCCAGGAGGAGAAGGCCTCGCTCATCCAGCAGTACGGGCTCAAGGCCGAGAAGTTCATGTAGGATTCATGGCGGAACCGGGAAAAAGAAGGCCGCTGATCGCGGAGATCAAAAGGAACAGCCTGGACGACGGCCCGGGCATCCGCTCGGTCGTGTTCTTCAAGGGCTGCCCGCTCTCGTGCGTATGGTGCCACAACCCGGAGTGCATCGGCGCGGGCCCGGAGCTGATCTATCGAGAGACGCAGTGCATCGGCTGCCGGACCTGCGCCAAGGTCTGCCCGGAAAAGGCCATCCCGGAAAAGGACGGCCCGGCGGCCGTGGACCGCGAAAAATGCAACCTGTGCGGTGTGTGCGTCGAGGAATGCCCCTCCGGCGCGCTCGCCATCGTGGGCAAGTATTACACGCCCGACGAGCTGGTGGAGGCGCTGGCGCGCGATAAGGCGTTTTACGACAACTCCGGCGGCGGCGTGACCCTCTCCGGCGGCGAGCCGACCCTGGCCCTGGACTACACGGCGGAGATCGCGAAAAAATTAAATGAGCGCGGCATCCGGGTATTGATCGAGACCTGCGCCGACTTCGACTGGGACCGCGTCAAGGAAAAGCTCCTGCCCTGGGTTGACCTCGTGTTCGTGGACATGAAGCTCTGCGCCGAGGACCTCCACAAGAAATTCACCCGCCGCGACAACGCGCGCATCAAGCAGAATATCGAGCGGCTGATCGCCCTCGAATCTCCCCGCGTCCTGGTCCGCGTGCCCCTCATCCCCGAGGTCACCGCCACGCGCGAGAACCTGGTGGCCATCGCTGAATGGATGCGCTCCCACGGGCTCAAGCGCATCGCGCTGCTCCCCTACAACCCCCTCTGGCTCGCCAAAGCCCGCGGCCTGGGACAATCGCCCTCCTACCAGCGCGACACCTGGATGAGCAAGGAGGAACGCGAGGCCGTGAAAAAAATCTTCGCGGAATTCGAGATCGAGAGGGACATCTGAGCTTTCTTGATTGAAACCATCGTCCTTTTATGACACGATCAAATCATGTCTCCGCCCGAGCCGAAGAGCACGCCGGTCCGGACCTACCGGGAGTTCAACCGGCATTATCACCTGAAAAAGCGGGTCCGCAACCGGCTCCGCGACCACGCCGTTTTCGCGGCCTCCCTGTTTTGCTCCATTCCCCGGGGCTCCTCCTGGATCCGCTTCCCGGTTTACCATCACGTGTTCGACGACGAGCGCGGGGGCTTTGCCGCGCAGATCGCTTACTTCAAGAACTTCGGCGAGTTCATATCCATGGATGAGGCCGTAACGCTCCTGGAATCGCGGGAACCGCTGGACGGGCGGTATCTGTGCGTCACCTTTGACGACGGGTATCGCAACTTTCTGCCGAACGCCCTGCCCATCCTCCAGGAGCACGGCGCGCCCGCGATCATTTATGTTCCCACCGGCCTGATCACGGCCTCGGGCGAGACCGGCGCTCCGCTGGCGCGGGAATTTTATCCGGGGGAGGAGAAGGCCTTCCTGGAGTTTCTCACCTGGGATGAATGCCGGCTGCTCGCGGAGGCGGGAGTGGCGATCGGCTCGCATACCGCGGGCCATGTCAGCCTGGCCGGACTGTCGGAAGCGGAGGCAAGGCGGGAGCTCGCGGAGTCGAAGGCCGTCATCGAAAAAGAGACGGGCCGGCGCTGCCTGCACTTCGCCTGTCCGGGCGGGCTTATGAACACGGACTTCAAGAGGGGCCGCGACCCCGAGCTGGCCCGGTCGGCAGGATACCGCTCGTTCGCGGCCATGGTGAGGGGATCGGCTGCGCGCAAGCCGGACCCGATGATGATCGAGCGGGACCTGGCATTGGCCGCACGCGGAACGTACCAGCTAAGATATTTCTTTTCACGCTAAGGAGACAGGCCATTAACGGGAACGGACCCACCGTGCGCGAGGCAACGCTTTCCGACCTGGACCGGGTGGTCGAGCTGGGCCGTGCGCTGGGCATGGGCTCCGGGGAGGACGCGCGGAGGCTCCGGGAGCGCTGGGAATGGATCTGGACCCGCAACCCGGCGCTGGCGCTGCCCCGTGAGCCCATGGCGCCGGGCTGGGTCATGGAAGCGGGCAACCGGATCGTGGGCTTTTTCGGGAACGTCGCCCGGCGCTACCGTCTGGGCGCACGCGACCTCCTCGTGGCCGTGGGCAGCGGATGGGCCGTGAGAAAAGAGTGTCGCGCCCACACCAATCTCCTGGCCACCGCTTTTTTCAATGACAAGCGCGCCGATATATTCATGGGGTCCACCTTGATCGTGCCCAGCGCGCGCATTTTCGAGCGCTTCGCGGGCCTGAGGATGCCGGAGGCAAGCTACGTCCAGGTCCCGTTCTGGGTCTTCGACGAGTCCGGCGTGAGCCGCGCGGCCCTGGGCCGGAAAGGCGTCCCGCCCCTGCTTTCCGCGCCCGCCGCGCCCGCGCTCGCCCTGGCGCTTAAGGCGGCCCGCGTCTGGAAAAACCACCGGCCCGGAAGGATGGCGGCCGGCCTCACCCCGGAGATCATCCCGCTCGATGCCGTGGGCCCTGAATTTGATGAGCTGTGGGAACGCAAGACCGCGGAGCGGGACCGCTTTTATGCGTACCGCCGGGCGGAGGACTTGAGGTGGCATTTTCAGCTCGCCGCGCGGGACGGCACGGCCTTGATCATCGGATGCCGGAACCGGGGACGCCTCGACGGCTACCTGGCGCTCAAGCAGGAAGATGCCGCGGCTTCTCGGCTCAAGCGGATGAAGATCGCCGACCTGTTCGTGGCGGGCGACGATCCCGGCGTGGTGGACGCGCTGCTCGGCGCTGCTTATGATGCGGCCCGCGAGCGCGGGGCCCACGTCCTGGAGCTGATCGGGCTCACCCCGCCGCTCCGCGCCCGGGCCCTGCGGTCCCGCCCCTTCGTCCGCGCCTACGCCCACTTCCCGTTCTACTACAAGGCCGGTTCCGCCGCGCTGGCCCAGGCCCTGCTGCCGGCGGACGCCTGGTATCCTACAATGTATGACGGGGACACCAGCTTGTAGGCCCTAATCCTCCCGCCCCAATTCCTCGCGGAGCGCGTAAGCCAGGTCGGGCAAGGAAAAAGCAAAGCCGCTGTCCAGGAGTTTTTTCGGCTCGACCCTGGCGCCGTAGAGCAGCATTTCCTCGCCCATCCGGCCGAACAGGGCGCGGATGAGGGGCGCGGGCAGAGGCAGGAGCGCGGGCCGGTGGAGGACCTGGCCCAGGGCGGCGGCGAATTGGGCGTTGGTTACGGACTCGGGGGCCGCGAGGTTTACGGGCCCGGAGACGGCGGTGAAGATGAGGTGGTGGATGGCGCCGACCACGTCGTCGAGCGCGACCCAGCTCATGATCTGCTTGCCGGTCCCGATCCTGCCGCCAAAGCCCAGCGAGAAGGGCGGAAGCATCCGGTTGAGCGCGCCGCCGCGGGCCGCCAGCACCACGCCGATCCGCAAATTGACCACGCGGATGCCGGCCTTCCGCGCCGGCGCCGTCGCGTCCTCCCATTGCCGGCACACCTCGGCCAAGAAGCCGCGGCCGGCCTCTCGCCCCTCATCGCACACTGCTTCCTCCGCGCAGTCGCCGTAATATCCGATGGCGGAGGCGGAGATCAGCACGCGCGGCTTTACGGCGAGTCGGGCAAGGGTCTCGCACAACAGCCGCGTCGAGTCGGCGCGGCTCTTCACGATCTTTTCCCGCCGCTCCCGGGTCCAGCGGCCGCCCGCCACGCTCTCGCCGGAAAGATGCACCACCGCGTCCACCCCATCGAGCGCCCCTGCGTCAATCTCTCCGCGCTCCGGGTCCCAGTGGACCTCGGCGCAGCCCGGCCGCGGCGCGCGCCGCACCATGCGCTCCACCCGGTGGCCGCCCGCCTCCAGGAAATGGCCGAGCGCCGTGCCGATCATGCCGGAGGCCCCGCTGATGGCGATGCGTCGCGGTCCCTGGCCGGCAAAAGCCCGAAGGCGGACGAGGTCGCGCGAGGTCTGGGCGTGGCGGAAGCGGAACATGCGCTCGATGAGCCGCGCCGTGTACCCGCCCATCAGCAACTTGCCGGCCGGACCCAGCCGCGGCGCGTACTCGATATGATCGTGCAGCACGCTCGATGACCCGCTCTGGGCGATGAACCGATGCGTGTGCCGCCACGACTTGAACGGGCCGCTCACCTGCTCGTCCGTGAACTCCCGCCCCTCCCGGTACCCGCTGTGCCGGGCCTCCCAGCGCACGGCGACGGGCCCATTGCGGATCACCATCGTGAGCCGCGCCCCTTCCCGGATCCCGCCCGACCGCTCGACCACCGTGATCCGCTGCCACGGCGGCACCAGCCGCTCGAACGCCCCCGGCCGGCCGTGCCATTGGAACACCGCCGCCGCCGGAGCGGGCATCACGCTTTTTTTCTCGAACACGGGCATGGGAGAACCCTTCAGCAAAAGATGAACGCCAAGACGCCAAGGCCGCCAAGTTCAGACCGAGATATTGATTCAATCAATAGTAATCACTTTTCTGTTTATGGTAAGCTGTTCCCGTCGGTGCGACAAAAAGAACCTTTTAGCATTGCGGTCCAAAATATTTCCCCGAAGGGGAACGATGTGAGTAGCCGGGCGGTGAAACCCCCGGAAAAGCGCGCGACGGCAGACCCTGAAGGGGTCGCACCTCGCCGCCGCTTTTGGCAACATCTTCAGGGTTGGCGACCTAGGTGACGGTGTTCCGCAGGTTGCACCTACGGCTACTCATCTTGCCACCCCCTACGGGGTGTGCGAAAGGCGCGGGACAAGAGTGTCCCGCCTACCAAAGGGAACGTGGATGCTGATCAAGCTAACAAGCTTCATGGGTCTCAAGGAGTTGGAGGGCCGCGATCCGCGGGAGGTCAGGTCGGTCTTCCTGCTGCTGTTCATGTCGGTCTTCTTGACGGCCGACACCATGCTGCTCGCTCCTAACGTGAAGTACATCATGGCCGAGTTCGGCAAGGACGAGGCCCAGGTCGGGCTGATCTCGACCATTTTTATTTTCTTCGGCGCCATTATCACGCTGCTCTGGGGATACTTCGCGGACCGGTACACGCGCAAGTACCTGGTCATCGCCACCATATTTTTTGGCGAAGTGCCCTGCCTGCTCACCGGCTACGTGCATACCTATGAGCAACTGCTCGCGGTGCGCGTGCTCACCGGCCTCGGCGTGGGCGGCATGATGCCGCTTATCTTCTCCATGATCGGCGACCTGGTGTCCGAGCGCGAGCGCTCGACCGCGGCGGCATGGATCGGGCTGGCGGAAGGACTGGGCATGGCCGTGGGCATGGTCATGGCCGGAAACCTCGGCGCGAGCCACTTCACGTTTCTGGGGACCAGCGGCTGGCGCCTGCCCTTTGTGCTGGCGGCGCTGCCCAACTTCGCGCTCGCCCCCATGTTCTGGCTCACCACCGCGGAGCCCACGCGCGGCGCCGGCGAGAAGGCGCTGCGGAAGCAAATCGAGAAGGGCGCCGAATACACCCGCCGCATCCGGCTCAGCGATTACCCCATCATCCTCGGCAACCGCACCAACCTCTACTTCTTCATGCAGAGCATCCCGGGCACCATCGGGTGGGGAGTGCTGCCCTACTGGATCATCACCTTTTACGCCACCCGGAAAAACGTGAGCATCCCCATGGCCACCAACCTCTCGCTGCTCATCGGGGTCGGCATGATGCTGGGCGGGTTCGCGGGCGGCATCATCGGCAACCTGCTTCACGCCCGGAACAAGAAATACCTGCCCCTGCTCTGCGGCGTGACCACGCTCCTGGGCTTCGGCTTCTTCCTGGCCATGGTCCATTACCCGCTGCCGCCCGCGCCCACGTTCCTCGATATGGCCGGGCCGCTGGCGGTCGGGATAATTGGAGGCTTTCTGATCACCATCACCTCGTCCAACATCCGCGCCATCGTGCTCAACGTGAACCCGCCCGAGAACCGCGGCGCCATGATGAGCCTGTTTACCTTGACCGATTCCATCGGCAAGGGCGCGGGTCCGCTGCTCGGCGGCCTGCTCATCGGGGCCGTGGGATATTATAGGATGATGGACATCGCAACGCTGAGCTGGATCCCGTGCGGACTAGTGTTCCTCTTCCTCATGACCCCGCAGTACCCGCGCGACGCCGCGGCCCTGGACCGCCTCATGGCCGAGCGGGCAAAGGAGATTGAGAAGGAGATCGGGACAGGCGTGAGTTAAGCGAGGCCGGGAATGGACGGCGTCATTAAACACGACGGCACAACGGCACAACGAAAAAATTTTCGTTATTCGTTGAGTCGTTGTGCCGTTGTGTTGGAAATAAGATATAAATATTGATCAGCCGCTTTATAGCCATCCCCAGGCTCCGCGGTTTCGAGCATCTGAGCAGTGCCCTGTACCAGGGCCGGGAGGACCATCATGAAGCATTGGAAACATATATCGTGGGCCATGGCCGCAGCGCTTCTCGTCTGTTCGCCGTCGCTCATCAAGGCCGCGGATGAGGCCATGCCCGTCATGCTCTGGACCCCGCCGCCGGCCGGGCCCAAGCTCGGGATCCACCAGGGCATGGACGTGGACACGCTGGCCGCGCTGGCCGAGTCCGGAACGCTCCAGTACTTCCAGCCGCGCCGGGACAAGGGTATGTGGGACGTAGTGGTCGTGATGATGATCCACGCCCCGGCGGACGAGGTCTGGAAGATCGCCACCGACTACCCAGCCATGTGCCAGCTCCTGCCCGACACCATTGACCAGTGCGAGCTCGTGTCCAAAGAGGGCAACCAGACCGTCATGCGCTTCAAGGCCCACACCTCCGTGCTCAAGTTCAGCTTCAACATGGAAATGACCGACGTGATAACGGAGACCGGTCCATACCAGTGGCGCCTCGATACCACGGAGGGCGACCTGAAGGGCCGCGAGCTGGACCTGCTGCTCGTGCCCCGGCCCGACGGGACCACCCTGGCCTTCCTGCGCTACTTCGGCGCCATGCGCTCCATGGGCGGCCTCGTCTACCTTACCCTCTCGCTCCTACCCGACCTGGAAACCCCCGTGTACGCCTCCGCGGCATCCTATCACCTGCGCGGATACCGGAACGCGGCCGAGAAACTTTCCGGCTACCAGCCGCCCGAGAAGCCCGCGGCCATTGACTTCGCCGCCCTCGATCCCAAGACGCTTCAACAGCTCTGCCGCTTCAACGCCGGCCTCATCCGCGAAACCAGAGACGGCAAGATCATCAACGCCATGGCCTTCTCCGACATGGCCGCGCCGCAGGACCACGTCTGGTCGGTGATGAGCGACTTCGAGCATTACGACTCCTTCTTCCCGGACTCGGCCACCGTGGTGGAAAAGCGCGAGGGCAACCAGGTCCTGCTCCACCAGAGCGTCAAGGCCTTCAACGTGCTCGTGTTCAGCTACGGCTTCGACCTCCACTGCCGCTACCAGCTCGAGCCGCCCCGCCGCATGGCCTATGAGACCATTGACGGCGCCTACAAGGGATCGTACGGCGACTTCACCCTCTCGCCCTGGGACAACGGCCGGCGCACCTTCGTCTTCGCCACCATCCGCTCCGCCATCGAAAACGACCAGGGACTCTCCGCCCGCATCGTCCGCTCCGGCTCGTTCCCCTTCGACGCCGCCGTCAACCTCTTCTTCGCCCGCGACGTGCTCAACAAGTTCAAGCAGGAGGTGGAGAGGAGGGAGGGGAAGTGAGGCGCTTCATAACCGCGGAGACGCGGAGGACGCAGAGAAGGAAAAAGTGTGAATGATGAATGATGAATGATGAAAAAGGAGTCTTATCCTGTACATCCTGTTAATCCCTGTTAAATATTTTTCTTGTGGAGGCGCTGATGGAAAAAGCGGAACGGAACCGGGAGCGCGAGAAGTTGATCCAGGCCGCGGTGAACGGGTCGCCGTATTACCGGCACGTGAACATGCGGGTCATGGAGTTCAACGACACGGGCTCGGTGATGGACATGGAAGTGCTGCCCCAGCACAAGAACATCTGGGGCACGGTGCACGGCGGCGTGATCGCGGGCCTGATTGACTCGTCCTGCGGCACCGCCATCGCGCCGGTGCTCGCGCCGGACGAGACCGTGGTCACCCTGGACCTCAAGGTCCAGTTCCTGCGGCCCGTGCGGGAGGGAAGACTAACGGCCCGCGGCCGAGTGGTCCACCGCTCCCGCCGCTTCGTCCACACCGAGTCGGAAATCTTCGATGCCGACAATAACCTCTCGGCCCGGGGCAACGCCATCCACGCGGTGATGGCGCGGGGTGAGGGGTAGAAGGGCAAGGCCATGGTGGAACCCGCCCTTATGCCGGGATTAAAAATTTTAATTTTCCAATTAATTTTCACGATGTTATTGACACATTAAACCCGGGAGAGTACAATGAGGCTCACGTTTGGAAGTAACATGATTCTTTTCAGGAGGTTTAGGTAATGAGCGAAGAAATCAAACAGGCGATTTTGGAGCTTCTGGAGAAGAACAGCTCGAAGGGGAAGAAGAAGATTTACCCCAAGGACCTGGCCACGGCCCTTCAGGACCGCTTCCCCCGCGGTGAAACGAAGAAGGTTACCCAGCAGTTGCTGGATTCCGGCGACCTCAAATACTGGTCGAGCGGCAGCACCACCTACGTCATGCTTAAGAAGGACTACGACGAGCTCGCGGAAAAGGAAGAGCCCACCGAACCCGCCTGATCCCGCCTGCTTCCGGCCATTTTGGGGCCAGGCCTTTAGTTGAAAGTTGGCATCCCGGCGCCGCCCATAAGAATTTCGCGGCTCGATCGTTGACTTTCAGCTAAAGGCTTGGCCCTGTTTATTTTCGGTCATGGACCTGTTTCTTGAGGAGGTAGAGTATTTCTTCCTGGTTTTTGCGCTGGCGTCCGAGCATGTCGGCGACGAGGGCGAGGACGATGAGGAGGAATCCGAGGATGACGCCCAGCGCGCTCACGGTGACGAGCGACTGGTAGGGCGTGGTCATTCCGGTGTCGAGCCAGTGGGCGAAGACGAAGAGTCCGGCGGCGACTCCGGCGGCCAGGGCGGTTAGTCCGATCAAGCCGAAGAAGATGAGCGGCTTGGTGTCGCGCAGGGAGAGGAGGATGATGGAGCCGGCGCGGATGGCGTAGCGGCTGAGCGAGCCGGCGACGCGGGACTTTCCGAACTCGCGCTCTCCCCTGACCTTGAGCGGGACCTCGGCCATGCGCGCGCGCTTCTGGGCGAGGTCGAGGAAGGTCTCCTGGGTATAGGTGAAGTCGCCGAAGAGATTCAGGCGGAGCACGGTCTCGCGGGCATAGGCGCGGAAGCCGCAGGAAACGTCGGTGAACTTGCCGCCGGTGACGGCGTTGATGATCATGCACATCCAGCGGTTGCCCCATTTCTTGATGACGGGCATGTCGGGCACGAGCTCGGGCCGGGCGAAGCGGGTGCAGGTGGCGAAGTCGGCGCGGCCCTCGATGATGGGCCGGATCAATTCGGAGATGTCGGCGGGGTCGAACTGGCCGTCGCCGTCCATGTTCACGATGATGTCGGCTTGGGCTTCGAGGGCGGCCTTGATGCCGGTGGAGAAGGCGGCGCCCACCCCGCGGTTCTCGGTGTGCCGCACCACGGCGGCGCCGTGCTTGGCCGCGGTGTCGGCGGTCCGGTCGCTGGACCCGTCGTCCACCACGATCTTGGCGATGGCGTCAATCCCGGCGATGGACGCGGGCACTCCGTCAAGCGCGGCGGCGATGGTTTTTTCCTCGTTGAGCGCGGGAATGATGACCACGAGTTTCAAGGGGTCCGGCTCCTAGTGTTGGGTTACAGTTACGTCTTTTTTAAAGCCCCGGGTTTTTTATAGCCGCAGATGAACGCAGATGGACGCAGATGAATAGGGGAAAAATCAAGATTATCTGCGTTTATCTGCGTTCATCTGCGGCGAATTTTTCCTACCCCGCCGGTCCGGCTTTTTTCTCGAGGAGTCCGCGGATGGTGGCGAGGACGTGTCCGGCCATGATGGGCTTGGTGATGTAGGCGTCCACCCCGAGGGCCTCGGCGCGCTTCTTGGTCTCGGCGCCGCCCTCGGTGGAGATGATGACCACCGGGATGGTCTTGTTTTTCGGGTCCTGCCGGATCAGGTTGATGAGCTTGAGCCCGTCCATCAGGGGCATGTTGATGTCAATCACGGCGAGGTCAAAGGCCTCGGACTGGATTTTTTTAAGGCCGTCGAGCCCGTCAATGGCCTCGATGATCTTGAGCTTGGGTAAAGCGCGCAAAGAGAACGAGATCAACTGCCGCATGGTGGGCGAATCTTCCACGACCAGGATTCTTTGGCTCATGACGCCGTCCCCGCCTCAGTGGGTGAGGAGGTCAAGGAAACCCTTGATGGTTGCTTGTTTGCGGACCGAATCGCCGTAGAGCTTGGCGGAAAAGATCGCGGTCGCGGCATGCGCGGCGAGCAGGGAGAAAAGGTCGTAGTCAACCTTGACCAGCCTCTCCTTCTGCGTGAGCAGGTGATAGACCGCGATCACCCCGATCACGTCGTCCTTGATCATCAGCGGGATGCAGACCAGGGGATGGGCAAAGTCAATGGGAGCGTTGCGGTCGTAGGAGTCGCGGTAATAGGTTTCGCGGCTCTGCGCGACGCCGCCGACGGTGCCGTCTCCCATTTTAAACGAGGGCACGGCATCGAGGGGGACCCCCTCGGCCTTGACCGGCTCCAGATCGTGGTGTTTGTCGTTGAACATGAGAATTACAAAGGTGTGGGCGCCGATCAGGTTGATGATGATCTCGGTGATGATCTCCAGGACCTCGCCCAGCTCGAGGGTGGAATGGAGCTGGTAGCTGGCCACGTACAGGTTGGCCAGGTTGTTGTTCTCCAGCTCGATCTCCATGTACCGTTGCATGAAGTCCTTGTTCTCATCCTCGACGTGGCGGTAGCGGTTAAGGATGTCCTGCTTGTCCTGCTTGAGCTTCTCGATGCGCCGCGCCAGGTCGCCCTCTTCGTTGCTCTGCGTGCCCTCGGAGAGCGCCCGCTCGCGCCGGCTCATCAGCTCATTGATCTGGTTCTGGAGCTTGGTGTTCTCATCCATCAGCTCCTTGGTGAAATGCTCGACCTTGGAGTACATGTCCAAAAATTCTTTTCCCTTGGCGAACAAATCCGCGGGCTCCTTTCCCTTTTTTGAAGGCCCGGATGGAGCGGCCATCTCAACCTCCCTCTTCGCTTGCCGCGGGGCAAACCCGGATGCACATCTTGTTATTTTAGATCATGCTTGCGGCCAATAGCAAGCGGGACTTATTGACCGCGTGACGTTATTGTCCCAAATAGGCGCCAAGAAAAACGCCAAGGCGCCAAGGACGCCAAGGATCGCCAAGCAGAACTTGGTGTTTCTTTGCGCCGGGACATAAAACGGCTCCACGGCTTTGGTTCCGACCTGCTTGGCGAACCGGCCGATGGGAGCGCCAAGATAAAATCTCTCTCCCGGAAGTGGGCCTTGGCTTGCAATAAAATAATGATTCTTGGCGTTCTTGGCGCCTTGGCGGTTTTCCGGTCCCTTTATTTTGCACGGCACTGACCGCGGGATCAGCCGTTGGCCTTTTTCAGGCCCAGCGCGTCCAGGGCGATGATGCGGCGCATGATGTTGGAGGCGCCCTCTCCGATCTGGTAGAGCTTGGCGTCGCGTAAGAGCCGCGACGCCGGGTATTCCTCGGAGTAGGCGTTGCCGCCGAGGATCTCGACCGTGTGGTTGGCGGCCATGACGCAGGCCTCGGAGGCCACGTACTTGGCGATGGCGCTCTCCCGCGTGTCGCGGCGGCCCTGGTCCTTCATAAACCCCGAGCGCCAGGTGAGCAGCCGCGCGGCCTCCACCATGGCCGCCATGTCCGCGATCTTCTGCTGCACCATCTGGTACTCGGCGATGGCGTGGCCGAACTGGCGCCGCTCGTTGGCGTAGGCCGCCGACACGTCCAGGCAGGCCTGCCCCACCCCGACCGCGCCGGAGGCCACCGAGAGACGGCCCCGGTCCAGCGCCTTCATGCACAGCAGAAAGCCCTGGTTCTCATCCCCCAGCAGGTTTTCCTCCGGGACCTCCGCGTCCTCGAAAAAGAGCGTGCCCGTGGGCGAGCAGTGGTGCCCCATCTTCGGCGTGATCTCCCTGGCCGTGAGGCCGGGCACGTCCGGAGTGATGATGAGCGCGGAAATGCCCCGCGCGCCCGCCGGGGGGTCCGTCTTCACGAACACCACGCCCACGTCGAAGAGCGTCGCGTTCGAGATCCAGGTCTTGGTCCCGTTCACCACGTAGCGGCCGCCCTTTTTCACGGCGCGGCACTCGATGGCGGCCACGTCCGAGCCCACGTTCGGCTCCGTGATGGCGAACAGCCCCATCTTCTCGGCGCGGACCAGGGCCTCCAGGTGCAGGGCCTTCTGCTCGTCCGTGCCGTACTCGAAGATGGCGCCGGCGCAGGTCATGGCCTGCATGTTAAAGGCCGTGCGCAGGGACGAGTGCACGCGCGAGATCTCCTCGCAAATCAGGGCATGGCACAAATAGCCCATCTCGGTGCCGCCGAACTCGCGCGGAAACGCCGCGCCGAAGAAGCCGAGCTCGCCCATCCTCCGGACCAGCTCGCGGGGGAAGCGGTGCGCCCGCTCGTTCTCGTCCACCTTGGGCGCGACCTCCTGGTCCGCGAAGCGCCGCGCCAGCTCCCGGACCTGTTTCTGCTCGTCAGTCAGATCAAAGTTCATGTTCCCTCTCCATGCTTCCAATTATGGTTCTTCACACTGGAGAATGGATAATATTTGCGTCACTGATCGCGTAGAGCGTATAGCGAAGGGCGAATGGCGTAAATCAAATCAACGCCAAAGCAGCCATCTTTCATGCCCTACGCCCTGCGCTCTACGCTCTACTAGCCTCCGGTTCCCATTCAACGTTACTTTGCAGATTCACTCTCTAAGGCGAAGAACCCCAAATTATAATGCGGCACGGGCTGCAGACCCGTGATCATCCTAATACAACCCGTCTTGACCTGTCCATTTCAGTCCATGGCCTCAAGCGCGAAGCCCTTGAGGTAATGGGTCTCGGGCATGGAGAGGAGGATGGGGTGGTCGGGGGCCTGGGTCTGCTGTTCGAGGATGCGGAGCCGGCGGCGGGCGTCAGCGGCGGAGGAGCGGAGCACATCGAGGAACGCGGGCGCGGAGAGGTTATAGGAGCAGGAGTAGGTGAGCAGGACGCCGCGGGGACGGAGCAGGTTCATGGCGCGGCGGTTCAGGTCCGCGTATCCCTTTCTGGCCCCGGCCAGGTCTTTCCTGCTTTTAGCGAAGGGAGGCGGATCGAGCACGATAACGTCGAATTTTTCCCGGGCCTTTTCCATCGCGGCGAACTCGTCAAAGACATTGGCTTTCCGGGCGGCGATGTTATCGAGGCCGTTGAGCCCGCTGTTACGTTTGACGCGCTCGATGGCGGCGGCCGAGCCGTCGAGCGCGACGACCTCGGAGCAGCCGCGCGCCAGGTGCAGCGCGAACAGGCCGTGAAAGCAGAAGGCGTCGAGGCCGCGGCCGTGGGCCCAGCGCCCGGCGCGGATGCGGTTCTCCTGCTGGTCCAGGTACGCGCCGGTCTTCTGGCCCTCCCAAAGATCGGCGAGATACTTGACCGGGCCTTCCTCGACCATCACCTCGCGCTGCGGCCCGCCCTTGAGCGTCTTCTTCTCCCGGTCCAGGCCCTCCATCTCGCGGACCGCGAGGTCGCAGCGCAGAGTAATAGACAGCGGCGCGAACAGCTCGTCGAGCAGCTCGGTGAGCTCCGGCATGATCCGGTCCGTGCCCGCGATCATGCTCTGGACCACGTAGTGGCCGGCGTACACGTCAATGATCAGGCCGGGGAACAGGTCGCCCTCCGCGGAGACCAGGCGGAAGGCGGCGGAGGCCGGGAGCGCGTTCGGGCGCCGCTCGCGGGCGCCGAGCAGGAGTGAGCGCAGAAACGCGCGGTCAACGGGCGCCTCTTCAAAAGAGATGACGCGGAGCGCGATCTTGCCGCGGGCGCTGTAAAAGGCCTGAGCGACAAAGGCGCCGGTGGAGGACGCGACCCGCGCGACCGCTCCGCTCTCCACGTTGGCCGGGACCTCGGCCACGTCGTCCCGGTAGATCCAGAGGTGCCCGGTCCGAAGCCAGGCCAGGCCCTTTTGCGATAGTTTGAAGGTCGGCTGCATTTTTTGTTGTTTCCGGTCAACTAATGAACGCCAAGACGCCAAGAGCGCCAAGAAGATGATTTTGCCGCAGATGAACGCGGATGAACGCAGATGAGAAAATAGAATTAAGAATCAAGAAGCCAGAAGCAAGGCCTTGCTTCTTGATTCTTTCTTCTTGCTTCTGGCTTCTCTTATCTGCGTTCATCCGCGTTCATCCGCGGTAAAAAAATATTGCGTTACTTGGCTTAAATAATTCTCGCCCACTCCTTGAGCATCGCCGGCCAGGACTTGAGGTTCCAGAAGATGGTGTTGGAGAGGAAGCACTGGTGGTAGCAAACGCACCGGGAGCTGATGATCTGGTTCCTGGCCTCGTGGGCCTTTTCCGAGGTCCAGACGGCGGGGAGGCTGTAGTTATGTTCGCGGACGTTCCCGGAGGACTGGTCCCACGGCTCGCACGGATACACGTCGCCCTCCGGCATGAGCACCCCCGCGACGCGCCCGGCGGCGCAGGGCAAAGAGTAGGTGTCGTTCTGGAAGATGTCCAGGGCCATGCGGCGGAGCACGATGTCCTTGGCATGGAGCAGCTTGCCGAAGAAGCTGTAGCCGCGGACGCGCCCGCTCCTGGCGTCGTCCTCCATGGCGGCCTGGACCGTGGCGACCTCCGCTGGGTCCAGGTCCTTGGCGCCCTCCTCGCGGGTCACGCCGCGGGTGAGGATCAGGTTGATGTGGTCGGGTCCGAGCATGTCGCGGGCCAGGACGTAGGTCTCCAGCAGGCGCCCGCGGTTGAAGCCGGAGGCGGTGATGTCAATGAGGACGGTGAGACTGGGCCACCGGGCTTTGAGGGCGGAGAGGCGGGCCAGCGTGTCGGTGGTGCGCTCGTAAAATCCCTTGACTCCCCGGATGTCGTCGTTTAATTCGGGCGGCCCCTCGATGGGGAGTCCCACGGTGAGGTTGGGCCCGTGGCAGCGCTCGAGGATTTGGCGGACCCCGGCCTCGATACGCTCGGGGTGGAACCCGGAGGTCGCGATACCGAGATGGTACACGCGGTTCTTGCGGTGGAAGACCTCGACGATCTCGGGAAAGTCGTCGCGCAAAAACGGCTCGCCGCCGGTAAACGTCACCTGCAGCAGTTGGCCCATGGAGCCCGCGACCTTTTCGATCTCGTCAAGAGTAAGCGGGTTCTCCGGCTGGTTGATTCTCTCCCAGTAAAAGCAGTGCTTGCACTTGCCCACGCAGCGCGAGGTCACGAAAAAGATGAGGTAGGCCGGGTGGGGAAGCTCCCGCCCTCCGAATAGTTTCAGGCCCGATATGGCTGTTTGCATGTCCATCAGGTGATCTCCGCTCTCAGATCCAGCCCGGCCGGCCGTAGGTCGGCCTTCCCATGATCAGCCCGGCCACTCCGGCCGCGGCGCCCGCAAGAATCGCCAGCGATTGTATCCAGTGCAACAGAATCGGCCAGACCATCCGAGGCCCGGCAAAATGCCTCTTGAGGAAATTGTAAAAGGGGGCGTTTATCAGGATGAGCAGCGCGATGATAGCGGCTATTGCGAGTACGGCGCACGACTTGAAACAAGCAGCGATACAAAAGATCAACAGCAAGGGGACCAGGACCAGGGTCGCCATGCTTCTGGGGTTTGCAAACCCCGGAGCTTTTTGGGGGAGCCGGCTCCCAAGTCTCAGCTTGGTGCCCAGCACCGCTTTTTTGTAATCGTTTGAAAGCATGCCGGCAAGTGTAAAACGGTGCGCGTGCGCTCCTTGGGCCTCCGGGCAGTAGCGGACGCGGTGGCCGGCCCGGGCCAGGGCTCGGCCCAGCTCCATGTCCTCCGCGCTGGCGCCCTGGTAGCGCTCGTCAAAACCGCCCACTTCATTGAAGGCCTGTTTCCTGACCGCTCCCATCGCTCCCCAGAACCAGTCTATATCCAGCGGACTGAGGTCGTGATGATAGCGGGTGAACAAATTATGGTAAACGCTGACCGGGTTGGTGTCCGCGGGCTCGGTGGTGTAGCTGCCCACTGCCGCGGATACGTCGGGATGTTCATCGAAGACCTTGAAAAGCGCCGACAGCGCCGCGGGCCCCAAAAAGACGTCAGCGTCGACAAACACGAGAATGTCGGCCCGGGCCTCTTTCGCGCCCCGGTTCCTGGCCGTGGCCGCGCCCCGGTTCTGGTCCATCCTGATCAGCTGGTCGCAAAGGGACGCGGCGTCCGCGCCGCCGTCCGACGACCCGTCGTCCACGACGATCACTTCGATAGCGCCCTCGCCAAAACCCTCCTGGCCCCGGATTGCCTCCAGGCAGCGGCCGATCAGTCGCCCCGCGTTGTGCAGGGGGACGATCACGCTCATAACCGGCGGCTCTTTGCTCATGATGATTTAACGCCTTGCCCCCTCGATTATTCCCGCTTTGTTTCAGGGGCCGTTTTTTCGCGTTTAAGCACGACCAGCTCGACGTCGTGCTCCGGGTCAAGCGCGACATAGTACCAGCGGTTAAGATAATCCGGCCGGAAATTCGCGACAATATTGTAGCCCTTGTCCCCCGCCAGGATGGAATCCACCAGGCCCTCCACCCGCATCGGCTTGTAGTATTTTCTGAACCCGGCCACCACCCACGTATCAATGACGATCACGTCGGGATCAAAGCTTGCGATGAGCTTTTCGTCAAACTCCTGCGGCCAGACCGAGCGGGCCTCGGCGACGCCCAGGGCCTTGGAAGGTTTGTACACCGACAGCATCAACAACCTGGACCGGGGCCCGAGCCGTTCGCGGATCCACGGGCCGGCCAGGTCATAGTTTTCGAACATCAGCTTCCGGTAGTCCTGGATTCGGAGCAAACTGGTGACGAGCACTACGGCAATAATGGCATACCCGGCCGCGGCCCGCCATGGGGCCGGGGACGAGACCATGTCCTTGCCGAGCTCCACGGCCATGATGATCCCGAAAGGGATGATGTACATGTAGAGGTAATAGTGATATGAGGACCCGCTGGGCCCCCCGGCCTGGGAGTTGAAGATATGAAGGAACCAGATCAACGCGTACAGGATGGTGGGGTCCTTCAAGGCCCACTTGCGGGCGTGGTTGACGCACCCGGCCACGGTGGCGAGGTAGAGCGGCAGCCCGAAAATAAAGGGAAGGATTATAAGGTAGGCGTAAAAGTGCCGGTCGCGCCACCAGGCGTGCGGGTCGGTGTGCCAGGTGCTGATGATCTCCGCCTGGCGGTAGAGCCAGCCCACGTTGATCATGGTTTCCTTGAGCTTGATGAAGGTATAGGGCGAGCCGATAAAACCCGCCAGCAACATGATCAGAAACCCGGCCCAGGTCTCGCGGTGACGCACCAGGCCGCCAAGGCCCTCGCCCTTTTCAAGCCCTTTTACTATTAGAAGAAAAGAAACCCAGATGACCAGGAAATAATAGTTCTTGACCGCAAAGGAAAGACCGGCCAGCGCGCAGGTGGTGACCAGATACCTGGTCCCGCCGCGTCTTAAATACACCGACGCGTAGTAAAATCCCGCGATGAGAAAGAAGCTGTTGATCGAATCCGCTTTGGCCAGGCCGCACATGGAGACATGCAGGGTGTTTATGCTCCAGAGCAGGGTGGCGAACAAGGCCCAGCGCCAGGGCAGGAACTGCCGGGCGACCAGGTGCGCATAAACCAGGGCCGCCAGGCCGAAGAGCACCGACACCCATCTCGACAGCATAAGCAGCACAAGATCCGTATCCTGCATTCCCCGGAACATCTCGAGCGCAACGCCCGGTCCGTGTTTGAGCACCGCGGCCGCCTGTCCCGCCACGGCCCAAACCATGTAAGCGGCCGCGTTGATGTAAAAGGACAGCGCCGGATAGAACTGGTAACCGGTGTCAATGGTGCGGTTGTTAATAAGGCGCAGCGAGTACTCGACCGTTCTGAGCTCATCCACGTAATAGAACCAGGGCAGGAGCGTGTCTAAATGGCGCAGCCGCAGCACCAGCCCGAGAATGAGAACCACTCCCAGGCCGATCAGCTCGGCCGTCCTGTCCGATTCCCCGGGTTGTCGGTCGCTGTTCATATGAACTTCAGCCGGAAATGCTTTGCGCCCACCTTGAAGAAGTCCGATACGTGGGGCATGGTCCGCATGATGCGATAGATTCTCTTCGGGCTGCCGTAGAACTTCCAGTGCGCCAGCTTGTGCATGCCAAGCAGGGTGGCGTCGTCCACCGCGGTAAGGTTCACGGTGATGCGCATGTACGAGGTGTCGTCCGGATCGAAATTCACGATCCGGCCGGCCTGCTCGGCCATGCGATAGACCTCGGTGCCGGGGAAGGGCGAGAGCAGGGCGAAGCCCGCGGTGTGCAAATCGCTCGAGCGCGCGAACTCGATGGTCTGGTTGAGGTCGTCCTCCGTCTCGTCCGGGAAGCCCATCATGAAGAAGCCGTGGGTGAAGATGCCCCGCGCGGCCGCCCGGGCGACGCCGTCGCGGATGGCGTCGAGCGACAGCCCCTTCCTGATGATCTTCTGCACGCGCGGCGACCCGCTCTCGATGCCGATGTTGATCTTGTAAACGCCGGCGCGCTTCATGGTGTCGAGCAGCAGGTCGGGCAGGCGGTCGCCCCGGATGCCGTTGGGGAAAGCCAGCTTCAGGTCCAGGCCGCGCTCCAGGATGCCGTTAAGGATGGACAGCGCCCGCTCGGCGCTGAAGTTGAAGCAGTCGTCAATCAGGTGCAGCTCGCGGATGCCGTGGCCGCGGACCAGGGTCTCCATCTCGTCGAGCACGTTTTCCACGGAGCGGGCCCGGAACTTCTTGCCGAACATGTTGTGGCAGAAGATGCAGCCGAACGGGCAGGCGCGGGAGGTGAAGATGGTGGTGACCTCTTTGCGCCAGGTGATGTCGTTCTGGGTGAGCATGACGTCGGTGAAATATTTTTCCAGCTCGACCAGGTCCCAGGCGGGAAAGGGCAGCCGGTCCAGGTCCTCGATATATGCCCGCTCCGGCCCGCGGACGATGGCGCCGGCCCGCGCCACCGCCGTTCCCGGAATCCCGGCGAGGTCCCGGCCCTCTTCCCGCCGGGCCACGATCTCCTCGAACGTCTCCTCCCCCTCGCCCAGCCCGGCCACGTCCACGTTCCTGTCCTTGAGCACCGCTTCCGGCGCGGCGCTCGGGTGCGGGCCGCCCACCGCCACCACGCAGCGCGGGTCGCGCGCCTTGATCCGCGCGGCCAGCGCGTGCAGGCACGAGGCCTGGAAGCTCATCGCGTGAATGGCCACGAGCTCGGGATGAAAGGAATCGAGCACGCCTTCCACGTCCTCCGGCCGCGCCCGCTCCGCCATCATGTCGAAGAGCCTGAGCTCGTGGCCGGGACGACGCGAGCGAAGGAAGGAGGCAAGATACATGAGACCGTGCGGCGGATAACACTGGTAAACAAACCGCTCCGGCGCCATCACCCCCGACTCGATCAGCAGAATCCTCATCGCCCCTACTCTTTGGCCCCCAGCACCAGGACGTGGCCGGCCGGAAGGTTCAGCTTCATTACCAGCGCCTTCATGGCCCGGAACCCGAAGAAGACCACGCGGTCCAGAAGCGGCGCGTTCCAGCGGTCCAGGAACTCGGGCACCAAGAGCGAGGTCCGGTGCCCGAGCACGCGTAGCCCGGCCTTCTCGCAGAGCATCTCCAGGTTCTGGTGCGAGTACTCGAAGAGGTGGTAGGGCGGGAGGTTGGGTCCCTCGTGGGCGAGCTTCATGGCCCGGAGCAGCCGAAGGTCGAAAATGCCGAGCAACAGCGCCTTGGGCACGTGGCGGGCGAGCCGGAAATAAAAGGAGTTGACGTAGGTGGGGGTCTTGACCGCGAGCAGGCCGCCGGGCTTGAGCGCGCGGCGGGCCTCCCGGCAGAGCTCCACCGGGTCGGGCTCGTGCTCCAGCAGGTCGCCGAAGAAGATCACGTCAAAGGTCTCATCCGGAAAGTTGACCTCCATCAGGCGGCCGACGTGGACCGGCACCGCGAACTGCTCGCGGGCCATTTCCGCGGCCCAGGCCGAGATGTCCACGCCCTCCACCTGGTAGCCCGAGCGCTGCGCGTAATTCAAGAAGCTCCCGGCCGCGCACCCGACCTCCAACAGCCGCCCGAACGGACGGTACGACCGGATCACGCTCAAGACCTCGCGGTACTCCTCGACCCGCATGGCCTCGCTCTCCAGATACGTGCCCTTGCGCACCCCGCACGAAAAGTCGCGGTCAAAATAAGCCTCGGTGTACAGGCCGCGCACCTCCTCCGCGCCGGGCATGGGCTCGACCCGGATCAGCCCGCACCCCCGGCAGCGCACCAGGTCGAGCGGCCGCCCTCCCAGCGCGTAAACTTTGCGCATGTACGGGCGGTACTGCTCGGAGCCGCACAGGCAGCAGGGGTCGCTTTTCATTTTTCACTCTTGTCCAAAATAGGCCGTAAGAAAACCGCCAAGACGCCAAGAGCGCCAAGGATCGCCAAGTAAATCATGATGTTTCTTTGCGGCCCGGCAAAGAACAGCTCCGGAGCGTTGGCCCCAACCGGCTTGGCGGACCGGCCGACGGGAGCGCCAAGCAAGAAACATTCGCACCCAAGCCCTCTTAAAATCGTGTTGAAAAAT
>Ga0307378_10002670_pt1 | contig 26904 bp, 18 predicted proteins | sample UN1MG_FD_202238 | JGI IMG/M metagenome (GOLD analysis project Ga0307378, IMG submission 202238) | Soil microbial communities from Risofladan, Vaasa, Finland - UN-1 | ecosystem: Environmental > Terrestrial > Soil > Coastal area > Acid sulfate soil | place: Finland: Risofladan, Vaasa | collected...
GGATAAGTTCAATTTTAAATAACCCCGAAAAGTCAAACCGGCTGCCCTGATTACGGGCAGCCGATTTTTTTAATCGAAAAGAATTCCCCGCAGCTTGCTGCGGGGTAAACGGCCCCTTAAGCCAACCGTAGGGGCGACCGGCGGTCGCCCGGGGGGCGGGGGGTGAAAATAATCATTACCAACCTTATAATGCATCGCGGCTTGCCGCGGGGTAGTTCATTTAACGCCTTTATTAAAGGCGGGGTTAACAACTAATGCGAAAAGCCGTTGAAAAAAACTTTCAAGCAGGGGCGGCCAGCCGTTTTCCCCAGCAAATTATTTTAAATTTTACGTTTATCAGGGAGATTGTTTGGGGGTGCGTTTTCTGGTGGCGATAGTGACAATCTCGATCCCGTTCTGCCTGGCAATGTCCATGATCTCTATCACTTTTCCGTGAACCACTTCCCGGTCGGCTTTTATGAAAATACGGTTAGACCGTTGTTCCTTGACACTCTCCTTGATCAATTCCGGCAGGTCATCCAGGCGCACCGGCTTGTCGCCGAAATAAATTTCTCCCTCGCTGGTCAGGTAAACAGTCATCGGCTCCTGTTTATCAAGCTTGGGTGGTTCGGCGCTTGCCTCAGGCAGGTCGATCTTGAGCGCAGGCTGGTCCATGAATGTGGCGCTGACTGTAAAGAAGATCAAAAGCAGAAACACCACATCCACCAGGGAGACTATATTGATCGTGGCTTTCCGGCGCTGTCGGATGGCGAATTGCATCAGTCGGCTACCCCTCTGAGCGTTCGGTTGGCATCGTGCACCTGCTGGAAGCTGTGCAGCTTGTTCAGCAGGACCCCGGCCCAGTATTCGAGTTCGAGCACCAGCCCTTCCACTTTGTTGGAGTAATAGTTGAATCCCACCAGCGCGGGTATGCCGATCAACAGGCCTGCGGCGGTAGTGATCAGGGCCACCTGGATGCCGCCTGCCAGAGCGCTGGCCTGGCCGATACCGAACTGGGTGATATTGCGGAAAATCTGGATCATGCCGAACACGGTTCCCAGGATCCCAAGAAGCGGAGACACTCCGGCAACTGTCTCGAGCACCACCAGCCCCCGCTCCAGACGTCTTGTCTGCTGGCGGCCTGTATCTGTGATCGCTTCCTTGATCTCCTCCTTAGGCAAATCTTTCATCTCAAGTGCGGTCAGCACCACCTCGGAAAAGGGGCCCATATTTTTCTCGCAGATCGAGTAAGCCAGGCCCAGATCCTCCGGCCCTCTGATATTCTCGATAACCTGGATTATTTCCGGCCGGATTATCTTTCTGCGCCCAAGATTAAAGTGGCGCTCGAGGATGATGGCTACAGCCAATATCGAACAGACCGCCAGCGGATACATTAAAATTCCGCCCTGCTGGAATAACTCTACCATCTTGGAAACCTGCCTTTTTAAAAGTTATCACTTAGCGGATGAATTCATTGTAATAAAACCCTACCTGGAGTTCCAGAAAATCGTCCGGAAAATCGCTAGGCAGGGGCAGAAACGGCACCGATGCTTCGATAGAGTTGACACTGGTATTTTTCAGCGACTCGTGGCCCGAGTAGCCGATAAGCTCGAAATCAACAATAGACCCATCCTGCAGGATCTTGAACCGCAGAAAAGTGCGGCCTCTCACCAGGCCCATATAAAAAGCTGGAGGAGGATACATATTGCTCTCGATCCGCCTTTTCAGCTCTTTCAGATACGGCGCCCAGTTCCAATTGTAAGTGCTTAGCTGGAAACCTGTTCCCATCACCGGCGCCTGAGTCTGGCGGCTGTCGAAACGGGGCATGGTCGGAGATGCAGGGGATCCCTGCTCCTGCCGAAGTGTGTCTTGCCGGGGGATTAAAGGCTGTTCTTTTTTCGGCGGCGCAAGCCGGCCGAAAGCCTCGAGTGCCCGCAGCGCGCGGCTTGCTGCATCATCCGCCTGCAGGTCCGCAGTCTCTTGCCGGCTTTCCTCAGACTGCTGTTCAGCTTGCTGTGGAGGAGCGGGCTGGCCCGATGACTCCTCAGGCAGCATCGCCGGAATCTCGGACCGGCCTTCCTGGTAAGGCTGGCCTAGAGACAGGTCCTTTGGAGCCTCAGGGTTACTGGCTGCAAGGTTTTTATCGGAAATATAAGGAGTCACCTGCTCCACCGGGCTTTCGGCGGCATTCTCAGGAGTTTCCAGGAAAATAAAAGTCATTTCCTCAGGCTCCTTTTTCGGCTGGAGCGCCAGAATCTCTTTCGCATCCTGGATAAAAAATTTCAAAGGGATCAACAAAAACAGAAGATGGAGCAGAATAGAGATCAGAAACATTCTTTTCAAGCTGATTTCATCCGACACTGCTCATGCTCCTGGCAGCTTGAGGGAAAGACTCTTTCCATAGAAAATTCCGCTTGCCCGCTCCCACGCGGGCACGTGATTTATACCCCTTTCGAGGCCTAAAAGTTCTTACATAAACACACTCTCGAATTCCTGAGAAACAAGCTTCAAACCTGTCTATCCGGAAACCGGCTTGTTGCTTTTTGCTAATACAATATGTAACTCCAAATACTACAACTAATTGCTCTTTGTGTCAAGCCTGGCCAAGGCTGATTGCCTTAGGGTAATAATATAAGTCAAATGCTCTTTTTTTCAATTCAAAATCCGTGCTTGATCGGGTTGTTTGTAAGGCGGGATCAGGATCGACCGCTCCATTTACAACAACAGATCGCGATCAATATCCAACCAGAGTTTTGCAGAAAAATCCTTGACTTGGCAAGGGGGGAAAGGCATTCATTATACGGACCAGGTTTAAAATGAGAGAGAAATTTGTTAAATTGATCCAGAGATAAACAATCTCTATTCACTTATAAAAAACTCGATCAAGACATTGACAGGAGCAAATAATTTGGCTGGTCAGCTTTTTTTACTCGATGGTTACGCGATGCTCTACCGGGCGCATTTCGCGTTTATCAATAACCCGCTGGTAAACTCGCGCGGGGAAACGACAAGCGCCCTGTTCGGGATGACATTGCAGCTCGAACACCTGCTGGAGGAGTGCCGGCCTGAATATCTGGCATTTGTATTCGATACTCCCAAACCAACCTTCCGTCACGCTCTTTACCCGGCCTACAAAGCGACCAGAGATAAGATGCCGGAGGATATGCGCTGCCAGATTCCCTGGGCCAGACAGCTATTGGAAGAGGGTTTCCGGATCCCGATTCTCGAGCTCGAGGGGTATGAAGCGGATGATGTAATCGGCACACTTGCTCATCGGGCGGTAGAGGAAGGTTTCGAGGCAGTGATTGTCTCAGGCGACAAGGATTTCTATCAGCTGATTGGCGAAAAAATCAAAATATACAACCAGCGGCCCAAAGGAGAGGCCTCAGAGTGGGTCGGCCTGGACAACGCCAGCGACCGTATGGGAGTGCCTGCCGGTAAAACCGTGGACATGTTGAGCCTGATGGGCGATTCGGCTGATAATGTGCCCGGGGTGCGGGGGATTGGCAAGGTTACGGCAAGGAAGCTGCTGGAAAAATATTCATCTCTTGATGATATCTACGGCCATCTCGAAGAAATCGAGCCTGAAAGTTTGCGCAAGAAACTCGCCGAGAGCAAAGATGATGCCTTTCTTTCCAGGGATCTGGTCACTATCCGGACCAATCTGCAGATAGGCCTCGATCCGGAAACCATGCGGATCAAGGGTCCGGACAAGGAAAGGCTGGGGGAGCTTTTCGCCCGGTTTGAGTTCAGGAGTCTTTATCAGCGTTTCGGCCTGGAACAGAAAGCGATCGAAAAAGAGCAAGGTTTTCAAAAGGTCGATAAAAAATATCTGCTGGTCGATTCTCTTGAAATGCTGGAGCGGGTGGTGGGGGAAATCCGCCGCGCCGGAAGGTTTGCCGTGGATGTCGAGACCACGGGCCTTGACCCCGTAGCCGCCGACCTGGTGGGTATATCCCTCTCCTTCAAGCCTCACCAAGCCTGTTATATACCTGTGGGCCATGAGGGAGGACCGAACCTCAAGCTCGAAGAAGTGCAAAAGCTCCTCGGACCTGTACTTAAAGATGAAAAGATCGGCTGCGTGGGCCAGAATATCAAGTACGACATGATCGTGCTTTCCCGTTTCGGCATGGAGGTGAGAGGCGTGGTGGGCGATCCCATGATTGCCTCTTATATTCTCGATCCGGGAGGACGCTCGCATGGCCTCAACGCCCTAGCGGAATCGGTTCTCCGCCATAAAATGATCACTTACGAGGAGGTGGCGGGCAGGGGCAGGGAGCAAAAACCGCTGAGCAAGGTGCCGGTAAAGGAGGTCTGCGAATATTCGTGCGAGGATGCCGACATAGCTCTCCTGGTTGCCGACAAGCTCGAGCAGCGCCTTCGGGCCGAAGAGGAGCTGGACAGGCTCTACCGCTCTGTAGAACTGCCCCTGATTACGGTCCTGGCCCGCATGGAAACCAATGGCGTGGCTATCGATGTCCCATACTTGAGCAGTCTGAGCAGGCAGATGGAAGTCAGGCTCGCTGAACTGGAAAAGCGGGTTTTCAGCCTCGCTGGGCATGAGTTTAATGTGAATTCGACCCAGCAGCTGGCGCAGGTACTGTTCGAGGAGCTCGGCATAAAACCAAAGAAAAAGACAAAGACCGGGTACTCAACAGACAGCACTGTGCTGGCCCAGCTTTCTGCAGAGCACGAACTGCCGGGCGTGATTCTCGAACTGCGGGAACTCGCCAAGCTCAAGTCCACCTATGTCGATGCCCTGCCCCGTCAGGTGAACCCCCGCACTGGCAGGATCCACACATCGTTCAACCAAATGGTAACTGCCACCGGAAGGCTTTCCAGCAGCAATCCGAACCTGCAGAATATTCCAATCCGCACTGAGGAGGGCCGCACTATCCGCAAGGGTTTTATCCCGGGCGCAAAAGACCGGGTGCTCCTGTCAGCGGATTACAGCCAGATCGAGCTCAGGATCCTGGCCCACTTGAGCGGGGATCAGGCGATGATCGAGGCTTTCACCAAAGGGATGGACGTTCACACGGAAACCGCCTCACGGCTTTTCGGCCTGAGGCCGGATGAGGTGAAACCTGAGCACCGCGGCCGGGCCAAGACCATAAATTTCGGCGTGCTCTACGGCATGGGAGCCCACAGACTTTCAAATGAGCTCAAGATCCCCTTCAGGGTCGCCCAAAAGTTTATCGATGACTATTTCGACCGCTTCCCGCTAATCCGGGATTATATCGAGAGACAGAAAGCCGCTGCGTGCGAGCAGGGTTGGGTCTCGACAATCCTGGGACGGCGGCGCAAGCTGCCGGAGATAACCAGCAGCAATCGCATGACCAGGGAAAATGCCGAGCGGATGGCTCTCAACACCCCGATCCAGGGCTCCGCCGCAGACCTTATAAAAGTGGCCATGATCGAGGTAGACAAAAAGCTCGCGCGACACTGGCCGGAGGCCAAAATGATTATCCAGGTGCACGATGAGCTCGTTTTCGATGTGCCTGCCTCCAGCGCCGAAGACGTGGGGGAGGAGGTCCGCTCGCTCATGGAGAACGCAATACGGCTCAAAGTGCCGGTCAAAGTAGATCTCGGGTCAGGGCGCAACTGGCTTGAATGCAAGTGAGTACAGAGGCACAGAGCTTGCTATATTATAGAAAAAGATAGTCAAAGTATTAATAAAAAGGCTATACTCTTTCTTGATTAGGAACGAATTAGCAAGTTGGTTAATTCCAAACCAAAGAAAGGAGCATAGCCTTGAGTAATATTAAAGCAAAAAAGAGCGCACTCGTCAACGGAAAAACTCTTATCGTAACGGCGGATATAAGTAAAAACACAAATTTTGGATATTGGCGTTGTCCGGATGGAACCGACACTAAGCCCTTTGCCTTTTCGAATAACCGGGCAGGTTTTCAAGCGTTTTGGGAGAGGATTTCCTATGCCCGGGAGATTCATCACCTGGAAGAGCTGGTTTTTGGGTACGAGTCCACAGGCTCGTATGCTGAAGCTTTGGTTCATTTTTTGAGGGAACTGGGAATGCATGTTGTACAGGTAAACCCGATGCATACCAAGCGCATCAAGGAGCTTTCCGACAATTCGCCGAACAAGACGGACCAGAAAGACCCCAAGGTGATTGCAGATGTGATAGAGCTTGGCTATGTGCTTACGGTTGTGATCCCTGAAGGACCGGCTGCCGAACTTCGCCGACTTACTCAGGCCCGGCAGCGGAGCATCAAGCGCTATACTGCTCTTGCCAACCAACTCCAGAGCCTGATAGCGATCATCTTCCCTGAGTTTTTGCAGGTGATGAAGGGGGTAACGAGCGTAAGCGCCCAGTATCTTTTGAAACACCACCCAACGCCCCAGCAGATCGTGGCATATGGTCTTGATAATCTGACCTGCACACTCAGAAAAGTGAGCCGGGGAAAACTCCGGGCAGACCGAGCTCAGGCGCTCTACGAGGCTGGGCAAAGCTCTGTAGGCGTAATTCACGGCCAAGCGAGCATTGTCCTTGAGATATGTGAGATTCTTATGGCCCTGGAAGCTTCGGAGCACTTTACGGACCTTTTGGAGCAGGAGATGGTTAATTATCTTAAAGAGATTCCTTACAGCAACTCGATTCTTTCCATTAAAGGGATTGGTGAGGTCACGGCTTCCGGTCTTATCGGAGAAGTGGGCGATTTCCGGAAGTTTCGTACAATTTCCGAAATCATTAAGCTTGCTGGCCTGGACCTCTATGAAATTAGTTCCGGTAAACGCAAAGGGAATCGCCGCATCTCCAAACGTGGCCGCCCTCTTTTGCGAAAGCTGTTGTACTTTGCCGCCCTCAATACGGTTCATAAGGGTGGCGTGATGCATCAGTGGTATCAAATGCACCTGGTGAAAGGCATGCCCAAAAACAAGGCTTTGATCGCGGTAGCTCGAAAGCTGCTCGGAATCATATTTGCACTGGTGCGCCATAATAGTGTGTACATAAGCGATTATTCAAATGTATCGCTTAAGCTCAATGAGGCTGCCTGAAAAATCATCTTGGCGTGTATGCGGAGAGATTATCTTTTGTCCCATTAAGGCGGCTTTACCGACCTTCACGCAAAGCATCCATAACTCTCTGCTTACACCTTAGTCCTAATAAAGCAAGGTCAGAGCTCTGTCGAGACTCTCTAATTACCAGGATTGGACAAGGTGCCACACACCTAAGATCGATATTTTTTGCAAATATTAATTGACAACAATAAACCAGGGACAAAGGCACACAGGCACAAAGTAAGAAAATACTTCCCTGCCGGTATTGCCGGAAAAAGCCGCTTCCGAATTCAGGGTAAAGCTGCACCTGTATGTGTGCTCTGTACAGGTAATAATGTTTCAATCATAGACGGACACATTGGTCTAGCCCTGATGAGATTTATGGCAAATGGAGTTCACGGTAAATTTCAGCATGAAAGCTCCGGGACAAAATGTCTTTAAAACTTTGTGCCTTTGCCACTTTGTGCCTGTACACTTGAGATAACCGCTGTTAATGGCCCGCAGGGGCCACCTCTTCCGGGCGCCAGTCCCGGACGAGGCGTAGTTTCTTAATACACCCGACCGTTTAAGCTGTTTCTCAGGAACCGTTTCAAGACTTGAAGGCAGCGGTTTTAGCGGAGTAAATCATTATCACAGCGAAAGCAGGTAGAAAAATTCCGGTTGCTGCCTCGGTCAGTGTTTCAATCTTTTTTAGCTTCTCTGCTTTCTTCGCCCGGCAGGCGATTTTGCGAACAATCGGGTGTAACTGCGCTGTCGCAAGGTTCGATGTGAATAGTGACCTTGGAATCCTTGAAATGCTCCTGGATACCGAGCTCGATCGAATCGGCAATCCGATGCGATTCTTCGACTGACATGTCCGGATCGACCATCAGATGAAACTCCACGAAAATTTCAGAACCGGCCTTGCGTGTTTTTATGTCGTGATATCCGCGAATGCTCTTCCCAAGGTTTGAGAGGTAGCCGGTAATCCAGGCTTCATCATCCGGCGGAAGACTCACATCGAGAAGGTCTCTGGCCGAGTGGATTGTCAAATGATAGGCGGCCTTTAATATCAGCAGGGCCACCACTATAGCAGCCGCTGGATCCAACCAGTGCAGATTGGTACCGGGCATTACTCTGCTGCCTATCCAGATTAAACAAAGACTGGCCGTGACGCCAATGGAGGTATAGACATCGGTTCTCAGGTGCCAGGCATCTGCCTGCAGAGCCACAGAATCCGTTTCTTTTCCTACCTTGAATAGCATTTGAGAGACCACAGTGTTCGCCACTGCGGAAAATAACATCACTGCAATACCCCAATCGACCGCTTCCAATGGCTTTGGATGCAAGAGTTTCTTGATGGCCTCATAGATAATCCAGACAGCCGCCAGGAAGATAAGCAAGGCTTCGATCGTACCCGAAAGATTTTCGACCTTGCCGTGGCCGAATGGATGTTCTTTATCGGCTGGTTTCCCTGAAGTCTTTACAGCGAAAAAGGCAATCAGAGCAGCCAGCAGGTCCACCCCCGAGTGGATCGCCTCTGAGATGACTGACACTGAACCGATCCACAGGCCAACAACGACCTTGAGTAGAATCAGGATGCTGTTGGACACCACAGAAAGCATCGCCACCGCAGCTTTTCGTCTTTGATTTCTCATCCCGGGAAACATTTTATCCAATTTTCTTCATCTCCTGCTGTTTGATTATCGGTTCCGAAAGTCCAGAGCTTTCTTGCAATCCACAAACCGGCTCAGGCAAAATATGGGATGGTGGAAAACACTGCCAAAGTGACTGTCATATAATGATCCCCTTGCTCACCATACATCAGGCTTTTAGAGCTATCTAAACCAGATTGAGGTATAATTACAAGATGTGTCTGTCGGTGCAATTCGTCAAGGGGAAGGACGGTTTCAGCCCATTGTGGGGATGCAAAATAACGGCCTTGGGGTGAGCCTCGCCGTGTCCTTTTTCAGCTCTGCATCAGCAGTGCCGGGCGCCTTTTTCAGCCACTGGCAGAACCTTGCCGGTGCGGGGCTTGCCAACTGGTGGCGCAAACGCTGACCTGCGCGGTCCGGGCAACAACAGTGATAAAACATTTTATTAAATCCTGAAACCCGGCGGTTTCGCGGGTGAGCTTTCCTGATACTGGCCTGAAGTTCTGCATGTCAAACAAGGGTTCGTTTTCTCGCTTTCAGCAGGCCTGCCACTCCGAATGATGCCGTTAGCAGAACCAGCGCCAGAGTATAGAAAATCCACTGCATGCCCAGCATATCACCGATCCAGCCGCAAACCGGAGCCGCCAGAGCGCCGATCCCCAGATTCAAGCCGAATTTGAGCCCGTAGCTGGTAGAGCGAAGCCTGGGTGGAGTGGCCTGGGCAAGCATTTGGTTTTCCAGCGGCTGGGTTGAGAAGAAAAAGAAAAAGAACAGGCACAGGCCGATGACGAGGGGGTAGCCGGTGAAAAATGCGGCAGCCAGGAGAAGAGGCATGAACAGCGGCACCACGCGGTAATAGAGTTTAAACGGGTCGATGCGGTCTGAAAGATGGCCGCCCCAGACTTGCCCCAGGCCCCCACTGGTTAAAGCCAATGAGGCAAACAGCCCGCCGGCCGCCACTGCTGAAAGCCACTCCACATGAATATTTTCACCGATATATTTCGGCATATAGGTCATCAGGCCCCGGTAAACAAAGCCCAGGATGATCATCACCCCGTAAAGCCAGGCCAAAGTCAGCCGAATGCCGGGAGAGATTGTCTGCGGTGTTTCCCGGGCGTGAGGGACCTCCTGGTGGTTTATCCTGATCGGGAAGATAAGCAGGGCTGCTCCTGAGAGCAGGGCGCAGGCTGCAGGTAAAATAAATGCGCTTTGCCAGCCGTATTTGGCGCCGAACAATCCCGCCAGGAAAGGAGAGACAGCCAGCCCTAAGCTCCCGAAAATACCGTGCAGGCCCATAACGAGCCCTTTGCGCCTGACTCCCATGGAGATCAGACCCAGTCCCACCGGGTGGTAAAGGCTTACACACAAGCCCAGCGCTCCCAGGGATGCCGAAAGGGTCCAAATTGAGTTGCTCATCGCGGCCAGCAGTGCGCTCCCAGCAGAGCCGAAATAAAACAGCAGAAAAACCTTGTAGGAATCCCAGCGGTCACAAAGAATTCCTGCCGGCAGGCTCCCCAGCCCTAGCATCACCAGGCAGGGGAAAACCAGCACTCCTGCCTGGGCCAGCGACAGATTGAACTCGATAATAATCAGGGGCAGAATGCCGGCATAGATCAGCTCCAGAACATGCATCATCGCATGCCCCAGACTGGTGAACACAATCACCCGCCGCTCATAAGGATAATCCTGCCCTGATTCCCTCCCAGGGGCGGTGTAATCGGTATTTGGAATGACTTCTGCCTGTTCGAACATAAATAAGACCTTATCTCGGGCCAGAAAAAAATGCTGCAGGCCGGGGATTAAGAATAGACAGAATTAGGAGAAAATTACGCATGACTACTATCCGTTTTAATCGAAAAGAATTCCCCGCAGCTTGCTGCGGGGTAAATCGATTAGGCACCGGCGGCTCAGTTTATGTAACTATGATTGAAATATTCCGAGAGAAAAACTTTTACAACTACCGAAAAGAGGTTTAAGTGCAGCTACCTGGGATGATAAAGCCATCCCAGGTGAAACTAGAGACCATAAAAAGCCCTGAAGTCCGGGGACCCTGTTTCTGGAGCGTGTAGAAGACAAGTAATTTCCATCATCGCCATACTAGATGTACGACGCCCAGGCAGGCCTTTGCGCAGCATTATCGCGCCAGGCGAGCTTGGCGAAGCGGAGTAAAGGACTTAAATGCCAGGATTAACTTTTGTTTCTTTTTGTTTAAAAAGAAATGGTTTTGCTTCTTTTGCCACCAAAAGAAGAATAAAAATTTCCTTTACGTTACCCAAACAATTTTATGACCTGAGTAGTAAATCTTTTCTACTGGCTAAAACCCGAAAGACATTCCAATGCGCAGCTGAAAAAGACCGGTTTTCGAGAGGATGGTGTCATAAGAGATATAACCCAAGTCACGGCTGATCGAGCCTTTTTTCAGGTACTCAGCCTCGCCGCCCATGACATAGTCGAATTTTATATCGATCAGGGCTTCTCTCAACTCGGCCTGCCGGCCTTCGATATTCTTGTGCCAGACGAGAATTTTTACGCCGCCTCCAAAGCCGAAATTGTAAGTGAAATCGCTGAAATTGGTGGATTCGGCGATTGGTTCACTGGGAAGGCCCCTGTTTTCGATTTTGGTTTTGGTGGCGATATAGGTGAGCCCGCCGAATAATTCGCCGTAAGGCCTGACAACGCCCCGGCGGAGCCCGAATGAAACCCCTGGGCTCACCATCATCATGTAATTATCCGTGATCACATTGACAACCACATCCGGGATAGTAAGGCTGAAAGGCTCGACCCGCCGCTCCCGGCCGTAGTTCAGGTAGTTGAGATCGGCAAAAAGGGAGACCCCGGCTGCGGCTTGCTCACCGAATTCCCAGCCCACCCGGACGCCACCGCCCCAGGCGAAATCGACATGCTCCTTGAACTCGCCGTGCGGCCAGGCGAGCGAAAGCCCGGCTCCGGTCTCAAGCCTGGCCAAAGCCAGGCCAGGGATCAGCAATAACAGTAAAAGAAATCCGGTAACAGAACGCATATCTCGATCTCCTTGAAACGTTGGACCTATTCACTTCAAGCTTCAGGCACTCCCGGCTGCTGACAGCCAGCCTGCGGTGAATACTTGCCGGAATTCTTTGGCATTACTCCAGGTGTTGCTACCAGCGAGTCAGGTTTTGTTTGAGCAGCCTTCCGGTGAGCCAGTCGATAAAAGCCTCTTTGTCTATATGCATGCCGATTTGGCAATTTGGCGCCTTGCTCTCGTCGATCACCGTGTATCCCTTATCCGTTACCCGCACATGGGCTTTCCGTGTATTCACAAATTTATCGGTTATGGCCATGCTCACGGCCACCGGGTCATAAAGGACCGGGTCGCTGCCGAAACGGTTGATCGACCAGAGAGTGTAAAGCCCGCACAGCGCATCGGTCAGCGGAGAGTTTCTCATCTGGATCTGGAGCCTCCTCTCGGCATTGAACTTGACCAGAGTGGTTACATCCAGGCCTGCCAGGGTGACCGGGACCCCTGAGGTCATGTATTTCTTTGCGCTTTCCACATCCGCGACCACGTTCCATTCCGCGCTCGGGACAGGGTCACCGCCGTAGCCAAGGTAGAAAGAGCCGAACATGGAGTAAACCTGTTTTACCATTTTCCAGGCTTCGGGATCCTTGTCGATCACATCGCCCAGGTTAGTCACCGGTCCCACGCTGATAACGGTCACCTGGCCGGGATACTTGCGCAAGGTCTGGATAATGAAATCGGCTGCCGGCTGTTTGAGCGGTTTGTAGAGCTCGAAGCCTTCTCCCCAGTGCGTTTGCGGCGGCGGCTCGCTGCCCTGTCGGGTGGGCCTGCCCACGGCCACTGGAATTTGCTCCTGGCCGGCGAGATAGAGCATGCGGCAGCTCACCCGCGCCCTGAGATCGGTAGGGCCGTCGGCCACGGTAATCCCTAAAACCTCGAACTCGGGGCTTATCTGCACCAGGGCGTGGGCAAAAGCGTCATCTATATCCCCGGCGATATCTGTGTCGAAAATTATTTTCATTTTCTCGGCAGCCCGGGCTGAACTAAAAAGGAGAAAAATAATCAAAAAACTTGCCGAGTAAAGATATTTTTTAAACCGACTGCGAGAAAACGGAATCATTTAATTACTCCTTCAGAAGCTTATGGTTAAAGGTATTTATCCAGAAACCTGACCAGTTCCTCGAACATCTCCATGGTGAAAGAATGCTGTCCCGGGGGACGAAAGGCCACCAGAGCATCCGGACGGCCTGCACGCTCGTAGGCAGGCTTTGCCTTGGCCAGCAGTTCATCCACTCCTTCCCTGGGCATGCCGATATCATCCAGGGGAGCGGCGATAAAGTAGGGTCTGGGAGCTTGGGCAGCGACCAGGTCTCCCTGGTCAAAGTGAAGCAGGATTCCCGGGATCCACCAGTAATGGCCGTGGTAGCCGGTCGAGCCGATCTCTGTCATCACGCGCAGGGAACCCACGCCTCCGCAGAGAGGAGCGGCGACCTTGAAACGCGGGTCGCAGGCTGTGGTATAGAATGTCGTGATCCCGCCGAATGACATGCCCGTGCAGCCGATCCGCTGGGGATCGACATCCGGGCGGCGGGAGAGGTAGGTGAGCGCCTGCCTGATCTCATGCGCGTGGAAGCCCTGGGCGTGAAAGCCCTGGAGCATGGCTGTCTTGCTCTGTTTTTCGCCGGTCCGTCCGCGGTCGCCCAGGCCGCGCTGGGTCATCGCCAGGGTGAGGTAACCGCGCCGGGCAAGCTCCGCAGCCCAGCCGAGCATCCGGGTGCGCGGTTTAGGAGGGGGATCAAGGCCCAGGCTCGTATATTCTCCTATGCCGAAAAACTCCGTTGTCAGGGCGATCCTGTCCCCGTTCGTGCCGCTGAGGCAGATCAGCGCAGGAAGCTTTTTGTCTCCGGCGTTTAGTGGCTTGCAGACATAGGCGAGCACCTCCTCCCGCATGATCGAGGGCCAGCGCAAATCCTGGCGGGTAAAGCCCTTGAACTTTTCCACCTTGCCCTCAACTGCCTGGACATCAGGCGGGGCGGGGTGGATATTGAGCAGGCGGCAGAGCTCCTCGGCCATGGTGGTGGGTTCTCCGGGCGCGGCCTCATGGACTTTACGGTAGAATTCATCCCACAAGGGGATCGGGCCGCCGTAGACATGTTCCACAAGACCCGTGGCCACTGAGATCCCGCCGAACGTTTTTGACCAGTCGTATCCGCCGCTGTCATCTATTGCCGGAGCAGGGGAGGCGAGCCAGTGAGCGTATTCGGGATGCGCGAGAACTCCCACCGGGATGAGATCGGCGATATTGAAAGGCTCATACATCGGATGCTTATTAGCCATCATCAGCAGGTGAAGGTAGTCTCCCAGGGGGCTGACTCCACGCAGGTTTTTGACGCTGTGATATTTGGTCTGGAACATTTCGTTATTGCCGCAGGGGATATATTTAAGATTCACTCCTGCGCTGAACAGCACCCGTTGGGCTTCGATATCTCCCAGGCTGTTGTATTCCCCTTTTTTGCCGTTCGGCCAGTTCTGGCCCCCGAACCAGGCGAAGACTGCCCGGTCCTTAATCGAGGGGTCAAGGAGAATCGCTGAGGCCAGGTTAGTGGCCGCGCCGATGCCAAGGATTACCAGGGGGCTTCCGGTATTGACCTTAGAGCGCTCGATAATGAAACGCGCAGCATCGCTCTCCACCGGTTTGCCGGGCGCCGGCAGAGGCCTGTCCGCGCCTTTGTAAACCGGTATCCCGCCTGCACCGGCCATAGCCATTACATTGTGAATTTCCAGGAAATGGGTCTCCATTGTCCCAGGACCGCTGTGCACGGCGGTAAATCCCTCGATCTCGAAAAATTCCGGGCTCAGCAGGGCATAGGCGATAGCATACTGGTCATCCTTCCACACGCCTGCATCCGTGTCGATTATGATCCGCATGCGCGCTGCAAGAGGAGAGGCACAAAAGAGAAGCAACACCAGGGCGGCGGCTGATAAGGGAGCCAGAGTATACGGGAACCGCTTAAAATAGCGCATAGTACCTCCATTTTTAAGCAGAGAGCGAATTCTGATAAAATGGCGGGCAGAAATCGATTTTTCGGTCAGTCTCTCCTTTTCGAGGAACATTTGGTGTTTAAGAAAGCGCACTAGATATTTCCGAAGTGCTCCCACCAGAAATCCTCTCCGGTAGGGTGGGCTTCAACATCCTCCTTGCGGAAAGAATATTCGAAACTGCTGCAGTAATCAATCAGGATGGCATAGGCTTCGTTCAGGCGCTGCTGCATTTGCCGGCAGGCCTCGGGGTCCTTTTTGCACAGGTCCGGGTGCCAGATTTTGGAAAGCTCCCTGTATTTCTCTTTTATCTTCTTTATGCTTGCCCTCTCGGGCAGTTGGAGCGTTTTTCGCGCCTGGTCCAACTGTTCGAAAACACTTTTCCCTTTTGGCCGGTTCATTGGCCGCTCTTTCCTTTTCGAATCGGCGCTGGACTTTACAGATCAGCCTGGCCCGGGGAATTAAATGACAGATAGATTTACGGGCATAATGATAATAACGATGAGTGCTGATCTCATGTTATCGGGCCTGCCCCGGGGAAGCGGGCAGGGTCAGGCTTACTGATTATCCCTCAATTCTCTCTTCAAAAGAGAATCAGGTGAATCTTCAAAGAGGCCGGGTATTTGTCAGCCTCAAAGCGAGAGACTTCTCCCGCAGTTATTATTCCAGTTCCTTGATCATGATCTTCCGGAAAGCGACCTTGCTTCCCTTGCCCCAGCTTTCCCCGGGGTGGACCTGGATCCCGATATGACCTTTTTCCGTGAACCGTGGCTTGCCGTCGACCAGGGTGTCCTGGTAATCGGTGACCAGGTGGTCATGGATCCAGACCTGGATCCGCGGCGGCTGGCCTTCCATCCGCACCAGGATCGGGTTGTATTCATAGGGGTTCCACCAGGAAAACCCCTCGAAACAGTGCTGGAAAAAGCCCCCGCCGCTTCCCGGGAACGGGCCGTGCAATGCACCGACTTCCCCGGTGGGGCGGAAATCGATCGTTACCTGGAAGAATTGCCCTTCGGGAAGTATGCGCAGGAAAAGTCCGGTATCTAAGGGCCAGGTCGTATATACCTCGGCGTAAAGCTCGTAGTCGGAGTACTGTTTATCTGTAACCAGCAGGCCGCCTTTACCCTCTGGATACTGGCCGCCGACTATCGCACCATCGACAACCTCCCATTTGCCTGTGCCTTCGCCTTCCATTTCGGCGAACTTGTGCCAGCCATTGAGAGTCTTACCGTCGAACAGGGGCACGAAACCAGTCAGATCGGTCCCATAGGCGGGAACTCTGGCGAAAACGCCGCAGATCAGCAGCGAAAGCGCGTAATTCAGGATGGATTTTTTCATTTATCTCCCCCCAGGACAGGATAAAATATTGAATAAGAAGAATCCCCGACTTATATCAGCCTTTTAATCGGGGTAAGGCATGGGGGTTTCCAAAGGCGCTCACTTTTTGAGCTCCTTGACCATGATTTTGCGGAACAGCACCTTACTCCCCTTTTTCCAGTTTTCCCCGGGATGCACCTGGATGCCGAGCACCCCGGATTCAGGTACCCGGTATTTTCCCTCGACCATGACATCCTGGTAATCGTTTACTTTCTGATCCCCGATCCAGACCTGGATATGCGGCGGCTGTCCCTCAATACGGGCCCTGATTTTGTTGTAATCATAAGGGTTCCAGTAAGTGAACCCGGAATCGCAGTGGGCCACGAAACCGCCGCCGAGGGGGGTATAAACCCCGCCGATTTCACCGGTCGGACGGTGATCGATCGTGATCTGGTAGGAGAGGACATTCGGCTGCACACGCAGGAAAAGCCCCGAGTCCTGGGGATAGGTGGTCTTGACCTCGGCGTAAACCTCGAAATCGGAAAATGATTTTTCTGTAACCAGCAGGCCGCCCTCGCCTTCAGGCCATTGGTCCCCGGCGATCGCCCCGCCGATCACTTCCCATTGGCCATAATCATTATACGAGGTGAGCTTGTGCCAGCCATTGAGTGTTTTTCCATCGAACAGGTCCACGAAACCTGTCAGATCGGCCTTGGATTCAGCAGCCGGAGCCTGCAGGCCAGTCAAAACGCAAAGCAGAAAAATTAACGAGCATGCCGGGATAAGAGTTTTCATCCAATACCCCCCTGAGCAGTGTGAAATGGAAAAGAAATGATGAAAGGAAATTGTAATAAGTATAACGAAAAGAAACGCTATATGCTATGATAGTCCTCAAGCGCTAATAAAGCAAGTTATAAGAGATTTTTTGCATTGCGTTTATTGACAAAAAATGATATATGATCATCAAGCTGAAAATAGCGTCTTGCGGATCGAGAATATTTTATCAGGTCAATTTCGAACCTTCTTTTCTGATCGCACTTTTCCAACCTGTTTCCAAAGGAGCACACCCGATGAAAAGCTTGAGACTGATTCTCATCGCGGTTTTAGGGGCCTTTTTTATGCAATTCTCTTCAGCCGCCGGTTTTCTTACCGAGCTGCGAACCCGCGGGTACAGTTTGATACCGGCTCCGCAAAAAGTGGAGCTCGAGGCAAACGATATTGTGATTGACGGCTCCTGGGGAGTTGAACCAGCAAGCGGAGCGGGACAGTTCACCGGGAATTGGCTGAATGAATGGGCCGCCAGACTTCACGGGTTGAAATTCAGTAATCTCGGGCCGGCAAAAATAGTGCTGATTGTCGATCCTTCTGCAGCGAAATATACGGATGATCCTGCGCTCAACGAACAGGGCTACAGGCTTACGATTACCGATAAGAGAATCGAGATTTCCGGTGGGTCCGAAAAAGGGCTTTTCTACGGTGTGCAGAGCCTGCTTCAGCTTATGCGGCGCAACGCAAATGGAGAGATAACTCTTCCCGCAGGGAAGATTTACGACTGGCCCGATCTGGAGCTGCGTTTTATCCACTGGGACACCAAGCACAACCAGAAACGGGTCGAGACACTCAAGCGGATCCTCGATTGGGCCGCCTTTTTCAAGGTCAACTGCATCGGCTTTGAAATGGAGGACAAGTACGAGTACCCGAGCCACCCGATTATCGGCGCGCCGGGGGCTTACACAAAAGCACAGATGCAGGAGCTCACCCGCTACGCCCTGGAGCGCCAGATCCAGCTCGTGCCTGTGATCCAGTCCCCAGCGCACTTTGCCTATGTCTTGAAACACAAAGAGTTCGCCCACCTGCGGGCTGACGGGAGCAACTACCAGGCCTGCATGTGCGATGAGGAAGCAATCAAGCTCATTTTCGACATGTACCAGGACATGATCGATGCCACTCCAGGGGTGAAATATTTCCACGTCTCGACAGATGAGGTTTACTACGCCGGGATTTGCAAGAAATGCAAGAAGCCTTACAATGATGAGAACCGCAGCCAGGCCTGGGTAGATTATGTCCTCCGCGCCCACCAATGGCTTGCCGAGCGGGGCCGGAGGATGCTGGCCTGGGTCGAATATCCGCTGCTGCCCAAGCATATTCTCCAGTTGCCGCCGGATCTAATCGACGGGGTAATGGGATCTGAGCAGGACTTTATTGACAACGAGAAAAAAATAGGCATCAGGCAGTTAGCCTACACACCTATCCAAGGCGGGGAGCTTCTTTTCCCGAACTATTTCCCCACTGAATACCGCGGACGGGAGAATGAAGGCAGGCTGGTCGACGCTTCGCAGACCGTAAGACAAGGCCTGGCCATGGGGGCCAATCCTATCGGCTCTTTCTGTGCTGCCTGGGATGATTCCGGCCTGCACGAGGAGACATTCTGGCTCGGCTGGGTTACGGTAACCCAGTATGCCTGGACATACCGCTTTCCCACTGTGGAGCAGAGCGTGGCCGATTTTATGGATGTTTTTTACGGCCTCTCCAGCCCTGAGATGGTGGAAGTTTACCAGATGCTGATCCAGGGAGCGCGCTTTTTCGAGCACGGCTGGGACCGGGTCAGTTCAAAGGAAAGAGGCCCCTCTTACGGCAATTCCAGGGGCAAGGGGATCGGCACCGGCAGAACAGACCTCACACTCCAGACACCATCTTTGCCCACCGCGGATAACCTTGCTGTGGAGCCTGCGTTCAGCAAAAAGTATGAGGAATTGCTCCAGCAAGCCGCCCGGATGAAAAAGGAAAACGACCGGCTGACTTACCTTCTCTCGCGTAACATTTCTCATGTCGAGCGCAACCGCTACAACCTGGAAGTGTTTCTCTCCATTGCCAATATGGAAAGATATTTTATCAGGACCCTGCTTGATCTCGCTCAAGCCGAGGAATCGATCCTTGCGGCAGCCAAGGCTGATGCCGGGGGGAATCCGTCAACCGCGGTGGCCCACCTGACTGAGGCCAATAACAGGGTGAACAGCCTCCTGGCCTGGGGCGACTGGATGTGGAAAGAGCTCAAGAAGACCTGGGAGAAAAGCCGGTATGAGAAGGGCAGGAGTGTTGGAGGGCGTAATTTCGTGCATATCATGGATGATGTGAAAGACCATTTCGCAGACCGCAGGCCGGGCCTTGAATACATGATTGCGCCTTTCGAGCGCATGCAGCTCCCTGAGTGGCGCGCCGGTCTGGTCAAGTGCATCAAGGATTATGCAGCCAAACATAATGTGCCGATCCAGGGACTGGCCGAGGAGCGGCTCGAGGACTGAGGCCGGGTTATTTTTACCAGGCCCGGCTTGTCACTAATAATATAAGCCTTCGGGAAATATTCATTTTACCCTAAGAACATTGATTGCTTTTCATACCGCTATAAAAATCAATGGATTATTGTAGGGGCGGTTCGCGAACCGCCCTTATCAGGTCGACTATTATCCTTTCGACTCATGATTTTATAAATGGTCTTTTAATATTCACTTCAGGAGGATCTGCGATGCTGAGCCTTAAAAGATTACCGGTAGCGGCTGCAGGCCTGCTTCTTTTAGCGGCCTCCTGCTTTTCAGCCGGGCAGGGTGATCCCGGGTACAAACCGGTGCCGGAGAACCTCGAGGCCCGCCAGTGGTTTCAGGATGCCAGGTTCGGATTATTTATCCACTGGGGAGTCTACAGTATCCTGGGCCGGGGCGAATGGGTAATGCATAATGAGAATATCCCGATCGAGGAGTATGAGAAACTGCCGCCGCAGTTCAACCCTGTCAAATTTGACCCTGACCAGTGGTGCCAGATGGCCAGGGACGCAGGAATACGGTATATCACGATTACAAGCAAGCACCACGATGGTTTTGCGATGTTCGACAGCCAGGTCTCAGACTATGATATTGTCGACCGCACGCCCTATGGCAAGGATGTGCTGAAAGCCCTGGCCGGGGCCTGCCAGCGGCACGGGCTCAAATTGTTCTTTTACCATTCCCAGTTAGACTGGCACCACCCGGATTACTTTCCCCGGGGCGGGAGCTTTGCGCATGGCCGACCGGAGAGCGGCGACTGGAACAGGTACCTGGACTACATGGATGCGCAACTGAAAGAGCTCTGTACAAATTATGGGAAGATCGGCGGGATCTGGTTTGACGGGATGTGGGAGAAGCCGGAGGCAGACTGGCGCCTGGGACAGACCTACCGCCTGATCCACTCCTTACAGCCCCAGGCCCTTGTCGGCAGCAACCACCATGTGAAGCCCTTTCCGGGAGAGGACTTCCAGATGTTTGAAAAAGGACTCCCGGGCCAGGACCCGTTTAACAAAGGCTCCGGAATCTCAGCCCTGCCGCTTGAGACCTGCGAGACTATCAACAACTCATGGGGCTACAACAAGCACGACCACTGGCCGAAATCCACCAGGGTCCTCCTGCATTACCTTATCCGGGCCGCCGGGAACAACGCCAACTTTCTGCTGAATGTAGGGCCGATGCCGGATGGAACAATCCAGCAGGATCACGTGAACCGGCTTCTTGAGATGGGCCAGTGGCTGCGCAAGTATGGAGAAACTATCTACGGTACCCGCGGAGGGCCGTTCCCGCCGCAAAGCTGGGGCGTGTCCACGCAAAAAAACGGCCGGGTCTTTGTCCACGTGCTCGAGCCGGATGCCGCTGTCATACTGCCTGAGATCGCGAGAGCGGTCCGCTCCGCTGCGCTGCTTGATGGCGGCAGCCCGGTCGAATACAGGTCATCCCCATTCGGTACTGTGCTGAAAATGCCTGCGCAAAAGCCGGATCTTTACGATACGATAATTGTGGTCACTCTTGAATAGATCTCCGGAGACAACTTCACGATAAACCTGAGAGCAAAGGAGCCCAGATGAGAAAAAGAGTGCGCTGGATCCTTTTTCCTGCGTTAGTGGCAGTGTTTTTTTCTATTCCTTCTCCAGCCCTGAGCTTATTGACCGAGCTGCGGGAGCGCGGCTACAGCCTCATCCCGGCTCCGCAAATAGTGGAGCTTGGAGAACAGGATATCGTTGTCGACTCCTCCTGGAGACTGGAAGCCCGTCCTGGAGTGGATAATTTCACTGCGCAGTGGCTCATCCGGTGGGCCGGGGAGTTTCACGGACTAGGGTTCAGAGGCACGGGCTCCTCCAAACTAGTGCTTCAGAATGTGCCCGGCACTGTACAGGGCACAAACGATCCGGCTCTCAATGAGCAGGGCTACAGGATCGAGATTACCTCTGGAAAGATCGAGATAACCGGCAACTCGGAGACAGGACTTTTTTACGGGGTGCAGAGCCTGATCCAGCTTTTGCGCCGCAACCCAAACGGCGCGCTCACCCTGCCTGAAGGGACTATCACCGATTGGCCGGACCTTGAGATGCGCTTTGTCCACTGGGACACCAAGCTCCACCAGTCGCGCCCTGAGACCCTGAAACGGGAGATGGACTGGCTGGCCTTTTTCAAGGTCAACTATATCGCCTTTGACCTGGATGACCGCTACGAGTACCCGAGCCACCCGATTGTCGGCATACCTGGCGCATATACAAAAGAGGAGATGCAGGAGTTCACAGCCTACGCCAGGGAGCGTCATATCGAGTTCGTGCCGGATCTTCAGTCTCCGGCACACATGGCCTACGCGCTCAAGCACCCTGAGTTCGCCCACCTTCGCGCGGATGGCAACAATTACCAGGCCTGCCTGTGTGACAAGGAGGCGGTGCAGTTGATCCGCGACTTGTTTCAGGACCTGATCGACGCCACTCCGGGGGTGAAATATTTCCATGCTTCGATGGATGAGGTTTACTACGCCGGGATTTGCGAGAAATGCAAGAGGCCTTACAATGACGAGAACCGCAGCCTGACATGGCTGGAGTACGTGCTTGGCATGCACCGCTGGCTCTCTGAGCGCGGGCGCAGGATGCTGGTCTGGGTGGAGTACCCGCTCCTGCCGAAGCATATCCTCGAGCTGCCGCCGGACATTATCGACGGAGTAATGGGCTCGGACCCGGAATTCATTCGCGCCGAAAAGGGAGTCGGCATCCGTCAGCTTGCCTACACCTCCATGCAGGGCGTAGAGCTTCTTTTCCCCAATTATTTTCCCACCACATACAATGGAGAGAAGACCGAAGGCCGGCTGCGGGATGCTGAGCGGACTGTCAGGGAGGGGCTGGAGATGGGAGCCGATCCTATTGGCTCGTTCGCCGCAGCCTGGGATGCCTCGGGACTGCACGAGGAGACATTCTGGCTGGGCTGGATCACTGTGATCCAGTATGCCTGGACTTACCAGACCCCGGCGCTCGAGCAGAGCGTGGCCGATTTCATGGATTTTTTCTACGGCCACTCGAGCCCCGAGATGGTCGAGATTTACAAGCTGCTGCTCGAGGGCGCGCGCTTTTTCGAGGACGGCTGGGACCGGGTCACCTCAAAGGAGAGGGGGCCCGCCTACGGCAATTCCCGCGGCAAGGGAATCGGCACCCGCCGGATTGACCTCACGCTTGATACACCCCCTCTGCCTTCAGCGGACAACCTTTCCCTGGAGCCTGCATTCAGCAGGAAATACGGGAAACTTCTCGATGAAGCAGCCCGGATGAAAATGGAGAACGACCGGCTGATTGCCCTGCTCTCGCGCTCTATAACCCAGGTCGAGCGCAACCGCTACAACCTGGAGGTGTTTCTTACAATTGCCTATATGGAGAGGTATTTCATTAAGACCATGCTCGAGCTCGCCCGGGCCGAGGAATCCCTGCTTGAGGCGGCCAGGGCTGACTCCGGGGGCGACCCGGCCATTGCAGTGGCCCACCTGGTCGAGGCCAGCGCCAGGGTGAAAGAGCTGCTTGATTGGGGTGACTGGATGTGTAAAAAATTCAAAGATACCTGGGAGAAGAGCCGCTATCCAAAGGGCAGGAGTGTGGGAGGGAAGCATTTCGTGCATATCCTGAACGATACCAAGGACCTTCTGGCAGACCGCAGACCGGGCCTTGAGTACATGATTGCGCCTTTCGAGAGGATGGAGCTACCAGGCTGGCGCGCTGGACTGGTGAAAACAATCAAAGAATACGCGGCCAGGCACAATGTTCCGGTTCAGGGCCTGGCCGGGGAGAGACTCGAAGACTGAAGCTACGAGTTATACATGTGGTGAGGAACTTTTTCAGGGAGATGTTATGGAAAGAGTTACCAGGCGGAATTTTCTGGCCGGAGCGATCGGCGGGAGCGCTGCTTTAGGAGCGTCCTCTGTTTCAGGTGCATTGCCTTCCGGGAAATCCTCGGCAGCCCCTGCTAGTGGGGCACAAGGCAGTCCCGGCAAGCGGTTCACCCGGCGGATGGAAGAGATGACCAGCCGGGAGGTGGAGTTCTACCTCAAGGATGGAGGAGGTCTGGTCTTTATCCCGTTCGGACCGGTGAGCGGCCATGGAGCCTTTATTCCAATGGGTATGCACGCTCTCTGGGCCACTGCGCTGAGCGTCCTGATGGCCGAGAAGGCGGATGGCCTCGTTTTTCCGCCTACTTATACAGTCATGGCCGGGGCAACGCAAACCTTCCGGGGCACGGTCCATTTCCCGGTTGGAGAGCAGGTCTCCATTTTAAAGCGGATTGCCCGCAGCCTGAATGATGCCGGCTTCCGGCGAGTAGTGCTGGTTGGTGGGACAACCCCTGAAAACACCGGGGGAATAGTTGCGGTCCGGGAGCTGTTTGACGAGACCGGGAAACCGTTCTGGTTTATCGAGGGCGAAAGGGTGCTCAGCGCCCCGGAGGTCAAAGCGGTCTATGAGGGTTATCCAGGCAATTTCGGAGAAACGCTGCTTTGCCTGGCTGCCATGAAGATTCTGGGATGCGAGCGCCCGATCCCTGCTCCTGAATGGGCCCGCGAGATCGAATCCAAGCGGGACGGCAAGGGAGACCAGCCCGATGAGATACGCAATGATGTAGTCGCCCTGCGCACATGGGGCCAGGTCGGTTTCAAGTACTACGAGGAGGGCAACCACGGGAACCACGGCACTGCGGGGATTGTGTACAAGGGCCGGCTGGATGTGGACATGGCTGTCGAGGTGCTCGAGAAATGCGCGGACTTCCTTGCGCCCATCCTGGCGAAACTGTCACATTACGCGGATTGGCTGGATCAGCATCCTTTTCAATATATCAGGGCCAGCGAGCGGCTGAACGAGAGGTAGGTGCAAGCGGATATCAAGAACTATGGATCTGTTTGAAACATTCTTCAGGGAAAAAAACACTCGAGCTGCACGATTGCATAAACCAGAAGGGATGAGATGTATGCCTTGTCAGGGAGATAGGGGTTTCCTCTGGCGCCTTGCAAGGCGGGCCGGGCATCCTTTTTGCTTTCTATCGAGGGGTAGTGATTTCCGCCGCTGGTGGCGATGGCAAAAAGGATGCCCGGCCCGCTCCCACTGCGCTTGACCGTGCGATAAACAATTCCAGTGTCACATGAAAGTCCCCTCTTGAGAGGGGTGGGGCGCAAAGCGCACGGGGTGTGTCTTCTTGATTTTCATGCTTCGTTGTGGAATCAAAGCGGGCATGAGAGTTTGTGAAAAATCCGCAGCCTTTTACTGCTCCTGCAGTCAGAAAATCTCCACCAGATTCTCCACTCCCTCGAACCTGACCCATGACCCGAGCTCCAGGCCGTCCTTGCGCACGGAGAATTCTGGCAGGCGGATTTTTTCATCACGCGCGGCATCGGTGTAAAATATGACCAGAGTTTTCGGCGGCACGGGCTTGCTGCTTGTCCACTGCCCGAACGCTGCGGTCCCGCCGAACAGGTGGCTGTGGTTCCAGCCTGCCCTGGGGGCGAGAGATACAGTCTCGAACCTGCCCTCCGGCGCCTCGATAATTCTCAACACGCTTTCATAAGGAGCGGCTTCGATACGCAAGATGCGGTTCTCTTTATCGATAGCCTCGGAGGCTTTTTCTCCATGCTTTACGGTAATCCCATAGCCTGCCACGCGAATGTACAGCGGCTCAGGGTAGGTGTGGTAAACACAATGCGCCTCTCCATCCGCGCCGATCAGGGTGTTGGTTACCACCCGGGCGTAACCCTTTTTCCCTAAATCCGCGAAATAGTAGCTTGAGTTGTGGCGCTGGCCCAGGAAGATTGGTGAGGGCTGGGTGCGGTAGCTCCAGTTTTTCCCGTCTGGCGACACCCCGCTGCGTCCCTGGGCCAGGTCCGGGCCCGCCTCTCCGGGAGCGGCCCAGCCTATGGCGCTTGAATAGGTGTGCTGGTAATACTTGATCCCGGTCTGCCAGGTGGGCTGGTTGTAGCGTGGGCTGCCGATGGGATAGAGCCGTGCCTCGCCGCGGCGCCTGTTGGTTTTCAGGACCATTTGCGCGCCGGGCACAACCTTGACTTGATCCACTATATCCGCCGGGCACGGATGCTCGGTATCCTTCCAGAAAGGATGGTCTTCAGGCAGGAGAAGGGGACTGAATCCCACCGCAATCCAGTAGGGCGCTCCCCGGTGGCAGTACTGCTCGGCCACGATAGCGTTGGGTCCGAGCCACCCGGGCTGCACGAGCCCGTTTTCGCTCAGCACGCCGCCTTCCCAGAAATGTTTGAGGCAGGCCGAGGCAATACGCCGCTCCTGGCCCGGGGGCAGGAACCCGAGTCCGGCAGCCTCGGCATAGCCCACAGGGCACACCGCGGCGACACGGTAGGTCAGGGAGCGGCCGAAAGGCACAGGCGCGCCGTCCGAGCCGAAGAAATAGGGGAAATTTTCCATGAACTCTTCAGTGCTCTTGCGGATCAGCCGGCCGAATTTCTGGCGCCAGGGGTCGGTATAGCGGTAATGGTAGAGGTTGAACATCTGGAAGCCCCAGAAATTATAGTAATCGTAAGCGCAGTTGCCGCCATCGATAAAGAACCCGCTGCCTGAGTACCAGCTCAACACGCGCGCCATTTTTTCGGTGATATAATCGTAATCGTAAGGGTAACCGTAGCGCTTGAGCACAGGCACAGGGGCAGTGTTGAAAAACCAGCAGTTGCATTCGTAGCCTATGCCGTGCACAAGGGCCGCAAGCCAATCGGCAAGGCGCTTTTTCTGTTCCTGGCTCAGCGGGTCCCAGTAGTATTGCGGGCAGTACATGATCGCCTGGGCGATCTGGTTGCCGAATGCCCCGTACGGCCCGGTGGGTCCCCAGCAGACTGGGTCCGAAGGGTCGGTGCCGCGGATAATGCCCTTGAGATACGGGCCGTTGACCGGGCCGTCATACCCGGGTACTGTGTTCCTGCCAGTGGCGGCCGAGTAGATCGAGGTCAGGATCATTGTGCGGCCGAACGCATTGCGGGATTCATCCGTAAAACCGGGTGTGTACCGGAAATGGCCGCTTTCTGCATCTGTCCCTCGAAAGTCCGGCATGCCGGTCTCCTGATCGAAATAGGGCAGGAAGCCTGAGATTATGCGGCCGGCAATCTCGATCCAGTGCTCGCGCGTATAACCGGTATACGGGGAAAGGGTTTTATTTAGCGGGGCTTCGAGCTCGAGTCTCGCCTCTGTCTCTCCGGCCGGGGAGGCGGCAGCGCAAACACAGAGAAAAGAGAACGCAAGAGCACATACGACTGCCGTTTTTCCGAATTTTTTAATCATTTCCGGTTCTCCATCATAGTCTCGGTTCTGGGGAAGTGTCCGATACTTTAAAAGAAAGGCCGTTAATTTAGCAATCTGGTCGAAAACTATCCAGGAGCTGGATTGAAAACGACTGATTTGGATGAGTAAGTAAAGCGCGTCTGAGATGAAATTTCCCCAAAAAGAAAGCTTTTCTTTTGTTCGCCGGCTGGTCGAAATGTTTCTATATAACCCGGATTATTCCTGAGCTTTCAGAAATTTTTGAGCCAGAGGAGGATTAAATATTTTATGCCTGTCATTCTGGGGGATCTTAAACCGGGGGCGGGGCGGGGCGGCGGTTTTGG